>ENA-ORNB01000024-ORNB01000024.1-human-gut-metagenome-genome-assembly--contig:-NODE-24-length-185962-cov-20.892839_pt1 | contig 185962 bp, 135 predicted proteins | sample MGYA00242112_ERZ509016 | MGnify/ENA primary metagenome ERZ509016 (study PRJEB26280, sample SAMEA2338705) | human gut metagenome | biome: human gut; feature: human-associated habitat; material...
CTTCAGAATCAGTCACAAAATGAGTCATATAACAAATTAATCTATATAATGTCTAATTTATAAAACTTTATATGGAAGAATTGTAGTGTATTCAATTAGGTATTATTGAAAATGAGTATTAATAGATTCTTAAAATCACTTAGACCACAGCAATCGGAACATCATATTTTAATGAGTTTGCTTATTTATTCATTAGGAGGATTTTTTTATATCTCTGTTTCAACAGCATTTGGTAATGTTGTGCAGTTGGTTGGGGCTTTTTACTATTTGTGGATAGTGTTGAATGCGCATAAAGAGACGAGAATGCCTGTTTGTCTACGGTTATGTTTGGTCATGTTGTCTATTTGGACATTTGTATTAGTCATAAGAATGTTTTTTATTGATACCAATTTGATCATATTACGTCCGTTTCAAAAAGCTGTGATGGATTTCTTCATAGGTTTTAGGGTTTGGCCGATGTTTTTGATATTTATACCTTATGTTTTTGGATATCGCCATAAAATAGATATGTCCTATTTTGTAAAGATGGGATTGTTGTTGGCTATATTCTTTATTATATTCTTTCCTTTTGCATTTTATAATATGGTGAATTTTCAATTCTCCCTTTATAGCGCAAATGAAGAAGGAAATTATCAGGATTTCATTTCTAATTCAACGCTTGGGATAGGTACACTCTGCCCTTGTTTTATTTTGTTGTTTTGGAAAAAGTATATGTCCTTCAAAGTCTGGTTTATAATTCTGGTTGCATGTGTGGCAAACCTATTCATAACAATACACATGGCACGAAGGGGAACTACGGTTTTGACATTGATATATTTCGTTTTGTTATGGTATTTGTATACGGCTCAAAGTCGACTGAAGGGTAAATTGAGAATGTTGGCAATGGCAACCGTCATGTTAGCCAGTGCTTATATGGTTTTTGTTAGTTTGTCTGATTCGTTTTTTTCATTGATTGTAGAACGGGCTGAAGCGGATACACGTAGTGGAGTTGAAAGAAGCTTTTATAAATATTTCTCATCACAGGCTGATTGGCTGTTTGGTCGCGGTTTACTTGGAACTTATTATGATGAGATTTTTGGTGAACAAAGGTTCAGTATAGAAACAGGATATTTGTTCATTATACTGAGAGCCGGTCTACTCTACCTTATTCCTTATGTGATGTTATTAATGGTTTCAGGGATTAAGGGATATTTTAAAAGCAATAATTTATTTATTAAATCTATTGCAATTTTTATGTTGATGAGTGTTTTGGAACTATATCCTTGGGGGTATCCGACATTTAGTTTTAAATTTTTTATCATTTGGTTGGGTGTAATTATGTGCAATTCAAAATATTTTCTTTCCATGTCGGATCAAGAAATACAAAATGTGCTTTTTGTTAAACCTATTATTAAAAAAAGATGAGGTTACTTTGGATAACGAACTCTTGTCTTCCTATAATTGCGGAATGCTTGAATATTAAAGTTGGGGTGTTTGAAGGATGGAATATCTTACCTGCACAACTTATTGCTCAAAGAAAAGATGTTGTGTTTGCGGTGGCATCGCCTGTACCGATTCATATAGATGGCTTTAAGAAAGTCGAATGCGGTAAGGTTATAGGATATTGTTTTTCGATGAAATCTGTATCAAAACAAAAAAAAATGATACGTATATGGAAAGATATTGAAGAAGATTTCCATCCAGACATCGTACATTTACAAGGAACAGAGATGCCACACGGTATGTTCTATGTAGATGCTTGTGGCTGTAAAAATGTGGTTGCTTCTATTCAAGGCTTGACAAGCGTTTATGAACGTTATTTTTATGGTGGAATTGATTTCCTTGATATCGTAAAAAATATATCGTTATATGACCTGTATAGCTCGAATTCAATTTTTGCCGGACGTAAAAGATGCCAAAAATCTGGTGAAAATGAAATACGAAACATTTCTCGTCTTAACCATATAATAGGCAGGACAACTTGGGATATGGTACACGTGAAATCGATAAATCCAAATATTGAATATCATTTTTGTAATGAAACGCTTAGACCTGGATTTTACAATGCTAATAAATGGGAGTATAAGAAATGTGAGCGGCATACCATTTTTCTTAGCCAATGTAAATATCCAATAAAGGCTTTACATATGGTTTTAAAAGCTATGCCACTTGTGTTGCGAGATTATCCTGATGCAAAAATCTATGTGGGTGCTTGTTTAAGAATTATGCCACAAAAAATGATTCATAAGTTGGTTCCGACAAATTACGGTGGCTTCTTGTACAAAATGATTAAAAGGCTCAAATTGGAGGATCATATAGTTTTTTTGGGTAGTTTAAATGAAAAAGAAATGATACAAAGATTCTTAAGTTCAAATGTTTTTGTGTCTCCCGCATCTATTGAAAATAGTCCAAACTCTTTATGTGAAGCTCAATTATTAGGAGTACCGGCTGTGGCCAGTATGGTCGGAGGGGTGGAAGATTTGACGAATAACGGTACCACAACTTTTTGTTATAGGTTTGAAGAGTATGAGATGTTGGCGTATTATATATGTCGGATTTTTGCAGGTGATTATGAATGTGAACAAATTCAACAGGCTATTGAAGATGCAGAGAAAAGACATGATCCGAGAAACAACGTATTAGAATTATTGAACATATATAATAAAATTATAAATAGTTAGCATGATACCGAAGGTTATCCATTATTGTTGGTTTGGGGGAGGTAGGATTCCAGCCTATCTTCAAGAATGTATAGATAGTTGGTCCGCAATAATGCCAAACTATAAGATAAAATGTTGGACAGAAGATAATTTTGATGTGAATCAAATACGATTTGTAAAGGAAGCTTACGATAATCGAAAATTTGCATTTGTTTCGGATTACGTGCGAATATATGCATTATATAAGGAAGGAGGTATTTATTTGGATACAGATGTCATAGTCAAAAAGAAATTTGATGATTTCCTAAATTGGAATTTTGTATCTGCGGTGGAGTGGCATGAAGATTTATTCGAGAGAAACAAGTCAAATAAGATGTTGGATTCTGATGGCAAACGGCTTGACCCGACAATTATGGATGTTGTCGGATGCGGAATCTTAGCTGCTGTTATAATGAGTACACGAGGGTGTCCTTTGTTGAAAGATATACTTGAATATTATGAGAGTCAATCTTTTATACAAAAGAAAGGTTCTTTTAATCAACTTGTTTCTCCAGCAATTTTTGCTGTTTTTGCTGAAAATTACGGGTTCAGGTATAAAAATGAGGAACAACATTTTGGTGATGGTTATGCTGTATATTCAAGTGAAATTTTTGCGCTAAAAGAGACGGCTTCTTCAGAAACAGTAGCTCTGCATATAGGAAACGGAAGTTGGATAGAAGATGTGACCCTAAAGAAAAAAGTTTCTCGCTTTTTGAAAAAGAATAAGTTGACTAATTTTTTATATAAGAAAATAAAAGGACAATTTTAACTTTATTGTCATAACTGTATGATGAAAAGAATTGCAGTACTTCTTACTGTGTATAACCGTAGGGATAAAACATTATATTGTCTTGACAGGCTTTATCATCAAGAGAATATGGATAATTATAAAGTGGATGTTTTTCTCACGGACGATGGAAGTACAGATGGGACTTCTGAGGCCGTATGTACAAAATACCCCAAAGTCCATATAATAAAAGGAAATGGTGAATTATATTGGAACCGTGGCATGTACGAAGCGTGGAAAACTGCAGAAAAGGGTGATTATGATTTTTACGTATGGTTGAATGATGATACGTTTTTATTTGGAAATGCTTTATCTTATTTGCTTGAATGTTCTCATTTATTGGGAGGGTATTGTATTGTTGCTGGTGCCACTTGTTCCAAAGATAATCACGAAGAGACGACTTATAGTGGATTTGTCAGAAAGAGATTTATTCCAGTGAATGGAAAATTTCAAAAGGTTCAGAAATTCAATGGGAATTTTGTACTGATTCCTAAATCCGTGTTTAAGGTTATAGGGAAGAACGACCCGTATTATCGGCATTCTTTTGGTGATATGGATTATGGTTTGAGGGCGGGAAAAGTCGGTATTGATTGTTATATTACGGACAAGCATATCGGGACTTGTGAGAAACATGAATATGGAATGAAGTGTTTCGACACTCATTATTCATTGTTCCAAAGATTCAGGGCTTTTTATTCTCCGTTGGGAATGAATCCTTGTGAATTTTTCCATATGAATAAACAGTCGTTAGGCTTATTTCATGCTATTGCAGTTTTTATTACGACTCATATCAGGGTTTTTCTACCACGTTTATGGAAATGAAAGGATATTTTTATCGTTTGTTGAATGAAGTGTGTAACTAATTGGTGACCAAAAGTTATAGAAATTATACATTTGATATGTGGCAAGGTTTTTTATAATGTAATATTGTATTGTGTGTATGAAAATTGTAATGTTCGGTAATTATGCCTTGTATTTTGTTCCGAGGTTAGTTGCACTTTCCAATCAGCTCATGTTAGAAGGTGGTGAATTATGGATATTGCAGGCGAGTAGAGAAAACCTTTTGTATGGGGGGATACCGCAAACAGACATGTCTTCGTTGAATGTTGTCCATCTTTGGGATGCTCCTGAAAAATTGGATTATCAGGGGAAAGCTTTCTATATGTTAGACAAGTTGAATCCTGATGTCTTAGTGACGGGGTTCATAGCTTTTCCTTATGGTGCTGTAGGGTTGAAATGGGCAAAAAATAGAAAACGTGGGGTTGTGGAATATGATGATCAAAGATTGGACACTTTTCCACGCGGTAAGGTCTCAAATTGGATAAAGTCTCGGATTATACGCAATGTTGATGCCTTTCTCTGTCCTGGTCCGGTTTGGGACGAGACCTTATTGTTGTGGGGGTTCCGTCGACAGGAAATATTTTATGGATTAGATACGTCAGACAATGTATTTTGGGGCAAGAAGGTGGAAAACGAGGATTTTAAGACCTTGCCGTCGTCTTACTTTATGACCGTTGGTAGGCAAGGAAGGATGAAAAACCTTCTTCGTTTCCTTGGTGCCTACAAGGAGTATATAAAAAGGGGAGGAAACACTCCGTTGGTTATGGTTGGCAATGGTCCAGATCACGGAATGTTAGAAGAATTGGCCGCAAACGATCCTCACATTATATTTCTAGATTTCCAATCCAAAGAGAAAATTCGCCAATTGTTTGTTCGAATGAAGGCGTTGGTTTTGCCTAGTACCAAAGTAGAGACTTGGGGCATGGTGGTCAATGAGTGTATGGCGAGTGGACACATTGTGGCTATAAGTAATGAATGCGGTAGTGCAACTACATTGGTGAAAGATAGGGTTAACGGCTTTCATTTTTCTCCCGATAATGAGGATGAAATGATTGATATTTTGTTTAAGATACAAAATTTGTCGGATGAAGAATATGAAAGAATGAGCAGGGCTTCTTTGGATATTATAAAGGATTGGGGGCTTGATAGGTTTGTTGACGGGGCACTTGGAGCTTGTAAATATGCCCATGCTAACCGTAAGAACATTAGAAACCCCATTGATAAACTGCTTATCCACTTATGGAAGGGGCGGTATAATATAGTACAAGCTACAAAATGATAGAATTAGCAAATACAAAAACATGTACGGGATGTAGTGCCTGCATGAATGCTTGTTCAAAAAGTGCTATCGTGATGGCAGAGGACTCAGAAGGCTTTTTGCAACCTCGGATAGATGTTGACAAGTGTGTGGAATGTGGGCTTTGTCAGAGAGTGTGCCCAGTCTTGCATCCTATTCAAAACGAAGGATCTAAACGTAAAGTCTACGCTTTTATTAATTATACGGACCGGAAGGTAAGCTCAAGTGGAGGGGCATTTTCGTTTTTTGCCCGGAAGATACTGGATGAGGGAGGTGTTGTATTTGGTGCTACCATGGATGATAATTTGCAAGTGTACCATATTGGCGTTGAAAGTATAGATAAACTTCATCGTTTAAGAGGGTCAAAATATGTCCAAAGCAAGATAGGTTCGTCGTACAAAGAAGTTCGATTCCTGTTACAGTCAGGAAGAAGGGTATTGTTCGTGGGTACGCCGTGTCAAATAGCAGGGTTGTATAAATTCCTGGGTAGGCGTTATGAGGAGTTGCTTCTTACTCTGGATTTGATATGTCACGGGGTACCTAATCAGAAGGTTTTCAATACCTATTTGGATAAACTATCGAAACTTGAAAATTTTTCGTCGGCTAATGCCGGGAATATCGTGAGTTTTAGATTTCGTAACCTTGACAGCTGGGCGATAGTCCCAGCTGTCAAGGTTACGAAATCTAAAACTTGGCGCATATTGTCGCAGGAAACGAATGTGTATATGACTGCTTTTTTTAGAGGAATCATCTATAGGGAAAGTTGTTTCAGATGTCAATATGCTAATACGGAGCGTATAGGGACATTTACGATAGCTGATTTTTGGGGAGTTGGTACAATGGGCAAGAGGTTCAAAAAAGATGTTTCTGCCGGTGTGTCTATGATAATTGACAATTACAGCCAGATCGACCGATACTTGGTGTCAGACGGAAATGTTTATGTGGAAGAAAGGACTTTAGAGGAAGCCAGACAGAAAAATGAAAACTTGAACCATCCTGTTCAAAGGTTAGAAGAACGGAATACTGCTGTTTTGGATTTACTTGCTCCTGAAATGTTGTTGCGTGAATATGCAAAAAAATATGGGATGTTGGATGCTTTTCCCAAGCATCTTGTTAAGATGGTTTTCAAAAACGTGATATATGGGTTGGGGTTATATAATATGTATAAGACCATAAGTTATAAATTAGGACGTACATCATGAAAATTGGTATAGTAACTTTTGTAAAGTGTGATAATTATGGGGCAGAATTACAGGCCTATGCCTTGCAGAAAAAGTTGAATTTGCTTGGATATGACGCAGAGGTCATAAATATAGAAAAAGAGAAAGGAGTTCTTGAAAGTTCATTCCGTTCTTATAGGGATGCCATCATCAATCGATATAAACGATATGGACTGATAAAAGGAACTATGAAAGTGGCCGAGTTGGTAAAAGGCAAGTATGATACACGTAAAGCCTTCGTGGCTAATAGCGAGAAAGTGGAGGAACGGCATAAGATATTTGAAGCGTTTTTTGATACTTACATCAAACATTCAGACCAGTTTTATACTTTAGAAGATATGAGGCAAATACAAAAACTACCATATGATGTGATGATAGCCGGGAGCGACCAAATATGGAATTTCATGCAGACAAGGTATTTGGATGTGTTTTTCCTAATGATGGCCAACCGTTGGAATGCAAGGAAAATATCATATGCGGCAAGTTTTAGCGTGAGTCGTATTCCAAATGGTAAGAAAGCGATGTACAAACAATATTTGGAGAACATGGATGCTATTTCTGTGCGTGAAATAATGGGTAAGGATATTGTTGAAAGTTGTTCGGATTGTAAGGCTACTGTTGTATTGGATCCTACTTTGCTGATTAATAGGACAGAATGGGTTAGCTTTATTGGAAGGAAAGATTACTTGCTTGAAAATAAGAGATATGTGGTCGTTTATACGCTTTCTGGTTCACATTATATATATACTTTGGCTAAAAAAATAGCAAGAAAATTGGACGCAGAGGTGATAAACATTAAGCTTGGATTTTCGAAAGTGGATGGAGATGACGGCATAATTCACATTTGTGATGCCGGTCCACAAGAGTTTATTTCCATTTTCAACAGTGCCGTTTATGTCATTACGGACAGTTTCCATGGAACCGCATTTTCCATCAACTTTAATATCCCATTTACAACCTTGTTGAATCCAGCGAGCAATATTAATAGCAGGGCTTTATCTATTTTGAAGCAAACTGGAATGGAGGAGAGGCTTATTTATGATGATGGTTCCAATAAGGAACCGAGTTCTTTGGCGGTAGATTTTGAACCTGTCAATAAGGTTATCGAGGCTAGCAGGACGGCAAGCCTTGAGTTCTTAAGGGAAAACTTGGCCTGAATACAAATCACGGTCGTAAAACGTATTGTATGAATATCATTTTCTTAATGAAAGTTTTCGAAATAGGGGGACAAGAGGTTGTAACAGCCACTTTGGCAAGATGCTTTTCCGACCGTGGACATCATATATCCATCGTCAGTTTCACGCCTCCCAATCCTATGATGGTTGCACGTTTGGACAAAAGGGTTACAGTGCGTACTCTTGAAGGATTCCGTTATTCTAAAGGTAACGTGAGAATGCTGCGAAATATTCTTTGTAGTGAAAATACCGATATTGTAATTAATCAGTGGGGACTTCCGTTCCTTCCGGCTCTTACGTTGAAAAAAGCGGTTAAAGGACTTGGAATAAAGGTTATAGCTGTTTACCATAATGATCCTTCTACTAACGGAAAACTAAAGGCAGTGGAAAACATTCTGGAGAAAACACGAAATCCGTTAAAAAAGATGCTTTTCCGGATAGTATACGGATTTCTTAAACAGGTAACTTCTGCAAGTATGCGCTATGTGTACCATAGCAGCGACCGTTATGTAGTGTTATCGAAAAGTTTTATTGGTGGATTTCGGGGCTTTACTGGATTGAACGAAGTAGAAAAGTTGTCGGTCATTACGAATCCAGTAACGGTTGATGAAGTGAATTATGAGTTTGACTTTTCTTCGAAACGAAAGGAAATCCTATTTGTGGGGCGGATTGACTGCAACCAAAAGAAAGTGAATCGTGTCATAGATACATGGGCTTTGTTGGAACAACGTTATCCGGATTGGCGATTGACTATAGTGGGCGACGGGCCGGACAGGGAGAATTTGGAAAAGCAAGTCCGTGAATTGAAACTGCGGAATGTTTCTTTTGAGGGTTTCCAGAATCCAAGGGAGTATTATGAGCGGGCTTCCATTTTATTGCTGACTTCGGAGTTTGAAGGTTTTCCGTTGGTGCTGCCGGAGTGTATGAGTTTTGGGGTGATACCGGCCGTTTACGGGAGCTATTCTGCTGTATATGATATTGTGGAAGACGGTAAAAATGGTTTGATTTTGCCGTATGATAAAAAGGGATATAATGCTGCGCTTATGGCAGAAAAGTTGTCTGTCCTGATGCAGTCGTCTGATGAGCGTCAGCGTATAGCGGAAAATGCCATTGTAACGAGCCGTAAATATGCTCTGGAAACCATATATCAATCTTGGGAGCAACTTTTTAGGGTAAAAATGAATGTAGATGAAAAGCAATTAAAAAAATAGTGTATCTTTGTGGAGTATTGTAGAAATATGATTGGATGTCCACACTAACATTACCCATAAAACAGCCTTTTGACCCTTCAGCCATAGAAGTGGAGGTGAAAAATGTGACGATAGGTGTCTTGATAGACATGTTGAAAAATGATGCCATAGATTTGACCCCGGCTTTTCAGCGTAAACAGGATTTGTGGAATGACGAGAAGAAAAGCCGTTTGGTGGAATCTATCTTATTAGGACTGCCTCTTCCCAGTTTTTATTTCAGTATAGAAAAAGATAGCAAAAGATGGGTGGTTATCGACGGATTGCAGCGTTTGTGTACTTTGAAGAAATTTGCTATAGATCAGGCACTGGAGTTGAAAGGACTTGACTTTCTTGGAAAGCAATATGGTAAGAAGACATATAATGATTTTGAATATTTCGAAAAATTGTCATTTTCCATGTTGTCGGTGACGGTCAATATATTGAAAGGAAAAACACCTCCGGATGTGAAGTATCTGATTTTCCAACGCATTAATTCTGCGGGAACCCCGCTTACCCCGCAAGAAATAAGGAATGCCTTGAATCAGGGAGTGGCTACACGACTGTTGGAAGATATGGCTGATATTCCTTTGTTCCGTCAAATGACGAAGGGGGTGTCTACCCAAAGAATGGCAGATAAAGAATTCGTCCTTCGCTTTTTGGCATTCTATTTAATCGGATATGAGTCCTATGAGGGTGACATGGATGCATTCTTAAATGTAGCAATGCATGCATTGAACCAGTTAAGTCAAGACGATTTGGATGGAGCCAAAGTCGCATTTTGTCGTGGGCTTTTTGTTTGTCGTGAATTACTGGGGGATGATGCATTCAGGAAACCAATATCGGATAGTGGGAGGCGAAATCCTGTTTCAAAAGCTTTGTTCGATGCCTTGGCTGTGTCTGTTTCTAAATTGACACAGGCTGAACAAGATGATTTGATTCTTAAAAAGACTTTGTTTAGTACATTTTATATTGAGTTGTTTCAGGATAAGAGATTACAAAAGACTTTATCTGAAGGAACAGGAAAATCTAAGTCGGTAGGTTATAGGTTCCAAAAAATAGAGGAGGTTATACGTAAAACACTTGGCTGATATGATAGAAAGATATAAAATTCATAATTTCAAGATACATGGCGATACGGATTTGAGCTTGTCTAACCTTTCAATTCTGACGGGGATGAACGGTATGGGGAAGTCTTCAGTGATACAGTCTATGTTGATGTTGAGGGAATCATTTTTGAAAGGTGAATTTCCACAGACCGTGAATTTGAGGGGAGAATCTTTTCAAATAGGGCAATCTTCACAGTTGGTGAACTGGAATACTGCCGTTGAGCCGCACTTGTTGCGGATAAGCATTATGCAGGATTGTGGATGTAATTTTGATTTTGCTTACCAGTATCCGTTAGGTGATGTGACACGTTTAAACCAATTACCGTCTGCCGTATCTTACAGCAGGGAGGAATTGGAAAAATGCTCATTGTTTAGTGGATATTTCCAGTACCTGAGTGCATTCCGAGATGGTCCCCAGTCTGTATATCAGACAGACACCGCCGTTGTGGACGACCACAAACAACTTTCTTTTAAAATGGGACGTGGGGAATTTGCGGTCTATTTTCTGAGTAGGTTTGGAGATGAGAATATACCGATTCAGGAACTGAATTTTAACTGTGATGAAATAGAGGATTTGTCATTGCGCACTCAGACAGAGGCTTGGCTGACGGCGATTTCACCTGATATAAGAATCAATATAGAGCAGCGTTCCACGGAGTATTTTTTGAAGTTTGGCTATAGGAAGGAAGGAACCCCCATGAAGTGGATTGATGCTTTGAATACAGGTTTCGGAATTACTTATGTCCTTTCTGTGTTGGTTGCTGTGCTTTTTGCTCCAAAAGGTTCCCTGGTCTTGATTGAAAACCCTGAGGCGCATATACATCCGGCTGCTCAGGCGGCTTTGATGAAACTAATATCCCGGGCTGCGGAGCATGGTGTGCAAATTATTTTAGAAACGCACAGTGACCATGTGATCAACGGGGCATTGGTAGCATTGAAAAAAGGAGAGTTAAAGGAAACTCATCTTGCAGTTTATTATTTTGATAGGAATCGTGATACAATGAATGCCGAGGCAATTCCGTTAGCAATAGGAAAGAACTGCCGTATTAAGGATGCGCCGCAGGGATTCTTTGACCAAATGAAAATGGATCTGGAAACATTATTTGGATTTTAATGGTAAGTATGAACAGGGTATTCTTGTTATTTCCTATTGTTAAGGATGGAGAGGAGTGCTTTCATCCTTATTTGCAAGCTTATAATTATAAGAATAGTGAAGAACTTAGTTCGTTCATGGAACAACTATTTCGTGCTTTGTCCATTATTGACCATGAGAAATATTCCGGTTATTTCGATAATAAAGTACTGGTACCTTTTTATAGGTCTATCGAAAAGGGGATGGGAAAAGAGGCGGCTATACTGTTGATGGAATACCTGAACGACTGGGCAGATTATCAGCAGATGGAAAATTATGTCCTTATGGACATAAATGTAAATGGGGTGGATTTGAAAGGCGGCGATATATTGGATGCGTTTATGCAATGTGGCATGGAAAAAGGGGTTATTGTAGATTTGGATGCGTTGTGTGTTCATCCAAAATCATTAAAAACATCAAGGGAAAATGGTGGAATCTCAGAAAAATCATTTCTTCCATGTGACGAGAAAGCCTTGTATGATTGGTTTGTTGTAAACAGGGAACCACAGCGAGTATTGGATTTGAATTATAGGAAACATGGACTTTTTGCAAAAGAGGGCCATCGGGGTGTTATATCCCCTTTGACATATAATTATGCCGAGGCTTCCGTTTTCTTACAAAAAGCCGTGTGTGGGAAAGGGGAAGATAAGCGTTTGGTGTTTTGGTTGAAGAAAGAACATAAGATTTTGATATTTTTCAATGAAAACTTGTCAAGCAATCCAACGTACCATGCTTATGAGATTGCTGATGACCAACAAAAGGAGTTGGCTAAATTGAGTACAGGTACAAAAAAGAAAATGGAGAGGATTTCTACGTGGTAAGCATGTGATAATAATGTGATATGTTCTTTAAGTTTGACGTTTTTCTCATGCTTTAACTATGTGTGGCAGTATTCCCGTCCGGCACTATTTGTTGACACGTTTTAACCTTCCGTTGTGGAACAAGGATAAGCGTGGTTTAGTGACTCGGGATGAAGTGTGGTTGGAAGACAGGTGCCGCCTTTTTGAACAATATACTTTGCCCAGTGTTTTGCAGCAAAGTTGCAAGGATTTTACGTGGGTTGTACTTTTCGATGGGGATACTCCGCCCGTTTATCGTGAGCGTGTAAAAGGATGGGCGGAAAGATGTGAAAATTTTAAGTATGTGCCCGTAAAAGCCGAATATGCCCGGTTCTATCCGCAAGTCTTCGCACGTTGGATAGAGAATGATTTGCGAGGGCATGTTCAGTCGACAAAAGTGATTACTTCTTGGTTGGATAACGATGACGTATTGGGGCGCGACTATATTGCCACGGTACGAAATGATGCACAAAAGGTCTGCGACGGAACTTTTTTCTTTTATAAAAGAGGTTTGCAGTATTTCCTAAAGGAAAACTATGCGCTGTGGATAAGCTTCCCAAACAATCATTTTGTTTCAAGGGTAGAAGACTTTACGGTTGGCTCTCATTTGAAAACGGTGTATGAGTTTGGTACTCATTATTATCTCCCTCGGATGGAGAATGTACGTTCCGTTATGTTGGATACTAAGGATGACGGGCCGTTATGGGGCGAAGTCGTACATGAGCGAAATGTGGATAATGATGTTAAAATGAGTCTTGATTTCCGTTTCGTTCGGGATTCGAAGTTGTTATCCTGTTTTGCGTTGAATCGAACCTTGAATGTGGGACGTTTGTATTGTTGGAGCCGTTTTTTACCGCATGCTATAAAGGTGTTTTTAAAGCATGTGCAATGGAAACTTACAGGACATAAGATGGGACTGTAGGCATAGATTATAATCGATAACATTAATTTTTTTATTTCATGTCTGTTCGTATTTTGAATGCGAACCTCTTGTCCATTACCCGGATTGAACTGCTGCAAAGCTTAAAACGCGGGGTATTGGTCACTCCGAATCTCGATCATTTGGTCAAACTCCAGCATGACCGTGAGTTTTATGACCTTTATCAAAAGGCGGAGTGGGTGGTTTGCGACAGTAAAATCTTGTATTTGTGCTCTCGTTTGCTGAAGAAAGGAATACCGGAAGCCATTCCGGGTAGCAGTTTCTTTACGGCTTTCTATCAATATCATAAGGATAATCCGGATTGCCGGATATTCCTTTTGGGGGCGATGGAAGGTGTGGCGCAAAAGGCCATGGAGCGTATCAATGCCTCGGTGGGGCGCGAAATCGTGGTGGGGGCAATGTCTCCTTCGTACGGTTTTGAAAACAAACCGGAGGAAAATGAATTGATTTACCGTACCATCAATGCTTCCGGTGCCAATGTGGTACTGGTCGGTGTGGGAGCGCCCAAACAGGAAAAATGGATTTTCCGTCATAAAAGCCGCATGCCGGGAGTCGATATTTGGATGGCTTTGGGTGCTACGATCGACTTTGAAGCCGGCAATGTGAAGCGGGCACCGAAATGGATGCAGATGTTGGCGATGGAATGGTTTTACAGATTCCTGATGGAGCCCAAACGGATGTTCAGGAGATACTTTGTGGATGATGTGAAATTCTTTTTGTATTTCGGCCGGCAACTGCTTGGGATTTATCGTAACCCGTTTAAAGATTGAAATGAAAATGAAAAAGCTTGATGTGGTAAACTTTTTGCGCGGGTATTCCATTTTTACCATAGTAATCATGCATCTTGTAGGGATGTTGGGGATTTCCGGAATATGGGAAAAAGCAGCAGCCTTTGGTGGTGCCGGAGTACACGTCTTTATCCTCTGTTCGGGATTTGGCTTATACCTTTCTTACCTTAGTAAGCCTTTAGGATACATAGCTTTCCTGAAGAAACGTTTTACGAGGATTTATATGCCGATGGTCGTCTTGTGCGTGGCCACGGCGGTCTGGATGGCTTGTATGGGGCGTGAATGGTTCATGCCGCTGTGGGGCAATTTGTTACTTTTCAAAATGTTTGTTCCTGAACTGGAGAGTTCTATGGGAGGGCAGATGTGGTTTGTGTCTACTATCATTCAGTTCTATCTTGCTTGGCCTCTTATTGTTAAGTTATTTAACATTCGGGGGGGGTAAAGTTAGCACTCATTGTCAGTCTGTTATGGTCTACATCCGTAGGCCTGTTAGGATATGCAGAGGAGCGGGTTTGGAATAGTTTCTTCCTGCAATATTTGTGGGAGTTTTGCTTAGGGATGAAGATGGCAGAAATATATCATGGCAATCCTAAGGCACTGGAAGTGCCCCAGTGGAAATATTTGTTGCCGTTGTGCGTGGCCGGTGTGGGGGTGACTGGCATAATGGGCTTCGCGGGGTGGCCATGGAAACTTTACAATGACATACCCTCATTGGTGGGTTATATGTCTCTTGCTCTTGTCATCTATAAGGTGGGAATCAAGCCGCTTAACCGGTTGTTGGAGTGGACCAACCGCTTTTCATACGAATGGTATTTGGTACACATGTTCGTTTTTGATATCATATTTTATTGTATCGGGCATAATGCACCGATTGTTGTGGTATTCATGTTGTGTTTGCTTTTGTCATACGGTACAGCTATTGCATATAGCAGGATATGGAGCAAGTAGATTCTGGTTATACGGAATTGCGCAGCTATCAGTGGGAAATGAAGCACCGCCTGTATGAAAAATGGTGGGGCGGGATCAGGAGCGTGATGGTACAGATGCCTACAGGGACCGGGAAGACGTACTTGATGGCCGCCGTGGTCCGCGAGAATGCTGCGGACGGGGTGTTGGTCGTGACGCACCGTATAGAATTGGTAGAGCAGATTTCGGAAACCTTGTCTCGTTTCGGAGTACGCCACGGGGTGATTGCCGGTGGCCGGAAGGCGTTGTTGGCGGAGAACGTCCGGGTGGCGAGCATACAGACGTTGAGCCGATGTATAGATAGTCTTTCTTTTTGCCCTTCTGTTGTGGTTGTGGACGAGGGTCATCATGCCTTGGCGAAGACTTACCGCATATTGTGGGAAAAGTGGCCGGAGGCTCTTTTCTTGGGACTGACGGCCACGCCTTGCCGATTGAGCGGCGAACCTTTCACGGACTTGTTCGAGGTATTGCTCCAAACGTGGAGTATGGAACGCTTTATCGACGAGGGGTGGTTGGCTGATTTTGAATATATAAGTGCCGACCCGAACAGTAAGGCGGTACGCCGGGTGGGGCTGTTGTCCAAGCGTGGTGCGGATGGCGATTACCAGTTGAAAGAGATGGCTACGGTGATGGATTGTCCTGAAAGCATCCGTCATCTGTATGACACTTACCGGACGTTTGCTTCAGGAAAGAAAGGCATAGTGTATGCCATAAACCGGGAACATGCGCGTCATATCTTGGAGTATTATCGGGATGGCGGGGTAAGTTGTTGCATGATTGACGCGAAGACTCCGCCGGAGGAACGCCGGAGTTTGGTGGAAGACTATCGGAACGGCCGTTTCACGTTGATGGTCAACGTCGACATATTCTCGGAAGGATGGGACGTGCCGGAGGTAGAGGTCATCCAACTTGCCCGACCCACGCTTTCATTGGCCAAATATTTGCAGCAGGTGGGGCGGGGGATGCGTGTATCCTGCAAGAAAAGCCACGTGATGGTATTGGACCAGGTGGGACTGTATTTGGCTTTCGGTATGCCTATACAAAGATGGGACTGGCAGCGGATGTTTGATGGAAGGGAGGTTGGCCGACCCACAACGGGCAATACTTTTCCTATATATATAGGAGAAGAGGCCATGGAAAAACAGTTGGTGAATCTGGAGATGGTCCGTATCAAACGGAAAGAGGAGAAGCGCGAGGGAATGGAAGTTTTTATGCAGGGCGGAAAATACGGCATAGCGTTGGATGGAAAAGAGGTGTGTGCCCCTCAGTTCGTGCGGGTAGAGCGGATACCTGAACCTTATTTTGCCTTGTGTTTTTACCCATACGATGCCGTCTTCCGGGGGAAGGTGACGGTGGTGGACGGGAAGGGGCGTGATTTGAGTCCGGAACTTTATGGAAAGGTGGAATGCAAAGGGGACTTTTTTAAGGGGTGTGACTTTACGGGAAAGCAGGTTTATTGGGACGGCAAGACCCGGAGGCACTACGAAAGGATGCCGGAACTCGGACGTCTCGGGCGGTTTGAACTGGTCAAGCAGGATGCCGCGTACATGTTCCGCTTCAGGGAACGCGGGCTAGACTTCTCGTTCCGGAAGGAAGATGTGCGGGTCAGTGCCACCGGAAAGGTTTTTATTATTGGCAAGCATCTGATTGTGAATGATAAAAAAGAACAGTTCATATATGAATTTCTTGGATTCAGCAAAGGAATGATTCTGGTAAAGTTGCCCGGGCAAAATGTGTATCGCCTGATATTGGACTCGGGGAACCGTTATTGTGATTTTAAGCCTCCTTATCCGGGAACAGTAACACGGAACCCAGACCGGATGTATATCAGGTTCCATAATTGGTCCGGTTTTTGATTGGAATGAATACAAAAGTAGTATAAGGATAGTTTTAAATTTGAAATACCTACAAGTCGGTATAGGGGAATCCGTTATTTCTCCGTATCTTTGCAGCCGGTTAGCACATAAATAACTAAAACGGATAAATTATGGAACGTAACAACGAAAGCTGGGCCGGCTTCAAAGGCGAATTGTGGAAGAAGGAAATCAACGTGCGTGATTTCATTCAGAACAATTATACTCCTTACACGGGGGATGATTCTTTCCTGAAGCCGTCGTCGGAGAAGACCCGCAAAGTGTGGAACAAATTGACCGAGATGTTCAAGGTGGAGCGTGAGAAGGGTGTGTATGACACCGAAACAAAACTCCCCCAAAGCATCACGACTTACGGGCCGGGTTATATAGATAAGGATAATGAAGTGGTTGTGGGACTGCAGACGGATGCCCCGCTCAAGCGTGGTATTTTTCCGAAAGGCGGTATCCGCATGGTGGAAAACAGCCTGGAAGCTTACGGCTACCATCTCGACCCGATGACGAAAGAGATTTTCACGAAATACCGTAAGACGCACAACGAAGGAGTGTTTTCAGCTTATACCGATGAAATGTTGGCATGTCGCCGTTCGGCCATTATTACAGGTTTGCCGGATGCATACGGCCGTGGACGGATTATCGGTGACTACCGTCGTGTGGCCTTGTATGGTACGGCACGTTTGATTGAGGACAAGAAAAAATTCCAAAAACGCCTTGACATCCAGGAACTGAATGATGAAATCATCCGCAACCGTGAAGAGGTTACGGAGCAGATTCGTGCCTTGCAGGATTTTGAGAAGATGTGTGCCGCATACGGATTCGACGTGACCCGTCCGGCCAAGGATGCCCGCGAAGCCGTGCAGTTTGTATATCTGGCTTATCTGGCTGCGGTGAAGGACCAGGATGGTGCGGCCATGTCCATAGGGCGTACTTCTACGTTCCTCGACATCTATATCGAGAAAGATATCCGCGAGGGGAAACTGACGGAAGAAGAAGCACAGGAGTTGGTAGACCAGATGATTATAAAGTTGCGTATCGTACGGTTCTTGCGTACGCCCGAATATAACGACTTGTTTTCCGGTGACCCTGTATGGGTGACGGAATCCCTCGGCGGCATGGGCGTGGACGGCCGCACGTTGGTGACGAAGACTTGTTTCCGTTACCTGCATACGCTTTACAACCTCGGGCCGGCTCCGGAACCGAACCTTACGGTGCTGTGGGCGGACAAATTGCCGGAGAACTGGAAGAAGTTCTGTGCCAGAGTTTCTATCGACACGTCGGCCATCCAGTATGAGAACGACGACCTGATGCGGGTGGATTACGGTGACGACTATGGCATCGCATGCTGTGTGTCTCCGATGAAAATCGGCAAGCAGATGCAGTTCTTCGGTGCCCGTGCCAATCTGGCCAAGTGCCTGCTTTATGCCATCAACGGCGGGCGCGACGAGCGTACCGGTGTACAAGTGGCTCCCAAATTCGAACCGATTACGAGTGAATACCTCGACTATGACGAGGTGATGGAGAAATACGAGCAGATGATGCGTTGGTTGGCCAAGGTGTACGTGAATGCCTTGAAGATTATCCACTATATGCACGACAAGTATGACTATGAGGCATACGAAATGGCTCTGCACGACGGTGACGTACAGCGTATCCGTGCTACCGGTATTGCCGGTTTGTCCATCGTGGCCGACTCTTTGGCTGCCATCCGCGACTGCAAGGTGAGGGTGATCCGCGACGAGCGCGGCCTGGCTGTGGACTTCGAGCGTGAAGGCGAGTATGTGCCTTATGGCAACAATGACGACCGCACGGATGCCATCGCAGTGGAAATCACGGAGAAATTCATGGATTACCTCCGTCAGCACGAGACTTACCGCAATGCGGTTGCCACGCAGTCCATCCTGACGATTACCAGCAATGTGGTGTATGGAAAGAAAACCGGTACGACTCCCGACGGCCGCCAGGGCGGTACTCCGTTTGCACCGGGGGCCAACCCGATGAACGGGCGTGACGTGAAAGGAGCCGTTGCGGCGTTGGCTTCGGTGGCCAAGCTTCCGTTCCATCATGCACACGACGGTATCTCTTACACTTTTGCCATATCTCCGGCTACGTTGGGCAAGGAGCGCGACATTCAGGTAAATAATCTGGTCGGCCTGTTGGATGGTTATTTCACTCCGGACGGCGGCCAACATCTCAATGTCAATGTGTTCGACAAGGAATTGTTGATGGATGCCATGGAACATCCCGAGAAGTATCCTCAGTTGACCATCCGCGTGTCCGGCTATGCCGTGAACTTTGTGAAGCTGACGCGTGAACAACAGTTGGATGTCATTTCGCGTACCATCAACCACTCCTTATAATATAAAAGGAAATGGAAAAACCATTGGTGGGTAAAATACATTCATTGGAGAGTTTCGGGACCGTCGACGGTCCCGGAATTCGTTTTGTGACCTTCCTGCAAGGTTGTCCGCTTCGTTGCCTGTATTGCCATAATCCGGACACCTGGGATGCCGGTCGTCCGGCCCGTTATCAAATGGCTCCGGAGGAATTGCTTGCCGAAGTGCTCAAGGTACGCAGTTTCATAGCCCGTGGAGGGGTGACGTTGACTGGGGGCGAACCCTTGTTGCAGGCTGATTTCTGCCGCGAGTTTTTTCGTCTCTGCCGCGAGGAAGGCCTTCATACGGCATTGGATACTTCAGGGGCCGTGTTCAATGAACGCGTATGTGCAGTGTTGGATTATACGAACCTGGTGCTTCTCGACATTAAGGCGCTTCGCCCCGAACTTTGCAGGAAAGTCAGCGGAAGTGACGGACGGAATGCCCGGGCTTTGCTTGATGAATTGGAAAAGAGAGGTACGGAGGTTTGGATTCGCCATGTGGTCGTACCCGGCCTGACGGACGATGACACGCTGTTGGATGAACTGGTAGAGTTTGTACGACATTACAAGGTTGTGCGCAAAATAGAATGGTTGCCTTATCATACGATGGGGGTGTTCAAATACGAGGAACTCGGGTTGGACTACCCGTTAGCCGACGTGCCTCCTCTTGCTCGGGAGAGGGTAGAAGCCATTAAGGCACGCTATAAAGGCATCTTCCCTGACTGATGCCGGTATGCCATATTGTATGAAATCTTTATTTCTTGAGGGCTTCCGTAAGATGTTGTAAATCATATAGGTAATGGCGGGAAATCATTCTGCGCCAAAACGGAAATCAATCACAGCCAAATGAAAAATCGTTTGGCTGTGATTGATTTTTTATTCTGCGCCAAATGATTTCAGGGCTTCTGTATGCTTGCTCCTTGTCGTGCTTTTTTTCTTGTGGGGCAGGCTTGGGGTGTTGTCCTAAAAGGAGGAATTATTCTTCTAATCCATCCGAAATGGACTTTTTGTGTATTTCGTATTGCTTCTTTTTCTATCTTTGATATTTAAAAGTGTTTTTTATGAGCAGAATATACAATTCCGTCGTGGGTGTACTTTGCGGGGTGGGAATATTGTCTTCTTGCGAAATCATCGAATATCATCCCTACGATACGCGTATAGAAGGAGAGACCGGGCTGACGGAGAAGAACATCCGTTTGATTGAAGACAAGATGCGGGGAAGGCGTGAGTTCCGTTTTGCCATGATCAGCGATACCCAACGCCGGTATGACGAAACGAAAGAAGTCGTGAATATCATCAATAACCGTGGCGACATTGATTTTGTGTTGCATGGCGGCGACATGGCAGACTTCGGGGAGACGAAAGAGTTCTTATGGGCACGTGATTTCTTGAACAAGTTACGGGTGCCGTATGTTTGCCTGTTGGGGAATCATGATTGCCTGGGGACGGGTTTTGATGTGTACCAGAAAGTTTTCGGGAGTGACAATTTTGCTTTTACGGTTGGCAATGTGCGTTTTGTTTGTTTGAATACCAACGCGCTCGAATATGATTACAGCCATCCGGTTCCCGATTTCAATTTTATGGAGGACGAATTGAGGAATATGCCGGTGGGCGTAGAGAAAACCATTGTGGCCATGCACGTGCCGCCCGGCGACGGGGAGTTCAACAACAATGTGGGGCGCGCCTTTGAGCATTACATTGCCAGTTTCCCCCATGTGCAGTTTTGTCTGTTCGGCCACATCCACCGTTGGGCAGAAGAGGAGTTTTTTGATGACGGAGTCGTATATTACGGATGTACGACAGTCGGGAAGCGAGGGTATTACGTCATTACCATAAAAGAAGAAGGATATGAAATTGAACGTTGCGATTTTTAGTATATGGTTTTCAGTGGGTATGCCTTCTTTTGTAATGGGGCAGGGCGCGACGGAGAGGGCAGACTCTGTCCCGACACGCTATGAGAAAATGATGGCACGCCGTATGGAGGGGTGGAAACGTTTGATTCCCGACCATTACAAGATACAGTTTGCGGGAAGCATCGGTGCAGCCTCAATCGGTACGGGTTGGACATACGGGAAGAAGCAGCAATGGGAGACAGATGTCATGTTGGGCTTTCTGCCTAAATTTGAAAGTGAACATCATAAGGCCGTTTTCACTCTGAAACAATCGTATCTGCCCTGGCAGTTACGTGTGAAAGGAAGTGCGTGGGTGATTCAGCCCTTGTCATGCAGTTTGTTCTTGTCCTCCGTGTTAAGCGATAAGTTCTGGACGCACGAGCCGGACCGTTATCCTAAAGGATATTACGGTTTCTCAACTCGTATCCGTGCCAATCTGTCCTTGGGCCAACGTATCGTGTATGACATACCGGATGTTTCCAATTGGAGGGTACAAGATATATCCTTGTATTATGAATTAGGGGCGTGTGATACCGATTTCTGTACTTTCTTTGGTGACCGTAGCATCAAGTTTAAAGAAATTTTAAGTCTGGCTGTCGGTATAAAACTGCATATTTAACTTCTCCTGTTTGCAGGCGTACTTAAAAGTCAGTATCTTGCGTCTTGTTAGAATCCCTTTTTTCAGGTATTGTAAGAATGGTGTAAAGTGATGAACTTTGCCATAGAAAAAGATGTTTAATTTAAAAACAAAAGTGAATATGAAAATCAAATCAGTCAAAGGGCGTGAGATATTGGACTCCCGTGGTAATCCGACGGTAGAAGTAGAGGTGGAATTGGAATGCGGCGTGGTGGGCCGCGCATCGGTGCCTTCGGGAGCTTCTACGGGCGAACACGAAGCCTTGGAACTACGTGACGGAGATGAAAAACGTTACGGAGGTAAAGGCGTGTTGAAGGCTGTGGAAAATGTGAATAAGGTAATTGCACCGGCCTTGGTGGGCTATAGTGCTTTGGAACAGCGTGCCATTGACCACAAGATGTTGGCACTCGACGGCACGAAGACAAAGTCTAATTTAGGTGCCAATGCCATTCTCGGGGTATCGTTGGCTGTGGCTAAGGCTGCTGCGGAATATTTGGACATTCCTTTATATCGTTATATTGGCGGCGTGAACACATACGTGATGCCTGTGCCGATGATGAATATCATCAACGGAGGTTCGCATAGCGATGCGCCGATAGCTTTTCAGGAATTCATGATTCGTCCGGTGGGTGCTCCTTCTTTCCGTGAGGGGCTGCGGATGGGGGCCGAAGTGTTCCATGCCTTGAAGAAAGTGCTTCACGGCCGTGGCTTGAGCACGGCTGTAGGAGATGAAGGCGGTTTTGCTCCTTCATTGGACGGCACTGAGGATGCTCTCGAATCCATAATCGCTGCCATTAAGGCTGCCGGTTACGTGCCGGGTAAGGATGTGATGATTGGTATGGACTGCGCTTCCTCCGAATTCTATAAAGATGGAGTGTACGATTATACCATTTTTGAAGGAGGGAAAGGTAAGAAGCGTACTTCAGACGAGCAGATTGCCTACCTGGAAGAATTAATCACGAAGTATCCGATTGATTCCATTGAAGACGGTATGAGCGAGAATGACTGGGACGGTTGGAAGAAGTTGACGGAACGTATCGGCGGACGTTGCCAGTTGGTGGGCGATGACTTGTTTGTGACCAACGTGGACTTCTTGTCCAAGGGGATTGCCATGGGATGTGCCAATTCCATTTTGATCAAGGTGAACCAAATCGGTTCGCTCAGCGAAACTTTGGATGCCATCGAGATGGCTCATCGCCATGGTTATACAACGGTTACTTCCCACCGTTCGGGAGAGACAGAGGACGCTACGATTGCCGATATTGCCGTGGCCACGAACAGCGGCCAAATCAAGACCGGTTCTTTGAGCCGTTCCGACCGTATGGCCAAATATAACCAGTTGCTCCGTATCGAGGAAGAGCTAGGGGATTTGGCTATGTATGGTTATAAGCGCATCAAGTGAGACTTTACGTATTGTGATTGAATGAAAAAAGAGTTGCTTCGGAAGATATTTTACCGGATGCGGCTCTTTTTTTGTAAGAAAAGTAAGGAGGTATGGCTTTTTGTATCCTTGTTTTTCTTAACTTTGCTTGCACCTTAAAAAAATAAAAGCCATGCCACGGATAAAGGAAGGATTCAAGGGAGAACGGATAGTCGTCTTGCCGGGTTTTTTGATAGAAGAGTTGAAGCGCGACCCTTTGGGCCGCGAGCTTTATATCACGGATATCGGTTATTATCCGCATGCAGGTTTTCATTATTGTGAGCGGAAAGAGGAGGATTCCAATGAGTTTGTGCTGATTTATTGTGTAGAGGGGGAGGGATGGTTCGAACTGGACGGTAAGCGTTATGACGTTGGGGCTAACCAGTTTTTCATTTTGCCCAAATATAAGGCACATGCTTATGGCAGTAAAGCCGAGAATCCTTGGACGATTTACTGGATTCATTTCGATGGCGCAAAAGCCGCCTTTTTCAGCGTAGGGTTCAGTAAGCCGCATGATATTTCACCGGCAGAACATTCCCGTATCAAAGAACGTCTGCTGCTGTTTGAAGAAATTTATGCTTCGGTCAGTTCTGGGTATAACAAGAACTACATGCTGTATGCCACGACGAGCCTTTTCCACTTTTTGGGTTCCATGAAGTTTCTGGGAGAATACCGTGAGTGCCGTTTTGCGGGTGTGCAGGAAAAACGAGACGTGGTGCAGCGTGCCATTCATTTCATGCAGGAAAACCTGAATAAGAAAATCCGTCTGACGGATATTGCCCGCGAAGTGAAACTTTCCCCGTCTTACTTCTCCAATGTCTTTGAGGACAAGACCGGTTCTCCCCCTTTGCGTTATTTGGGATACCTCCGTATTCAGGAAGCCTGTCATTATCTGGATTTCACAGATTTGAAAATCAGTCAGATCAGTCCGTTGGTCGGTTATGAGGATTCGCTTTATTTTTCCCGGCAGTTCACGAAATACATGGGCATGTCGCCGTCGGAATATAAATCAAAAAAGAAAGGATAAGGTTTTAAATAATTATATAATTGAGGAACGAGACATGAATACGAGATCTCTATTATCTTTAGCAGCAGGCATTTTCCTGCTTTGCAGTTGCCATACGGAGCCTGCTTCCCGTGAAGGAGAAACGGGGGCGGCAGACAGTGTGGTGGTGAAAAATGAAGTCGTGAATACGATTCTGCAGCGTCGCAGCATCCGGAGATACAAGCCTCAACCGGTGGAGAAGGACAAGTGGGCGCAGATTGTGGAATGTGGGCTGTATGCTCCCAACGGGAAGGGACTTCAATCGTGGGAAGTACGTGTTGTGGACAATCCCCGTTTGTTGGCTTCGATAGATTCGGCTTACAGCCGTTTTATGGGGAAAGGACAGGGGGAAACCACTCTTCGGGCTGCATACGGTGCACCTGTGTTGGTATTTATCGCATACGATACGACTTATGATTTGTCGCAGGTAGATTGCGGGCTGTTGGGTGGAAACATGATGATTGCGGCTCAATCGTTAGGGATTGGTTCATGTTGCTTGGGTGGTATTTGCCGTTTCCTGAATGAACCGGAAGGTCGTGAATTGCTTGATGAATTGGATTTTCCCGAAACGCATAAATTACTTTATGCCATAGCTTTCGGTTATCCGGACGAAGAACCTTCTCCCAAACCTCGTGATATGAATAGGGTCCGGACGGTTGAATGATGCGGTTTTTGTTGATTGGGGATTAAAGAATGAGAAGTATGAGACGTTTCTATATATTGGGGGTAGCCATGGGAATGAGTGCATTTTTGAGCAGCCTTTTCGGTTGCCATGTTTCGGACGGGGATTTCCGTTCGCTTTCCGTAGCGGAATTCAAAGAATGCATTGCCGATACGGCGGTCGTGCGTTTAGATGTACGTACGGACGAAGAATATGCGGAGGGGCATATTGCCGGGGCGATGAACATAGACGTGTTACAACCGGATTTCGAACAGAAGAGCAAGGCCGTTTTACCGAAGAACAAGACCATAGCCTTGTATTGCCGGAGTGGGAAACGCAGCAAGAAAGCTGCACGGATTCTGAGTGAGCTTCATTATAAGGTAGTGGAACTTGACGGTGGATACATGGAATGGAAGCAGGCCGGACTGTGACGGGGCAAGTCTTGAAATGGATGAGTCCGGGGCTGCTCCAGTGGAAAGGAGAAACTATTCTGGGTAAAAAATGACTGTAATTTCGCGATAGGCTTGCATATAATGGCTCTTTTCATTATCTTTGCATCCGATTTCAAGGAAATCACGCGGAAATAGCTCAGTCGATAGAGCACTAGCCTTCCAAGCTGGGGGTCGCGGGTTTGAGTCCCGTTTTCCGCTCCATGTAAGACTTGCTGTTTTTCAGCAGGTCTTTTTTGTTGTATCCGTGAGGTAAAGGGCATTTGTTCGGATAGCCCTGTTATAATGTTTAATGTAACATGGCTGTGCAAAGTCTTGATATGTGCCATAAAATATCGTTAATACTTTATCTTTAATCCATAATATGATTGTTGGAGTTGTGTGAATATAGTATATTTGTGTGGAGTACAAGTAATGAAAGATAAAAGTATGCTCTTTTGATATGGATGATAAATCAAAATGGGATGAAGGGGTTTCATGGCTTTGTGAGATGTGTTTTGAGTTTATGGGACTGATTGGAATAATAAAAACAGTATGATATGATAGAGCAGGTTATAATAAAGAATTATAAGTCGATAAGGGATTTGTCTTTACCCTTAAACCGATTGAATGTGCTCATTGGTTCAAACGGTGTGGGTAAAAGTAATTTTATCTCATTTTTTGAATTGACGAAAGCCATATATGAGCAACGGTTCGGAAGTTATACTTTGTCAAAAGGTGGTATTGACAGCTTGTTGTATCGTGGGAGGAAGGTATCTCCTTCCATCCATGGATTGTTGGATTTCGATAATAATAATGCTTTCTTTTTTGAAATAAAACCCGCGCAATCCAATAAGGGATTTATAGAAAAAACGGGGGATTATTTCAATAATTTCCATACAGAAGGTAAGGATTATACGGAATGGAATAAGACGCTATGGGATTCCGCTGTTGAAGAATCTTCTTTAATCCAAAATCTCAAATGGAGGGCCGGTTATTTAAAGAAATATTTGAGTAGTTTTACGGTATATCATTTTCATGATACCAGTGCAAGTTCTCCTATGCGTGGAGATTGTAATATCAATGATAACGAATACCTTCGTGACAATGGTTCTAATTTGGCGGCATTTCTCTATTCTATGATGCAGAATGATGAAACTAATTTTCGGTTGATAGAAGGGGTGGTAAGTTCCATTGCGCCTTATTTTAAGTGTTTCAAGTTACGTCCGGATGTGAATGATAAGGAAAGAATACGTCTGGAATGGGAAGAAAAGGAGACTGATATGTATCTTAACGGATACAGTTTTTCGGATGGAACTTTACGTTTTATTGCTTTGGCCACTTTACTGTTGCAATCAAAAACCCCCGAGATTATTGTGATTGATGAGCCCGAGCTTGGTTTGCATCCTGCTGCTATAAATAAGTTTGCCGAACTTGTTAAACGTGCATCCAATAAGAGTCAGATTATTTTATCCACACAATCTACAAATTTAGTGAATTGTTTTGATGTGAAAGATATTATAGTTGTGGATAGGGTTGAAAGCCAATCTGTTTTTAGGCATTTGTCAGAAGAGGATTTGGCGACATGGATGGATGAATACGATTTGTCTATTAGTGATTTGTGGGAGAAGAATATGATAGGAGGACAGCTATGAGACGTGTATATATTGTTGTGGAAGGACAAACTGAGCAGGAGTTTGTCAATACTGTTATCTCTCCTTATTTACAGGGATTTGGTGTATTTAGCATTACTCCTGTTTTAATCCGGACCAGTAGGAACGGGAGAGGTGGAATGGTGAATTACCAACATTTATGGAATACCGTAAAATTGCTTCTGAAATCTTCAAGAAAGGATTTTGTTGTGACTACATTTATTGATTTTTTCAGGATACCTAACACCATGCCAAGGTATGAAGAATGTATGGCGAAAGCCAGTAAAATAGAGCGTGTCGAAGCACTGGAAAGCGCTATGAATGAAAATATCGGAGATAGACGTTTCTTTTCTTATATCCAGTTACATGAATTTGAGGCCCTTTTGTTTTCTAATAATAATGGCTTTGCATACTATTTTCCAGAAGAATGTGCTAAAAGAACAGGTAATATTGTTTCCTCGTATGAAAATCCAGAGGATATAAATTCATCTCCAGAGGGAGCACCTTCTAAAAGATTGTTGGCCTTGAAATCCGATTACAATAAAGTGTTGGAGGGAAACTTAATAGCATTGGAGGTGGGGATAATGAGTATGCTTGAAAAATGTCCGAGATTCAATAGGTGGATAACCCAAATCATTGACACCTGTAAAATATAGGTTGAATGAGGTTCGGGGCATATTGTATGAAGGCAGAAAGTCGGTTGTTTATATCTGATGATTTTATAGTATTTGGAAAAAGCCAACACGCATTTTGGGGCGTGTTGGTGATGTAAAGTCTTATTCCGTATCGAACCGGAACACCGTAGTTTGCCGGTATTCCTCCCCGGGGCGCAACAGGCAGGAGGGGAAATCGGGATGCGATGGCGTGTCGGGATAGTATTGCGTTTCGAGGCAGACGGCGGTATCGGGGTAGACGTAATAACCGGCTGTGTAGAGCAGTACGGAGGGCAGGTCGGTTTTTACCGTCAGGCTGCGGCCCGTGGTGGGGTTGGACAATCGGGCGGCCTCCACCATGTCGGGAGACTTTTCTGTTTTCAGTATGTAACAGTGGTTGTAGCCTTTGTTCCATTTCAGTTGCTCGTGGTCGTCATATAAGTCCTGTCCGATGGGCTTGGCTGAAGTAAAATCGAAAGGCGTGCCGTCCACATTTACCCGTTTTCCCGTAGGGATGAACTGTGGGGTGGTGTCCAACATCGTATGTGACGGGATGTGTAATATGTGCCCCGTGATTCGCTCTTTTTTGCCGCCCAAATTGAAGTAGGCATGGTTCGTCAGATTCAGAAAGGTTGCCTTGTCTGTCGTTCCATAGTAACGAATGGACAGTTCGTTATCATCGGTCCAACGGTATTCCACTGTTACGTGAACATTGCCAGGGTAACCTCCCTCTCCGTCAGGAGAAAAGCGCTTGAAGCGTACGCCGTCGTCCAAAACTTCCCAGTCCCACAGCATGCGGTCGAAGCCGGAGAAGCCGCCATGGTTGGTGTTCTGCCCGTCGTTTTTTTCCAGTTCGTAGGTTTGCCCGTCGATGCAGAGTCGTGCGCCTCCGATGCGGTTGGCAAAACGTCCCACGATGGCTCCCATGTAGAATTTGTCCGACAGCAGGTCGGTCGGGCTGACAAGCACGTTCGCCATCTCTCCAATCCTGTCCGGCACGATGGCAGAAAGCCAACGGGCACCCCAGTTGGTCAGTTCAATCACGGATCCGGTTGAGTTCGTCAACCGGAAGCCGTAGACCGGGGTGCCCGTCGGCATATTACAGATTACTTGTGTGTTTATTCGCATAATTCACGATGGATTTGTGCGCCTTGGTGGTTGATGTCCAAAGCGCGTGCCTTGTCCAAGTACTCGATGGCGTGTATCTGGTCTTCCAATCCCAAATAACCCAATCCCATGACGTAGTTGCAGTGGATGGCGTTGCGTTTGTCCAGATTGTCCTCCCAGATGGCCAGGTCGGGCAACGATACGGCAAAGTAGTCTATGCGGCAATGGTCGAACAAGTGTTTCTCACCATGCTTGATGAGCTTGTTGAAGCGTCCGCGTGCCTTGCCTTCCTCGCCCAATGCGCGCCAAGCCAGTCCCTGATAGAAAATCTTGTCCGGTTGCGCATCGTTGTAGAAGAACGCCTGTTGCGGTTCGGCAGAGCCTTGGGTGGCCTTGTGCAACCAAAGCGTGGCATTTTCTTCGTCTCCCAGTCCGCGGTAAGCCAGTCCTTTGTAATACCAGATGTCGTTCTCTTCGGCATTGATGAGTTTGCCCTCACCCAAGTTATACGGGTATTGGTCTGTGGCTAGCAACAAAGCCAAAGCGTCGGCGTAGCGGTGTTCGCGCAGGGCGATTTTGGCCAGTTCCACATGGCAGATGGTGTATTGTCCCGTGATTTTTCCTTCACCGCCTTCCCACGGATGGAATTTGCGGGCGGCAATCAGTGCCTTGGCCTCTTCATAGCGTCCTAATTGGTTGTAGAGCGTGATGCGCTCGATGGACAGGTCGTCGCGGCTTTCCGTTTCGGCCGGATGGGCTTCGAGGAATGCGAGACGTTCCGCTTGCGGACGTCCGAGCCGTTTGTAGAGCTGGTCCAATTCCATCAGGATGCGGGCGTCGCTTTCATCGAGGCGGTAAGCCTTCTCCAGTGTATCCACGGCCTTCTGCGGGTCATTGCGTTTGTTGTAGTAAGCCAGCGAGAGGTTGCGCCATACGGTGGGGAACGTTGGGTCGATGGCGGCCGATGCCTCCCAACATGTGATGGCATTGTCGTATTGCCGTGCGGCATACCAGAAGTTGCCGAGGGCGTAGGCCGCTTTGGCGCAGGCTTCGTGGTTCTCTTTCATCGCATCCTGCAACACCAATACTTCTTCGATGCGGTTGGGGAAGCAGTAAGAATGGTCATCCTGTTCGGCCTTTTTGTAATATTCGAGCGCCTTGACTGTGTCGCCTTTACGTGAGTGGCAGTAGCCCAACGCGTAATGTACCATCGGGTAGACTGAGCTTTGTGTGGCGGCGTAACCCTCCAACAAGTTGATGGCCTCGTCGTAAAGTCCGGCCTGTGCGAAATCGAGTGCGTATTCGATGTAGACGTGGGCTGCGCCGCGCATCAGTCGTTGCATTTCCTTCAGTACGTTGTCGTTGTCCGTGAGAAGATATTGCTCGAAGCGGCATCCCATGTTGAAGCGGTCTATCTTGAGCGATTCCGCTATCAGTCCGAGGGCTTCTTCCTTACGTCCCAAGTGGCGCAGGATGGAAGCTTTCAGTTGGCGTGCCTTGTGGTGGTGCCAGTTGCGCACGAGCGAGCGGTCTATCAGGTCGAGAGCTTTCTCGAAGTTGCCCCTGCGGCAGTCGATGGCAGCCAAGTTGTAATAGGCGGCATCCTGCCAAGCGGCATTCCAAGCCGATTTGAAGAAAGCGTCGTACGCCTCGTCCGTTTTGTCCTGTATCAGACAGCTCCAACCCAGATTGTAATACGGTTCACCGTCGTAAGGGTTCGGATTGCGTTCCGTCAGGGTCTCGACGGATTTACGGAAATAACCTTCAGCCTTGGCGAATTGTCCCTTGCGCATCAGGAGTAACCCCATGGCGTTGTTGCAACGCACGTCGCCCGGTTCGCGGCGCAACGCTTCCTCATAGTAGTCCATCGGGTTGTAAGTCGCGTGGCGGTATTGCTCCAAGTGCAGTCCCGTCAGGAAAAGTTGCTCGATGGACGCGATGTCCTTCGGGTCTTTGGCGGCTTTGGCCGGATCCGGTACGGGCTTGATTTCCGGTTTGTCGGCCTGATAGCTTACCAGGATACGGCCTTCATGGTTGCGGATTTCAACCAGGATGTCTTCGTCTTTCAAGCCCTCGGCTGCAAATTCTGCTTGGAACGGTTCTGCCGGGGAGATGGAGATGACTTTGTCGAAAAGGGTGGCACCGCCCACGTTGTCCTTGACGAATACATGCACGTCCTTGTTCACTCCGGTGGTGTACAGGATGACTTTGCCTTTGCCCTCCTTGACTTCCATGTTCAGCAACGCGTCCTTGGTGGCATTCTTCACGTAGCCCACCTCGGCGTAAGGCATGAAGTACTGTTTCCACGACTTTTCCTCGTAGGGCTGCAACCAAGTGAAGTCCGGTTGGTTGTCGGTGTACATGCCCGTCATCAGTTCGATGTACGGGCCGTCCTCGTCCGTCAGGTTGCGGTCCCATGCGCGTCCGAAGTCGCCGTTTCCCCATGTCCATTGCTTCTTTCCCGGCGACACGTGATGGTCGGCCACGTGGAGCAATCCGCCTTTCACGTCTTCTTCATAGCCTCCTACGAAGTCGAATTTCGATTGGATGGCCATGTATGAGGTCGGCACGGGGATATTCTTGTATTTCGAGATGTCCACACCGGCAGAGTAGTCTTGTTTATAGTACACGCCTGTTGCGATGGGGAACGATGACACGTCACGCTTGCCATGGTCGAACACGGCGTTCACATCGGGCGGGAACACTGAATGGTAGTGGTCGTTGACCACCACGGCCGGGTTTGCCCACCACAGGAACGTCTGGGGGAAAGACGTACGGTTGTAAATCTTCACGTTGATTTCGATGTATGCCTTGCCCGGATAGAGCGTAAAGCCTTGCATGCCTTTGGTGCGGAACATGCGTTCCACTTCGTTGCACCATACTGTCTTGCTGCCGTCGGCATGCTCCTCGATGGAGAAGTCTGTGGGCAGGAACGTGGACGGGCGGTGGTGTTGCGGCCAGTTGAACTCGATACCGCCCGAAATCCACGGGCCGGTCAACCCGACGAGCGCGGGCTTCACCACTTGGTTGTAGTACACGAAGTGGCGTTGCTTTACCTTGTCGTAGGCCATGTGGATACGTCCGCCCAGTTCCGGGAGTATCATCACCTTGATATATTCGTTCTCGATGAAGAGCGCATGGTAAAGCTTGTCTTTCTTTTCATCTGAGATTTTTTCTACTACCGGATAGGGATATACCGAACCGCTGCTGCCTTGGTATACACGTTTTTCCAAGAAAATCGGGTTCTTTTCTTCCTTGCCGATTTCGTAGGTGGGGAGCAGGATGTCCTCTTCCCATGCACGCACCTCGGAGGTGTTCACCGTGCTTTGAATCAAATAGGATGTGATTTTTTCCATGATGTATGAAGTTATTGGATAAGTTCGTGTTCGATTTCTTCCAGGCTCTTGCCTTTCGTCTCAGGCAGGCGGCGCCATACGAAGATGCCTCCTGCGAGGCAGATGATGCCATAGAGCCAGAATGTCCCGGCTGCGCCCAGTCCCGTGTTCAGTACAGGGAACGTGTAAGTCAGTATGAAGCAGGCTGCCCACAAGGCAAATGTGCAAACAGACATGGCCACACCCCGTATGCGGTTGGGGAATATTTCGGAGATGATGACCCACATGGTCGTAGCCAATGTCATGGCATAGCAGGCGATGGCGGCCACCACGATGACAAGCAGCAGTACGCCGCTGATGTGGAACCAGTAGGCTGCGCCCATGAAAGTGTAGATCAACGTCAGGCCGAACGCGCCGAAGAGTGTCAGTGCCTTGCGTCCCCAACGGTCTACCACGCACATGGCCAGAATGGTGAAAATCACGTTGGTTACTCCCGTCACCACGATGTTCATCAACACGTCGGACACGCCGTAACCGGCGGCCATGAAGATTTCCTGGGCATAGTTGAAGATGACGTTGATGCCACACCATTGCTGCAACACGGCCATTACCACTCCGATGAGCAGGATTTTGCGCATCGAGGGATGGAGCAACTGCCGGAATCCGCCCTCCACGGTCTTTTCGCGCGAGGCGGCTTCGATGGCGGCCAGTTCTTCACGGGCATGTGCCTCGCCGCCTATCTTCGTGAAGATTCTGAATGCTTTCTCCTTATATCCCGACGAAGCTAACCAACGCGGGCTTTCGGGCAACACGAAACTGAAGAAGAAGAACAGCGCAGCGGGTACGGTCATGGCCCAGAACATCCACCGCCATCCCGTTTGCCCGTTCCATGACAGACGGATCATTTCGGCTGTGGCATGGTCGGCCACCGGTTCGGCAATCTGCCAGTTGACGATTTGTGCGCTGAGGATACCCAGTACCACCGTCAACTGGTTGATGGACACGAAACGTCCGCGCAAGTGGGCCGGGGCGATTTCCGCTATATACATAGGAGAAAGGCTCGAGGCGATGCCGATGGCGAATCCGCCGATGAGGCGGAACACGTTGAACCATCCGAAGGAATTCGCTGCACCGGTCCCTATGGCTGTACAGATAAACAGCCCTGCGGCCACGATCAGAATCGGTTTACGTCCTAATCGGTCGCTCAACTTTCCTGCGCTCAACGCACCGATGAGGCAGCCTATCAACGCGCTGCTCATGGCCCAACCCTGCATCGTGGGGCTGTTTGCAATCTGGAAATATTGTTCATAAAAAGGTTTCGCGCCACCGATGACGACCCAGTCGTAACCGAAGAGGAATCCGCCCATGGCAGAAATCAGCGCAATCAAAAACAGGTAAAGGTTCGTTTTCGTCTTCATGTGAATGAGTTGATTTAAGTTTGTTTGTTTCCGGATGCAAAGTAACATGCTTTTTACGGTTTGGGAAATGGATAGAATCACTTATGATATGGACGATTTTGCGGTGGGGCGTTTGGGGGTGGACAGGAGGCGGTGCGGAATGCCGGAGGTGTGGTGGCTTATTTTGACAAACAGGGGGCGGTGGATTGTTGAGCGGAGTTCGTGAAATCGTTTGGCGCAGAACGAAAAATCAATCTCATGAGAGTGGAAAATCGTTTGGCGCAGAATAAAAAATCAATCTCCTGATGATTTTTAAAGAATCGGAAGTGGTTGAATGATAGAGTGTTGTTGATGGACTGCCCGTTTTACGACCTGCAGTAAAAAAATATTGACTATGAAGCAAAATTACATGTTTTTGACGAGAATTTCGGACATGGGCAAGTTTTTCTTTTCGTACTTTTGTACACAGAGTTATACTATTTAAATATCATACGGAATATCATGGAAATAAAGATGAATTTGAAGCAGGTCGGAGTGCTCGCTGTTGCGGCCATGTTGTCTTTGGGCGTGCAGGCTCGTGGCGGGAAACGCTTGTCGGAGTATGTAAATCCGTTTATTGGAGCCACGACGAACACGCAAATGGCCAAGGCCGAACATGGGTTGGGAAAGACCTTTCCTGGTGTGGCTACGCCGTGGGGCATGACGCAGGTCAGCCCCAATACCATTACCGGAGGCGACAACGGTTCGGGGTACAGTTATGAACATACGACCATCGAAGGCTTTGCCTTGACCCAGATGAGCGGTGTCGGATGGTATGGCGATTTGGGGAATTATCTGGTGATGCCCACCACAGGACCTTTGCATACGTATCGCGGCGAGGCGGAACGTCCGGAAGAGGGCTACCGTTCGCGTTATGACAAAGAGAGCGAGACGGCACGTGCCGGGTATTACGCTGTCCGTCTGACCGATTATGACATCCGGGCGGAGCTGACGGCCACGCCCCACGGCGGGGTCATGCGTTTCACTTACCCGGAAAACGAATGTTCGCGCATTCAAATCGACTTGGCCCGCCGTGTGGGCGGTACGTCTGTCCGGCAGTACGTGGAGCGTGTGGACGACTACACCATCCGCGGATGGATGCGTTGCACTCCTGACGGAGGCGGTTGGGGCAACGGGGGAGGGAAGGCTGATTATACGGTCTACTTTTACACCCGTTTCAGCAAGCCTTTGGAACGTTACGGCGTATGGTCGGCCGAGTTCCCCGAGGGCATGGGGCGCAAGTTGGAAAACGTGACTTCGCCGGAATTTGCCGATGCGGTGCGCCGGGCGAAGGTGACGGAACGTCCCGACCGCATGGAGGGAGACCACCTGGGATTTTATACGGAGTTTCCCACGTGCGAGGGTGAACAGGTGCTGATGCGCACGGCCATTTCCTTTGTCAGTCTGGAGGGGGCGGAGGCGAACTTCAAAGCCGAATTGAAGGGAAAGGACTTCGAGCGGTATTGCGAAAAAGCGGCTGCGCTGTGGGACGAGGCCTTGTCGAAAATCAAAATCTCCGGGGGGACGGAGGATGAGCGCACGATTTTTTATACTTCGCTGTACCACACGATGATAGACCCGCGTGACTATCGCGACGTGACGGGTGAATACGTAGGAGGAGACCGGAAGGTGCACAAGACCGACGCATTCAAGAAGCGTACGGTGTTCAGCGGTTGGGATGTGTTCCGCAGCCAGTTCCCCCTGCAAAACCTTATCAATCCGGAGGTGGTGAACGACATGATCAACTCGTTTGTCACTCTGGCCGAGGAAAACGGTACGGGCGTGTACGAACGTTGGGAGTTCCTGAACGCTTACAGCGGCTGCATGTTGGGTAATCCGGCCATAGCCGTCATCGTCGATGCCTATATGAAAGGCATACGCGGATACGACGTGGAGAAAGCTTACCGCTTTGCCCGTCAGACAGCCGACCGCATCGGCCATCATCCGGAACTGGGATACTCGCCCGGCGGCAGCGGCATATCGGAAACGTTGGAATACGGATACTTCGACTGGTGTGTAGGCGAATGGGCCGAGGCTCTGGGCAAGACGGAGGATGCCGGCATCTATCACCGGCGTGGGCAGGCATACCGTAAAATCTTCGATAAGGAAAAGGGATGGTTCCGCGTGCGCAACGCCGACGGCTCGTGGGCGGACTGGCCGGAAAAGGGACGCTTGCAGGAGTGGTACGGTTGCATGGAGTGCAATCCCTACCAACAGGGTTGGTTCGTGCCGCACGACGTGCCCGGCATGGTGGAAATCATGGGCGGTCGCGACAAAGTGCTGGCCGATTTGGAATCCTTTTTTGAAAACACGCCGCGCGAATTCTATTGGAATCCCTATTATAATCATGCCAACGAACCCGTGCACCACGTGCCTTTCCTCTTCAACCGCTTGGGCGCGCCGTGGCTCACGCAGTACTGGACGCGTGTGATTTGTGCCGACGCTTACAAGAACAGTCTGGCCGGACTGTGCGGCAATGAGGATGTGGGGCAGATGTCGGCCTGGTATATCCTGGCTTCTGCGGGGTTCCATCCGCTTTGTCCGGGCGAGCCGCGTTATGAATTGACAGCCCCTGTGTTCGACCGTGTGGAAATCGTGCTCGACCGCCGTTATGCCAAAGGCCGTAAGTTTGTAGTCACTACGGAGGGGAATGCGCCCGATGCCTGTTACATCCAGTCCGCCACGCTGAACGGCAAGCCTTACAACCGTTGTTACATCGACCACGAGGATATCGTCCGTGGCGGTGAGTTGCACTTCGTGTTGGGGCGCACGCCGAACAAGCAGTGGGGTGTGGAATGAGCGGCCGTACGGCAAGTCATATAGGAATGGAGAGAATCGCAAAATTGTCCATGTGATAAGTGATTCTCTCCATTTCGGCTTTTAGTGAAACAGGCTTACTTTGCAGACGAATAATCATTCTTAAATCTATATGGCGATATGGCTCAAAAAATCATGTTATCTTTGGCGGTATTCTTCTGCTGGACGTTTGTCCTGAAAGCGGAAGAGTACAAATTGTCTTCGCCCGACAAGAAACTGGAGGTGAAGCTCCGTGTGGAAGGGCGCACGGAATTTGAAGTGTGGTACGATAAGGTGAAGTTGGTGGAACCTTCGGTGATAGGGATGAACCTGTCCGACGGGCGTAACGTGGGAGGCGACCCCGTGACCTCTGTGAAGAAAGACCGTGTGAACCGCAAGATAGATGTCGTGGCGGGGAAAAACAAGACCCTGGAAGAGGCGTACAATGAAATAGTGTTGTCTTACGGCACGGACTACGACCTGGTCGTGAGAGCCTACAATGAAGGGTGGGCTTACCGTTTCGTGACGCATTGGGACAAGGAAATCGTTATCGAGAGCGAAGATGCCGTGTTCAATTTTGCTTTTACCCCTACGGTGTATTTCCCGGAGTGCGACAGCAACACCGCACCCGAGCGTGAACAGTCGGGCAAGGTGCACCAGATTCATCAGGGCTACCGTAATTTCGAGCGGCTTTACAAGGTGTATCGTTCGCCGGGTGAGATTCCGGCCGGTCGTTTTTCCGTTTCTCCGGTGCTCTTCGAGTATCCCGGCAAGCCCTACAAGGTGGTGGTGACGGAATCGGACACTTACGATTATCCCGGCTTGTATATGGAAGCCGCCGGGCAGAATGCCATGCGCGGAAAGTGGGCGGCCTACCCTAAAGAAGTGATGGACGGAGACCCGTCGAACCCTTACCGTTGGTATTCCAACCATCTGGTGATTTCACGTGAGGATTACATTGCAAGGACGGGAGGCGACCGTACGTTCCCGTGGCGCGTCATGATCGTGTCCGACGACGACAAGACGTTGTTGAACAATGAGCTGGTCTACATGTTGGCCGAACCTTGCAAGATTGAGGATACCTCGTGGATACGACCCGGAAAGAGTGCTTGGGAATGGTGGCACAAAGCCGTGGTGGAAGGCGTGGACTTCCCGGTGGGGAACAAACATCTTTCGTTGCAACTTTATAAATACTATGTAGACTGGGCTTCGGAGAACGGTATAGAGTACATGACGCTCGATGCCGGATGGAAAATGGAGTACATTAAGGAATTGTGCGACTATGCCCGGGGAAAGAACGTGAAGATATTGGTTTGGACTTGGGCCAGTTGTCCGCTGGAGAATCCGAACGATTGGATCAAGCAGATGCACGAGTGCGGGGTGGCGGGTGCCAAGATTGATTTCTTCGAACGCAACGACCAGATTGCCATGCGCTGGGGGCGCGAATTTGCCGAACGGTTGGCGCAGTACCGGATGGTGGCCATCTTCCACGGTTGTCCCGTACCGGTGGGCTTGAACCGTACTTACCCCAACGTGATGAATTATGAGGCTGTGAGAGGGGCTGAATGCAATTTCTGGGAAAAGACCATCACGCCCGAATACCATACACGTTTCCCCTTCATCCGTTCATTGGCCGGACCGGAAGATTACACGCCGGGCGGCATGCGCAACGTGACACCCGAAGAGTTCCAACCGCGTGACCGGGACAGCATCCCTCCGATGAATATGGGGACGCGTTCGCATGTCTTGTCCATGTATGTCATATTCGACCATTGGATCGGTTACCTGTGCGACGCGCCTTCGGAATATAACAAATATCCCGACATTTTGGATTACCTGTCGAAAGTTCCTTCGGTGTGGGACAAGACCCTTCCGCTCGATGCCCGTTTGGGCGAGTACATCGTGATGGCCAAACAAACCGGTAAGGATTGGTACGTGGGCGGCATGACGAACTGGACACCGCGTAGCGTGACGGTGGACTTCGGTTTCCTGAAACGCGGGAAGACCTACCGCGCCGTGGTTTTCAAGGATAAACCGGAGTCGGGCGACCATCCGACAACGTATGCCTGCGAGACGATGAATGTGGACCGGAATACGAAACTGACGTTGGATATGGCTCGCGGAGGCGGCTTTGCGATTCGTCTGACGGAAGAATGAAAGTAAGGTTTTATACGAAAGGCCGCAGAAGGAAATATCCTTCTGCGGCCTTTCGCATGGCGGGTGCCGTATCTTCAGGGACCCTCTTGTGTACTGAGGATTTTCAGGAGTTGCTTTTCGCGTTGGAGTTCTTTGGTATCCTTGTCCGGTGATATCAGCATCATGCTCCGTATGATATCCTCGTTGCAGCAAGTGTAATTATAGTATTCCAACAGTTCTCCGGTCAGTTGTGCTTTGGGGATTACTTCTGTGCATAAGTCGGCAAACTCTTCCAGTGGGATTTCGTCGCCTTGCCGGACAAAGAGGATACGCCGGGCGATCGGATTGCGGTTATAGTCGTGTGTCAGATAGATTCCTTTCATGATTTGGGGATACTCGATGATGGGCAGTTGCAGGTAGACCACCTTCAGGGCAAGTTGCAGGCGTTTTTGTTCGTTGAACATCAGATAACCGATTTGAAACGGCGAGAACAGCCCCACGCCGATATAGTAGTCACCCGACAGGTTCTGGCAATAGACTTTGGGCATGGTGTCGCCATCTACGATAGAGGATATCATATAAGGCTCCACTTTCAGTCCGTCGGAGTAGGATGAAGAACTGTAAGACTGGTAAAGTCCGGTATAGATGCCGGCATTGGGCAGGTATTTGATGGCTTCTTTCTCGATGTCGTCCAGGAAAGGTCGTCCGCCGTTTTTGTTGGAAACGAAACGTGGCTCGATGTGGATCACTTTGTCGTACAATTCGTCGAGGCAACCTTGCAGTTTGCGTTTCGACACGTTGTTGACTTGTTGCAGCCCTTGGTCTAACGCACTTTCCGTACCGCATCCTCCGGAGAGCAGATTGATGTATGTGGGGAGCACGGAAGAATAGAGCGAGGAGAGTACGCTGGACGCGATGCCCGTCTCTTCGGAGATGTCCTTCATCCGTACACCGGCTTCGCGCAGTTTCTTCATTCGTTCGTAGAGTGATACCAATTTGTCCATACGTATGTTCTTTTGGGCAAAGGTACGTTTTCCATGTTACAAACCTGTTGCTTTCGTGCTTCATTACCGTGAGATGAATGTTACATTATAAATACGGGTTTGGATGGACGTATGATATATAATGAATTAATTTTTTCAGATGGCGGTTTGGGATAGTTTTGCAGCCGAAAACAAAACTATGGTTATGGAACAAATCGTAAAGAACAAAAGATTTTCGGATGCGTTGCTCATCCTGTGGGCGGGCGGTGCAGCCTTGCTTTCCTACTCTTTGGTGTATGCCTTGCGCAAACCTTATACGGCGGCTTCGTTCGAGGGGTTTGATTTTTTCGGCACGGATTACAAGGTCGCGGTGACGACGATTCAGATTTTAGGTTATGTGATAGCCAAGTTCTTTGGCATCAAGTTGATTTCGGAGTTGAAGAAGGAGCGTCGTTTCAAGTTTTTCGTCTGTTCGGCGGTAGCAGCCGAGGCTGCTTTGGTCGGCTTCGGCCTGTTGGCTCCTCCGTTCAATGTGGCGGCCATGTTTTTGAACGGCTTGTCGCTCGGTTGTATGTGGGGCGTGATATTCAGCTTTATCGAGGGACGCAAGGTGACGGATATGTTGGCCAGTCTGTTGGGGGTAAGCATGGTGTTCAGTTCCGGTGTGGCTAAGAGTTTCGGCTTGTTTGCCATGAACGAGATGCACGTGGGACAGTTTTGGATGCCTGCCGTGATTGGAGCTTTTGCTTTGCCTCTTCTCGTTTTTATGGGGTATATGTTGAAGCGTCTGCCACAGCCTACGGAAGAGGATATTGCGCTGCGTAACGAACGTGTGACATTGGACGGAAACGGACGTAAGCTCTTGTTCCGAAGTTACGCTCCGATTCTTACTTTGTTGTTCGTGGGCAACTTCATGTTACTGGTGCTGCGCGACATCAAGGAAGATTTTCTGGTCAATATCCTGGATATGAGCAATCAGTCTTCTTGGCTTTTCGCCCAGGTGGATACGATTGTTACGTTGGTCATCCTCGGGATTTTTGCCGCTTTCATCTTCTTCCGCAGCAATATTCGGGCTTTGATGTGCTTGATGGGACTGGTCATTGCCGGTTGTTTGGTCATGACATACGTGTCACTGAATTATGAGGCATTGGATTGGCAGCCGGTAGTGTGGTTGTTTGTGCAGAGCCTGTGCCTCTACATTGCCTATCTGACTTTCCAGACGATTTTCTTCGATCGCTTCATCGCTTGTTTCCGTATCAGGGGAAACGTAGGTTTCTTCATTGCCATTATCGATTTCATCGGCTACATGGGTACGGTGACTCTGCTTTCCACCAAGGAGTTTCTGAATTTCGACATGGAGTGGTTTGCGCTTTACAACCACATGGCATGCGCGGTCGGCGCGGTTTGTGCGGTATTGTTCACAGTGGCTGCTGTATTGATTTATAAACGGTATTCCGCTCAAGGGCGTAGAAAAGAACAGACGGAGCGTACGACTTTGTATATGAATCCTCAATATAATGTAATTTGACGATGAAACAGGATTATGATGTGATAATTATCGGTGGCGGTTTGTTGGGATGCGCCACGGCTTACCAGTTGGCCAAACGTAAGGCGGGGAAGGTGTTGTTGTTGGATGCCAACGAGATAGCGTCGCAGGCTTCGTCCCGTGCAGCCTGCCTGTTGACACGGGCGCGTACCAAACCGGCTTTGATGGAAATGGTGCAGGAAACGTATGATTGCATCGATGAAATAGAGTGCCTTTTGGGGGAATCGCTCGAACTGCAGCAGTGCGGCAGTGTGACCATCTCTTCGTCCGACGCATCGCTGAAAGAACTCGAAGCATTGGAAGAAGCGGCCGTACGTTTCGGAATACCGAATGAACGTATCGACCGGAGGCGTTTGAAAGAACTTCTTCCTTGGATGGAGGTCTCGGCGGTAGAAGAGGCGCTTTACATGCCTACGGATGCGTTTATAGATTGTGCTTTGTTATGTTCCGGTTATGCACGTGCTGCACGAAGTCTCGGGGCGGAATTGCGTCCGAATACGAAAGTAAAAGCCATTGTGGCTGTTGGAGACAAGGCGACAGGAGTGGAGTTGGCGGACGGGGAAAAAGTACCGGCATCGGTTGTCGTGAATGCCGCAGGTTCGTGGGCCAACCTGTTGATGCGTCCTTTAGGGGTAGGGCTTCCTTTTACTCCGGTACGGAGTCATTTTTGGATTACGGGAACAGGTCCCGGGCGTTTTCCGGCAAACCACCCTTTTACGGTGATTCCCGATGCCCGCGCTTTCACCCGTTCGGATGTGGGGGCTTTGATTATCGGCTTGCGCGAAAGTGAATGTCAAGCCTTCAATCCCGACACATTGACGGATAAGTTGGAGGATTTCGATTTCAATAAGGCGGCAGAATGGAAAGTGCTCGACGAGTGTGCCCCGTTGCTACAGCGTTATCTTCCGGACATAGAAACGCTAGGTATCGCGCATTATGTGGCCGGGCCTTCATGTTACGTGCCGGATGCCAAATTCATTATCGGGCAGGTGCGTCCATACGAAGGGTTGTATGCCGTAGCCGGATGCTGTGGAGGAGGCGTGGCTGCCGGTGGAGGTATGGGACGCTTGGCCGCAGAATTGATTTTGCGGGAAGAGCCGTTTGTGGATCCGGCCGGGTTTGCACCGGACCGTTTCGGGGCAGTGGACCCGTTTTCGGTTGAGTTTCAAAAAAGGTGTGCGGATGCCCGTTCCAATAAAAAAGGTGGATAGGGCTCGGATATATGGAAGATAAAAAACAAAAGATATGAAGCGGTATATTGTATTCTTAAAGCAAGTGCCTTTGTCTACAAAGGTAGAGATGGATCCTGTAACCCGGACGCTGAAGCGTTCGTCGGCCATGACCCGGACAAATCCTGATGACTTGTATGCCTTGCAGTTGGCAGTAAAATTGAAAAGGCAGACGGGGGCTGAGATAGTGGCGGTAAGCATGGGACCCGCTTCGGCGGAAGAAGTGCTCCGGGAGGCTTTGCAAAGAGGGGCGGATAAGGCGGTTTTGTTGTCCTCCAAGGCATTTGCCGGAAGCGATACGTGGTGTACGAGCCTGGTACTGGCGGCAGCCGTGCGCAAGTTGGGTGAATACGACTTGTTGCTTTTCGGGAAAATGGCGGTGGATGGTGATACGGCACAAGTGGGGCCTGAGGTAGCCGGACAGTTGGATATTCCCCAAGTGACGCATTTGATGGAGGTTTCGGACATATCGGATACTTGTATATGTGTGAGGAAGAAGGCCGGTCGTTTACTCCAACGTATGGAGGTGGATTTGCCTTGTGTCGTGACGGTTGGTCGGGAGACGGGGGAACTGGATTGTCCCACACTGGCCGGTTGGCGGTGGGCTCAGCGGCAGGCCATCCTTCATTGGGATGAATGCGACTTGGGACTGGAACCTTCGCAGGTCGGATTGCAGGCATCTCCTACTCAAGTAGTGTCTACTATGGTGCCTCAACGGAAGAAAGACGTGGAATGGCTTCCCGACGGGGAAAAGTTTTTTGCAGTCGTCCGTGAAAGCATGAGACGCGGAATTAATTTTTAAAAAGCAAGGTGAAAATGAATAAAGATAAGGATTTTATACTTCAATTACAGGCCGGGCAATGTGTATCCTGCGGAATATGTGCCGAAAGTTGTGCCTATGGGGCTATCCGTATGGGCGACTTTCCGGAGGTGGATGAAGAGAATTGCCGGTTATGTGGCGCTTGTGTGCAGGCTTGTCCGGTTGGAGCTTGGGTGATGCAGCGTCAAGATGAAAGGCAGGAACAGCCTGTGGATGATTCCAATGGCATTTGGGTGTGGGCGGAAGTCATGGACGGAGCTTTGGCACCGGTAAGCCGGGAACTTTTGGGAAAGGCTGTGGCACTTGCGGCTTGCCGTCCCCAACCGGTTGAGGCTGTACTGATAGGCGGTGAGGTGGCTGCATGGGCAGATGAGTTGATAGCCGCCGGTGCAGACCGCGTGCACGTGGTGGAGTCTCCGCTTCTATCGGATTTTGTGGAGGAAAACTATACGGAGGTGTGGGCCGGCTTGGTGCGCAAACAGCATCCTTCGGTCCTGCTTATCGGGGCTACGCCATGCGGTCGTGGTTTGTCCGCACGATTGGCAGCCGTATTGCACACCGGATTGACGGCAGATTGTACGGAGTTGGAAATGGATGCGGACAGCGGACTGTTGCGCCAAATACGTCCGGCTTTCGGAGGGAATCTGATGGCTACGATTGTCAACCCCGTTTGTAGGCCGCAAATGGCTTCCGTACGTCCCGGGGTGATGAAAGCCCGGCAGAAGGATACTTCGAGGAGGAGGGAAATCGTCTATCATGCTTATGAGGCAGGAAGAGCCGACAGCCGTGTTCGCGTGTTGGAGGCCGTGGCGGAAGAAGTGGGCGGAACTTCTCTGAACGACAGTTCTATTATAATAGGTATCGGACGAGGCGTGAAAACGCGGAGATGTGCCGATGAAATCCGGGAGTGGGCCGAACGTATCGGTGCGACGGTGGCCGGGTCTCGTGCGGCAGTAGAAGCCGGATTGGTGGACGCTTCCGTGCAAGTGGGGCAGACCGGGCATACGATAGCTCCGGATTTGTATATCGCCATCGGTATCAGCGGACAGATACAGCATACGGCGGCCATCACCGGAGCGCGTTGCGTGATAGCTGTTAACCCGGACCGTACGGCTCCGATCTTCAATGTGGCGGATTATGGTTGGGCAATACCTGTGGAAGAGGCACTTCCGCAATTCATGAACATACTGAACCGGTGCGTATGAGAAAATGGATGGCATGCGTGTGGTTGGGCATGGGAAGTTGCTTTATGACGGCACTGGCGGACGAACCTCTTACCGTGAAGTTTCGTTCGAGGGCATTGCTGGATGCCGCTGTGTCCGGTTATGGCAAGGAAAATGTGCAGGGGTATTATCGCTTGGAAGATTTCCGTGTGGGCTTCAAAGCTACTTACAGGCAATATGAAATGAAAGCCGACATTGGTTTGGGAGGAAACAAAGTAGCCATCAAGGATTTGTTGTTGAACTATCACTTTAAACATGGTGTCCTTTCGTTAGGAAATGCTTATGAACCTTATTCCATGGATATGCTCATCAGTACGGCAGACATGCGCTTTCATCAGTCGGCCGGATCCGTATTGGCTTTTACGGACGGACGCAAGCTCGGGTTGACCTATCATTCCAGTCTGCCATTTGGATATTGGGCTACGGGATTGTATACGCATAATGACATCAATAAAATCGGTGATGGACAGGTTAACGCTTTGGTTTCCAGTTCGCGGGGCGTTTGGCGCAAGCGGTGGAAAGGGAATCTGTTGCATGTGGGCGGTGCTTTTTCTTTCCGTACCAAACCGGTGAATACAGTGGAACCGCCGACAAAAACTGTATCGAACGATGGAGTGACATCCATGTTCCCGTTTCCATTGATGGAAGCCACCGTGGACCGTTTAGGGACAGAACTCAAAGGCGTTTTTGAGATACTTTATACCGCTCCGCGTTTCATGGTACAGGGAGAATACTTTCTGAACCGTCTCAATCGTACGGAAAGGGAGGCTTACTGTCCGCAGGGAGGATATGTGCAGGCAGGCTTTCTGGTTCGGGGAATAGGGTTTGCGTATGACGACCTGTACGGTATTCCCGGCAGGCCGGGCAGTAAACAGGCGATAGAACTCACGGCACGTTTCAATTATACGAACTTGAACGATGGCAGGGCCGGCATCATGGGCGGACGGGAAAGCGACGTTTCGTTGGGAGCCAACTTCTATTTGAATGAATATTTGGCCGTAAAGCTGAACGGAAGTTATGTCCTTGTAGGAGAACATTGCAATGAATTTTACAAGAAAGACCTATTCTTGGGGCAATTACGTGTCCAGTACATTTTTTGAGGCAGTCCTCATCTGATTTCTCGGATTCGTACAGACGGATGTTTTCGCAAGGGAGCATCTGTCTGTTCTTTTGTAACGGGGAGTACGATTAAAGGCATTAAAAAAAGGATTTCCCTATGGGAAATCCTTTTTCTTCGGGTGACTAGTGGGACTCGAACCCACGACATTCAGAACCACAATCTGACGCTCTAACCAACTGAACTATAGTCACCATTTAGGTGTGCTTGTGTGGAAAGTATCATGTTCCTTTCCTAAAGCGATGCAAAGGTACGCATTTTATTTGAAACTGCAAATGTTTCGTCGGATTTTTACTAAAACTTTTTTTGAGACACAGCATTGAAGTCCGCGAAGGCTTATATATAATAAGGTGTACCGTCAAGCAGGCGGTACACCTTATGTCTGTTCAATACCCTGTTAACGATAGAACTCCTTTTTGCCCGCCGACAGTGTATTTTTCATCAGCATGCAGATGGTCATCGGGCCGACTCCGCCGGGTACGGGGGTGATGTAAGCACATTTGGGAGCTACTTCATCGAATTTCACATCGCCATTGAGGCGGAATCCGCTTTTCTTCGTAGCGTCGGGGACGCGTGTCGTGCCCACGTCGATGACCGTGGCTCCCTCTTTCACCATGTCGGCCGTGACGAAATCGGGCTGGCCGATAGCGGCTATGATAATGTCCGCCTCGCGGCATTCTTTCTTCAAGTCGCGGCTCCGGCTGTGGCATACTGTCACCGTGGCATCGCCATACTGCTTTTGCATCATGAGCTGTGCCATAGGTTTGCCTACGATGTTGCTGCGGCCCAGGATGATACATTTCTTGCCGCTCGTCTCGACATGGTAACGCCGGAGCAGTTCCAGGATGCCTTTCGGGGTGGCTGAGATGTAACAAGGAAGCCCGATAGCCATTCTTCCCACGTTGATGGGATGGAAACCGTCCACATCCTTGCGGAAGTCGATGGATTCGATGACTTTCTGTTCGGAGATATGGCGGGGGAGGGGCAGTTGCACGATGAATCCGTCCACGTCCTCGTCTTTGTTGAGCTTGTCCACTTCGGCCAGAAGTTCCTCTTCGCTGATAGTATCCTCGAAGCGGAGCAGGGTCGATTTAAAACCGCAGGCTTCGCAAGCCAAAACCTTGTTGCGCACGTAAGTCTCGCTGCCTCCGTCATGTCCCACGAGGATGGCAGCCAAATGCGGGCGTTTTCCTCCGCTTTCTACGATTTGTTTTACCTCTTCGGCAATTTCCGCCTTGATTTGTGCGGCGGTGGCCTTTCCGTCAATCAATGTCATTTTTAACCTCCTTTTATTGCGTGTTCTTGTTGATATGTTCTTGGATTGTTTTTTCAATTTGCATGCCTCTCAGGTTTCGGGCCAGAATGGTTCCGTCCGGTGCGAGCAGCATGATGTGGGGGATTCCCGTGATGGCGTATTGTTCCAATGGGCTTGTACCCGCATCAAGGATTTGCGGCCACGAGTAATTTTCCTCCACCAAGGCTTTTTTCGTTTTTTCCAGTTCGTCTCTGACGGCTATCCCCACGATGGTCAGAGTGTTCCCGTCCTTGTATTTTTCCCATAACGGTTTTAGAAACTCTTTTGATTCTTTCCGGCATGGCCCGCACCAACTGGCCCAGAAATCGACCAAAACAAAACGGCCTTTTCCTATGTATTGGGAGAGGCGTGTCGGATTGCCGTCCATCGTGATGCCTTCGATGTCGATGAACGGTTTTCCGGGTGACGTGCTTTCCCATTTGGCAAGTTTCTCGTCCACGGCAGTTCGGGTGAATTTCAGGGAAGCGAGGTAAGGGCTGAGCGACGCACGGAGCATCCGTAAGAGTTCCATTTGTCCTGTATGGTAAAAATGGATGTAGGCATCCCGCCAAACGTATTCGCCCACTCCGTTGGTGCCTTCCTGCCCGATCCATTTTTCGTAGAAGTGGAAATATCTCTTGTAAAAGTCTTGGGTGTACTGTGCTTCGGTCGCATCGGGATGTTGCGCCTTATAGTTTTTTCTCCACGAGTCCGTGGCGGATCTAAGCGAATCCATTTCTTGTAAAAACGAAAGGTACTTTTGCGTGAGCTTGCCGCCACTGGAAGGTTTGTGCGCCTGATAGTCGATGACCACGGAGTCTTCGAGGACGAAATTGGCATAGCTTTTCCTGTCGGATGGTTCCAAACGGACGAAGTATGGCGCGTCGGCCACTCCTTTCATGCGGAAACTTTGGTTGTGTACGGTGGCGGAGTCTATGTCCCTGTTGTCATGGTCATATATGCTCAGATATATCTTCCGTCCTTCCATGGACGGGTCCTCGATACGTCCGGAGACGCTGTAGGCGGTTTGCGCTTGCGCCGCATTTCCCCCACCAGAAAGCAGTAAGAGAAATGCGGCGCAATATTTATTCATCCTTTCACTCATGATTGTGCGGATTGTTTTTTATTTCAGTTTAGGCATTTTAGGCATACCCGGAATCTTGGGCATGTTGGCCATCATCTTGCCCATTTTGCTGCCCGTCACCATTTTCATCATTTTGCGCGTCTGGTCGAACTGTTTGATGAGGCGGTTCACTTCCTGTATGTTGGTGCCCGAACCTTTCGCGATGCGTTGGCGGCGGCTGGTGTTCAGGATTTCCGGATTGGTACGTTCACGCGGAGTCATGCTCTGGATGATGGCTTCGATGCTCTTGAAGGCATTGTCGTCGATTTCCACGTCTTTGAGCGCCTTGCCCACGCCGGGAATCATGCTGGCCAAGTCTTTCAGGTTACCCATCTTCTTGATTTGTTGGATTTGCGACATGAAATCGTTGAAGTCGAACTGGTTCTTGGCGATTTTCTTTTGCAGGCGGCGTGCTTCTTCCTCGTCATATTGTTCCTGGGCTTTTTCCACGAGCGACACGATGTCGCCCATGCCCAGGATACGGTCGGCCATACGCGAAGGATGGAACTGGTCGATGGCTTCCATTTTCTCTCCCGTGCCGACGAATTTGATGGGCTTGTTCACTACCGTACGGATAGACAAGGCCGCCCCGCCCCGGGTGTCGCCGTCCAATTTGGTGAGCACCACGCCGTCGAAGTCCAGACGGTCGTTGAATTCCTTGGCTGTGTTCACGGCATCCTGTCCGGTCATGGCATCTACCACGAAGAGCGTCTCGTCGGGGGTGATACCGTGCTTGATGGCGGCGATTTCCTGCATCATCTGTTCGTCCACCGCCAGGCGTCCGGCCGTATCGACGATGACCACGTCGTAACCTTTGGCCTTGGCTTCTTTCACAGCGTTCTGTGCAATCTGCACGGCATCCTTGTTGTCCGGTTCGCTATATACGGGGATGCCGATTTGTTCGCCCAACACATTCAACTGTTCGATGGCCGCCGGACGATAGATGTCGCAAGCCGCCAATAAAGGATTCTTACGTTTCTTGCTTTTCAGCATCAGAGCCAGTTTTCCGGACAAGGTCGTTTTGCCGGCACCGTTCAGACCCGCCATCAGGATGACGGACGGATGGCCTTGCAGGTTCAGTTCAGCCGTTTCGCCTCCCATCAGGGTTGCCAGTTCGTCGTGTACGATTTTTACCATCAACTGGCTTGGCTTCACGGCTGTCAGCACGTTCTGCCCCAATGCCTTTTGCTTTACCGTGTCGGTAAAAGTCTTGGCCACCTTGTAGTTCACGTCGGCATCGAGCAATGCGCGGCGCACGTCTTTCAAGGTTTCAGCCACGTTGATTTCGGTGATTTTGCCTTCACCTTTCAGGATTTTAAAAGACCGTTCTAGTCTTTCACTCAAATTGTCGAACATATATCGTTTGTTTTTTTATGATGATTCTTAAAGCGGCAAAGATACGAAAAAACTTCCGTCAAAAGAGGGATGACAGCGGATAAAATCTGCTCCATAAGCCTTTTCCTTTTGGAGTTTGCGGCAGAAGGCGGGTATGCGCCTGTGTCCTCACTCCGTAGTTGCCGTTGCGGCGCTTTCCAATGCCGCTTCATAGTCCGGTTCCTGTGAAATCTCTTTGACCAGTTGGGTGTGCCGTACGATTCCTTTTTCGTCCACCACGATCACCGCCCGGGCCAACAAGCCTTTCATGGGGCCGTCTGCAATCTGCAAACCGTAGTTTTTGGTAAAATCCTGGCTTCGGAAGGCCGAAAGCGGTATGACGCGGGTAAGTCCTTCGGTGGTGCAGAACCGTGATTGTGCGAAAGGCAAATCCATGGATATGCAGAGCACGACCGTGTTTTCCAGTCCCGATGCCTTTTCGTTGAATTCACGTACGGAAACGGCACAAGTGGGGGTGTCTAAACTGGGGAATACGTTCAGAATGACTTTCTTACCTTTGAAGTCGGAGAGTTTTACGTCTTGCAGGTCAGACTGTGTCAGGTGGAAGTCCGGTGCCTTGCGTCCCGTTTCTACCATTTTTCCTGTCGTATGTAGGGTGTTTCTTTTATAGATGATTGATTCTCCCTTGTTTTTCGTCTGTCCCGTTTGTACGGCCGAGGTTTTGGTGATGCCATTGGGGGATTGGGCAAAAGCAGTCACGGTGGCTCCCAATGCCAACCATAAAAATAGCGTTTTTTTCATATCCGTCATTTTTAAGTAGGTTTAATTCTCATCGAAGCAAGTATGTCGAAAGGCCACAACAAATATAAGTATAAAAAACGGAATAGGAAAGGGGGAGCGAAAATGGTAGAAAAAAGTTTGCTTATATATGTTTATTTTGTTGATATACAAATATTCTGTGTGAATTATAGGAGAGCGTTGGAGGTATTCCGGTAGAATGGAAAATCAAAGGAAGCTTTTTGTGTGGGCGTTAAACGGAGGTGCGTTGTCGTGAAATGGAATCCTTGATCTGTATTTGTTGTATTTGTAACGATTGGGAATAGAATAAAACAAGGGATTTCTTTGTGAATATAAGTTTTAATCGTTAATTTTGCGCCCGATTTTTAGAAATATTCATAGGTATGAAGAAAAAAACTCTTGTGGCTTCCTTTGGCTTGATGGTTTCAAGTTTAACTTTTGCCGGAGGGCTACTTACGAACACGAATCAGAATGTGACGTTCTTGCGCAATCCCGCACGAGACGGTGCCATTGGCATTGACGGGGTGTATAGTAATCCGGCGGGTGTAGCTTTCTTGCCGGATGGGTTACACCTGTCCTTGAACTTCCAAAGTGCCTACCAAACGCGTGAGGTTACTTCTGTGTTTGGGCCTTTTGCATACGGTGCAGGCAATCGTGGAGAATCTTCCAAACTGTTCAAAGGAGATGCCAAAGCTCCGGTTGTTCCTTCTTTGCAGGCGGCTTACAATCGTGGCCGTTGGTCGTATTCTTTCAATTTCGCCATTGGCGGTGGAGGTGGAAAGTGCGCCTTCGAGGACGGTTTAGGCTCTTTTGAGAGTCAGGCAGCGTTGCTGCCTTTATTGGGGAAAGATATGGGCATCAACAGCTATTCCATGGACAGCTACATGCGCGGACGCCAATATTATTATGGGTTTCAAATCGGTGCGGCCTATAAGGTGACGGACAACCTGTCGGCTTTCGTGGGTGGACGTTTGGTGTATGCCACGACGAACTACTACGGTTATGTGAAGAACATATCGGTGAATAATCCGGCCGATGGTGGAATGGTGAGTGCTCCGGTTTTGTTTTCAAGCCAAATGGCTTCTTATTTAGAAAAAGCCGGCCAACTGACGGCGGCTGCCGAACAGGCTGCCGCTGCCGGAAATCAGGATTTGGCGCAACAGTATGCCGAATTGGCCCAAAAGGCCGGTGCGGCTGCCAAACAAATGGGTACTTTGGCGGTAGCTACAGAAGACGTGACGCTTAACTGCGACCAGACGGGGTGGGGCTTTACGCCCATTATCGGCTTGGACTATAAAATAGGCAAGTTCAACTTTGGCGCCAAGTATGAGTTTAAGACGAAAATTCGTTTGGACAACCGTGCGGCCAACAGTGAGTCGGCTGAACGCTTGGCCATGTTGGACAAGTTCCGCGACGGGCGGACTGTGAAGGAAGACATTCCGGCACTGTTGACCCTTGGTGCGCAATACGAAATCCTGCCATCGTTGCGTGTGATGGCAGGTTACCATCATTATTTCGACAAACAGGCTTCGCAGGAAGGCGACTCCCAAAAACTTCTTGAAAGCGGTTCAAGGGAAATCCTGGCCGGGGTGGAATACGACATTTGCGACAGGTTGCAGTTCAGTGCCGGATGGCAGAACACGCATTACGGACTGACGGATGCTTATATGAAGGACATGAGTTTTAATGTCAGCTCCAACTCTATGGGGGTGGGCTTCGGCATACAAGCCACAAAGCATATCAAAGTGAACGTGGCTTATTTCCAAACTTTCTATAAGGACTACAACCGTACGACGAACGACTATAATGGCATTAGCAATACGGTGGCCATGGCGGCCGGACAGCCTGTGGCCGACGCTTTGGTGGCGACAGGGGCGTTGAAGGGTAGTGACTCTTTCACCCGTACCAACAAAGTATTTGGTCTGGGTATAGACTTTAGTTTTTAAGGTTTGGGCAAGAGCATAATTTAGCGGGATAATAAAGCGAAAGATGGCGTTTCCGGAATATCCGGAGATGCCATCTTCCGTGAATGGGAACGTAGGAACGTTCTGTTTGCGGGTTATTGGTAAATCTCTTCCAGTTTTTTCTGGAGTTCTTCTCCGCGCAGGTCCGTGGCCACGATTTTGCCGTCTGGGCCGAAAAGTATGGTGGCCGGGATGCCTCGTATACCGTATAGTTTGCCTGCCTCGCAGTTCCAAGCTTTTAAGTCGGACATTTGTGGCCAAGTGATGCCCAAATCTTTCGTGCCTTTTTCCCATGCGCCTTTTTGTGCATCGAACGAGATGCCTACGATTTCAAATCCTTTCGGGTGGAATTGTTCGTAGGCTTTCTTTACGTTCGGCATTTCCGCACGGCATGGGCCGCACCAACTGGCCCAAAAATCTACCAAGACATAGTTCCCTTTACCTACGTAGTCGGACAGCTTGTGGGGCGTGCCTTCCATGTCATCCATGGTAAAATCCGTGAACATGCTACCGATGGCTTTACGTTTCAGGGCTGCCATGTATTGGTTTACTTCATTGAGGCATCCGTTGTCTTTGTAGGCGTACGTTTCCAGATAATTTCCTACGTATTGGTCTTCAAGCCGGTCTCCGTAGACAGAGATGAGGAGGGCCGGAATCAAATTGTCTTTGTTTTCCTCCAAGGCTTGCCGGATGCTTTCGGCTTGCCCTTGTACGGCTTCATCAAAAGCTTGTTGCAGCCGGTCGGCGTCAGCGTCCGGCAGGTTGCCATTGTGGCTTTGTGCGATATCCCGTGCTTCTATTTGCAGTTTTTTCATTTGGTTGTCATACGTTCTGGCCTTTTCCTTTATTTCGGAGTATTTACGGTTCAATGGGGAGCCGTTGATGTCCGTTGAGCCGGAAGTTTGTACAATGGTGGCCGGCGTATCGTCCAATATCAGTAAAGTTACCGGCTTCTTGGCTTGTTGGTCTATGCTGATGGCTGCAATTTGGGGGAGGTTGGTTTTCCCGTCGAATGAGGCTTTGCCGTCTTGGCAGGTTGCGCTATCCAGGACGGTGCCATCCTCTTTCGAGCACAGGTACACGTTGGTGATGTCAGTCTGGTCTGTGGTGAATGTTACTTTATAATTCGTTTGTGCAAAGGCCATTCCGCAGTATGTGGCCAGAAATAGGCTTAAAATTTGTTCTTTCATTTTTTCCGTAAAAAATTATAAATAATAGGTAAAGGTACGAATTCTTTTTTCTTTTTCCACCTGATAAACTTTTTTTATAGGTTCTTTTTGTTCTCTCCCGTCTTTATCGTATCTTTGTTCCCGCGTTCCGGATAGAATACGCGATGAGTGCTTGGTAACCTCTTAAAAAACAAGATTATATGAAAGAAAAAACAGTCAGTGTATCCTTCATGCTGATGGGGATACTGTTTTGTGTGTGTCTCATTTCGGCCAATCTTTTGGCCACGAAGCAAATCATGTTCGGTCCGTTTAATATTACGGCCGGGATTTTGGTCTTTCCCATTTCTTATATCGTGAACGACTGCATCGTCGAGGTTTGGGGGTTCAACAAGGCCAAATTCTTGATATGGACTGGGTTCCTGATGAACTTCCTGTTTGTCTTCTTCGGTTATGTGGCCGACCTCATTCCCGGTGCGCCGTATTGGAACAACGAGGAAGGCTTTCACAACCTGTTCGGTCTGGCTCCCCGTGTGGCGGCCGCTTCGTTTCTGGCTTTCCTTTCCGGCTCCTTCCTTAATGCGTACGTCATGAGCGTGATGAAGGTGGCTTCCGGGGGGCGTCGCTTTTCGCTGCGCGCCGTCCTGTCCTCTGTGGCGGGAGAAACGGCCGATTCGCTGATTTTTTTCCCGATAGCTTTGGGCGGTCTTGTGCCTTGGGATAATCTGTTGCTCATGATGTTCTGGCAGATTTTGCTGAAGACGCTTTATGAGGTCATCATACTTCCCGTCACGATTCGCGTGGTGCGTTGGGTGAAACGTGTGGAAGGCGTGGATGTGTACGACAAGAACATTTCTTATAATATATTAAAGGTGTCTCAATTATGACCATGAATAAGGAAACCGCCTTGGTGGTGTTCAGTGGCGGCCAGGATTCCACCACCTGTTTGTTTTGGGCCAAAAAACATTTCAAGAAAGTCGTGGCCTTGAGTTTTGTGTACGGGCAGAAGCATGTGAAGGAAGTGGAGTTGGCTAAGGCCATAGCTTCACGGGCCGGTGTGGACTGGGACTGTATGGATGTTTCTTTCGTCGGTTCATTGGGGAGGAACTCGTTGACTGATTCCACCATGCAGATGGATGAGGAAAAGCCGGAAGGAAGCTGTCCGAACACGTTTGTTCCCGGGCGAAATTTGTTCTTCATCAGCATTGCTGCCGTGTATGCCCGTGAACGGGGCGTCAACCATATTGTGACCGGTGTGTCGCAGACGGACTTCAGCGGTTATCCCGATTGTCGGGACGCGTTTATTAAAAGTCTGAATGTGACCTTGAATCTGGCCATGGACGAGCAATTCGTCTTGCATACGCCGTTGATGTGGATCGACAAATGCCAGACCTGGGCTTTGGCCGACGAACTGGGCGTGCTCGACTTGGTGCGCCACGACACGTTGACCTGCTACAACGGTGTGCAGGGCGACGGTTGCGGCCATTGTCCGGCCTGTAAGTTGCGTAATGAAGGCCTGCATAAATATTTGGCAGAGAAAGAATGTAAGTTGCATGTAGAGGAAAATATAGAACCATGAGTAGCGAAAGAGAAAAAGAAGGATTGCAATCGTTGGGCAAAAAGACGGAGTATCGTCAAGATTATGCTCCTGAGGTATTGGAAGCTTTTGAAAACAAGCATCCCGGCAATGATTATTGGGTACGTTTCAACTGCCCGGAGTTCACGAGTCTGTGCCCCATTACGGGACAGCCTGATTTTGCCGAAATCCGTATCAGTTATATTCCCGACCGCCGTATGGTGGAAAGCAAGAGTCTGAAACTATATTTGTTCAGCTTTCGCAACCATGGCGATTTTCATGAAGATTGCGTGAACAAGATCATGAAGGATCTCATTCGTCTGATGGATCCGAAATACATCGAAGTCACCGGCATCTTTACTCCGCGCGGGGGCATTTCCATCTATCCGTATGCCAACTACGGCTGCAAGGGTACGAAGTTCGAGCAGATGGCAGAGTTCCGCATGATGAATCATGATTTGAAATAAGGGAAAAATGAAGAAACGTTCGGATGAGAGGTTACGCCAATTCCAATCCGAATGTTTCTTTTAGTTTTTGCAACGCCGGATTCCGTTTGCTCATTGCCTGGTATTGTTGGGGTTTGCTAGTGATGCGAGTAACCTCTGTCGGCTCGGCAATACGTACGGTCATGGTGATGTTCCGGTTATGGAGTTGCTTGCGCATGTGGGTTTCTATACGCCGGGCGATTTGTTCCATGTAGAATTTCACCTGTTCGTTGTCCACCAATACTTCAAACGTGGCATCCTTCAATAGCTTGGGTTGGATGACTTTCATGCGTTGTGCGATGGCTGTTTCTTCTTGTGGCAGAAGGTTGATGAACTCATTCCAACAGAAACGTATGTTGTCTCCTGTGACAGGATAATTTTCTTCTTCTTTCAGTGCCTGTGCTGCTGCAGGCGTTGTAACCTGATTTGCTGTTGGTTGGGAAGTGTCGGCGGGATTTCCTATTTCTTGTTTAAGTCGGCTGATGGATGGGCCGAAAGAGCCGAGTTTGACTTTGGGAGGCCTGCGTTCCGTGGTTTCGGTGTCCGGAAGCGGAGATTTGCGCGTTTCATACGATTCCGTTCTGTCCTGAACGGCAGAGGCAACCTTTTCCACGGGAGCCTGGGGCTTCTGCGGATTGACCGGAGTGGTAGTCGGTTGTACCGTTCCGGCAGGTTGGGCGAATAGGGGTTTTAATGACTTCTCAGGGCTACGCCCCGAGCCGGCGCTGTCATCTTCCAAGGTCAGTTGCGACAGTTGTATCAAGGTGATTTCCACTAACAACCGTTTGTTTTTGCTAGCCCGGTAGTTCAAGTCGCAGTCGCTGCACAACTTGATGGCACGGTAGAGGAATTTGGGCGTGCACCGTTGCGACTGTTCCTGATAACGTGCCCTGATGCTGTCGCTCACTTCCAACAAGGGGAGTGTCACAGCATCGTGGCTGACCAATAGGTCGCGCAGGTGGGATGCCAATCCTGTAATGAAATGGCTGCCTTCAAAACCTTTCTCTAAAATCTCGTTGAAGACCAACATGCACTGCGCTGCCTCGTTTTTCAGGAAATGGTCCGTCAGGCGGAAGTAGTATTCATAGTCCAATACGTTCAGGTTTTCTATTACCTTTTTATACGTCAGGTTTCCTCCCGTGAAGCTTACCGTCTGGTCGAAGATAGAAAGTGCGTCACGCATGCCGCCGTCTGCCTTTTGGGCAATGATGTTCAGTGCCTCCGGCTCGTATGCATATCCCTCTTTGTCTGCCACGAACTTCAGGTGGTTGACAATGGCCTGCACGCTCATGCGGTTGAAGTCGTACACTTGGCAACGGCTCAATATGGTGGGCAGGATTTTATGCTTTTCCGTAGTGGCCAGGATAAAGATAACATACGAAGGAGGCTCTTCCAACGTCTTGAGAAAAGCATTGAATGCGGCCGTGGACAGCATGTGTACCTCGTCGATGATGAACACCTTATAGCGTCCCACCTGCGGTGGAATACGCACTTTTTCTATTAAGGCACGTATTTCCTCCACCGAGTTGTTTGAGGCCGCGTCCAGTTCGTGGATGTTGAGTGAACGCTGTTCGTTGAAAGCCTTGCATGATTCGCATTCATCGCAAGCCTCCCCGTTGCCGGACGGGTGCAGGCAGTTGATGGTTTTGGCAAAGATGCGGGCACAAGTCGTTTTTCCCACTCCGCGTGGTCCGCAGAACAGGTAAGCATGTGCCAGTTTACCGGCTGCAATGGCGTTTTTCAGAGTCGTGGTGAGCGCCTCCTGTCCCACCACGGCATCGAATGCCGAGGGGCGGTATTTTCGTGCCGATACGATGTATTCTCCCATGATGGATTGATGAATTAGTTATTCGCAAAGCAAATTTAGCAAAAAAAACGGGCGTAACCTCCGTTTTCGTTGATTTTGTCGTATCTTTGCCCCTATAAACAAGTCAAGTTATGGGTAAGCTTCATACTTTTTGGAATATCTTTCGCCGGCACAAATATGGTTTTGTCATCGGGCTTTTCGTTTTGTTGATGGGAGTGGTAGACGAAAACAGTTTGTGGAGCCGCTATCGCCATAAGGCTGAGTTGGCTGAATTGCGCTCTGAAATCCGGAAGTACACGGAGATGTACGAGCATGACACGCGTTATTTGGAGGAAATGAACACCGACCCTGACGTGTTAATCGAGATTGCACGTGAGCGGTATTACATGAAAACGGACGACGAAGATATTTTTGTCATACAAGAAAAGACTACGAATGAAGAAGCTGAATAAGATTCAAAACATAGTATTCATAGCCGGGGCTGTGCTGTTGTTGATTGGTGCGGCTACTTTTTTTACCGGGTGGCTTTATGCTTTTTATTTTTATGCAGTAGGGGCTTGCGCTTTTGCGGCCATGCAGTTGTGTGCCGGGTACGAAGGGGATAATCTCGTTATCCGCCGGTTGCGGGGGCAACAAGTCATCGGTGCGCTTTTGCTGGTTTGTACAGCCTTTTTTATGGCTATGCGTATTTTTGATTTCGGTTTTGCCCGCAGACAGGAATGGGTGGTATGCCTGGCAGTCGCTTGCGTGTTGGAATTGTATACCGCTTTTCGTATTCCGGCCGAATTGGAGAAGGAAGAGCCACGAAACAACAACAATAAATTTAAAAACGGGAAAGACAAGCTTAAATAGTGATAAAACGCTTTATCCTCTGGTGACAAGCCCTTATCTTTGTACCCCTATAAGTCCGGAATAATATAAGAAGAATGAAAAATTTTTTATGGATATTGGTGAGCCTTATGGTGTTGTCTTCTTGCCACCAGACAGAATACATGGTGGAAGGAAACTCTACGATACAGACCATGGATGGGAAAAAGCTGTATTTGAAAGCCTATAAGGATAATGATTTGGTGGACATTGACTCTAGCGACGTGGTGCATGGGAAGTTTAATTTTATCGGTGCATTGGATTCTGTCATGATGGTCAGCCTTTTTATAGATGATGAATGCCTGATGCCGTTTGTCCTTGGACCGGAAGAACTGTCCATACACATCAGTACGGCACGCCAATACGTGACAGGAAGTGCCCTGAACGATACCTTATATAGTTTTATACGTCGCAAGACGCGGTTGGACAATCAGATTGCAGAATTGCCGCATAAGGAAAGCCAAATGATTATGGATGGGGTGGATGAGGATGTCATTATGGTGCGTTTGAATGACGAGGCCAACCGTTTGGCATTGCAGAACGACCGTTTGATTACCAATTTCATTACGTCCAATTTCGATAATGTCTTAGGAGCAGGCGTTTTTATGATTCTGACAAGCAGTTATCCTTATCCGGTGATGACTCCTCAAATAGAAGAGATCATGGCCAAAGCTACTCCTTATTTTAAGAACGATGTGTATGTGAAGAACTATATCAAGGCTGCGAAAGAGAATATGGAGCAAATGGGGTATGGTTATGACGATGTCTTGCCGGAAGACTCTTTGGCTGTGTTACCGGATTTTTCGGGTACTGATTCTTTAAAATAAATCTTTTGTCCGGATAGGATTACGGCTCGCCTGTTAGGGCGAGCCGTATGTGTTTGAAAAAAGGATTTACTGGTCTTCATTCTTAATAAAGCCTTGCCGTTCGGGCGGAAGGCCTGCCATGACGGCTTGGTATGCTTCCTCCATCGTTTCTTTGATATTTTCCGGTCCCTTTCCCTTGGGTAGGATGGGGTGGTGGATGGTGAGAGTCAGTTTGTTGCGCTTAACGAAACCGAACCCTTTCGTACGTGGAAGAATGTCGAATGATCCGTCGATGGTTACGGGAACCACGGGAAGTTGCAGTTCGTCCGCCAATTGGAATGCTCCTTTCTTGAACACTCCCATGTGTCCGGTGAACGAGCGGGCGCCTTCGGGAAATACGACCAAAGAGGTTCCTTCCTTTAGGATTTCACGGGCTTTGGCGTAAGTCTCCTGGATTTTCTTCGGTCCTGACTTGTCTACGAAGATGTGACGTGCGCTCTCGCATGCTTTTCCAACCAAGAAGATTTTCCTCAATGATTTTTTCATCATCCATTTGAAATTGCGGCCCAAGAAGCCGTAAATCAAAAAGATGTCGAATGCCCCCTGATGGTTGGCCACAAACACGTATGAGGTTTTCTTGTCCACGTTTTCATGGCCGCGTACGATAACCGGGATGAAGAGCACGCGGCAGATGATGATAGACCAGATTTTCCCGGGATAATATCCCCAGAAATGAGCGTTGCCTATCCACGAACCGATGATGGTGACGATGGCCGTCAGCATGGTGCAGACCAACAGGACGGGCAGCGCGATACAGAGTTGGTAGATTCGATAGAGTAACATCTTGTTTTCTTTGACAGTTTATTTGTACAAAGTTAAGGAATACCTATTTATTGTGCAAGGTTATGACGTTAATTTCGGGCCATGCACCGAACCGGAAAGGAATGAGTGCCCCGCCGATGCCCAGGCTGACGTATAATCCACGTTCGCCTTCGCGGTACATGTATTTCCACTCGGGATAAAAATATTCGGAGGGGGACCACCCGAAGAGCATGAACTGCATGCCGTGGGTATGCCCCGACAGTGTGAGTTGGATGTCGGTTTGCGGCAATACCTTGCGCCGCCAGTGGGTGGGGTCATGGCTGAGCAACACTTTAAAGATACGGGTCGAATCATTGTTCGCCCCATATCCGGGAAGTCCGTCCAACGCTTTTTTCAGGTCGCCGCGTTCGGGAAAGGGTGGTTTCCCGTCGTTCTCTACGCCGACGAGCACGATGCTGTCCCGGCCTTGATGTATGATGCGGTGTTCGTTCAGTAGCAGGTCCCAGTTCATGGCACGTTGCCTTTCCTTCAACTTTTCCCGTTGGGCGGCTTGCTCTTCGGGAGAAAGGTAGCGGGCGTATGTCAGGTAGTCGTGGTTGCCTAAGATGGAATACACCCCGTCCGGTGCGTGCAGGCGGGAAAGTATCTCGTCGAACCTGTCTAATTCGTTTGCTTCCGTGCTGACCAAATCACCGGTAAACACGATCATGTCGGGGCATTGTTCCATGATGCGTTCCACGACTTTCTCCACCATTTCCGGCCGGTTCCTGAAACTTGTGAGGTGAAGGTCGCTGAACTGCACGATGCGATAGCCGTCGAAGGCAGGCGGAAGGTCGGCCGAGGAGAAGTCCGTGTGGCGGACTTGCAAAAGGGTAGGTCCGAAACTCAACCCCGCTCCCATGATGCAGAACAAAAGGAGAGACGCGGCGGAACTTACCATCGTGCATGCCTTTTTGGCACGGGGGAAAAACAGGCAGATGCTTTTTCCTGTCAAATCCACGATAAGGAACAGCATCTTGGGCAGCGCGATGAGCATGTAGAGACTGAAGAAGATGACCATTTGGGTCATGTTCTCCGGCGTATGGTTTTCCGTCCAAGTCAGTATGAGGGCGGCAATCAGCAACAATGCGTTGGGCAGGAAAAAGAGAAAATAGGCCCAAAGAGGGTGCCTGCGTCCGCGCATGAACTTGAAGTACAGGTAGACATCGGACAATATCAACGTCAGCAATAAGACGGGAAGTATTCGTAATACCATATTTTTGTTTTGACGGTTAAAAGTTAGCGGCTAAGAATTTACGCATCGTTTCCACGGGCAGGCCGCGTCGCCGGGCATAATCTTCCAACTGGTCTTCCCCGATTTTCCCTACGGCGAAGTAGCGTGCGGAGGGATGGGACAGCATGAGTCCGCTTACCGAGGCATGCGGCACCATGGCACCGTTTTCGGTCAGCCGGATACCGATTTCCGGAAAACCCAACCATTCCGACAGCACGAAATTGACCGACTGGTCCGGCAGGGAAGGATAGCCTACGGCCGGCCGGATGCCGGCAAACTTCTCCACCAATAGGTCTTCGATGGACAACTGTTCGTCTTTTGCATATCCCCAGTAGGTTGTACGCACTTCTTGGTGCATTTTTTCCGTAGAGGCTTCGGCCAAGCGGTCTGCCAATGTCTGTGCCAACAAGTGTTTGAAGTCATCGGCGTATGCACCGGTTTCGTAGAGATGTTCCATGTCCGCATCTACAGTAGCCGCGAAAACTCCCACGGTATCGGGTATGTCTTGCGATAGCGGACGTACGAAATCCGAAAGGCAAAGATAAGGTTCGTCCGGTTTCGTGGTGTGTTGTTGGCGCAGCAAGGCGAGGCGAAGCGTACGCCCCTCCTGTTCCGGGTCGGTAAGAAGCAGGTCGTCGCCGTCCGAACAGGCCGGATATAGCCCGAAACGTACGTGGGTGTGGAAATCTCCGTCCCACTGTGCCAACATGCGGTTGGCATCCTTGAATAGCTGCATGGCCTCGGCCGCCCGCGTCCTTTCCTCTTCCGGAAATTCAGCCAACCAACCGGCGCGACAGGCGTCGCAGCCGTGTATGCGGCTGATGGCGGCAAAGCGCGGCGGGAATCCCCAGGCGTGGAAAAAGTATATCCAGTTGATGTAGGGAGCCACCTCGTGTATGTGATAAGTCAATGTATGGGGCATCGGTCGAAAGTAAGTTGCCGGCCGCAGACGTCTGTGTCTATATGGCCGTGATTATATACTAAATGCCCGTTACAGTAGGTCTGTTCTACCGACCAGTTGAACGTTTCTCCTTCTAACGGGCTCCAACCGCAGCGGCTCAGGATGTCCTCTCTCCGTAAGGTCCACGGGCAGGACGGACGGAGCAGTACGAGGTCTGCTTGTGCACCTTCGCGGAGGAAACCGCGGCCTTTGATTTGGAATAGCCGGGCCGGGGCATGGCACATCAGGTCCACGACACGTTCGACGGGCAGCACGCCTTCGTCGGAGAGGCGGAGCATCGTGACGAGCGAGAACTGCACCATGGGCATGCCGGAGACCGCTTTCATGCAACCGCCTTCTTTTTCAGCAGGCAGGTGGGGAGCGTGGTCCGTGCCTATCACGTCGATACGTCCGTCGGTCAATGCCTGTCGCAAAGCCGCCCGGTCGGCACCGCTTTTGATAGCCGGATTGCATTTGATGCGTGTCCCGAGGCGGGCATAGTCGGCATCCGTGTAAAACAGATGGGCGATGCAGGCTTCGGCAGTGACAGTTTTCATGCGTTCCGTGGTTTCGTCAAACAACGGTCCACGGCTGAAAAGGGAGAGTTCGCGTGCGGTGCTGACATGGGCCACATGGAGTCGCGCACCGGTTTCCCGTGCCAGTTTGACGGCCAGTTCCGTAGAACGGAAACAAGCTTCTTCGTTGCGGATGGCAGGGTGGTATTTCACGTCCGGGTCGTCTCCATACCGTTCCCGGAACGATTTCAGGTTGGCCGATATGATGGACGAGTCTTCGCAATGGGTCATGATGAGCAGGGGGGAGCGGCTGAATATGGCGCGTAGCGCGTCTTCGCGGTCGACGAGCATATTGCCCGTGCTGCTTCCCATGAACAGTTTGACGCCACATACCTTGTGCGGATCCAGTTGTTCCAACATGCCGGTGTTCGTATGGGTGGCCCCGAAGAAGAAAGAATAGTTGACGAGGCTCTTTTCCGCTGCCAACCGGAACTTGTCGTCCAAGGCTTCGAGGGTGGTGGTCTGCGGCACGACGTTCGGCATGTCCATGTACGACGTCACGCCTCCGGCGGCGGCCGCCCGGCTTTCGGTGGCGATGTCGGCCTTGTGGGTCAGTCCCGGTTCGCGGAAATGCACATGGTCGTCTATCACGCCCGGTATCAGGTACAGCCCTTCGGCATCTATCACACGGTCGGTCGGCGGAAGGGTGTGTATGGTATCGTCGGACGGGATGATGCTGAGTATTTTGTCGTCTTCCAGTGTAACCGTGCCTACGAAGCGTTTTCCTTCGTTGACGATGGTGGCATTTTGTATTCTGGTTCTCATAATGGTTTTCTTTATAGGGTCTTTTTCAGCTCCTGTTTTTATAATATTTTATTTTCGGAGAAGATGATAGGCGTGTTCGGTTATTTCTTTTTCGCTTTTCCGGTCAGCCGTTTCTCTTCTGATTTAAGCCTTCGTTCCACTTTTTTCACATCTTCACCGGGTGGAAGTTGTTCTGGAACAATACCTCGTTGCAGGAGCATGTCTCGTACGGCGGCATTGTTGTCTACGTGTTCTTTCCCGATTTCTTGTTGTCCGTACAAGTCCTTTTGTTGTACGTTGACAGAGGTCATTTCTGCTGCGAAGTCTTTGGCTTTAATACTGATTGTAGGCAAAAAGTCGGCCAATGGACGGCTTTCTGGTGCTCCTAATTTCCTTTTGAGCAATGCTGTGTCGATACGAAACAAGGCCTTGTCTCCTTTTGAACGGATAAGAGCAAAGCCTTTGCTGTCCACGCCACGTTCATAAAGTATACCGGACAGGCGTTTTTCTGTTTCTGCAAGTTTGGTGCGCGCTTGTATCCGTTCGTAGTCGAGGATACGTTGTTGTACCAGTTCGGCTCGTCTCGTCTGCACGGCGAAATAATTTTGGGCAAATGCTACTTGCGGTTTTCTCGGGTCACCGTTCTGGGCGACGAGGTAACAGGCATAGCGGGTGAGCATATAATCGGAAACTTCGCGTTCCGAACCGGAACCGAGGGAAACCATTTTGCCGACTTCAGCAAAATGGTATGAAACCTCTTGTTCTGCATGTTCACATGCCGCTTTGGCTTTGTTTACTATGTTTTCAAAATTGCGCCATTGGGCGTATCCAAGTAATTTGGCAAGTTCCCTTGCGCTCCAACATTCGACACCTTCATATTCGTTGGCTATCGATTCGAATTGCCGGAAAAGTTCTATGATTTCTTCTGTCTTCATGTGCCTTCATCGATGTTTTTGTATCCGCATCTCCTGCAAATTTAATAAATACTTCTTATTGGCGGAATCTTGTCGGGCGGAATCTTGTCCGGTATATGGATTTTTGTTTCCTTTGTAAATCAAAATCAAAGGAATATGGAATGCAAGACTTTATTTTCTGAAATACTGGAACGGCAGTCGGATTTGTTGGAACGTGTCCGCCATGCCGCGCATGAGGCGCATGCGGCCGTCAACCAATTTTATGGCAGGGATTTGCCTTATTCTTACCATTTGGACGGTGTGGCAGAACTGGTGGCCCGTTATGGAGGCGAGGTGTGCACGCGGGCGGAAGACGTGCCGGCCGTGATGTTCGGGGCGTGGTTCCACGACAGTATCGAGGATGCCCGTCTGACGTACAACGACGTGCGGAAACGCGCCCGGTCTTTGGGGCTGGACGAGGCGCAGGCGTTCATGGCGGCTGAGATTGTGTACGCGTTGACGAATGAAAAAGGGCGTACGCGTGCCGAGCGTGCAGGAGTGAAATATTATGAGGGTATCCGTGCCACACCTTACGCCCCCATGGTCAAGTTGGCCGACCGCATAGCCAACGTACGTTTCTCCTTGCGGCAGGCTTCGGATTACAATCATCGCATGGCCAGAGTTTACCGTGAGGAGTGGCCTCACTTCCTGGCATCCCTGTGGCCTGCGACGGATGACCCGCGCATGGGGCTTCCGCAGGAGATGGTGCTCCAACTTTGCGAACTTTTGGGGGTGGACGCAAAGGGGATTTACGAGGATTGAAAACAGCCTTTTTGCATCTAGGGAAATCATCCGGAAGAGAACCGGAAATCGTTCTGCTGAGATTGGAAAATCAATCTCAGCAGAACGATTTTTTAATCTCATGAGAAAAAAATGTTAATCTGCGGAGAAAAATCAGGGTTTCGTAAACCGTTGATTCTAAGATGGCTTCGGATAGTGTCTGAACCAACCATCGAGCCGTAGGCGGATGACCCCGAACACGGCTTCGCTGAAAATGCCGCCGCTCATCTTGCTCGTGCCCAACTCGCGGTTGACGAAGATGACCGGCACTTCCTTTATCTTGAAACCGCACTGCTTGGCGGTGAACTTCATTTCTATCTGGAAGGCATATCCTTTGAAGCGGACCTTGTCTAGTTCGATGGTTTCCAATACACGGCGGCGGTAACATTTAAATCCGGCCGTGGTGTCGTTTATCTTCAGCCCCGTGATGATGCGCACGTATTTAGAGGCGTAGTAGGACATCAGGATGCGCCCCATGGGCCAGTTCACCACGTTCACCCCGTTCACGTAGCGCGACCCGATGGCCACGTCGTATCCCTCTTGGGCACAAGCGGCGTACAGTCGCGGAAGGTCGTTCGGGTTGTGGCTGAAGTCGGCGTCCATCTCGAAGACATAGTCGTATTTCTGCGCCACAGCCCATTTGAATCCCGCAATGTAAGCTGTGCCGAGACCTAATTTCCCCGTACGTTCGATGAGATGCAGGCGGTCTTTGAACTCGTTCGCCATGAGGCGTTTCACGATGGTCGCCGTGCCGTCGGGCGAGCCGTCGTCTATGATCAGCATGTCGAACGGTTGTTCCAGTCCGAATACGGCCCGGATGATGTTTTCTATGTTTTCCTTTTCGTTGTACGTAGGAATGATAACTACACTGTCTGAACGCATATTTCTGTCAGCTTTAAAAGTGAATGACTTCGTTTGTATTCGTGAAACAAATATAGACATAAATCACGAATACAGGTAACAGAGTGGAAATATTTCTTCCGGCGGAAGTGTTTTTTTAGTGATTCTTTGTAATTTTGCACCGGATTGAATCATGGAGATACAAGGTTTACAGGCCCTCTATGCAGGGCATAAGTCGGTAAAGGCTTTGGCAAAGGCTTTGCAGGACGGTTCCGCACGGACGATTTTCGCGGAAGGACTGTGCGCGTCGGCCGCTCCTTTGCTGTTCAGCAGTGTGGCCGCAGCTTGTCCGCAGGTGATGGCTTGTCCGTATGTTTTCGTGTTGGATGATGCGGAAGAGGCCGGGTATTTTTATCACGACCTGACGCAGATTTTGGGTGACCAAGAAGTGTTCTATTTTCCTTCTTCGTTCCGCCGGGCGGTGAAGTTCGGGCAGCGGGATGCGGCCAACGAGATACTCCGCACGGAGGTCATCAGCCGTTTGTCGGCAGGACATTGCCCACTTTTCGTGGTCACTTATCCCGAGGCGGTGATGGAAAAAGTCGTGTCGCGGCAGAAACTGGATGAGCAGACGCTGAGGCTGCATGCTAGCGAGCGGGTGGACATCACGTTCGTGGAGGAGACTTTGCGTGCGTTCGGTTTCCGGCGTGTGGATTATGTCTATGAACCGGGGCAGTTCGCTGTGCGGGGCAGTATCCTCGATGTGTTTTCGTTCTCCTCGGAATGGCCTTACCGGGTGGACTTTTTCGGCGATGAAGTGGACAGTATCCGTACGTTTGAAGTGCAGACGCAACTTTCGCGTGATAAACAGGAAGAAATCGTCATCGTGCCCGAACTGGCCGGTTATACGCAGGGCAAGGTGCCGTTCACGGACTTCCTGCCCCCGGAGACCGTCTTGGTGATGAAAGATTTGTTCTTCTTGCGTGACGTGGCCGACCGGGTATATGCCGACGGTTTTTCGACGCAGGCCCTGATGGACGAGCAGGCCCGGACGGAGATGGAAGAGGCAGAACAGCACGAGAAGCTCCGTGCCGACCTGATGCTTATCGACGGGTCGGCCTTGATGAAGGGAATGCTCGATTTCCGCAGGGTAGAGATTGGGAACAAGCCGTCCGCCACACCGCAGGCCACCGTGCGTTTCCACCTGACGGCACAACCTATTTTCCATAAGAATTTTGAATTGGTGAATCGTACTTTCCATGAGTATTTGGAAAATGGCTACACCTTATATATATTGGCCGATTCGGCCAAACAGACCGACCGGTTAGCTTCCATTTTCACGGAACAGGCTTCGGGTATCGACTTTATTCCCGTGAACCGTACTTTGCACGCCGGGTTTGCCGACGACGACCTCAAGACGTGCTTTTTCACCGACCATCAGATTTTCGACCGTTTCCATAAGTATAACCTCCGCAGCGATAAGGCGCGGAGCGGCAAAGTGGCTCTTTCGTTGAAAGAACTTCAGGAGTTTAACATCGGCGATTATGTGGTTCACGTAGATCACGGGGTCGGGAAGTTCGGTGGTTTGGTACGCATTCCCAACGGCGACACCATGCAGGAAGTCATCAAGATAATCTATCAGAACGACGATGTGGTGTTCGTCTCCATTCACTCCCTGCACAAGGTGAGCAAATACCGTGGCAAGGAGGGCGAGCCTCCCCGGTTGAACAAGTTGGGCACGGGGGCATGGGAACGCCTGAAAGAGCGGACGAAGACTAAGATCAAGGACATTGCGCGAGACCTCATCAAGTTGTATTCCCTGCGTCGGCAGGAGAAAGGTTTCGCGTTCAGTCCTGACAGTTTCATGCAGCACGAACTGGAGGCCAGTTTCCTTTATGAGGATACCCCCGACCAGTTGAAAGCCACGCAGGCCGTGAAGGCCGACATGGAGCGCGACCGTCCGATGGACCGCCTGGTATGTGGGGATGTGGGATTCGGCAAGACCGAGGTGGCCATTCGTGCTGCCTTCAAGGCTTGTGCGGACAATAAGCAGGTGGCGGTGTTGGTGCCTACCACAGTGTTAGCCTACCAGCATTTCCAGACTTTCTCTTCGCGTCTGAAAGGAATGCCCGTCCGGGTGGATTACCTGAGCCGTGCCCGTAGCGCGGCCAAAACCAAAGACATTTTGAAGGATTTGGCCGACGGAAAAATCAATATCATTGTGGGGACGCACAAACTGATTGGTAAGTCGGTGAAGTTTAAGGACCTTGGCCTGTTGATTATCGACGAAGAGCAGAAGTTCGGGGTGGCTACCAAGGAAAAGCTGCGCCAGATGAAGGTCAATGTGGACACGCTGACGCTTACCGCCACGCCGATTCCGCGTACGTTGCAGTTCTCCCTGATGGGGGCACGCGATTTGTCGGTCATACAGACCCCGCCGCCCAACCGTTATCCCGTGCAGACCGAGGTGCACACGTTCAGTGCGGAACTAATCGCCGAGGCGGTCAATTTCGAGATGAGCCGCAACGGGCAGGTGTTCATCGTGAACAACCGTATTTCCAGTCTTTACGATTTGGAGGCACTGTTGCACAAGCATGTGCCGAATGCCCGCGTATGTGTGGGGCACGGGCAGATGCCACCAGAAGAATTGGAGAAGATTATTCTCGGTTTTGTGAATTACGATTACGACGTGTTGGTGTCCACCACCATTATCGAGAGCGGTATAGACATCCCCAATGCCAATACGATTATCATCAATGGGGCGCAGAACTTCGGTCTGAGCGACTTGCACCAGATGCGAGGCCGAGTAGGGCGCAGCAACAAGAAAGCTTTCTGTTACCTTTTGGCACCTCCTTTGGCTGCCTTGACACCGGAGGCGCGCCGCCGCCTTCAGGCCATCGAGAACTTCAGTGACCTCGGATCGGGTATCCACATCGCCATGCAGGACTTGGATATCCGTGGGGCGGGTAACCTGTTGGGAGCCGAGCAGAGCGGTTTCATCGCCGATTTGGGATATGAGACCTATCAGAAGATTTTGTCCGAAGCCGTGAAGGAACTGAAGAACGATGAGTTCGGCGACCTCTATGCCGAGGAAATCAGGAAGGGGAACGACTTGGGCGGTGAGAACTTTGTGGACGAGTGCGCGTTGGAGAGCGACTTGCAGATGTCTTTCCCCGACGATTATGTGCCTAGCAGCAGCGAGCGCATGCTTCTTTACCGCGAACTGGACGGTCTGGAACGCGACGAAGACGTGGAGGCATTCCGCTTGCGCATGAAAGACCGTTTCGGGGAGATTCCTGAGGAGGGCGAGGAATTGATTCGTGTAGTGACGCTCCGTCGCCTCGGCAAGTGCCTCGGCGCAGAAAAGATATTCCTCAAGGCCGGGCGCATGGTGCTTTATTTCGTGCAGAACGAGAAGAGCGCCTATTTCGAGAGCAAGGCTTTCGGGAAGTGCATCGCGTATGCTGCCATGAATGCCCACCGTAGCAACCTGCGTGAGGCGAACGGCCGCCGTTCGATGGTGATTCAGGAGGTGCGTTCGGTGAAAGAGGCTGTCCAGATACTCCGGCAGATTTCGGAGTTACAGGCGGTGTGAGCACATGCTTGAAAGTATGGAGGGAAAAGATACTCATTTTGCTCAATCGTTGAGTAAGAAACGGAGAACAATGCTCAATGATTGAGCATTTCGAGGCAAGCTATCTCGGAAGCCGAACTACCGCTTTTCTTTTACCTGTTTGTACTTTTGCCGGAATCTTCGTAACTTTGGGGCTTTATAAGAACAAAAGTAGTCAGACGACAATAAAGATAAACATATAAATAGTGGAATAGCGATTCCATTCAGCTTTTAAGAAAACGAGCTTTTAGCTTACATTCTCACTGTCTGAAAACCGCCAAAATTTGAAGATCAGAGGATAAGCTACGAGAGGTTCGCGTCCTAACGGGCGTGAACCGTCTGTGCTTATATGCGATCTTCAGGTTACTTGGCGGTACCTCAGGCAGGCAATAAGCACTGGATGGTTTACGCTTTTGTTTTTATGGTACACATTGGTCAACTCATTGAACAGGAACTGCGCCGCCAGCGACGTTCCGTGTCATGGTTCGCAAAGGAACTCTATTGCGACCGTACCAATGTGTACAAACTATTCCGTAAGGAGAGCATAGACACGTTGTTGCTCTATCGTATTTCTTGTATTTTGTCCCATGATTTCTTTAAGTACTATACCGACGATTTTGTTTCCGATAACAAACCGTAGCGGTTTTGTCTACGCTTTGTGGCCGTTACGTCCACAAATTCTATATGTCTTAACGCATTTTCCTCCTTAACTTTGCATCAGTTTAATTTCATATTAATAATTAAAAAGAAATGTTATGAAGAAGGCTTTAAAATTTTTGAGTTGGATGTTTATCCTGTTGCTTACGGTTTCCGTTTCGAGTTGTAAGGATGATGATGACGATGCGCCAGTCAGTGGTTTGGTGGGTACGTGGCAGGGAGATTATAAGGATGGTGACCATTATACAATGACTTTCAACAACGATGGCACGGGAGTTGAAACGGATGATACAGGTTCAGATAATTTTAAATACTCTTATACCGGTGACAGGTTAATTATTTCTTATAACGGAGGTGGCGGTGTGGCTTATTCAGTGTCTATTACAGGTAAGACATTGATGCTCACGATAGAAAATTCGACAACGTTTTATACTTTGACAAGATTATAACGGTTAAGGTGTAATGTGGAGGCGGTATATATTTGTTGTATGGTTGGCATGTGTTTTGTGTGCGAACTCTGTTAAGGCTGTTCCTGCTTTTCCTCAAAAGGTGGCTTTACGGGTAAAAGGCGGTAATGAGGTTTGGATTACAGTAAAAGGCGACGAATACAACAAATGGGCTTTGACCACAGACAATTATACCTTGCTCCCTTCGGGAAATGAATGGTATTTTGCTAAGGCGGACAGCATGGGGAATGCTGTCCGTTCTGGTTATAAATTGTGCGCCGATGCCGAACGCCCGGAAAGTTTGCGTCGTTTTTTGGCACAACAGCCGAAAGGGTTGCGTCCTATGGCGGACGAAGCCCGAAAGAAGAAGCTATCGTACAGAAATAGGGCTGTTGAAAAACGAGGAAGGCATGCGGCAGTCGTTGGAGAACGCCGTGCCTTGGTAATCCTGATGTCGTTCGCTGATGTAAGCTTCACTAAGACTGAGGCCGATTTCGATGCCCTCTTCAACGAGCCTGGTTATGCCGTGGATGGGGCGCAGGGAAGCGTCTATGATTACTTCCGGGAGGTTTCCTACGAGCAGCTTTCGTTTCATTGCGACGTATTAGGGCCTTACAGGGCAGCGTATCCTATGGCTTATTATGGCTCGAACAGTTATGGCGGTTCGGACACGAACCCGTATGCTTTGTTTCTCGAAGCCATGGAACATGCCGTGCGGGAAATCGACTTGCAGGATTATGATGCCGACGGAGACGGTTATGTGGACAACGTGCATATCGTGTTTGCCGGATATGGTGAAGAAGCCGGGGCTTCTCCCTCCGCTATCTGGTCGCATGAGGCCATGTTTCCGGAAATCACCATGCAAGGCATGAAGATAGACCGTTATTCCTGTACGCCGGAGCTACGGGGAAACCGTGGAGGAGGTATATCGCGTATCGGACCTTGCTGCCACGAAATGGGGCATGCTTTGGGGGCGATGGACTATTACGATACCGATTATACCACGGGCGGTAGTTTCGAGGGCACGGGCGTATGGGATGTCATGGCGCAAGGCAGTTGGAATAACGACGGTATCACCCCGGCACATTTCAACCCTTACGTGAAAGCATACGACTTCGGTTGGGTGGACGTGACTATGTTGACGCATACAGGGGATTATTCGCTCCGGCCTTCCACTTGGGAGAAAGACGGCGTGTTCCGGGTAGATACAGGTTCCGAGGGGGATTTTTATTTGTTGGAGAGCCGTGTTCGTGACGGGTTCGATACGGCATTGCCCGGTGAAGGGCTGATGGTGTATCACGTGCATCCCCGGATTAAGGAAGGGGCGTATGGCAATACGATAAACGCTTCGGCACCGCAAATGATGTATCCGGTGTGTGCTTCTTCGTCTGTGTCCGTTCCTTCATCTTCTTCTTATTCATACGGTGAGATTAATTCGGCAGGTTGCCCTTTCCCCGGTTCATCTGGTAAAACGGAGTTCGGCGGGCAGACCGTTCCGGCGGCGTTTGCATGGGACGGGAGCGATGTAGGCTTTGAACTGTCCGATATAAACCGCACTGCGGACGGGCAGGTCTCTTTCCATTTTACAGCGGATGGTACGGTTCCGTCTTCGGTATGGAAGACGGAATGGAACGAAAGTTTTGAGAATCCCTCTTCCGCTTCACCATGGTTAGTGTCAGGCCAATGGGGGTATACGACGGAGTGGGAACGTATGATGGCTGAAAGTTCCGGAGGAATAGGGGAAATCGCTTCGTGGGACTATATAGCCGATGCGGCAGACGGTTCATATTATATGGGGATGGTGCAGCGGTTTATGTTAGGAAACTCGGAAGGGATAATGATGTCTCCACCCGTGACGGACAATCCCGACGGTAATGCCAAATTGCGGTTCTTTTACCAGAACAAGGTACGAAGCGGAGGACGGGTCGTTTTGGAAGTGTATTGTAAAAAGGAAACCTCGAAGGAATGGATTCCTTTGCTGGTTTTGGATGCTATAACCAACACGTGGACGAAACAGGAAGTGGATTTGCCCGTGAGCGCGGAACTCCTCCAAGTCATATTCTTGGCCAAAACAGAAGGGGCTTGTGGGTCATTTGTAGACGACGTATCTGTATTGAAACCTGAAAAGGGCGACGCGCTTGAAGTCGCAAGCAAACTGGCCGGTTGCCAAATCGGCGTGAGGGAGGGATGTTTGTGGGTGTCTTTGTCCGTTCCGTCTGTCTTGTCCGTCTATGCTTGGGATGGCCGCCGGATACTGTCCGGTCATTACGAAGCAGGGGAGCAGACGTTCCGTTTGCCGTCCGGCATCTATGTGGTGCGAATCGGGGAGCACGTTCGGAAAGTTTGGATTCCCAGATATGATTAGTTGGCCGTAGCACCGGTTTCTTCTTGCAGGCAGGAGAAGGAGAACGGCGGTGTGAGGATGAGGCGGCGCACCTCCGCATTGTCCATACGTGGGATGTCGCGAATGGTCTTACCCAAACAGGCCGCTTGGATGACACGGCAGAAAAGTCCGTGACTTACTACCAATACACGTTTATCTTTGTAACGGGACACTATATTGAGCAGGAATGTTTCAGCCCGGCGAAACATGGATTCTACGGGTTCGGCCCGATGGTCTATCTTTGTACGTGCCTTCAGGATATCCATACCCGTGAACGGTCCCCAATCCCGTTCGCGAAGGAGAGGTGTGGATTCAAGAAGCAGGCCGTGCGGTTCGTTCAGTATCATAGCGGTGTCCATACAGCGTTTCAAGTCGCTGCACAATAAGGCATCGAAACGGATATTCTTCAATTCATCCCGTAGGGCTTGTGCTTGTGCAATTCCTTCGCACGACAAATGTCCTGGCATGTGTCCTTGCAGGATTTGGGCCGCATTTTCTTCTGTTTGTCCGTGTCTCACCAGATAAAGTTCTGTCATAAAAGATAAGATTGTCGCGTAATAAGGGGTAAAGTAAGTAAAATAAATCCGTTTAATCGGCTTTTTGACCGATTTTTCAGGGTTTCTTTCGTTTTTTCAATGATAATATCGTATCTTAGCCGTGTATAAACATTAAATATTTGCACTCATGAAAATAGTGAACAGTTATATTTTTCGTGCCGTATGCGCTTTGCTTATCGGCCTTTTGTTAGTATCCAATCCGGAGCGGATGACTGGATTGTTGGTTCAGGTAATCGGTGGGTTGTTTCTTATTTCCGGTTTGGTGTCACTCATCAATTATTTCATCATCCGTTATTCGGATAAGGTGCCGGTCAAACCTGTGTTTCCTTTGGTGGGATTGGGCAGCCTGTTGTTCGGCGTCTTTCTTGGTTTTTTCCCTGGGTTATTCATTACATATTTGATGTATATTTTCGGCTTCCTGATGGTGGTGGCCGGGATCAACCAATTGTGGAATATGTTCCGTTTACGCCGTTTGATACCTTTCCGTTGGTATGTCTTGTTTTTCATTTTGTTGATTACGGGTCTGGGAGTGTTCGTGCTTTTCAATCCGTTGGAGTCCGCTTCCGTCCCGTTCATTCTTTTGGGGATAAGTTTCATGCTTTACGGTGTGTCGGAATTGGTAAACGGTGTGCGTTGGCGTAAGTACAGCCGGATGCAACAGCAAAAGGCATCGGAAACCATAGAATTGATAGAATAAGTTCCGTGAAGATAAAAAGAAGAAAGGGTTGTCGGATTCCGATAGCCCTTTCTTCTTTTTGTGATTGGCATTCTGTGCCTATTCCTTTTTCTTCAGCTCCGCATCGAACTGCCGGATGGCGGCCATACCCTCGTTGCAGGCGCAGGGACCGCTGATACAACCTCCGGGGCAAGCCATGACTTCGATCATGCGTGTGGGGCATTTGCCTGTTTTGGCGTACGCTTTCAATGCGGCAATATTTTTCTTGTTCAGGTCGGCTATCAGTGTGCCTTGCAGTTCCGGGTCACCTACCATGTTTTTTACGGCCGTGAACACACCGCCGGTCTTGGCAAAGCCGTGCGCGTCGTGTCCTGCGTGTTCTTCGGGCGTAAAGTCCTCGCATGCCGCCATGTCTATTTCCATACCTTCAATGACGGCATCCAGTTCGCGGAATGTCCAAACGAAGTCCACGTTGGGATTCTCTCGTCCTTCCGCCTTTTTGGAAGCGCAGGGGGCGATGAACACCGTCAGGGCTTCCGGGTGTTTCTTACGCGCATACTCCGCCACGTAGTACATGGGAGAGCCCGTGGAAGACACGTAAGGCTTGATTTCAGGGATGTGTTTCTGGGCCAACTGTACGTAAGCCGAACAGCAACTGGTGGTCATGAACGCAGCCCCGCTTTCTAATTTCTCTTTGAATTCTTCTGCTTCCCGACGGATGGTTTCTTCGGCGCCGTATGCCACTTCGAGTACATCGCTGAAACCGATGGCTTTCAATGCACCGAATACTTTCTCTACAGGTTGTTTGAATTGGGCCAGTACGGAGGGGGCCACCATGGCCACTACTTGCCGTCCTTCCTTGATGCGGTTCAGCACGTCGAATACGGCACATTGGTCGAATATGGCACCGAATGGACATGCATTCAAGCATTTGCCGCAATAAATACATTTTTCGGGGTCGATATGTTCCACACCGTATTCGTCTTTGGAGATGGCTTTCACGGGGCAAGCCTCTTCGCACGGTACGGGAATGTACACGATGGCGTGGTAGGGGCATACCTGATGGCAGCGCCCGCAACTGATACATTTTTCGTGGTCGATGTAGGCTTTTCCTTCGCTGTCGTAGTGAATGGCATCTTTTGGACAGTTGTTGTAGCAAGGCCGCGCGGCACAGCCGCGGCACAGGTTCGTCACCTCGTAGTTGATTTTCACACACGAAGAGCACGCCTCGTCCATTACGCTGAGGATGCTTTTCTTCGGGTCGGGACTTTTCCGTTCCATCATGCGGGCGGCATAGGTGGACAGCCGTTCGGTTTCGTCGGTTTCATCCGTCATGTCAAAGCCCATCATGGCCATGGTCTTGTATTTGGTCACCGCACGTTCCTTATATACGCAACAGCGGCCCAACGGTTTTTGCTTGCGCGGATGCAATTCTACGGGCAACCGGTCAATCTTCTCTAATAACTCGTTTTCTTTCCACATTTTCACCAAACGCGCCAATAATTGGTAGCGGATGAACATGATGTTGTTGTTGTATGCCATCGTTTAGGATTATTTAGTTTTGATTATTGGACAAATCTACGAAAAAAAAGGCAATCTTTTGTATCTTTGTGTTAATTTTATGGCAGAATGTTTCAATAATATTTCAGAAAGCAGTTTTTCAGCTCTGTTGGATGTACTCTTGGTTGGAAAAAGTCCCGGCAGGGAAGGTTGGAGATTGCTGCTTGCCGGTTTGGACGACGGGCAGGATGCGTCTCTTCGTGCCTTTGCGGCAGAGGCGGCCCGGAAGCGTTTCGGGAACGGGGTGTTCATCCGCGGACTCGTTGAAATCTCTTCGTGGTGCCGTAACAACTGTTATTATTGCGGGCTACGCCGTTCCAACCGTTTCGCCTCGCGCTACCGTTTGTCTCAGGAGCAAATACTCGATTGTTGCCGGGAGGGGGCACGGCTCGGCTTCGGGACATTTGTCTTGCAGGGCGGAGAAGACACGGAACAAGATGATGATTGGATAGAAGATTTGATAGGCAAGCTCCGTATGGAGTTTCCCTGGCATGCCATCACGTTGTCTGTGGGCGAGCGTGACGGGGAGGTGTACCGCCGGTGGCGTGATGCAGGGGCTGGTCGTTACCTGCTTCGCCATGAAACACGGAATGAGGCGCATTATGCCCGTTTGCATCCGCGTGAGATGGACGGTGCCCGGCGTCGGGAATGCTTGCGGACGCTGAAAGCTTTGGGGTATCAGACAGGAGCCGGCATGATGGTGGGAACGCCCGGTCAGACATGGGATTGCTTGTTGGATGACATCGCTTTTTTGGAAGAATTGGAACCGGAGATGATAGGCATGGGACCTTTCGTTCCGGCTGCCCATACGCCTTTTGCCCGTCATCCGGCCGGGTCGGTGTCTTTGACGCTCCGGCTGATTGCCTTGATGAGGCTGCGCTTTCCGGACGCATTGATTCCGGCTACTACAGCTTTGGCTACGTTGGACGCGCACGGGCGTGAAGCCGGTATCTTGGCAGGGGCAAACGTGGTGATGCCTAACTTGTCCCCTTTGGCCGTGAGGGGGCGATACAGTATTTACGACCATAAGGCGTCCGGCGGGAGCGAGGCAGCCGAAGGGTTGCACCGTCTGGAACAGGATTTGAAAAAAATAGGCTACCACATTTCATACGGTCGCGGAGACAGTCCGGGACATGAGGTAGGAAAGTAGCATTAGAACGATTAGATATGAAGATAATGTATGATGTGAAATCGGAACGCGCCGAAGAGTTTATCTCCGACGCGGAGATACGTGAGACAATGGCATACGCCGAGGTGCATAAGGATGACCGTCCGCTCATCGTGTCCATATTGGAGAAAGCACGCCTTTGCAAAGGGCTTACCCATCGCGAGGCTGCCGTGCTGTTAGCTTCTGGGCAGCAGGACCTGACGGAAGAGATGTTTGCCTTGGCACGCGACATCAAGCAGCGTTTTTATGGCAACCGCATCGTGATGTTCGCTCCGTTGTACCTTTCCAATTACTGTGTGAACGGTTGCGTGTATTGCCCGTACCATGCCAAGAACAAGATGATACGCCGCCGGAAATTGACGCAGGAAGAAATCCGCAGGGAAGTCATTGCCTTGCAGGACATGGGACACAAGCGGTTGGCTTTGGAGACCGGAGAGGACCCGCGTAACAACCCTATCGAATATGTGTTGGAGAGCATCCGTACGATTTACGGCATCAAGCATAAGAACGGAGCCATCCGGCGCGTGAATGTGAACATTGCTGCCACGACGGTGGAGAACTACCGTCGCTTGAAGGACGCGGGCATCGGTACGTATATTCTTTTTCAGGAGACGTATAACCGGACGAATTATGAGGCACTCCATCCTACGGGGCCGAAGAGCGACTATGCCTATCACACCGAGGCCATGGACCGTGCCATGTTGGGAGGCATTGATGACGTGGGTATCGGCGTGTTGTTCGGGTTGGAGACTTACCGTTACGACTTCATCGGCCTGCTGATGCACGCCGAGCATCTGGAAGCCCGTTTCGGGGTCGGGCCGCACACCATCAGCGTGCCGCGCCTGTGCCCGGCCGATGACATAGACACGGCGGATTTCAAGAACTGTGTGCCGGACGAGGTTTTCCATAAGATTGTGGCGGTGCTCCGTATAGCCGTGCCTTATACGGGAATGATTGTGTCCACGCGTGAGACGCCTGCCAGCCGTGAGAAGGTTTTGGAATTGGGCGTGTCGCAATTGAGCGGTGGTTCCCGTACCAGTGTGGGAGGGTATGTGCACGAAGAAGAGGCGGAGGAGAATTCCGCCCAGTTCGACGTGTCCGACCGCCGTTCGTTGGACGAAGTGGTGGGTTGGCTGCTCGATTTGGGTTATCTGCCCAGTTTCTGTACGGCCTGCTACCGTGAGGGCCGCACTGGCGACCGTTTCATGTCGTTGGTGAAGAAAGGGCAGATAGCCAACTGTTGCCTGCCTAATGCTTTGCTGACCCTGAAAGAGTATTTGAATGATTATGCGTCGCCTGCCACCCGTGCGAAAGGAGAGGCCATGATTGCCCGTTTGTTGGAAACCGTTCCCGGCGAACGGGTACGGGAGAATGCCCGTCGCTATTTGAAAGCCATAGAGGAGGGCGGGCGTGATTTCCGTTTTTAAGATATAGACAAGATAGGCTATGATGAAAGAAGAAACTCCACGCGCCAACCGTTTCCATATCGGATTGTTCGGCCGGCGCAACAGCGGCAAGTCTTCGTTGGTGAATATGCTGACGGGGCAGGAGGTTGCCGTAGTGTCCGATGTGCCGGGCACGACGACGGATGTGATATTGAAGAATATCGAACTGCCGGGTATCGGGGCTTCCGTTTTGGTTGACACGGCCGGTTATGACGACGAAGGGGAATTGGGCGGACTGCGTGTAAAACAGACCGTCAATGCTGCCCGTAGGGTAGATTTGGCTTTGATTGTCGTGTCGGGTTTGCCGGACGGGGCAGAGAAGGAAAAGGCTTGGGGGGAACGTTTCCAAGCAGACGACATTCCCGTTTTGTATATATATAATAAGGTGGACGAAGATGGTGGAAGCCATGCCGGTGCTTGGCGCACGGCATTGGGGCCAACGGATGTGGTGTCGGTTTCGGCGCGTACGGGAGAAGGTCGTGACTGTTTGCTGTCTGCGATGGCCGAGGTGTATCGCCGTACGGATGAGGTGGAGGATTTGACTGGAAACTTGGTGGGCGAAGGCGATACCGTGGTGTTGGTCATGCCGCAAGACATTCAGGCACCTAAGGGACGGTTAATCCTGCCACAGGTACAGACCTTGCGCAATCTGTTGGACAAACGTTGTACGGCTTTGTGTTGTACGGCAGACCGTTTACCGACCACGTTGTCCGTCTTGTCGTCGCCCCCGTCCCTGATTATCACGGACTCGCAAGTATTTCCGGCGGTGGAGGCCCTTTGCCCACCGCAAACGCGGCTGACTTCTTTTTCCGTTTTGTTTGCCCGTTACAAGGGGGACATCCGGCAATTCCTGCAAGGGGCGGAGGCGTTATGCGCTTTGCGTCCGGATGCCCGCGTGCTGATAGCGGAGGCTTGCACCCACGTGCCGCAACATGAAGATATAGGGCGCGTGAAGCTTCCTCGTTTGTTGCGCCGTAAGTTCGGCGAGGCTTTGCACATCGACATCGTGTCCGGTAACGACTTCCCGGAGGATTTGTCCGCTTACGATTTGGTCATCCATTGCGGGGCGTGCATGTTTACGCGCCGCCATGTGCTGAACCGTTTGAGGCGGGCGCGTGCCTGCGGTGTGCCTGTGACCAATTATGGAATAGCCATAGCAGCTTTGGCCGGTATCTTGGACAAGGTGGCGGTACCAGAGTAGGAGGATGGGGATTTCTTTCCCAAGGTCTTTCCAGGAAACATCCTTCATCTTTCAGGTTATGAGGAAATGTGTTGTCATACAATGCTTTACAGGATGAAGGATGTTTCAGGCATCTTTCAGTCTTCTTTCATGGCAGGAAGCGGTAAAAAGATCTGCGCCAAACGGTTTTTCAATCTAAGCCAAACGATTTTTCGTTCTGCGCCAAACATTTCGTCAATCTGAGCCGGTTGAAATGAAGCTTGGCTGAAAGATGCCTGAAACATCCTTCAGGTCGTAATTTGTTAATTATAAATCGTTTATCGTGCAACCTGAAAGATGAAGGATGTTTTTCGGAAAACTCCTGTATGGGACGTGGCGGGTGTTTTTTTATTTCCGTCGGAGACATGGCCCGTCCCGTTATTTTTCTGTGGAGGGAGCCGCGTTTTTTACTTTTTTTGTACTATCTTTGTCCCACGTTTCGGCCATGCCGGAAGGAAAAACATTCAGACGGGATATAAAGAGGAAAAAAATATGCAACAACTCAAGGAGCGCATTTTGCGCGATGGAAAATGTTTCGAGGGAGGAATACTGAAAGTGGACAATTTCATCAACCATCAGATGGATCCCATACTGATGAAGTCCATGGCCGTGGAGTTCGTGCGCCGTTTCGCTTCGCGTGACATCAACAAGATATTGACGATAGAGGCCAGCGGCATTGCACCTGCCATTATGGTGGGCTACCTCTTGGAGCTCCCGGTGGTCTTTGCCAAGAAGAAGAAACCGAGCACGATGGAAAATATGTTGGCGACGAAAGTCTTTTCGTTTACCAAAAACAATACGTATGATGTATGCGTGTGTAAGGATTATCTGCAGCCGGGCGACAAGGTGCTTTTCATAGATGATTTTCTGGCCAATGGCAATGCGGCCAAAGGGGTGATGGATTTGGTGCGTCAGTCCGGTGCCGAATTGGCCGGAATGGGATTCCTCATAGAAAAAGCTTTCCAACATGGGGGCGATTATTTGCGTGCGCAGGGCATTCACGTGGAGTCGTTGGCGGTGATTGAAAGTTTGGACGGATGTCGCATCACGTTGAAGGATTAAGGCATGTGCCTCGTGCCCTCTTGGTTGTATAAACCGTTGTGCCCGGATTTCCTACAGGGGAGTCCGGGCACAACGGTTTATATTAAGGGTGTTTCACTTTTCGCTTTCGGGTCGGTAAGGTTTCAAGGGATCTTTTACGGCCAACTTACGGCGGTCCGAAGCAAATTGGGTGGCATAAAGTGTGAAGAGGATAACCGACACGGCCACACCAATCAGGTCGAACGCGCTCCATTGCTGTCCACCAATGGCGTAATGGGTTTCACGCCACGGGGCGTAGATATACAGCGTGTTCACGGCTATCAGGATAAGGCGTACTTCTGTCGGCCCTAATTTGCCGTAAGTGAGCCGGAACTCGTCGATGATGATGGTACTGATGTAGGTGTAGATGGAGAGGCACAAATAACCGCCCATGATGAGCAATGCCACGTCCATCCGCATGACGGGCGAGAGGCCCAGTCCGAGGCAAAAGAGGCAGGTGGCTAACGCATCCAACGTATGGTCGATGAAGAAACCGTATATGGGGCGTTGGGTATGGCGCACCCGTGCCAACGTGCCGTCCAGGCTGTCACCGTACCAGTTCACCACAAGCCCGAGTGAGCCGAGCCACAGGTAATGCAGGTCGATGTGTGCTAGCATGCCGCCGACAGCGAAGAGCACGGCTCCCATTACGCCTACGAACGTGAGGAAGTCCGATGTGACCCAACGTGGTTGCCGTCCGGCTAACCACACTAAAACTTTCTTCTCCACCCGGCTCAGGATGGAGGTCTGTATCCTTTCTGATTTTTCGTGTCCCATTTTGTTTTTCCCTATATGTCAGGTGAAACGAAACGCCCGACCTTACCATTCCGCAAGGGGAGATAGTGAAGTCGGGAGTATTGGCGGAAAGACAGGGATTCGAACCCTGGGAACAGTTGCCCGTTCACCGCATTTCGAGTGCGGCCCGATCGACCACTCCGGCATCTTTCCTTGTTCGGTGGGCAAAGTTACAACTTTTTTTCTTATCCGCATGCCGAAAGGGCAAAAAAGTACGGGAAATAATGAGATAGGGCTTGGAATGTGAATCTTTGTCGAAGGCTTTTGTTCCTGAAAAATAATGTTAATATCTTGATTTTAAAATATTTTTGTAGGTTTGAAAGAATTTTGGTGGCGTTATGATGTCATTTTATTGCAATATGAATTGATTTTTATGGGGAAATATGAATAATAATTTGTTTTTTATATGGTAACTTGATTTCTTTTGTATATATTTGTCAGGTCATAACATGAGAAAACTTTTCAATTTATTATTCATATAAAACTTAAGCGTATGAAAAAGTTTACAAATGTTAAATCGGGGGGGGGTAATACTTTGGCTGCTGCTCCTCGGGTTTGCTTCCGGTAGTGTGTGGGGGCAGGAAGTGGTGGATAAGATAACGTCTGCTGATTTGCCTGCCACAACAACTTCTTACAAGGATTTTTCAGGGGTTAAAATTACTTCCGAGGCATTGTATGCCGGTAATTCTGCCAAAAACAGTAGTGGTGCCATTCAGTTGAGAAGTAAGAATGGTAACAGTGGCATTGTGGTGACTATTCCGGGAGGTAAGAGAGTGAAATCTGTTACGGTGGAATGGGATGCGGGAACAGCGTCTGGTAGAACTGTTGATGTATATGCCAAGAATACACCTTATAAGGCGGCAACGGATTTGTATCAGAATCAGGTTGCGGATAAAGGGGAAAAAGTGGGTAGTTTGGTTTGTCCGTCAGCGTCTCCTTTGGAGTTGGATGGTGATTATTCATATATCGGCTTACGTTCCAATAATGGTGCCCTTTATTTGAAAAGCATAACGATTGTTTGGGAAAGCGGTGCGGTTACCCAGGTAGCCCAACCTTCTTTCAGCCCTGTTTCCGGGGCTTCCTTTGCAGATAAGCTCATGGTTACGGCTTCTTGTGCCACAGACGGTGCAACCATTTATTACACTGCGGACGAAAGCAATCCGACCACGGCTTCCGAAGTTTTTCCCGTTTCCGGTCTTGAAATCACCCAAACAACAACCCTTAAGGCTATTGCCGTGAAAGACGGGTTGGACAACAGTGAAGTAGTCACTGCGACTTACACCAAACTTGAGCCTTATGCCGACATTGCGGCCTTGAAAGCAGCCGGTATTGCTACGGTTGACGGGGTGGATTGTGTAGTGAAGCTTACCGATGCGGTCGTAACGTATGCAGAGGCTCGAAAGGCTTATATTCAGGATGCCACAGCGGGCTTGTGTATTTATGGCGATAACACGTTAAAGGCCGGGACAACTCTTAATGGTGTTGTGCAGGCAAAACTTAAATTATACAATGGACTTAATCAATTGGTCGTAAGCGGGGGAGAGTTTGACGAGGTCACAGTGGCGGAAGGAGCTGCCATTCCGGAAACAGAGGTGACTTTGGCAGGGTTGAACCAAAACTTTGCAAAATATGAGTCCATGCGCGTCAAGGTGGTAGATGCGACGGTTACGAGTGCTTTTACGAACAAAAATGGTGAAATTTCACAAGGTGGTTCTACCATGGCATTGTGGGCAGCCGATACGGGAATCCAAGTAGACGTACAAGCTACGGTAGACGTGGTGGGTTACCCCGGTTTGCATAACACTACCCCACAGCTGAACGTGTTGCTACAGGAGGATATTGTCGTGAAGACAGCTGGCAAGAAAGAAGCTACCCTGTCGTTCGAGCAAGAGGTTTATACTGTGAATATCGGTGAAATGGTTACGGTGAAGGCTGTTACCAATTCTACTGCGCCGGTTGTATATTCAACGGATGCGCAAGATGTGGTTCTTGATGAAAATACGGGTGAACTCTTGGTTGGGGATACTCCCGGAACCGTCACCATTACGGCAAATGTGGTAGAGAACGAGGAATATACGTCTGCTACTTCCACTTGTATCGTGAACATTGTAGACCCGGCAGCTCAACCAAAACCGCAAGCTTTGGTGGCAGAAAATGAAGGCTTGTATTATGCCATGGCTAATACACAAACGTCTGGTAAAGAGCGGTTGGATGCTGTACAGGTGGATGTGGTTAACAACAAAGTGGTCAATCATACCCTTTCTTCAATAGAATGGTATGTGGATATGGAGAAAGGGTATATACAAGATGCTAACGGCAGGTATGTGGCACATGTAAATACAACTACAGCTATAGATTTGCAGTCTGCGAAGTATGCTTGGAATTGGGACGGAGCAGAGTGGCTTTCTACTACAACAAGTGGAAGGGCATTGGAGTATAATTCAGCAGGATATTTTAGGGCGTATAATCCCGCAACTACTAATGAAAAACCTGCCGTAAATATGACATTTGCAGATGGCTACATCCGCAACGGCATTACCGTCGATAAGTTGGGAACCATCTGCCTTCCCTATACCGTGGCTGCAGAAGACATGGTTGGTGCCGATTTCTTCAGTGTGGCCGGTAAGGTGATGAAAGAAGGGCAGCCCCAGTCCATCGTATTGGAACAAGTGACAACCCTTGAAGCCGGAGTGCCTTATATCTTCAGTGCGACTTCCGACAAGCTTATAGTTGCGTACAGTGGAAAGGCTGTGGCTGTGGCCGGAGGGGCAAACGGTTTGATGGGGTCCTTTGAGGGGCAAGACGTGTCTGAAGGCATGTACCTCCTTACAAACAATACCGTGAAGAAAGTCGGTAGTGCAGGAGGTCATATCGGTGCAAACCGTGCCTATTTCAATATGGACGAAATGCCGGAATACATCGGGACGGTAGGCGTGAACCAACGTGTGATTTCGTTGGATGGTGTGACCGCCATAGACGGTGTGGAGGCAGGCAACCCCAAGATGGTGGATGTCTATACGCTCAGCGGAGTCAAGGTGAAAAGCCAAGTTCCGTTCGCGGAAGTTACACAAGGTTTGGCCAAGGGTATTTATGTGGTGAATGCAAAAAAAGTAGTAGTAGAATAATTTAAAAGTGTAATATGATGAAGAAGAAATATATAGCACCGGTTTGTGAAGTTTGTGCGATGGAAGTGAAATTTAGCATATTGGCCGAAAGTGGAATCAAGGTGGACAACGATCCGAGTGACATCTACTTGGAAGGCGACGTGAACCGTAACAACGGATGGGAGTTGTGGTAGCATGAGAGGAAATCTCCGGCATGTTTGACGGCATGCCGTAACGAGGCCGCTTCGGATGAAAACCCGGAGCGGCTTTTTCCTAATCTGCTGAAAAGGGTTATCTTTGCAAAAACAAAAGTGGTTTGCGGTATGAAAGACGATACGCTCAAGAAGTTGAAGATATTGGCTGAGTCGGCCAAATATGATGTGTCCTGCTCTTCGAGCGGTACGGTGAGGCGTAACGTGAAAGGCGGAGTGGGGAATACCGTGGGAGGCATAGGCATTTGTCATAGTTTTGCCGAGGACGGGCGTTGCATCTCCTTGCTGAAAGTCATGCTGACGAACTATTGTATTTACGATTGTGCTTATTGTGTCAACCGCCGTACGAATGATATTCCCCGTGCCACACTCTCCGTATCGGAATTGGTAGACCTGACGATGGAGTTCTACAAAAGGAATTATATCGAGGGATTGTTCCTGAGTTCCGGTGTGGTGAGGAATCCCGACTATACGATGGAACGTTTGGTGCGTGTAGTGAAAGACTTGCGTACGGTGCACCGCTTTAATGGATATATTCATTTGAAAACTATTCCGGGGGCCAGTCGTGAGTTGGTGGACGAGGCCGGTTTGTATGCAGACCGTATGAGTGTGAACATTGAGATTCCCCATGAAGCTTCGCTTAAATTGTTGGCACCGGAAAAGGACCATGAGAGCGTCTACCGCCCTATGGGATATATACAGCAGGGTGCACTGGAAAGTGCGGAGGAACGTAAGAAGCACCGGCATGCCCCGCGTTTCGTCCCGGCAGGACAAAGCACGCAAATGATTGTGGGGGCAACAGGGGAGTCCGACCGGGATATTTTGCACCTTTCGTCCGCATTATACGGTCGGCCTACCATGCGTCGCGTGTATTATTCCGGTTATGTGGCAGTGAATATGTACGACCCTCGCCTTCCGGCCTTGAAACAGCCACCGTTGGTCAGGGAAAACCGTTTGTATCAGGCAGATTGGTTGATGAGGTTCTATCAGTTCAAAGTGGAAGAGATTGTGGATGAAACGCATCCTGATTTGGATTTGGAGGTGGATCCGAAGTTGGCTTGGGCTCTTCGGCATCCCGAACAATTTCCCGTGGATGTGAACCGTGCGGAGTATGAACGGATTCTACGGGTGCCCGGTATTGGGGTAAAGTCGGCCCGTCTGATTGTCTGTTCGCGACGTTTCGGACGTTTGACGAGTTTTGATTTGAAGAAAATGGGATGCGTGATGAAGCGTGCCCTGTATTTCATAACCTGTGGGGAGTTGGAAGCCAAGGGAGTGAATGAGCTTTATCCCGAACGAGTCCGTTCTTTATTGGTGCAGTCGAAAAGCCGGAAGAAACAGAACGACGGGCAGTTGACGTTGCTGTTTAAGGAGGAACCTGCATGAGGAGTATGACAGAGGATAGTGTATTCGTGTACGACCGTACGTGGGACGGTTTGCTGACAGCGGTGTTCGATGCATTCTACCGTCACCAGTTTCCTGTGGCGATTATCGGAGAAAAGGATACGCCTCCTCTTTTTGCGGTCGTACATCGGGTGATAACGGACGAGGAAAAAGCCGGAAGAGTGTTTCGGGCATTGCAACGGAAACTTTCATCCGCTGCATTGGCTTGCCTGACGACCAGTCTTTTTTCCGAACTGCCGGATTTGGACTTACCTTTGTTTCGGTATGTATGCAAAGCCGTGAAGGCCGGGCAAAGCATTGAAACGAATTTTGCAGATCCGGATGTGCTTTTTGTGACGAATACCTATCGTAAGGTACGTTGTGAACGTCTTCGCATGATGCAATTCGTGCGCTTCCAGAAAACTGCCGACGGGACTTATTTTGCCATGATTGAGCCGGACTATGACGTGTTGCCTTTAATCGTTCCGCATTTTAGTGACCGTTTTTCGGAAGAATGTTGGCTGATTTACGACCGTCGCCGCCGGTATGGCTACTATCATGCCGGGCATAAGTCCGTACGTGTTACTTTTGAAGATGGAGCAGAGGTTTTCCGGTTGCCGGACGGACGTTTGAGCGAAGCGATGCGGGACGAGGATGAAATGTGGTATCAGGAGATGTGGCGGACGTATTTCAAAGCCATTTGTATTAAGGAACGCTTGAATCCCCGTAAACACCGGAAAGACATGCCGGTACGTTACTGGAAGTACCTGACCGAAAAGCAAATTGGGGAATAAGAAAAATAAGAGGAGAACGCGGGCACGTTCTCCTCTTTTAAAATGAGAAAAATCAGTGTGGTTAGGCGGTGATTTTTCTCATGGCGTTTAATGCTTGGATCGCTTTCTCTCCTGCTTTTTTGTCGCAAGTGGAAGGAGTTGTTTTTGCATCTTTGGTTTGAGTCGTATCCTTCTCCTCAATCATGGCTACTAAAGCTGCCGGTTTGGCCGGTTGAGCTTTTGTGCTGTCCGTCGTAACTGTGTCGTTCTGTGCCACTAATGCAGCCGGAGCGGACTTTGTGGAGTCTGTGGTTACCGTATCATTCATAGCTACGCACGCCAACATGGCGGTTAATTTGGCTTTGGTGCTGTCTGTGGTTACAGTATCGTTGGAAATGAGGGCAGCCAATGATTTGGAACAATCTTTTGCAGGACAGTTCTTTGTAGTATCTGTCTTAACTGTGTCGTTTGCTACGATGTTACCCTGTGCAAAAACGCTTCCCATACTCATAGCCATCAAGGCTGTTGCAAATAACTTTTTCATGATGCTTTCTGTTTTATTTAATTGTTTGACTGTTTTATCTTGTCATCTGCCAAACTAATGGACAAGAGGTATGCCAGAAAAAGAAAGATGATTGTAAGGAATTGATTATAAATGATTTCTTTCCGCTTAAGATAGCATGAGGCTCAAAAGCATACGTGTGGAATGTGGGGATGAGTGGGGAAGAATTCCACACTATTATTGTGGAATGTCGTAGAGCTTGATTTTGTTGTAGAGGGTTTTGCGGTCTATGCCTAAAAGGCGTGCGGCACGCGCTTTGTTGTGGTGTGCCGTTTGCAGGGCCTGCAGGATACGTTCTTTCTCGGTATTTTTATCGTGTAAGGCGAAAGGAGTTGCTGCAGGGAGTTCTTCTTCGCCACAGTTTATGACATTGAACTCTCCCAAATCGGTCTTATGGATCAGGCGGTCTTGTGCCAACAAAGTGGCGCGTTTCACCCGGTTTTTCAATTCGCGTAAATTACCGGGCCATGCGTAATTGAGCAACGCTTCCGAAGCCGGGGCGTCGAAACCTACGATATGCCTTTCCAGTTCCTTGTTGGCTTGGTCCAGAAAGAAGTTGGCAAATAAAAGGATGTCTTCACCCCGGTCTTTCAGGGAAGGCATGTGCAGGGTGAATTCGTTCAGGCGGTGGTAGAGGTCTTCACGGAATTCTCCACGGGAGATGGCCTGTTGCAAGTTCTCGTTGGTGGCACAGACAAGCCGGACATCCACTTCTATTTCCTGATTGGAACCCACCGGACGTATTTTGCGTTCCTGGATGGCCCGCAAGAGCTGTACTTGCACGTCGTAGCTCAGGTTGCCCACTTCGTCGAGAAACAGCGTGCCGCCGTTGGCTTCTACGAAAGCTCCGGTTTTGTCGGTTACGGCACCCGTAAACGAACCTTTCACGTGGCCGAAAAATTCGGAAGCCGCCAGTTCTTTGAGCATGGCTCCGCAGTCGATGGCTACAAAGGGTTTATCAGCCCTCTTGCTTAATTGGTGTATGCGGTGGGCCACATATTCTTTTCCGGTACCGCTGGCACCGTTGATGAGTACCGAAAGCGGTGTCGGAGCTACCAAAGCCACGTAATTGTAAAGTTGGCGTGCCGCCTCGCTTTTCCCTTCCAGGAATGCCGGGCGGGATTCGGTACCTGCTTGAACCTCTTCGGGAGCCGTATCTTTTTTGGGGCGGGTTGCAGAAGACGCGGACAAGGCATCCTTTATCTTGTCCAGAAGCATGGCCGGTTGCACTGGTTTGGCAATGTAGTCGCATGCCCCTTGTTTCATGGCGTTTACGGCATTCTGGACATCGGCATAGCTGGTCATGACGATAAAAGGAACGGCAAGGCCGTGTTTTTGCATCCAGTCAAGCAGGGAAAGGCCGTCGCCTTCCGGTAACCTCAGGTCCGACAGGATGAGGTCATACGACTGATGTTCCAATAACTTGTGCGCTTTGGATAAGTCTCCGGCTGTACTGGTTTGGAATCCTTGTTTGCCCAACCACGTTTTAAGCATGGTGGCAAACGTCAAGTCGTCTTCTACTATGAGAATGGCTGCCATGTGGTCTTTATCGGATTAAGTTGACGCAAAGATAATGCCTTTTGCAGTACGAAAGTATATGCGGGGCGGCTTTTTAAATGTTTTAATATTCATGCTGATGTGCAGGTCCACTGCCATTCTTTTCTTTCAGGGCACGGACGATGAGGTGGAAAGACTCGATGACTTCTTGTGCCGGGACGTTGTCCGTGTCGTCCCATACCTGTTCATCCCGTTGTTGTTCCAAAGTCTGTAATGCTTTGATGCAGGGAGCGCCCACAAGGGTGAAGGTAGGAAGCAATTTATGGGCTATCCTGCATATTTCGGCCTTATCCTTTTGTTCGTAAGCCTTTTTGAACGCTTTGGCATGCAGGAGGGTTTCTTGTAGGAAGGTATTCAGGATTTCCTGTGCGGCGTTCCGGTCGTCTCCGGCGAATTCAGTCAACGGTTCAAGGTCGATGGCGGGCGACGTTTGGGATGGCGCAACTTCGGGTTTCCCTGGTGCTTCTTTTACTTCTGGACAGGCTTCTCCGAGTGCCTTCCGGATGGCTTGAGCCAGGTCTTTTTGGTTAAATGGCTTGTAAAGGCAGGTGGCGAACCCGTGTTCCCTGAAAAACGCTTCTTGCATGTCGTTACGTGCCGTGATGGCCACCACAGGGAGTTGTGCGTGGGCGGGAGGATTCAGTGCTCGTACTTTCTTCAATAATTCGAAGCCGTTCATGGACGGCATTTGTATGTCTGTGAACAACAAATCGAAACGGCATTGTCCAACCCGGTGGAATACTTCTTCCGGCGTTCGGCAGGAAACAATCTCCCAATCCGCTTTTTCCGGTTGGATTTGCTGCAACATCGCTTGGGTCAGCTGCATTTGGATACGGTCGTCGTCAATCAGCAATATATGGAGAGGACGCTCTACGGATTCAAGGGTGGCAGGGGCTTCTGCGACAGGAACCTGTTTTTTGTGGGTGAGTTGCAAGGGGAGTGTGACAAAGAAGGAACTGCCTTTTCCGAGAGTACTTTCCAAATGGATTTCTCCTTGAAGGAGTTGTACAAGTTTCAGCGTGATGGATAGTCCCAAACCAACCCCTTCTTCCCCTTGTGCACTGCTCAGGCGGGTAAATTCCTTGAAAATCATTTGTTGTTCTTCCGCAGTCATTCCGCATCCTGTATCGCGTACGGTGATGCAAAGCAGGCGGCCGTGCATTTTGGCGCGAAGGAGGATATGCCCCTGCCGTGTGAATTTCAGGGCATTGCTTAACAGGTTGTCCGTAATCTGCCGGATGCGGAAAGCATCGCCGGTATAGGTCCGTCGGGTTTCGGGAGAGGTCTCGAATTGCAGTGCCAATCCTTTTTTTTCCGCCATGGGCAAGAAGCTTTGGGCTATGGTGCGTAAGAGTTCGTCCGGACTGAAGCTGACTGGGTGCAAATCCATTTTATGGGCTTCCAGCTTGTGATAGTCCAACAAAGAACCGACGAGGCTGAGCAGATGTTCGGACGAGCTGCGGATATTGTCCAAATAGTTTTTGGGGCGGTTTTCCCGGACGTAGGGAACCAGGAGTTCCGTGTACCCCATGATGGAACCTACCGGTGCCTTGATGTCATGTGTCACGGTCAGCATCAATTTCTCGCGGGAAACCAAGAGGTCTTCGGCTCTTTTCTTGGATTTTTCCAACTCGTGGCGGTAATGGTTGCTTTTGGTGATGTCACGCCATACGATGACGAAAAAGACAATGGCTAAAAGGATGGCAGCCGTGGCGATGAGTCCGGTCGTGAGGGCTGCCTGTTTCCGCACCATATAGGCTTTCCGGCTTTCTTCTTCCAACCGTTGCTGTTCTTCCTTCTCGATGCTTTCCAGGAGTTGCGTGACGCGGTTGTTAAGTTCGAGGCTCGTGTACCAAAGCCGTTCCGCTTGCGCGTTGATGCGTTGCCGCCGTCGGCTGTTATATTGTTTCATGCTGCTTTCTATGCTGTCCAGGATATGTGCAAGGGTGTCTCTTGCGTTGAATTCTTGATGGATGGTGTCCGTTTCCAAGATTTGCACGGTTTGTTTCACGGCGGTAGTGTCCGCTTCTGGTTTATGGAAAGCGGAAGCCAACCGTTGGAAGAAATTCTTTTTCGGTTCTTTCACCGTGTAGGATTTGTCTTTCTGTATGATTTGCCGGGTAATATGCGGCTTTTGGATGACGGTGTCCTGGCTTTTGACAAGTAGGCTGATTTGGTGTTGGTAAATCTGCGGGGCGGAGTTGTTCTCCAAAGTCAATACCAACCGTTTCATGTTTTCCTGTTTGCCGGTCAGCAAGGAAGACAGTGTGTCTAGCCGGGCCTTTTGCAGGGAATCGGTGAATAAAGTGTCCAATGCAGATATGGTCTGTTGTACGTTTGACATGGATTGCACGTATTTGCGGTATGCCTCCCAACGGCCGAAATGGACGGCCTGGCCGATGTTTTCCGTTTCATAAAGTTGGCTGACGAGTTGGTGGGTCACTTTCCGGCGTTCTGCCAACGTCTGTTCATTGCCGGACATCCGGGCCAGTGAGGAGGTTTGGTGGTAAATATAGTAGATGGAACCCAACAGGAGACAAATCAATAAAAAGTATCCGCAGGCGATTTTGAAGGATGTATTTTGTTTCATAAGAGTAAGGCTGTGGCTGTTCATTCCTTTTGCAAAACTAAGAAAAACTTCCGAAAAGAGGGAAGAAGGGGGGCTCAAAAGTCTTTTTGCCGCAAAAATCGTATTTTATTACGGGAATGTATGGTGCCCGGCAGGATGATGGCCCTTATCTTTGACATCATTTTGTATATGCAACTTAACCTTTTAGAACCGATGAATGTATTAAAAGTAAGGTCTCTGGCCTTGGCGATGTTTTGCGCGTGCCTGTCCGTTCCTGTGGCCGGGCAGCTCAGACAGCAAAGTTTTTTGAGTGAGAAATGGGATTTCCGTCTGGATAGGGATGAGGCGGAAGACGTATGGGAGCAAGTGGACGTGCCCCACACATGGAATGCGAAAGACGGCACGTCACCCGATTATTACAGGGGCGACGGCACGTACCGTTACACCTTGTCCATTTCGCCCGCGATGATGAAAAAACGTATCTTTTTGCGTTTCGAGGCGGCGAGCCAAAAGGCGGAAGTGAAACTCAACGGACAGGAGGTAGGAGAACATGTGGGAGGTTTCAATGCCTTTTGTTTTGAAATCACACCCTACGTGCATGCCGGCGAGAACCTGTTGGAGGTCGCTGTGTCCAACCGTAGGGAGTTGGACATCGCCCCGTTGGAGGGGGACTTCACCGTCTTTGGCGGCATCTACCGGCCTGTCTCGCTCCTCCTATTGCCCAAGGCTTGCATCACACCTTTGGATTATGCTTCTTCCGGGGTATATGTCAGTCAACAGGTCGGCGAGCGACGTGCGGACTTGTCGGTAGTCACCAAAGTGGACAACGGACTGAAACGGGTGAAAGAATTGTCCGTGAAGACGGACGTGTTCGATGCCGCCGGTAAACTGGTGGCGACGGCCACAACCTCCCAAGCCACAGAAGGACAGGCACGGCTCGACTTTACAAACCGGTTGACGGTGGACAACCCCATGTTGTGGGACGGGCGTAAATCGCCTTACCTGTATCGTGTCTTCGTGGAGCTGAAACGGGGCAAGGAAGTGTTGGACACTTTGTCGCAGTATGTCGGCCTGAGATCTTTCCGTGTGGACGCTGAAAAAGGTTTCATCCTGAACGGGAAGCCTTATAAGATAAAAGGAGTGAACCGCCATCAGGACCGTCCGGACAAGGGGTGGGCCATCTCTTCGGCCGACCACCGGGAGGACATGTCACTCATCAAGGAAATCGGCGCCAACGGCATCCGGCTGGCACATTATCCGCATTCGGACGAGTTTTACACCCTGTGCGACCGCGAGGGCATGTGGGTCTGGGCCGAGATTCCTTTGGTCGGCAAAGCCTTGGACACCTCGGAATTCACGGAGAACATGAAAACGGAGTTGACGGAACTCATCCGGCAGAATTTCAATCACCCTTCCATTTTCTGTTGGAGCCTGTCGAACGAACTGTCCAAGGGCGAGGTGGAAGGATTGATTTCGGAACTCAATGACGTGGCCCATCGCGAAGACCCGGGACGGCTGACCGTATTGGCCTCCAATGTGGAGGGTCGGCCGGAAAACACCGTGCCCGACCTTTTGGCGTTCAACACTTATCCCGGTTGGTATTGGGCGGAGCCTTCGGAAATGAAATCCACTTTGGAGCGTTGGAACCGTAAGGGCGGTGGAAAAGGCATCGCCGTGAGCGAGTATGGAGCCGGTGCAAACGTGTGGCACCATTGGCAGACGGGAAAGAAGACACCGAAGGCCGATGGGGTGTTCCATCCCGAAGAATGGCAGGCCACGGTGCACGAACAGACTTACGATGCCATCAAGCGCTGCGGTTTCGCGTGGGGTTCTTTCGTCTGGAACATGTTCGATTTTGCCAGTGCGTCGCGCAACGAGGGTGATATGCCGGGGATGAATGACAAAGGTTTGGTCTCTTACGACCGTAAGATACGGAAGGACGCTTTCTACTTTTATCAGTCGGAATGGTCGGAAGAGCCGGTGGTACATATCACCAGCCGGAGGGACGTGGCCCGTCGGGATTCTTTGACAGATGTCAAAGTATATACGAATTGCGAAACCGTCCGCCTGAAAGTGAACGGGAAGGATTGCGGCAGTCCGGAGCGCGACGGAAGCGTTTGCATCTGGAGGAAGGTAGGTTTGAAGCACGGGGAGAACCAAGTGGAGGCTTTCGGGCATCGGGGTGGACAGGAGTTCTCAGACCGTTGCAAATGGGTGCTTTTTTGAATGGGATGAGGCTTCCGGTTGGTAAATGTTGTTTACGGCAGAAAGCCTGAAACCGTTGTGCTGAGATTTGAAAATCGTTCTCAGCACAACGGAAAATCGTTCTGCGCCAAATGATTTTTTATTTGGCGCAGAACGATTCTTCTGATATAAGTAATTGAAAACCAGTATTAATGTGGAAAATATTATATCTTCCTTGTTTTTTACATTTTATTCCATTAGAACCGTAAGGTTGTGAGTCAGTGCAGCAGGTCCTTGAAAGCATGGCCGAAAATCACGTAGCTTGTGTTGTCGGCGATGGTGCCTTCGTTCTGCTCCCAGAGGAATGGCCAATCGTCGTAATTCTCGAAATGGTCGGGTTGCCGGAACAGTACGCCGGGAGCCATGTTGCCTGGGATGAAGGAGAAATCTGCCCGGTTGTTGCCATAGAAGACGGCTTTGGGGCGAGTGGCTCCGACGGTGGCCACGAAAGAATAATTGTGGTAAGGGTGGCAACCGTAAAGCCAGTTGGCCACTTTGAAAGCATAGCTGTTGTCGATGATGTCGGGGAAGTATTTGTTGGCGAAGCAGGCCGAGATACCGAAATCGACAATTCCCCTGTTTCCGGCCCAGTTCCCCCGGCCGATGGGCACTCCGTAAGGATTCTCCTGGTCTTGGCTGTCGAGGTATTCTTTGTATTTCTTAACATAAGGTCGGAGCTTTTCTTTGTAAGACGCGTCCATGTAGGGGATGGCTTCCAAGGCCGTCATGATGTTGCGGTTGGAGTTGTGTTCCAGTGCCATCCAGATTCCTTGCGTGAAGTTATCCAAGTATTGTTTTTCGCCGGTAGAGGCGTATAATTGCAGGTTTGTGGCCATGTCGCCGCCGACATTCTGCCTTTTGTCCTTTTGTGATCCTTCCGACATGAGTTCCGTGGCTTCTTTCAATAGTCTTTTGGATTGCTTCAAGGTTCTTTCCGACAAGTCGTCGTTGTATCCTTTCAGGGCGCGGCTTGCGGCAGCAAACATGGTGGCCGCCCTGAAGTCCATGCGTGGGTTGCGGCTTGTGAAGGCCCACATGTCGTCCGGTGTGCCACTCGATTTCCCGTCAGCCGATTTTTCGTAGGGAGCCAGGCGGGGGTCGTAGTGCAATCCGTCGGTGATGCTTGCGGCATCTCCTAAATGGTGGTAGTTGTCCAACACGGAGTTGGAGAGTGTCTGCGACATGTGTCCGATGTTCTCGGCCTGTGCCAAGAGGTTCAACACCCCGTGCTCGATGTACTGGATGATGTCTGGTATGCTGTCCGGACGATGGAGGTCCACGTAGCGTTGCTGTTCGCTGACGAACGTTTCGTCACGCAACGGCTTGAAAAGTTCCCATGTCCTGACCAGGTTCTGGACGACGTTGATGTTGGCACCCGTTTCGATGTCAAAGTCACCGGCATCGAAGTACCCCCCTACGTTCAGTCCCGGAATCAGTTCTAATGCCTTATAGCGAGTGTCGGTGGTAGCTCCCTGCCAGTGCATGTCGAAATGGTCGGTGTGGGGCGGTGCCTGCAGGTATCCTTCTTTGAAAGGCTCGCCGTGCCAGACCCGGTAACCTTCGTTGACGGTCATGTGGTTCATGTGTATGGGAATCCATACATCGGTGGTAGCGTCCGTGATGTGGTCGTACACGTTTGGGCTTATGGTGAAGTTGTTGGTCTTTTCGTTGCCGTATTGGATGTAATAGATTCCCGGTTCCTGCACTTCGGAGAAGTCGAACTTGATGTAATTGTATTTGTAATAAGGTCCCCATACGGCAGTTTTCCCTTTGAATACTTCGGCTTCCGTCCCGTCTGCTTTCACTTGCCAGATGGATGCCTGGGGGATGACTTTGTCGTTCTTGTCCAATTCGATGACGGCCTCCTTGGGCTGTGAAGGCAAGTAGCCCACTTGGGAGAAACCGATGTTGGGCTTTCTTATCCATCCTTCGACGGCGTTCGGTTCCACTGTCCATGTCAACACCTTTCCCGTCTTGCCGGCTGGCAGGATGCTACGGACCACGAACCAACCGTTCTGTGCCAACATGCGCCCGTCGTAGAGGTACAGGCAAGAGTCTGATGTGATTTTCACCATGCGTTCGGGGGTATCGGGTGCGAGTATCATGGTGTGGCCGGAAGATAGGGGCAAGGGTTCCACGAATTGGCCAGTCCCACGGTCGTCGTATGTCTTGTATCCCTTGAACTGCTTTACTTTCTCGGCATTGGGGCGGCAGACAGTGTTGCTCACTGCGTAGCGTGGGAAACGGTCGGGATGCCCGTCCATGAGATAAGCCTTGCCCCAATATTGAGACGGGAGGAACTCAAGGTTTAAGCCGGCATCGCCCTCCAGTTCGTGGGGTAGGGGTTTGTCCAGGTAGACGGATATCTCAACTGCTTTTCCTTTTCCCGTGACCACGACACGCGAATCGAAGTCGTAATCCTCGTAGCGCAGGCCTACTTCAATCAAATTGTCCTCTGCGTTTACTTTCCGTGATGTGGTAGTGGGCACCAAATCCCATTGTTCAGGAGTGTTGGAGAGCCTTATGGCACCGCCTTGTGCAGTGCGTACGCCGTGGTGGATGAGTTCGATGCCGGAGTTCTTTTCGTCGTTGAAGCCTCCGGTGAATTGGTTGCTGTAAACGAGGACATTGACACCTTGGGTCTCGAAGTACTCAAGTTCATTCAGCCTCAAATTCGGGCCACTCACGTGGCTGCAAGCCGTAATCCATAGCACATGGAATGCCAATAATGCTTTTCTCATTTTGTTTTTAGGTATTAAGGTGGATTTGTGTTTCTTTATAAAATAGCGGAAACATGCCACGCTATTTGGGATAAAGATAGTATTTAGAACAATCAATGCCTTGTTCTTATGAGAAGATTTATGCTTTTTTTATTCTTTCTGAAGGGAATTTCCGTTTGGAAAGGAGGATGCAAAAAAGTTCCACCCCGGAATGCTTGCTGCATTCCGGGGTGGAACATATTCATATCCGTTCGCTATAAGTGCGTGCAGGAGAGGGTTATTCCAACACCACCAGGTCCTTGCCTTCCATGACTGATTCGCCTGGCGTGACACAGATTTCCGAGACCCGTCCGGCACGGTCGGACGTGATGTTGTTTTCCATCTTCATGGCATCCAGGATAACCACCGTGTCGCCGCGCTTGATTTCGTCGCCCGGTTTCACCTTCACGTCTACTATCACACCCGGAAGCGGGGCTTTCACGCCGTACTTCTTGGGTTTGTCAATTACGGCGGGCACTCCGGCGGGTTTCACTACTACGGGATGATGTGCCGGCTTTTCCGGTTCCGGCATCTTCACCGTGTAGCTTTCGCCGTTCACCGTAACGGTGGCCACATAGTTCTCGATTCCTTCCACGGCCACTTCATAATCGTTGCCGTTGATGTTATATTTGTATGTCTTCATTTGCTATTGTTTGCTTTAAAATTTGTGCTCAGGCAACTGGCGTTGCGTACGAAGTTTGGAGTTCCACTCAGTATCTGCATTTCCCAAAGTCAGGATACCGCTTTCCGGCACATGCATCGTGTAGCCCTGGTATTCGTGCAAGGCCAGTGTGATGGCCGCGTACACTTCATTCTGTTTCTGTTCCATGACAATTTCGTTTTGAAAGGGATTACAGAGGAATATTGCCATGCTTCTTGGCCGGATTGGTCAAGCTCTTGGTTTTCAACTGGGCCAAGGCGCGGATGACACGGAAGCGTGTATTGCGCGGTTCGATGACATCGTCGATATAACCGTATTTGGCAGCCTGGTACGGGTTGGTGAAGAGCTTGTTGTATTCGGCTTCTTTTTCGGCCAGGAAAGCTTTCGGGTCCTCAGCTTCCTTCGCGCCTTTGGCATAAAGCACGGCTACGGCACCTTCTGCTCCCATCACGGCAATCTCGGCCGACGGCCAAGCGTAGTTCAAGTCGCCGCGCAACTGTTTGCAGCTCATGACGATGTGCGAACCGCCGTAGCTCTTGCGCAAGGTTACCGTCACTTTGGGTACGGTGGCTTCGCCGTAAGCATACAGCAGCTTGGCACCATGCAGGATGACGGCATTGTACTCTTGTCCCGTCCCCGGCAAGAAGCCCGGCACGTCTACCAACGTGACCAAAGGTATGTTGAAGGCATCGCAGAAACGTACGAAACGTGCGCCCTTGCGGCTAGCATTGCAGTCGAGCACGCCTGCATAGCAGTTCGGTTGGTTGGCCACGATACCCACGCTTTGGCCGTTGAAGCGGGCAAAGCCTACGATGATGTTGCGGGCATAGTCTTTTTGAACCTCGAAAAACTCGCCATTGTCCACGATAGCCCCGATAACTTCGTACATGTCGTATGCTTTGTTCGGGTTGTCCGGAATGATTTCGTTCAGCGCGTCTTCCATACGGTCGATAGGGTCTGTGCATTCCATGCGCGGAGCTTCCTCCATGTTGTTCTGCGGGATGTAGCTCAACAGCGTGCGGATGGTGGCCAAGCCCTCTTCTTCCGTCTGGGCTGTGAAATGCGTCACTCCGGACTTGGTGGAGTGCACGCTTGCGCCGCCCAAGTCTTCTTGCGACACGTCTTCGCCCGTCACAGTCTTCACCACTTTCGGACCGGTAAGGAACATGTAAGAAGTGCCCTCCATCATCAGCGTGAAGTCCGTCAGGGCGGGAGAATAGACCGCACCGCCGGCACAGGGGCCGAAGATACCCGAAATCTGAGGTATCACGCCCGAAGCCATGATGTTACGTTGGAATATCTCGGCAAATCCGCCCAAAGCGTTGATGCCTTCCTGGATACGTGCGCCGCCGGAATCGTTCAGGCCGATGCAGGGTGCGCCCATTTTCATGGCCTGGTCCATGACCTTGCAGATTTTTTCAGCCATCGTTTCCGACAGCGAACCGCCGTTGACGGTGAAGTCCTGTGCGAAAACATAAACCAGGCGGCCGTCTATCGTGCCGCTACCGGTCACCACACCGTCGCCCAAGTACTGTTTCTTTTCCATGCCGAAGTTCGTACAGCGGTGCAGTTTGAACATATCCATTTCCTCGAAGCTGCCCGGGTCGAGCAGCATGTCGATGCGTTCGCGAGCCGTGTACTTGCCTTTGGCATGCTGTTTTTCGATGGCTTTCTCGCCGCCTCCCATGCGTGCTTTGGCGCGCAATTCTACTAATTCCTTGATTTTTTCTGTTTGGACACTCATAATCTGTTTTATTTTCTGTTTCAAAAAGAAGGCTTTGAATTTCCCTATCCCTAAAAAAACAAGCCACCAACGGAAGACTTTCATAGAAAGCGGTTCCGTTGGTGGTATCAGGTTCAAGGACGAGCCTTTATATGAAGTTCAATGATTGGATTGAATTTCACTTGGAGTTGTGTTAATGTTCACAAAGTTCGGTCAATACGCCGCATGTCGTTTTCGGATGCAGAAATGCGATTTGCAGTTTTTCCGCTCCGAGACGCGGTGCCTTGTCAATCAGACGGATGCCTTTTTCCTCACATTCAGCCAAGGCGTTGGCCACACCGTCTTCCACACAGAAAGCCACATGATGCACGCCGCGTCCGCCTTTTTCCAGGAATTTGGCGATGGCGCTGTCCGGGCTTGTAGGTTCGAGGAGTTCGATTTTTACTTCGCCCACTTTCAGGAAGGCTGTCTTTACCTTTTGGTCGGCTACCTCTTCCACAGCGTAGCACTTCAGTCCCAATACGTTTTCATAATAAGGCAGTGCGGCTTCGATGCTTTCCACTGCGATACCCAAATGTTCGATATGTGATATCTTCATGACATATAAATTTTAGTTGTTTGCACGTTATTGTGCGTTTACTGACTTACAAAAGTACGCATTTTGCGGTGAAACAGGAAATAAATTCATGTTTTTTTGGCAGTAGCCGTTCCGGTGGTTACAATTCAATCAGTATACGTGCGTTGATTTGCCGTCCGGTCAGGTAGTTGGGCACGGCGTATTGTTGGTTGGTCACGTCCGTCACCCAATAGTATGAGCTTACGTTGCTGATGTCGAACAGGTTGAAGCAGTCCACGCCTAACCATACGTTGCGCAGGTAGCGGATGAATTTCTTTTGGTTGCGCCCGTCTTCGTTGTCCAACAACCGGTAGCTCATGCCGATGTCCACGCGTTTGTAGGCCGGGGCGCGGAATACCATGCGTTCCAACCCCGTGTGGGGAGGCCCGAAAGGAAGTCCGTCGGCAATGCTGGCTTTCAGTGTCATCTTCCATCGCGTCGTTCCGGGGAAGAAGTCGCTGAAGAAGAAGTTCAGGTTATAGCGTTGGTCGGTGGCTTGCGGGAAACTCTTGCCGTCCACTTTCTGCTGGGCTTTCATCAGGCTGAAGCTAATCCAGGAATCCGTACCTTCCACGAACTCCCCGAAGATTTTGAAGTCGATGCCTGTGGTGTATCCTGAAGCGATGTTGCCTCCGTAGTATACGATTTTCACGTTGTCCACATTGTAGGGTATCAGGTTGTTCAATGCCTTGTAATAGACTTCCGTGGTGAATTTGAAAGGACGGTTCATGAGCTTGAACTTGTAGTCTCCCCCTAATACGACTTGGAACGAACGCTGCGACTTGATGTCGCGGTTCAGGTGTACTTTGGTGGAGACACCGGTTGTCACAGTGTCTCGTAGTTCCTTGTAGAAAGGAGCCTGGTAATACAGTCCCGTGGCGATGCGGAATGTGAAATCTTCGTTGAAAGACGGGATGATGCCGAGCGAAACACGCGGACTGAACAGCCATTCCTTGTTCCAGCTCCAATAGCTTAACCGTGCCCCGTAATTAAGGGAAAATATGCCGTGTCTGTTAGTAAACCGCCAAGTGTCCTGACCGAAAAGTTCGAGGCGGTCGCTGCTGATGCGATTGGAGGATTTCAGGTTGTAAATCAGATCCAGACGGTTGCCCGTGTGGGGGATGGAATATCCGGCAGAGTCGCGCATCTCCCATTCGCGTGAGTTCTCTTTGATGATTTCGTGCTTCCATGTGAGTCCGGCTTGTATGTCGTGCCCTTTCGGTTTGTGAGAGAACAGGAGTTTCAGACTCTTCATGTTGGCATCTAAGTAGTTGCGGGCATGCTCCATGTAGGTGCCTACGCCTAATTGTTCGGTCGTGTTGGTCTCGTCGAGCCAGTATTGCCCTTGGATGTCGTATGTTTCCCTTTCCTTGGTGGCGAATGCCGAAGCCAAAAGGGAAAGCTTTGTGCGGTCGGTAAAGCTATGCGACAGGCTCAGTGTGCCGAATAGTGTACGGAAGAGGTCTTCTTCCTTTCCGTCAAAATATACGCGAAACGACTTGACATCCTGCATTGTGCCGAAATTGGTCTGTCGGTTCGTCGGCAGGAAGTCATATTGGTTTTGGGAGATGTTCCCGATGAAGTCCAGGCTCCATTTCCGGTTGGGCGACCAACTGATATAGGTCTGGTAGTCGAGGAAACGCGGGTTGTATTCTCCTTTGGTTTCCAACGACCCCAACATATATTGGTTAGTCTTGTAACGCACGCCGTGTGTCATACTGAAGTTCTTTTTGGCGTAACCTACATAGAGGCCGGCCCCTAAAAGGCTGGCCGAAACTGAAGTCTCGAATTTCTTGGGCTTCTTATAGGTGATGTCCAAAACAGACGACATCTTATCCCCGTATTTGGCATCGAAACCTCCGGCCGAGAAGTTGATGTTTTCCACCATGTCACTGTTGATGACGCTCAGTCCTTCCTGTTGTCCGGAACTGATAAGTAAGGGGCGGTATACTTCCACTCCATTGATATATACACTGTTTTCATCGAAACTCCCGCCTCTTACGTTGTATTGCGAACTCAACTCATTGTGTGTGCTGACTCCCGCTTGTGTGGCCACCAGTTCCTCTACGGCATTTCCGGTGGTGGAGGGCAGCCGTTTCAGGTTTTCGGCATTCAAGTGTTGGGTGGAATTCATTTGTCGCCGTACTTCCTTTACCGTTACTTCACCCATGTCGATACTTTGGGTTTGCATGGTGATGTTGAGCCGTAAACTACCTTTGGGACGGACCAGTGTCTTTTTCTTGGTTACGTAACCTATCATGCTGAACGACACGGTCACGGTGTCGGCAGTAGAGAATTCCAGTTGGTAACGTCCTTGCAGGTCTGTGGTAGTACCTGCCGCCTGGCCGGCCACTTTTACTACGGCAAAAAGTACCGGGTTTTGTTCATCGTCGATGACCCTTCCCGACAGTTTTACTTTGTCTTGGGCGGCCACTTGCAAGGCCATAAGGGTCAGCAGGAAAAGGCAGGATATGGATTTGAAAAGTCTTGTCTTCACTTCGTTGTCTGTCTACTTACACTTTTTAAATAACGCAAAAATACGCTTTTTTGTATAAAGAACCGTCGATTTATTTGGTGAAACTGTCGATTCCGTCTGGATTTCTTTTCTCCGTAATAGGGAAATCATGTATCTTTGCGCAGTGACATGATAATAAATATAGGATAAGGAAATGGAAAAGTTTAGCGAGCTGATTCGCATCCGTCGTAGCATGCGGAAGTTTACGGAAGAAGAGTTGACCCAAGACGAGGTGGTGGCATTGTTGCGTGCGGCGTTGATATCCCCTTCTTCCAAGGGAGTGCGTCCTTGGGAGTTCGTGGTTGTGGACAATAAGGATTTGTTGCAGCAACTGGCGCATTGCAAGGAGCACGGAGCCGAGTTGATAGAAGGTGCTCCCTTGGCGGTGGTCATCTTGGCCGATCCGACGCAGAGCGACGTGTGGGTGGAAGACGCTTCGGTGGCTACGACCATGATGCTGTTGCAGGCTGAAGATTTGGGTCTGGGTGCTTGTTGGGTACAGATCCGGAACCGTACAATGGCGGATGGAAAACCTGCGGAGGAGATGGTGCGGGCCATTTTGCATGTCCCGGAGCATTTAAGGGTGCTTTCCATCGTGGCTGTGGGCCATAAGGGAATGGAACGCAAACCGTTTAATGAAGACCGGTTGCAGTGGGAAAAAGTGCATATCAATACCTTTGACGCGCCGGAAGAATGAAAATTGTCTGGATTGGTGCCGGAAATTTGGCTACGCGGTTGGGACTGGCTCTGCACGGTGCAGGCCATGAAACGTTGCAGGTCTTCAGCCGTACGATGGCTTCCGCTGAAGCTTTGGCCGTACGTTTGGGATGTCCGGCGACGGATGACCTTGATGCCGTGGTGCCGGGTGCGGATGTGTATATCTTCTCCGTGAAAGATGGAGTGTTAGAGGGCTTGGTGTCCCGTATCGCTCCCCGGATAGGAGATGCCTTGTGCCTGCATACGGCCGGGAGCATGCCGATGGATGTTTTCCGTGGACATGTCCGGCGTTATGGCGTGTTATATCCCATGCAGACGTTTTCTAAAGATTGCCCGGTGGATTTCAAGGAGATTCCGGTTTTTGTGGAAGCATCCGCCCCCGACTCGCTTGCACAGACGGAACAGTTGGCGCGTTCTGTTTCGGACAGGGTGGAGGAGATGAGTACGGAAAGACGCCGCTGTCTCCATTTGGCGGCAGTATTTGCTTGCAATTTTGTGAATCATTGTTACGCTTTGGCTGCGGACTTGTTGGGTCGGGACGACATGCCGTTCGATGTAATGTGGCCTTTGATAGACGAGACGGCGCGGAAGGTACATCGTCTTCCGCCCGTGGAGGCGCAAACGGGGCCGGCCGTGCGCTATGACCGGAATGTGATAGAACGTCAATGTTCCATGCTCGATGGAGAGCCTGAATGGAAAGCAATCTATGAAATGATGAGCCGGAGCATCCATGCTCTGGCCTTGAGGAATGAAGCGGAAAGGAAGGAAATAAATGATTAATTACGAATTAAAAAAGATAAAGGCGTTGGTTTTCGACGTGGACGGCGTGCTGAGTGCCGAGACCATCACCTTGCATCCCGGAGGGGAGCCGATGCGTTCGGTCAATATCAAAGACGGGTATGCCTTGCAGTTGGCTGTCAAGTCGGGCTTGCATGTGGCCATTATCACCGGCGGGCGTACCGAATCGGTGCGTAAACGGTATGAGGGACTGGGCATTCCGGACGTGCATTTGGGATGTGCCGTGAAGATAAAGACGTACGAAGCCTTTTTGGAACGTTATGGATTGCGGGACGAGGAAGTGCTTTACATGGGTGATGATATCCCCGATTATGAAGTCATGCAGCGTTGCGGCTGTCCTTGTGCGCCGGCCGACGCAGCTCCGGAAATCAAGGCTTTGGCGGTTTATATCTCCCATTTGAAAGGAGGATATGGATGCGGGCGCGACGTGATAGAACAGGTATTGAAGGCGCAAGGATTATGGCTGAAGGATGAAAAGGCTTTTGGTTGGTAGTAAAACAATGGAGAATATGTTGGAGAACTTGAAGAAATACCGTCTGGTCTTGGCCAGCAATTCCCCGCGCCGTAAAGAGCTTTTGGCGGGGTTGGATGTGGATTATGAAGTGAGAGTGTTGCCAGGCATCGACGAGTCTTATCCGGACGGGTTGTCGGGGGAAGAAATCCCGCAGTACATTTCCCGCAAGAAAGCGGAAGCGTATGAAGCTATTATGCAGCCGGACGAGTTGATTATCACGGCTGACACGATAGTCTGGACGGACGGGAAGGTTTTGGGCAAGCCGAAAGACGAGGCCGAAGCCAAGGACATGTTGCGCCGCCTGTCTGGACGTACGCACCAAGTGATAACCGGAGTGACACTGGTGACTGCCGGTAAGAAAAAGACTTTTGCGACGGTCAGTGAAGTGACTTTCGACGAGTTGTCGGATGAAGAAATAGCGTATTATGTGGCGCACTACCGTCCGATGGATAAAGCCGGGGCATACGGCATTCAGGAGTGGATAGGCTATGTGGGAGTATCTTCCCTCAGCGGTTCTTATTTTAATGTCATGGGGCTGCCGGTGCAGCGTTTATATAAGGAATTAAAAACATTATAAAGATAAAGAGACGAATGGAAATGAAATCTTTGATGCGTCTGGCATGCTTGGGTGCGGTGGCCATGGCCTTTGTTGCTTGTGAAGAAGACAAGCATATTTGTACTTTGCCGTCATTTGCCGGTTTCCGTATTGAGCCTACGGTTTGGAATGCAGGGGACTCGGTCACGATTACTGCAGTACAGCAAAGTTTGGGAGATTTGTTGTATAAGGCTGAATACCATTGGAGTGTGGAATGTACGGATACGACTTTCACTAAAGATTATAATGTGGTGTATGACGCAGATAAATCCGACCCATACATCGGTATCCGGCTTCCGGACGATTTTCGCAGCAGGATGGCCAAAATAAATTTCAGCGTCCAGTATAGTTATTCAGCTACGGCTCCACAATCGGCACCGAGTGGCTCCAATAGCGGACAATCAGGCATTTACGGTAGTATTACGACTACGGCTGCCAGTCAACTTTATGGTACGGGGCGTGGCTCATACACTCTTTCTTGGTGACAGCCCGGTGGAGAGGATTTGATTTTAGATAGCGATGGAAAGGATTTTATTCGTTTGCCTCGGAAATATCTGCCGGTCTCCGGCTGCCGAAGAAGTCATGCGGAAGTTGGTGAGTGATGCCGGTTTGGAGCATGAGTTCTTCTTGGATTCCGCCGGTTTGATAGACTATCATGAAGGGGAACCCGCCGATGCCCGTATGCGGGCACACGCTGCGCGCCGAGGGTATCATATCACCCATCTCTCGCGCCCGGTGCGGTATGATGATTTCTTTGATTTCGATTGGATTGTAGGAATGGACGACCGTAACATCAGTAAGTTGAAGTCTTTGGCACCCGGATTGGAAGAAGAAAGGAAAGTCGTGCGCATGACGGACTATTGTCGGCTGAAAGTAGTAGACCATGTGCCCGACCCTTACTATGGAGGCGACAGCGGATTCGAGAATGTGCTCGACATACTGGAAGATGCCTGTGCCGGTTTGTTGGATACGTTGCGTGGTGCCCGTTAGCGGGTATGCAACGTGTCCCACATCCGTTTGTAATCTTCGGCCAGTCCTCCTTCTCCTGTTTCTTTGTATAGGGAAGGTAGGTCATGGCCGGTTTTTTTCATAACCTCTACCACTTTGTCGAACGATACTTGGTGTGCCCCGTCAGTCAGCATGGCATACGAATTGGCATCCATGGCACGGGCGGCAGCGTAAGCATTGCGTTCGATGCAGGGGATTTGCACCAAACCGCAAACGGGGTCGCAGGTCAGTCCCAAATGGTGTTCCAATCCCATTTCGGCTGCATATTCGATTTGTGCCGGTGTGCCTCCGAACAACTGGGCTGCGGCCGCAGCCGCCATGGCACAAGCTACGCCCACTTCGCCCTGACATCCTACTTCGGCACCCGATATGGAAGCATTGTTTTTTACGATGTTGCCAAACAGGCCGGCCGTGGCCAAAGCCTTGAGGATACGTTGGTCGCTGATGTGCCGAGATACGGAGAGGTGGTATAACACAGACGGCAGCACTCCGCACGAGCCGCAGGTGGGGGCTGTGACTATTTTTCCGCCTCCGGCATTCTCTTCGCTCACGGCAAGGGCGTATGCGAAAAGCAGTCCGCGGGTACGCATGGAATGTTGGTAGCCGTCGGCACGGACATAATAAGACGTAGCCTTCCTTCTCAATCCCAATGGGCCGGGCAACACGCCTTCGTGTTCCAGTCCGTTCCGTACGGCCTGTTGCATGGTGTTCCACACTTCTTCCAGATAATCCCAGATGTCTTTTCCCTCGCATTCCTCCACGTATTCCCAATAACTTTTTCCGCTGTGCATGCACCAGGCCAGGATTTCTGTGGCAGAGTTCATCGGGTATATTTCTTCAAACGTCAGGTTTTGTTTTCCCTCTTCACCCAGTGCTCCTCCACCGATGCTGAACACGGTCCAATCTTCCGTGATGTGCCCTTCTGGGTCGAATCCTTGGAACTTCATACCGTTCGGATGGTAGGGAAGGAAAGTTTTCGGCTTCCAGGTGATAGTAGTCCGTGGTTCGTCCAATACGTCGAGAATCGCTTTGTCCGTCATGTGTCCTTTTCCCGTAGCGGCCAGACTGCCGTAAAGGGTTACTTCGAAACGTATGGCCTTCGAGTTACGTTCCAAAAAGAGGGTGGCGGCTTTGCGCGGAGCCATGGTATGACTGCTCGACGGTCCGTAGCCGATACGGTATAGTTCTTTCAGAGTTATCATTGTAAGCGTTGTTTTTGTCTGCAAAGGTAGGGGAAAATCCCATATTATTTATTACTTTTGCCTGTATTTTAAAATGAAATGGATATGTTGACAGCTACGCGTAGGGAATGGAACGAATTATATGTGTTTTTCAACTTGTTGGCTCAGGGGGAGGTAGTCTTGGGTAACGAGGAGGGGCTACCTTCCGGCCGTGTGTTGCCTATTTTTCGGGTGACGCGGCAGGAGCATGACGGAGAGCGTCGTTATACGATGGAAGAGACCGACATCCATGTAGAAGGGGAACAGATGGACGAACGTTTTCCGCGTGAAGACTTCGGCACAGTGGCATCCATGATTCTCGATGCGCTGAAACGGGATCGGAACGAAGAGGTGGAGGCACCCGAAGGGGTAGAAGGTTTCCTCGACGCACTGAAGATTTATGATATGGAAGCCCGGACAGACGACCGTACCGATTTCTACATTACTTTTCATGATGACAGTTTCCCGCCCGTGGGATTCCGCATCTATTCCCGTCTTTGCGCCATGATGCCCTTGTTGGACGGTGGGCGGACGGCCAATCTGAAATTCGAGCAGGGAGGCATTCGTTTTTCCCAACCGGCGGTCAACAAAATCAATTATACGGAAGACCCGGACAATCCGAACGAGGTGGCGCGCCGTATGCTTTACATCGAGAGCATGGGCGGTGTGTTGAAATATAATGACGTGGCCGATAAAGTGTTCCGCAGTAACCTTTGCTTGATAGACCTCAACTTCTCCCGTGTGTTGGCCGAGATGGTGCGTTTGATGCATTTGGACAACATAAGCCGGGTGGACGAACTGACGGCACTTATAGAAGACCGGAACCCGCTGAAAATAAAGGAGGAATTGATCCGCAAGCACGGGTATTATCGTCATAAGATGAAAGAGTTCCTTTTGGCCGTGGCTTTGGGCTTGCGTCCGGCCAAGCAGTATGACGGTACGGATTCGGCTGTGGCGGGATTCGTGATGGTGGATGCGGAGGGACGTATGGTGGCCTATCGTAAGACGGAGCGTCAGGTCTTTGCCGATTTCCTGTTCACGCATACCCGTTTGGAGAAAGGGCATCCGGAAAAGGACAAGTACGGTTATTTGGAGCGTGAAAACCGTGCCTACTATTTGAAGTTGAACCTAAAGATAGGTTTTGTGAAGAAATGAAGATCAATCATGTGGCTATGTATGTGAGGGATTTGGAGGCGGTAAAGGATTTCTTTGTGCGTTTTTTCGATGCCGTTTCTAATGAAATGTACCATAATCCCCGGACAGGCTTGAAGAGTTATTTCCTTTCTTTCGAGGATGGAGCCAGGTTAGAAATCATGTCTCGTCCGGATATGACGGAGGGGACAAAAGAACTTTGCCAGATTGGATATATCCATTTGGCATTCAGTGTAGGGAGTAAGGCACAAGTGGATAGGTTGACTTCCTCTCTGCAGGTTCAAGGATATGCCGTGTTAAGTGGGCCGCGTTTTACAGGCGATGGTTTTTATGAGAGTTGCGTGTTAGGACCGGAAGGTAATCAGATAGAGATTACGGAGTGATGCGATGTTCTCCGGATACCTTTTTAAAGGTCAGAATTCCCAATGAGTTCGAGAATCTGTATACCCTTTCCTTGGTTTTTGCAAAAACTCTGGGGTGGGAGTTGCGCCTAACTTCCATGCCTTCCATTGGGCTTTGTTCCTTTTTTAGTTCTTGAAATCGTTTTTGAAGTGAGTGACATTCTCTAATTTTTGGGGAATGCCGGACAAATCGTACTGGTCAATCTTCCGTCCTCCGATATGCAGTTGCTTTATCGTCAGTTCTTCGATGTCAGAGAAGATGGCAGAAGGTTCCGTTATGGGTTTTGCGAAATAAAGATTCTGCAACACCACTTTACGTATTGATGTGTGGTTGTCTTTAGAGGCCGGGATTAAAGCCCATGCCTTTGAAGCCGTCCAGAAAGAGCAGTTCTTGATTACCAGTTCGCCTTTCGCCGGCAAATCGGTTTTGTCGTAGAATTGGATTCTGATGTTTCCGCCCGCTTTTCTTCCTGCGATGGAATGGAAATTATCAAAGTAATAACCTTTTATGTTTTTTTCGCTTGAATTGTTCTGAGGTTTGCCAACCAGGACGTTTCCTCCGATACGTATGCAATGGGCTGTGCGTGTCCATCCGATGGCATTGTGGACACGGATATTTTCCGATCCGCCGTCGCGGCTCCATTTCATCCGGTCTTTGTTGTAAACACCTGCTGCAGCAAACGTGTGGCGTATTTCTGCCGGATTCTCGTTTGTGTTCACGAGATTGACGGAAGGGGTTTCCCGATAGGTACGTATTGGGAATTCGTTCGAGGGGTTATAATGGCCGGTTGCGAATGTATCGTCATTTCCCAACGTAATGGAACCGTTGACCGTGATGTTCTTTCCGCTTGACAGGTTGAGTCCGTCTATCCACCCGTGGTTATAAGGCGACAATCCTTTGATGTTGTTCAGCTCGATGTCCGTGGCATCATGTGTTTCCCAATTCCATTGTTGGCTGTCACGTATATATGTATCATTAAATGTGATATGGTTTGATTTCTTTATGACTGCACCTCCTTGGTGGGGAGTGTTCCGTGCATCTTTCCTGTCCATGGCGAAAGTAAAGCAGCCTTGCCCGTCGTGCATGCCACGGCCGGAAATGGTCACATAAGAGGAATTGGCGATGTAAATGGCAGGCTCATTAGATTCCCGGCATTCTTTCAAACGGTTGATCATAAGCGCATTTTCATCAGTGTAAACGAAAAGGGGTTTTCCTCCGTTTTTACGGTCGCCGTTCCAGTTGATGATGCGCAGTCCTGACCATAGGTAAGTTCCGGCCGGAATGTATAGCGTGTTGAGTTCCGGTGTGTTCTTGATTACTTCCAATGCCGCTTGCAGGGCATCCGAAACGTCATTCCGGCTTCTTTTTCTCATATTCGGAAACGCGACAATCCGGTCTGTATAGGGGACGAACACCCCCTTTTCGTAATTCCACGTGAACATTCTCCCGTCATTCAGGCTAGCGTCCGTGATGCTTCCCGCAGGCCGGCATACTTGTCCGGATGTCTCCGTAATAGGGTTTTCCTTTAAATAGTTCTCTGCGAACTTCTTAAAATCAAGAACGTTGGGAGCTGTCGGCAAAGGGTGTTCGGTCAAGTCTTCCAAAGGATCGTTTATCAACGTAAGTTGCGGATTGGAAGTAGAAGCGTCCTGTGGGTCATTACCGTTGATGATGACTATGGCGTAGGGTAGTTCTTTGGCCATTTCGAATGTGACACTCCTTTTGTCAGGGCTGATTTTCAGCTTTTCTTGCGGGTAGAAGCGTACGGGGTGGATGGTTACGCTGTTGATTTCATTGTCTCCTTTCACATTGACTTCGATTTCGGGAGTCTGGCTGTTTGAGGCGAAACGGGCGACATCCATGTTGTGTCCTTGATTGCCAAAACCAGTATTGTCATAGCGGATTGCAGCAACTTTGATATCTGCCACTTTTACATTAAAGCGTGCAGATACTACATCGTTTCTTACATGCGAAGGATAAGCTTCCCCGCCAGGGCCTGTTTCTGGAATGAGAAACGGTGCGTATGGGTGAACCGTTATGTTTTTGGGCTTTGCACAGATGGTTTGCCCTGTGAGTATGAATACAAACATCATCCACATGATGCTTACCGTTTTCTTTCTAATCATGACTTTCTTCATATTTTTAAATATCTGTTATTCAATGACTCTTTCATGTTTCCGCTGCAAAGGTATGGACTTATTTTGGAAGTGTATGGGACATTTTTTTCCAAATGATGGGACAAATCAACGTGAGTATGTATTATCTGTTTCCGATTTCCACACAACGGGTTTTCCGTCGGTTGTAATGCCTTCGGCCTCCACGGCTATCACCGTCTTCTTACTATTATTATATAGTCGGATGACGGCTTCTCCCTTATTGTTGAATTTCACCTTGGGTGTCCAGTAAAGCGTGCGTCGGTAGTCTTTGGTATCGGGCATCGGCTTCTTGCTGTAATCGGGACTGTAGAACTCCGTACAGACGGAGTATCCTTTTGCGGCATACCGTCTGTCCCGGTAGGTGGGTCGTACCCCGTCGTTGGGCAGAAGCCGGTAGTCTATGACCACCTCCGGTTGGTTGGTCTGGCTGTATTTCCAGCTTCCTTGTTCTCGTGGGACGTAATCGGTATAGATGTACAGCTTGTCCAGATGGCGGAGGCGGTGGTACTTTTTCATTTGTGCGTTAGACATGGACATGCCCGCTTCGGGCTCCCTCTTTTGTTCAGGCATAAAATCTAATATCTTTCCATCGTATTGTTCTTGCAGATAGAAATGCCTGTCCATGCCCATGTCTCCGAAAAATGCCGTGGCCACTTGCCTCGAAAATGTCCTCCAGTCGTGCATGCCGCAGTTCAGCCCATAGTCGGCTGCAAGGTTGAAGGCTTCGTAAGCATCCACGACCAAGGCCGGTTTGCTGTGGTCTAATTTTCTCAATCCTCCCCGTTTGCTCCTTACGGTGACAGTATTCAGTTTCCGTTCGGTGAAGCTTTCCCGGCTTGCGGAATCCTGCAAGGCAAATTTTTCCTCGAAAGCAGCATCCTGATAGTAACTGTATGGTTTGGGAAATACCGGGAAGAACGGGTCGAGCTTGACGTAGAACTCGGGGTAGGCTTGTTCGTCCATGAATCCTTTCCTTTTTCTTCTTCTTTGATATTTCTCGCTTTTTGTACTGTCCGAAGCGCTTAGGAATAAGACGTAGTTGTCGTTGACGACAGCCGAAGGCATGTAGAACTTTCCGTTTTGTGTGGTTTGGGATACATCCACGATGTCGCGGTCTTGTATGAACGAGGCGGACACGTTCACCTCCTTTTTCATCTTTTTAATGAGCGGGCCATAGAGGTCTTGTAGGGTCAGGACTTTGGCGAGGGCGGGGTCTATCCCCCCTTTTTTACTATAGTCTTGTGCCGTGGTATAAATTGCTGCCGTGTTAGCTATGGCGGGTATGTACACAGGTTCACCGTAGTTCGTTTCCTCCAAGAGCGAATTGGTTTGGTGCACGCTTCCGCTGAGTGTCTGAATCTTCTCCGGCAGGAACTCGAACTGCGTTTTTTCCGCTCCGGCCATCATTTTCCAGTCATGCCTTCTCCATCCCTGTACCATCATGAGCAGGTCGAGTGCTTGCCGATGCAGGCTGTCGTCTGCCTCGAAATACCATCCGGGGTTTTCCACGAACCCTTTAATCTCGCTAGCCAACAGCATTTCGGTGAGCATCGTGCCGTTGTCGTAAGTCGTTTCGTCCGTGGCATAGTCTCGTACGGTGAGGGAAACGTCTGCGTCATGGTGCCGGAGTAACTTCATCCTCAGTTCGATAGGTTCGAACGGGGCATATTCCTGTTTTATGCCTTCTACGTTGATGAGCGGTTGGTCATAGTCGTGATGATTCACGAAAAAGAGGCGGTCGGCATAAATCCGTCCTTCTGCGTTAAAGAGCGTGATTTGGTTCACACCCGTGGGGAGCGAAGCCCAATATATGTCTATGGTGTCCTTTCCCGTGGCGTTGGGCGGGAGTTTCCTGACGGCCTTGCTTACGCCATTGCATTGTATCTGTATCCCCAATTCCTCCTTGTTTTCGGTGGCTCCTTGTATAATCATCCTCAGTACGCTGTCTTTCCTTTCCACATGCAAGGCGTATCCTTCCTTTTCCACTTTCGGTAACTTCACTTCATAGTCGTAACCTTGGTAATGCAGTCTGGCTTTGTATTCTTCGTTCGGTTTCATGTCTGTTAGGGTGAACACGCCCCGCCCTCGGTTCAATGTCCGTGTCCGGGTGATTTCCTTTCCACGGGAATCCATGATGGAGAGTTCGGCTTCCAAATGCTTTCCTTCCTCGTCGTTGATTTCAAAGGCTACCCTCCCGTTTGTCCCTGCAATCAGGTGTCCTCCTTCGGGATAGAACCGCAGGTCTATTTCGGGCTTTCCCTTTCGTGCCTTGTAGTACCTTCTCATGGGGCGCACAGTCATGTCCTTGGTATAATGTCCGTCTTCCTTGGGCTTGTCGAACACGGGGAACACGCGGGAATACAGTTTGTCATAGTCCCGGAAGAAGTCCTTGGCCATCTGTTCGTTGTAGAACATGTCCTCGGTGTATTTTGAATGCGGGTGCTCGTATCGTCCGAAGTTGAGCATCCACCGGGTGTATGCCCTCAGCTCATAGTATCCTGCATAGAGCGAGTCTGTCAGGGTAAATGCCCCGTGTGCTGTTCCGTCCTCCATCTTCAGCTGTTGCCGTTCCACGAGGTATCCGTCCGGCGTGAGGAGTTCCACGTACATGATTTTGCTCAGGTCGGTGAGCCACCCCTTGTCGCTCCGTGTGACGTATGCTTTATACCAGACGGTATCTCCCACGAAGTAACAGGTGTTGTCGATATGGAGGTGCACTTTTTCCTGCGGTAGGCCGGTTCCGAAGCGTTCCACGCGGGCGGCGAGGGTGCTAATTGTATTTAATGTTTGTGTATATCCTATATTACATAAGAGTGAGATTGGCAAAATTAATAAAGATCTGATATGCATTTTGTGTATTAGTTTAATGAAAGCGAGAATATCCCATAGTGGGATAACTCGCTTGGTGATGAACATTTGTGAAATAGGCTTTAAAATAACCACGGTGGTATGATCGTAGTGAATGTTTTTTTGTCTGTACAAATCTCCTGATTAAATCTGCAATCAGCAGACAATGTAAATGTTACGGTATGATATCCATTATATTCCATGCCTGATACATTCACTTGTTCATTGAAGAGTGGTGGGTTAAATGGGGCATCTTTGAATGAACTTTTATAAGTGTAAATCGGCTTTACCCAACTCGTGTCACTCTCTATGGTGAGAGAAACATAATAAGAAGCATCAACTTGTTCTGCACCTGATACACCAGGGTAGAACTGAAAGAACGTAACGAAATAGTAAATTTCATTATATGTTGGCCCACTTCTTGCCAAACTCTTCTTCACGGCCTTTTTGCTCCATTCCATTTGTTCTTCGATTTCCTCGTCTTGCGAGCAACTCCAGAGAACCATTGCGCCAAGCACGGCTACCATGCAGGTCGCTTTTATAAATACGTTTCTTTTCATTTTCTTGAATTTTAGAATTTATAATTCTTTTTGTTCGTTGTGCAGTCGGTCTCGTCCCGGGGCCGGGTCTGCTTGTTGTCGTTGGATTATTGCATGGGTTCAAGTGTTAAAGTTAATAATATTGTTCATTATCTCCATATTTGTCTCTCGTTTTCATACGTGAATATTCGTTCTTCCGTACCTTTATCATGGTTGTGTAGCCAAAATAAAGCATGGAGTGGGGCATTGGAAAAGGCCAATTCCGATTCGAAATTACCTTTTTGTTTTCCCAATGAAAACCAACCGTTATGATTCCAATAGAATAGTTCATAAGTTTCTCCCTCACGGATAAAGTTGTCATCATTGCGAGGGAGGAATATTATACGAGAGAGGTTAATCGGGTGGGAGTATTCCCATCCATACCAAATGTTTTCTGCGTTTTCTGCTTCATAATAAGTAAGGACATCCCCGTCTGCCAAGGTTTTCATGTCATGTTCCGGTAATGAGAGACTGTTGCCCATGAAATGGATAGGATGCAGCGTATCCCCTTTTTCATCGAAAGTATATAATTCAGCCATGTTTCCTCTTGAACCATTAGGAGGTAAATAGCGAAAATATTTATATTTGCCTTTTTCTTGTGGCCTGATGTCTTGAAAACAGTTGTCGTTCAAACGGGGAATGATATATAGTGTAACCGAATCACTGAAATCTTTCCGGTTAGCTACTTGGAACTTTCCTCCGGCTATGTCTCGGAGAAAGTTGTTGGCTTTTATATCCCTGTATTTTCTTTTAACTTTTATCGTGTTGGTTTTCGCGGTATCCGGCTTTAATATTTCTTTTTCCCCTTGTGCGTTTATAAGAAAAGCATCTCCGGCCGGGATGATTTTGTCTTCCATGTAATATACTGGCAGGTAAACAATATCCCGTCCCATGTCGGTAAATAATGCTTTCCCTCTTGAAATCTTAGCCCAATGCACGATTTTCCACGTTTGGTTGTCGAATACGGCCAAATAAGCGTAACCACTGCTTGGGTTCGTTTCCATAGGGTACAGGTCGACTTCTACGTCTGAAGTTTCGATGTACTGATTTGTCACATCAATAAGATAAGGGGTATTGAATATACGAGGTAGAGATTCTTTGCCTTTATTTTGCATGAACAGGGAATTGGTCTGTATCTCGAAAGTTTCCCTGAAAACTTTTGGGAGGCGGTCTTCTTTGCGTTTCATGAAATGGCATCCTACGGGTTGTCCCATTTCAAAAGGAATAGCTGTTTCATTATTAATAAAAAACACGCACCATTCATGCCCCATGGCGCGATTTCCCCATTGCGGAGTGAAATCGACAGTGGCAGGAATACCTTGTGCGCGGAATGAGGCAACGTTCAGATGGGCGTATTCCCGGCATATAGCCGCTTTGATATGTTTGAGCTGTCCGAGAGGAAAGTCTGGCAATTCCCTGTTTGCATAATAAATCCAAGGTTGCGTCCCGAGGAATGTGGCGTGGGCTATTCCATAGACGAAATTAGTATTGAAAGTGTTCCGCTCATAATCTTCTTCCTCTTCTTGGGGCAAAGGGTATTTCCCCCTCCACAAGCTCAACCCTTCATGCCCTATCCGGTAAGGCAGGACATAACGCAGGAACATGTCGAAACTGTATTGCCGGTTCCAGTTCCGGTTCCACACGGCAAAAGCGCTGTCTATATGCGCTATCAGGAAATCGGCTTTGATATGTTCAATGTCGAAGAGGGGGACGGACATGCAACTGTCCAAACCCGTCCCTACTTGTGCTAGGATGGAATCGTACTGGCGGTTCCAATAGGCCCGGTCGCCTTTCCCGTGGCGGAATATGCTGTCCATGGCATGGTAGTATTCTTCCACGGCTTCGCCGCCGAAACCATAATGGGCATCCATGTTCTCAATCAAGAAACGGGCGGCCTGAAGTTTTAGTGGGGCGTTCTGGTAATGTCGCAGGACGGCTTCCAGTTCCTTACGGTTGTTTCCGGCCTGTGACAGGGAACGGTCAAGTCCGGATTCTTTGCAGGAGCTTGCAATCCCTGTAGTCATACATAGAAGAATGAAAAAATGCAATAGCTTCTTCATCATTTTTTGTGAAATTCATGTTCCTTTGGGCAAAGAAAGGAAATATTTAGAAGAATGAATGGGATGATTCGTAACCAATCATGGGTCATTTTGAAACATCAGTTTGTTTTTGGGCTTGATTTCCTTCTTTATCCTTTCAACGTCGTATGAGGAGATTTTTACTTTTTTTTGTTGTATGAATTGTGCAATGGAGTCGGCACGGATGGTGTCCCCGATGTTCCGGTAGGCATAATATAAGCCTTCCAACGGAGCAAACCTTACGGGGCACATGTAAGCCGCTTGTCGGTAGTGGCAGACGGCTTCCTCATCCTTTCGGAGTTCCCGGCAAATGTCTCCGGTTAGTAGTTCCAAATTGTACTTGCTCCATTGTTTCCGGCAGACTTGTGCTGTATGCCATGCTTTCTCCGTTTGTCCGGCTTGAAATAGTTCAGCCGTATAATTATATAGGAATTCCGGATTATGAGAGAAATGTGGGTACAGGCGTGCGTACCGGGGCATCATTTCTCGTCCCTTCCCTTTGAGGGCTTCTCGGGCGACATGTCCCCATTCTTTTTCTTGCGGAAGTGCATGGGCGAGGTATGTTCCTATGCCTATTCCGATGGAAGCAAGACAAAAGGTGGCCAAAGCCCTCAGGCTTTTTCGACGGGAAAAAGCTTTGAAATAGGTCTTTCCGGCTATGCTTACGCACCATCCTACGGCAATCCAGGCCAAAGGATATTTGAACGGGTAGGAAAACAAGGCGAACAACAATAGGGGAATGAGCGTGTAAGAGCCTATTTGTGAGGATATGTCTTTTCTTTTTCGTAGGACATGCCATAACCCTGCCCATGAAAGGAGTAAAACCAAGGGGGCACCGATGCCATGTTCCACCCATAGGTAGGCGAATTCATTCAATGGGTGTCCCGTCTCGTCGGCCAGCATCGTTGCCGGGCTTTCGGGATGCTGTTTGAAGAACTCCGCTTGCTGATTCATGTATTCTCGGTCGAAGCCTCCTGTGCCATATCCGCTCCAAGGTCTTTTACAGATAAGCTCCCATGTCTGTTCCAGTATGAACATTCGTCCAGAGGTGGATTCCGGTTTGAAAAACAAGATGGAGAAGCCTGTGAGGGCAATGGCCGGGATGATGGTTTTCCATGTCGGGCGTATGGAAATCTTGCCATAATCTTTTAGAGCCATAAGGATATATGCCACGAGACACAGTATGCCGGTGCGCGAGTGGGTGAGCACGACGGTTGTCCCTGCGAGTAAGGCGACTGTTATGTATATGTTTCTTTTGCCATTATCTTTTGGGAAGCGTAAAGCCATGCCTGAGATGAAGGGCAGGAGGGCGCATAGGAAAAATGCCAGTCCGGCGGGGTTGTCAAACGTTCCGGCTATTCCAATCCGCCATGTCGTCGGGTTTTTGAACAGGAATATGAGGGCGTAAAGGCATTCCAACGTGACAATCATGGTAGCGGTTTCGCACCATACGGAGAAATGGGAGAAGTCGCTTGTCTTTTTCCGGTTATGTCCAAGTATGGCGGTGCATACGGCAAGCAATCCTGTCAAGAAGAGGGTGCATAGCCATTTTGGAGTGTTCCACCGGTCGTAGAACATGTTCATGGAGGGGAACGCGCAAGCAAAAATTAACCCTCCATATAGCAGGGTATAAATGTTCTTTATCATTGTACATTTCAAGGGTTTGGTCTTCATGCGTCAAAGTTAGAACTTTATCAGGGGAAAGTATAGGCCATTTTTTACCGAAATCAGGGACATTTTGGTATGAAACGTTGTTTTTCGCTTTCAGAAAGTCTTTTCATGCCTTTTTTTTCTGACATCAGAAAAAGACGTTCATGGCAAATCCATGAAAACAATCTGTATAAATATGCGGATTTAAAGTGTTTTCCTGCATAAACACTGCATAACGGCAAACGGATTACAGCATGATGAAAAATCAGTCTCAAGAGATTGATTTTTTTATACGGGCATGTCTTTTCCGTTTTGTCCGCATGTCACGGGAACAGAGGCTCTTTTCCGGTACTGGAACCGGCTTTGAGAGGGCTGAAGGCCGGCTTGGGACGAGGACGGGAGATTTATTTGGAAAGTTTTTATGGTCATGTCGGATGTGGCAGAATGTAAGCCGGAACGGTTTTTCTTGACCTTGAAAGCGAGGAACATACGGAGAAAATGAATGGGCTTGTGCCGGAAAGGAAGGAATAAGCCTCTGTCCCTGACTTTTGGGCTTGGCGGAAATTCGTATGGCTGCGTTATTTTCCGTCCCGACCGGATTCGGGGCGGAATATCCGAATCTCGCGGATGTGGAAAATACAAAAAGTCAATATGAACTTTGCTCTGTCATTCTGTCAGTCTGTGTGAAATTTGTAACTTTGCACGAATTTATAAGAGAGAAGACGCATGAATAACCTGTATGAAGAGCGGTTGGGCACGGATCGCATGCTGCCTTTGGTGTTCCGTATGGCCCTCCCGGCTGTGGCTGCCCAAATCGTGAACTTGTTGTATAGCATCGTAGACCGCATTTATATCGGCCATATTCCCGGTATCGGGACGGATGCGTTGGCCGGTATCGGCGTGACCAGTTCCGTGATAATCCTGATTTCGGCCTTTTCTTCCATTGTCGGAGCCGGAGGTGCTCCGTTGGCGGCCATTGCCTTGGGGCAGGGCGACCGCGTGCGTGCCGGTAAAATCCTGGGGAACGGACTGGTATTGTTGCTGCTGTTCACGGTGCTGACTTCTGCCACGGCCTACCTTTTCATGGAACCCATGTTGATGGCCATCGGGGCTTCGGAACATACGATAGGGTATGCGACGGATTATCTCTCGGTGTATCTGTTGGGTACATTGTTCGTCGAGGTCTCGGTGGGGCTGAACACTTTCATCAACACCCAGGGGCGGCCCGGCATTGCCATGTGCTCGGTCATTATCGGTGCGTTGCTGAACATCGGTCTCGACCCGCTGTTTATTTTTGTGTTCGGCATGGGTGTGAAAGGGGCAGCTTTGGCTACTATTATCTCGCAGGCATGCAGTGCCTTGTGGGTGGTGCGTTTCCTGACTTCGCGGAAAGCCACTTTGAGGCTGGAACGCAGGTATATGCGTCCCGACCGTAAGGTGGTCTTGTCCACGCTTGCCTTGGGCGTTTCACCGTTCATCATGGCCAGTACGGAGAGCCTTGTGGGCTTCGTGCTGAATAGCAGCCTGAAGACCTATGGAGACATCTATATCAGCGCGTTGGCCATCATGCAGAGTGCGATGCTGGCCGTCAGCGTGCCGCTGACAGGTTTCTCGCAAGGCTTCATCCCCATTGTGAGTTACAATTACGGGCATGGGAACGGCCAACGCGTGAAGGACTGTTTCCGGATTGTGCTCCAAGTCATGTTTACGTTCAATTTGTTGTTGGTGCTCTTCATGATACTTTTTCCCGGGTTGGTGGCTTCCGCTTTCACGTCCGACGGGAAGCTTATTGCAGCCGTGGAACAGACGCAGCCCGTGTTTTTGGCCGGAATGACCATTTTCGGGCTGCAACGGGCTTGCCAGAACATGTTCGTGGCACTCGGGCAGGCCAAGGTGTCCGTGTTCATCGCCTTGCTCCGTAAGGTCATCCTCCTGGTGCCTTTGGCTTTGCTTTTGCCACGCGGCATGGGCATGATGGGGGTGTTCGCGGCCGAGGGCATATCCGATGCCACTGCCGCCGTGTGCTGCACGCTGATATTTGCATGGCAGTTCCCGAGGATCCTGCGGAAGATGCCCCGTCGCCTTGCTTAGGGCTTGAAATGTGCTTTTAAATCCTATTATTTGTATGTTTTTGTCCTATAATGATTAAAGGATATGCCTTAACTTTGCGTTGTGGTTAGAAAAACAAACAAATATGGATTTTAAGGAAATAAATCAAGGTAAAAGGAGTAAATTCCGTTATTCCGTTTCCTGCAAGGGAGTCTTTGTGGCCTGCATGGCTTTGATGTGCCATTTCCCGGTAATGGCAGAGGGGGAGGGCTATGCAGTCCAACGCAACGGTGTGCATTTCCAGACTCCGGAAGGGCGCATGAGGGTGGAATTTGTCCGTCCGGACATCGTGCGGGTCCGCTACACGTGCGAGCCTGCCTTTTTGGGCAACGGCACCATCGTGTGCACGGGGCGCGAGGAAGAAAAAGTTCCTTTCCGGCTACAACGCGAGAACGGCAGGCTTTCTTTGCGCTCGGACAGCCTTGAAGTATGGGTAGACCTTGGCTCGTATGCCTTGACGTATAAGGATAGGCGTACCGGACGTACTTTGTTGTCGGAAAATCCGCAACGGCCGCGCGAGGCCGAACAGACCTATCGGGAAAATGTTGTGTATGACCCGCAGAGCAAACGTATCGTGAAGACGGCAGACGGGGAAAAGGAAGTGATGGACGTACTTCGGCGCGACACGGTGGGAAGGAGTTGGAAGTTCCGCAACCATTTCCGGTGGGCGCAAGGGGAAGCCCTCTATGGTTTGGGATGCCACATGGAAGACTACTTGGACCTGCGTGGGAAAACGATGTACCTGTGCCAGCACAACCTGAAGGAGATGGTGCCGGTCTTGAATTCCACGGCCGGTTACGGCCTGCTTTTCGATGCGGGATGCGGCATGGTGTACAAGGACGCTCCTGAAGGAAGCTTCGTGGAATTGGAGGCGGCCAATGAGGTGGATTATTATTTCATGAAAGGGTGCACGATGGACAAAGTCGTGGCGCAATACCGTTACCTGACCGGGCAGTCTCCCATGTTCCCCCGTTACATGTTCGGGTATATCCAATCCAAGGAAAGGTACCGGAGTTCGGAGGAACTGGTGGATGTAGCGGAGGAATACCGCAGGCGGCAGGTGCCTATGGATGTCATCGTGCAGGATTGGAACTATTGGCCTCAGGGATGGGGGTACATGAAGATGGACCGCCGTTTTTATCCTGACCCGCGCCATTTGGCCGATTCGTTGCATGCCTTGGATGCCAAGCTTATGGTTTCCATCTGGCCCAATCCGACGAATTGCCCACAGACGAAGGATCTCGCGGAGCGTGGCTTCATGTTGGGGCATTCCGTGTACGACGCTTTCAACCCTCTGGCTCGGGCGCGCTATTGGGATTATGCCAATGAGGAGTTTTTCGGAAACGGTTTCGATGCATGGTGGTGCGACTGTACGGAACCTTTGGATGCCGACTGGAGAGCGATGCCGGAAGGATACGGGTGGGACAGCCATGAGGAGCGTTGGAAAGGCAATTTGGCCTTGTTGGATGCCGTGTTGGGTGCGGAACGCAGTTGCCTTTTTTCTTTGTACCATTCCAAAGGGTTGTACGAAAACCAACGTGCCACGACGGATCGTAAACGTGTGGTGAACCTGACCCGTTCCAGTTATGCGGGCCAGCAGCGTTATGCCACTATTACATGGAACGGCGACACCCATGCTTCGTGGAAGTCGTTCGCCCAACAGATACCACAGGGACTGAATTTCATGGCCACGGGCTGTCCTTATTGGACGGTGGACATCGGTTCGTTCTTCACGCGAGGTGGACGCGAATGGTTCCGTGCCGGGGATTTCGACCGGGGCGTGGACGATATGGGTTACCGCGAATATTATGTACGCATGCTGCAATACGGGGCGTTCCTGCCTTTGTTCCGCAGCCACGGTACGGACACTCCGCGCGAGATTTGGCGGTTCGGCGAGCCGGGCGAACCCTTTTATGACAGCATCCTGCGCATGATTCGTTTGCGTTACCGCCTGATACCTTATATATATTCTTTGGCCGGAAAGGTCACGCAGGAGGATTATACCATGAGCCGGTTGTTGGCTTTTGATTTTGCGGAAGATGCCCGTGTGCACGACATCAAGGATGAGTTCATGTTCGGTCCGGCTTTTCTGGTTTGTCCCGTGACCCGTCCGATGTATTACGACAAAGGTTCCGTGACGTTGCAGGATGTGGCGAAATCGCGTACCGTTTACTTGCCCGAGGGGGCGGACTGGATGGATTTCTGGACCGGTAAGAAGTATGAAGGAGGGCGTGAAGTCACGGCCGATGCCCCCATCGACAAGATTCCGTTATTCGTGCGCCAAGGTTCCATCGTGCCGATGGGACCGGTGGTACAGCATACGGGTGAATTGCCGGGGAAAGAACTCACCATCGTGGTTTATCCGGGACGGGATGCCCGTTTTGTGTTGTATGAAGATGAAGGAGACAATTACGATTATGAACAAGGCTGTTTCTCGACCATTGAATTGCAGTGGAATGACAAGCGTCGTGTGTTGACGTTCGGGGAGCGCCGGGGCGGCTTCGAAGGCATGGAAAAGACACGCCGTTTCAGGGTCGTGGTGGCTGACGGTACGGAAGCCCTCGGTGAACGGACGGACGGCAAACTTGTGCGCTACGAAGGGAAAGAGTTGAAATGCCGGTTGTGAAAGGAAATAAAGTATAACGAGGTTCAGGTATCATGAAAAAACGTATTTTGTCTGTCCTTATCGGCTTCGGGCTGTGCCAGTCCGGAGTGTGGGGAAACGGGAAAGTAGAATCTCCTTCCGTGGTGGAATTGCGTCCTTTTTCCGGTAAAGATGTGGAACTGGAAGCTTCTTGGATCAAGCAGCGGGAAGACTTGGATGTGGCTTACCTTCAGTCTGTCGAGGCCGACAGGCTGTTGCATAATTTCCGGGTCACGGCCGGGCTTCCGTCTTTGGCAAAACCATTGGAGGGATGGGAATCCCCCGGTGTCGGGCTGAGGGGGCATTTCACGGGGCATTACCTGTCGGCATTGTCGGTGTTGGCCGAGAGATATGGGGACGGGTGGGCTTCCCAACGGTTGGAGTATATGGTGGATGAGCTGTACAAATGCCAACAAGCGCATGGGAACGGTTATTTGAGTGCCTTTCCGGAAAAAGACTTCGAGACATTGGAAACACGCTTTACGGGGGTATGGGCACCGTATTACACGCTCCATAAGATTTTGCAGGGCTTGTTGGACGCTTACACGAAGACAGGCAACCGGAAGGCTTACGGTATGGTGGAGGCTTTGGCCGGTTATGTGGAAGGCCGGATGGCGAAGCTTTCTCCGGAACGTATCGAGAGGATGATGTACACCGTGGAGGCGAACCCGCAAAATGAGGCAGGAGCCATGAATGAGGTGCTCTATGAACTGTACGGCATTTCGGGCAATCCCAAACATTTGGCCTTGGCTGCTTGTTTCGACCCGGCCTGGTTCCTTGAGCCGTTGGTGCGGAACGAGGACATCCTGGCAGGCTTGCATGCCAATACGCATATCGTGTTGGTCAATGGTTTTGCCCGCCGTTACGAGGTGACTGGCGAAGAAAAATACAAGAAGGCGGCCATGCAGTTTTGGGACATCCTCCAACGAGGGCATGCGTACGTGAACGGGACGAGCAGCGGTCCGCGTCCCGTAGTGACCACCCGGACCTCGCTGACAGCGGAACATTGGGGGGAACCCGGACATTTGTGTAACACCTTGACGCGTGAGATAGCCGAAAGCTGTGTGACGCACAATACTCAGAAGTTGAGTGCTTACTTGTTCGGATGGACAGGCGACCCGTGCTATGCGGATGCCTATATGAATACGTTTTACAACGGGGCGCTTCCCGTGCAAAGCAGGTCTACCGGAGCGTATGTCTACCATTTGCCTTTGGGCTCGCCGCGCAATAAGAAATATTTGAAGGAGAATGATTTCTTCTGTTGCAGTGGGTCTTGCATAGAGGCTTTTGCGGAATTGAACAGCGGAATTTATTACCACGACGGTTCGGATGTGTACGTGAACCTTTATGTGCCGTCCAAATTGCATTGGGCATCCAAAAAGGTGGCTTTGGAACAGACAGGGGGATTTCCCCTGCAGCCGGTGGCGGATTTTACCGTTTCGGTGCGTCGTCCGGCGGGGGTCGCCCTGAACTTGTTCATACCTGCTTGGGCCGAAGGGACAGAGGTGTATGTAAACGGTGAGAAACAGGGCGTGCCGGTACGGCCTTCTTCTTTCCTGAAGCTTTCCAGACGTTGGGAGGATGGAGACCGGGTGCGTGTGGACTTCCGTTACGCTTTCCGCCTGCAGTCCATGCCGGACAAGGAGAACATGTTTGCCGTGTTCTACGGCCCGATGCTGTTGGCTTTTGAAACCCGCAGCGAAGTGATATTGAAGGGAAGCAAGGACGAGGTGCTTCAAGGGCTTTCGGTCGTGGAAGGTGAACTCAATCGGTTTGTCTTGCGTAACGGAGTAAATGAGTTCCGGCTCCGTCCCTTGTTCGACGTGGACCAAGAGTCTTACGGTGTATATGCCACGATACGGAATTATTGAAAATTGTACGGTGGCGATGGTTGCGAGTATATTAAAATGTGAAATCATAAAAATAGAAGAGAATGAAGACTGGAGTTTTGAAATGGGGATGGTGTTTAGGCCTTGTTGCGGGACTTTGTTCCTGTGCGATAGAGGACATGCAGGAAGTGCGTTCCCCGGACAAGCATGTGTTGGTGGAGTTGACCGGACTCGACAAGGAGCATTATGGCGATGCGGCCCTATCGGTGTTTTATGACGGGACGCGTGCGTTGCCGTTGGTGGATTTGGGGATAGAGACCAACTTGCAAAAGTATGCAGGGAACCTGAAATTCAAAAGCGTGACGGAAGCCAAGCCGGTAGAGGACGATTACCTGATGCCGACAGGAAAACGCAGCCATTGTGTGAACCATGGGACTGAAAAGGTCTATTCTTTCGAGAACGAAGAGGGTAACATCTTGGATGTGACCGTCCGGGCCTACAATGACGGCGTGGCTTTCAAGTATGGGGTAAAGTCCGTATCGCCGGAAGAGTATGTGGTGGACGAATATACGGCATACGATGTGCCTAAGGGCGCGAAACGTTGGATGCAACAATACACTTTGGGGTATGAAGGTTTTTATCCTTTGTCCACGGATGGCCGGGGCGAGAATGGTTCGGCTGACAAATGGGGGTATCCCGGTTTGGTGCAATTAAGGGACACCGTGTTCATGTTGGTGACGGAAGCCAATATCAGGCGCGGCCATTGCGGTTCTTTCTTGTGCAATGCCGACAGTGCCGACCGTTATCGCGTGCGTTTGTTTAGTGAAAAGCAGGCCATGGACAAGGAATGGGAATCACCTTGGAGGGTGTTGGTCATAGGAAAGTTGTCGGATGTGGTGGAGTCAACATTGGTGACCGATGTGTCCGACCCGTCCAAAGTGGAGGATACGTCGTGGATAAAACCCGGTTTGGCTTCGTGGATTTATTGGGCGGAGAACCATGGAACGCAGGATTTCCAAAAACTGAAAGCCTATTTCGACCTTGCTGCCGACATGAAGTGGCCTTATAGCCTGATTGATTGGGAATGGGATCAAATGTCGAACGGTGGCGATTTGCAGGCTGCCGTGAAGTATGCGCAGGAACGCGGTGTAAAGCCTTTGTTGTGGTACAATTCCAGTACACAGTGGTTGGGACCCACACCCTTGTATCGTCTGAACAAGCCTGAAGACCGTCAAAAGGAATTCGGATGGTTGAACGAATTGGGCGTGTATGGCATCAAGGTGGATTTCTTTGCCGGCGACAGCGTGTCTTCCATGGATTATTATATCGATTTGTTGGAGGATGCGGCCAAGCATAAACTGATGGTGAATTTCCATGGGGCTGCCATACCGAGGGGATGGCAGCGGACTTATCCTCACATGATGTCGGTGGAAGCGGTTTATGGTGCGGAATGGTACAACAATAACGGGACATTGACCGGACGGGCTGCAGCCCATAATGCCACGTTGCCCTTTACGCGCAATGTGATAGGTCCGATGGATTACACGCCCGGTACTTTCTCTGATTCCCAAAACCTGCACATCACGACCTATGCCCACGAGCTGGCACTTCCTGTCCTTTTCGAGTCGGCTTTGCAGCACATGCCCGACCGTCCGGAAGTATATCGTGGCTTGCCGGAAGCGGTGAGGAGTTTGCTATCCGGTTTGCCTGCGGCATGGGACGATACGAAGTTATTGGCCGGTTATCCCGGAGAATATGTGGTGATGGCACGTCGTAAAGGGAATATATGGTATGTAGCCGGAATTAACGGTACGGAAGAAGGCCGGAAGATAGGAGTGCCGTTGGGGCGGCTTGACCTTGGGAAAGGCCGGAACGTGTCTTGCTTTAAGGACAATGCCGACGGCAAGGGCTTTGTGGTGGAAGAGAACGTGCCCGTTCCGGAAGAAGACAAAGCCTTGACGGTAGATTGCCTGCCGCGTGGAGGTTTTGTGGCCGTTATCAAGTAGAGATTATTAAATAGGTGAAAAAAGATATGGTAAATAAAATGTGGGGCAGGGCTTGCATGCTGTTATGTGCCTGCACGTGGGGGAGTTATGCCGAAGGGGACAATTTGCTTCGTTTATGCAGTCCCGGCAAGAATATTGAAGTCTGTGTGGATACGGACGGAGGCCAGTTGGTTTACTCAGTGAAGAAAGGTAAGGTTGAGGTCTTGGAGGCATCGCGCTTGGGGCTTGTCGTGGACGGGAAGGACCTTGGGCAGAATGTGTCGTTGGCGGCAGAACCCGAAGTGGAGAAATTCAAGACGGAATACCCTCTGTTCGGACATCATGCCATGGCGTCGGACAAAGCGGTGGAAGCCATGTTGCCGTTGTCGGCCGATGGGGTGCGTTACGGCCTTGTGGTCCGGGTGTATGACGACGGTGTGGCCGTACGTTACGTCTTGCCTGAAAATGCCCGGCGCATAGAGCGGGAACATACAGCTTGGAATGTGCCCCGGAACGTGAAGAAAGTGGCGTGGGCGGGTTATGACATAGGTTATGAGAAGGAAGCTTATGTCACCCGGATGGATGAGATGCCGGAAAACGAATACGTATGCGGCCCGCTTACGGTTGAATTGCCAGAAGGGTATATGACATTTACGGAGGCAGATTGCGAAGACTTTCCCGACATGGCCTTTTCACGTTCGGGGAATGGTTTCAAGTCATGCTTTCCCTCCTCGGAAAAAGGATGGGACATCAAGCGCCTGCCGGATGAGTCGGAAAAGGTCTTGGCCGGGAAATATAAAGGAAAGGACGTTTCTCCTTGGAGATGTGCCATCATTGCATCCGATTTGACCGGCTTGGTGAATTCCGACTTGTTGACGAACTTGTGCCCGTCGCCGGAAGAGGGGCGTGACTTTTCGTGGGTAAAGCCCGGACGGTGCCTGTGGCAATGGTGGAGCGTGGGTGCCCCGCGTTATGAGGACCAAAAGGCTTGGTTCGATGCGGCTGCAGAACTTTCTTGGGAATATTACCTGATAGATGACGGGTGGAGAAATTGGCATAAGGACGGCAAGGACCAATGGGAATTGCTTAAGGAGGTGATTGACTACGGACGGAGTGTCGGTGTGAAGTCGTTGGTTTGGGTCAATTCCAACGAGATGCGCGATGCAAAGTCGCGGAGGGCTTATCTGGAACGGGTGAAGGCCATCGGGGCCTCCGGTATCAAGATTGATTTTATCCCGACGGCTACGGCGGAAATCATGCAATGGTATATGGGAGGCATGCAGGATTGTGCGGAACTGGGACTGTTGTTGAATTTCCACGGCAGCGTGAAGCCCACGGGGCTTTCGAGGACTTATCCCAATGACATCACGCGTGAGGCGGTGAGAGGAAATGAATACCAAATCCGGCGTTACAGGCGTGTGCTCCCGCAGGCGCATTATGTGGCTTTGCCCTTTACGCGCTTGATGGCGGGGCCGGCTGATGTCACGCCGGTGACGTTGAATCCGGAAGAGTTGGCCACAGGCGGATACTCTTGGGCGCACGAGTTTGCCCAAGCCATAGTATTCCTGTCGCCGGTTACTCATTTCTCCGACCATTATTCGTATTATCTGGAAAGTCCTTTCGTGGATTTGCTCAAGGCTGTGCCCACGGTGTGGGACGAGACCCTTGTACTTCCCTGTACGGAAATGGGGGAGGTCGTGGCTTATGCCCGCCGGAAAGGGAAAGAGTGGTGGATAGGCGTGATGAACGGGGACAAGGAACGGGAGATTGAGATACCGTTGGATTTCCTGAAAAAGAAGAAACAAGCGGTTTTCCTGCATGACGGGAAAGAACTTGCTTCCGTGGTACGGGAAGAACGTGAGGTGTCGAAGAAAGAGGTGCTGAAAGTGAAGTTGCGGGCTGGCGGAGGATTCGTCGGACGGTGTTATTGAAATGCCCGCTTTTTGGGGAGGAACCGGAAGGAGGGCATGGCCGGTAACCGGCATGTTTTTCCCATAAAGGTAGGTTGACATGATAAAAAAGGGCTTAATTTCTCTGAATTGGAGATTTTAAGCCCCTTTTTTGTTTCGATTTGTCCCATCCTGTTTGTTGGGGTTGGGCTATATTTGCAACCGGAAATCAATAATGGAAACGGAATGAAAATAAGACATTGGCTTTTGATGGCCTTTATGGTGATGACGGGAAGTGCTGCATGCTATGCCTCGTCTTCTTTGGTGACTTACGCTGCACCGGAGGGAGCGGAGTTGAATGATGATTTTATGGTTCAAGTGCGTCAAGGAGATGGGGAATGGAGGAACGTACCTTCTTATTTGGTTTGCGTGGATGAAGTGAGGGGGACGCAGCATTGTGTGGAGAAGGCTTCGATGGCGACTTTCGACTTCTCGGGAAAGGTGGAGGTGAAAGTCACTTATAACAAAGGAGCGGTGGACAGTGCAAGGATTCGTCCTTTGTCATACGGTATACCTTTTCAGTTGAAAGGAAAGGAGCTGATGTTCACTTTGGACAGGCCGTGCAACTTGTCGGTGGAAGTGAACGGCGATATTTTTCATAACCTGCACCTGTTCGCCAATCCGGTGGAGGTGGATGTCCCAAGAAAAAAAGACCGTAATGTGGTCTACTTCGGCCCGGGTTACCATACGCCCAAGGATGGTGTGGTGAAGGTGGAATCCGGACAGACCGTTTACTTGGCCGGTGGTGCCGTACTGAACGGGCGTGTGCTCATTGAGGGCGTACAAGATGTGAAATTGATAGGACGTGGTATTATAGATTATAAGGTAAAAGGAGGCATCCGTATAGCAAACTCCCGTAATGTACTGGTGGAAGGCATTGCCACTACCCAGTGCGCTACGGGAGGCTCGGATGCAGTGACCATCCGCAATGTGAAGGCTATCAGCTATTACGGGTGGGGAGACGGGATGAATGTCTTTGCCAGTAATAATGTGTTGTTCGACGGGGTGTTCTGCCGAAATTCGGACGATTGCACGACGGTGTACGGCACACGTTTGGGGTTCAAGGGGGGCTGCAAGCATGTCACGATGCAAAACTCCACGCTTTGGGCAGATGTGGCCCATCCCATATTCATAGGCATCCATGGTGACACGAAGAATCCGGAAGTGCTTGAGGATTTGAATTACGTCAATATCGACATTTTGGACCATCGGGAGAAGCAGTTGAATTACCAGGGGTGCATGTCCATCAATGCCGGAGACAACAATCTGGTCCGCGATGTCCGTTTTGAAAATATCCGCGTGGAGAATTTCCGTGAAGGCTCATTGGTCAATTTGCGTATTTTCTATAATAAGAAGTATTGTACGGCACCGGGACGGGGTATTGAAAATATCACGTTTAAAGATGTCTCTTATGATGGAAACCGGGCTGAGTTGTCTATTATCGAGGGATATGACGAAGAGAGGAAAATCAGGAACGTGCGTTTCGAGAACCTGCGCATCAACGGACAGCTGATTACGGACGACATGCCCGGTAAACCGGCTTGGTATAACACCGGTGACATGGCGGGTATATATGTGGGGCCGCACGTGGAGGATGTGACGTTTGTGTCCACAGAGGGCGCAATGACGAATAATGTAAGGTAGAGATGCCGTATGGTGTTTTTAAATTCGCTATATTTGTCGGCTGTATTTTGAAATGAAAAATTGTAAAACCATGAAAAGTTGGAAGAATGTTATAGGCCGGTTATGGCTGTTCTTGGGATTCCTATTGCTGTCGTGCCCTGTGCTTGCGGCAGCTTTCGTGCACCCCGGTGTGTTGCATACGGAAGAACGGATGCAACAAATCCGTGGTTTGGTGAAAGGGAAAAACGACGACGCTTATGCCTCCTATCTGTTGTTGGAAAAACATCCGTGTGCACAGTCGGATTATAAAATGGAAGGCCCGTTCGATACCATAGCGCGTGACGGTAAATTCGGTTATACCAAATCGAGAATGGAGCGTGACTTCAGTGCGGCCTATTTGAATGCGCTGATGTGGCGTATCACGGGCGATGAGTCACATGCCCGTAAGGCGGCGGAAGTATTGACGGCCTATGCACGCACCCTGAAACGCATACCCGATACGAACGACGCTCCTTTGTTGGCCGGTTTGGAAGGTTTTAAAATCATTTATGCACTTGAAGCGTTGAAGCATACGTGGCGTAAGATGCCTGCGGAGGATTATGAAGGTGCTTTGCGGATGTTCACGAAAGTGTTCCTCCCCGTATTGGAAACGTTCTATAAGCGTAACCCTTATACGAACGGGAATTGGGGGGCTATCGTGACCAAGACTTATATGGCGGCAGCCATCCATCTGGATGACCGGAAAATGTATGAGAAGGCACGGGCTTTCTACCTTGACGGGTACGACAACGGCACATTGGCCCATTATATCGACGGGGAAACCGGCCAACTACAGGAGAGCGGGCGCGACCAAAGCCATTGCATGTTGGGACTCGGGGCAATGGCCACGGTATGTGAACTGGCTTGGCAACAGGGGGATGATTTATATTCCGCTAAGGATAACCGCCTGTTGAAAGGATATGAATATGTGGCGCGTTACAACTTGGGTTACGATGTTCCTTTCGTGAGATGGACGGACATTACCGGGAAGTACTGCGATTGGGAGGAAGTGTCGCCGAAGGCACGCGGACGCTACATGTACGTGTTCGACATAGCCTACAACCATTATGTGAACCGGATGGGGCTTCCTATGCCTTTCACGGGACAGGTGCTCGGACAAATCAGGCCGGAAGGGTATGACCGTGACCAACCGGGTTTCGGGACGCTTTTGTTTAATGAGAAGGCAGATCATCGTAAGTTTGTGCATCCCGGCGGTTTGCATACCTTGGCCGATTTGGAGCGTATGAAGGCGATGGTGGGCGAAGGGCAGCATCCTTGGGCAGAAGGTTGGGCGGAGTTACAGAAGGATCCTTGGGCGCAATCGACGTTTGCGGCCCGCCCGATGGCCTACATGGGCGACAGCCGCCAGAAGGCTTCAATAGAAGCCCATGCGGCTTATCTGAACGCCATCCGTTGGTACATTTCCGGTGATGAGGCGTATGCCCGTTGTGCCATCAATATTTGTAATGCCTGGGCGAATACCGTGAACCAAGTGCCGAAGGCGCGGCAAGACCAAGGGCTTTTGGGCATCCCCATCGGGGAGTTTGCCATGGCTGCGGAAGTGTTGCGTGTGTGCCCGTTATGGGAAAGAACCGACTTTGAACGTTTCAAGGAGATGATGGTGGAATATTTGTATCCCGTGAGCCGGGATTTCCTCCGGACCCATGGCGGCGGTCGTGTGGACTATTGTTGGACAAACTGGGATGCTTGCAACATGGTCGCTTTGGCTGCCATCGGAGTGCTGTGCGACCGTCCGGACATTTACCGGGAAGGGGTTGAATATTTCAAGCACGGCTTGGGGAACGGAAGCATCCGAAATGCCGTGCCTTATTTGCACCGGATGGAAGATGGAACGGTGCTCGGGCAATGGCAGGAAAGCGGGCGAGACCAAGAGCATGCCCAACTGGGAGTAGGTTTCTTGGCTACGTTCTGCCAGATTGCCTGGAACCAAGGAGATGACTTGTTTGCCTACGACGGCAACCGCCTGTTGGCCGGGGCCGAATACGTGGCACGTCACAACCAGATGCGCGGTGTCCCTTTCACTTATTATAATAACAGCCAAGGACTGAACAACCGTTGGCCTTCCGTAAACGGGTTGGGCCAATTGGAGGACCGTCCGGTTTGGGAGATGATATACAACCATTATGAAGTGTTGAAAGGCGTACCGGCACCTTATTCCAAGAGGATGGCCGAGCTTTTGCGTCCGGAACACGGTAGCAAAGACCATTTCGGATATGGGTCGTTGACCTTTTCATTACGTCCTTCCAACTATCCTATCTTGCCTGTACCGGCAGTGCCCACGGGATTGCGGGCAGAAGCCTCCATCGGGCAAATCCGTCTGGATTGGGAACCCTCTGCGGAGTATTTCGCCAACGGTTATGTGATACAGCGTTCGGAAGCAGACCGGGATGACTTCAGGGATGTCGGGGTATACAAGGAGAAAGTGACCAATTGGTTTATTGATTCCCGTATCGAAGAAGGCAAGACGTATGAATATCGGGTGGCGGCGGTCAACAAGGCCGGAACGAGCCGTTTTTCGGAGAGTGTGAGGGTGAAGGCCGTATCCGTGACAGGATGCCCGTCCGGATGGACTTATGCAGAGGTAGGCCATGTGGAGGAAGGCAGGGCAGACTATGCCGGCGTGCAGGGAGGTACCTATCGCCTGTCTTGCCGTTCGGCGGCCGTGGACGCGCTGTCGGACAATGCTCCATACCTGTACCGGAAAGTGGCAGGAGACTTTGCCGTGTCGTGCCGCATCAATAGGGTGGATGGAAACACGGAAGAATGCGGCTTGATGTTAAGGGCAGCCTTAAAGGGGGATGCCTTGGCCGTGACGATGACGCTTGGCCATTGGGGGCGGAGGTTTGCCCGTATGGGATACCGCAAGGAGAGCGGTGGTGAAAGGCGTTTTGCCATAGGCAATACTTATACTTGGATACCTGCCTGGTTCAAGTTGGCACGGGTGGGAAATGTCTTTTATGCGTATGAGTCTACAGATGGGGTGAACTGGTTTTATGTGCATTCCGAGGAGGTGGAAATGCCCCGGGAAATTTATGTCGGGGTGGCAGGTAGCTTTGGCGGCGGCAAGGCCGCAGGCAGCGTGGTTTTTGATGGTTTGTCGATAGAATGAAAGCTGTGGGGTATAAGGAACAAGGGCACGTGTTTTTTTGATACGTGCTCTTTTTTTCTGTTTTTTTGATAGGGTTTACTTTCTTTTTGAAGTATATTTGCATATATTAATACCAACGAAAAATAACGTCACATAAAGAACGTGGAACGATTATGAAGAACATGTCAAGAATGTTTTGGGCATTTGTGTCTTGTATCTGTCTTGCACTTCCGTGCAGGGCGGTAGAACAGTATAAGTTTCGTTTGATAGATGTGCCGGACGGTTTGTCCGACAATCAGATTCGTGGCCTGAGCATGGTCCCGGACGGGCGTGTCGGGATAAGGACGGCCTCGATATTGAACATTTACGATGGGGCATCGTTTGAGTATTTTCCATACGACAAAGACCGGAAGTACGTGTGGACATATTCCCGTCCGCCGAGAGAGTATTATGACGGGCAGGATCGTGTGTGGATGAAGGAACTGCGTTATTTGCTGCTTCTGGACTTGAAGACGAACACTTTCAATTATGATATTCAAGGGGAGTTGGCAAGCATGGGAATCGACAAGAGGTTGAAGAACCTTTTCATTGACGATGCTAAAAATTATTGGTTCCTGACAGAGGACAATACGTTCTTTTTTTATGATGTCCGAAAACAAGAGAAAAAAGTGATAGACCGTGGTGACAGCGAGTTCACGCGCCGCTACGGCGTTCCGTTGGAATTGGCCCAATATAAGAATTTCTGTTGGATCGTGTATGATAGCGGCCTGATCCGTTGTTGGGATTATACTTCTTCCGAGTTCCTTTTTCAGGATTCACGCTTCGAGGGGATTATCAATGGATATACAGACCGGCTTTATTTGCATCCCGATTCGGCGGGGAACTTGTGGCTGATGTACAACAATGGCATTTGTTTTTATAACCGTACACTCCGGGAGTGGAAGGATGTGGCCTGCATATCCGGCATATCCAACTTCTTTACTTGCATGGACATGGATCGTGACGGGAATGTTTGGGCCGGGACTTCGCGGAGTGGCCTGCGGCGTATTGACGGGAAAACATTTTCTGTGTCCGAGATGCCGGACATGGCCTTGACGAACGGCGGAAGGCTCCATAATGACATTTATGCCGTGATGGCAGATCCGCGCGGCGGGCTTTGGGTCGGCACGTTATTTCAGGGGCTGTGCTATCATCACCCCGGCATGCAGAAATTCCAGTTGGCACAGACATGCCCCGGAAGTTCTTACATCACCAACGAATCCGTGCGCTGCTTCCTTGAGGAGGAAGATGGCACAATCTTGGTGGGGAGTGGCAAAGGCCTGTTTCGTTTCCATCCGGAAACCCATGAGGTGGAACAGGTTTTTAAAGATGAAATCAATGAATTGGTCTTGTCGCTCTCCCGCGACCGTCAGGGAAATGTGTGGGTGGGAACTTTTTTAAAAGGTTTTTACCAAATTTGCGGGGGGGGGGGGATGTAAGCATTTTTTAAGAAGCCAAGGCGATTCCGAGCAGGACGTGGCGCAGAATGTGTCGCGGGCATTGTATGAAGACTCCCATGGAAATTATTGGGTCAGCGTGAATGGCGGCGTGGGGCTGTTGGACCCGGAGGACGGAACCATTGAGTTTATGCTGCATGAACGGCATCCGGAGTTGAAGAACTTTAAGTTGATTCTTTCTCTTTGTCCCACAGGGAAAGATTGTTTTGCCGCGTTGGGGGACAACGGCTTGTTTTATTACGACGCAGGAAAAGACGAAGTTCGGATTCCCGATACACGTAAAGATAAATACTATAAATCCGGCATAAAATATTTTGGCTTGCTGACCGACGCACGCGGTTTGCAATGGTTTGCCACGGAGGACGGCATCCGGATTTGGGATAAAAAGACGGAACGTCTTTATTTGCTCACGATGTCCGAAGGGTTGCCGAACAATACGGTTTCTTCCATTTTGGAGGACTGTGACGGGGTAGTGTGGGCTTCGACCCTGAATGGTATATGTAAGATTATTCCCCGTGAAGAGGGAAAAGGCGGGTATCGTTTTTCCGTAGTGGCATTCGGTGTGCCGGACGGGTTGCAAAGCGGGATGTTTTATGACCATGCCGCACTGAAAGCGAAAAACGGGATGCTTTATTTCGGAGGGGCACACGGGTTTAATTATTTCAATCCCGGGCACATGGTGTGTGAAGAAGCTGCCAACCGCCCCATCCTGACAGGGCTTAGTATTTTCAATACACCCGTCCGGGTGGGAGAAGAATATGAGGGACATGTCGTTTTGTCTGCCCCCATGACCCGTACGGATAAGATAGAACTTCGTTATGATGAGAATTTCATATCCATAGCATTTTCCGGGTTGAATTACGCCAACCCGTCCCACACTTATTATAAATACAGGTTGAAAAATTATGAAGAGGGATGGACGGAGACCCGTGCCGCTAGCCTTGGACGTGCCGTGTATACCGGCTTGCGTCCCGGGACGTATGAGTTTGAAGTGTATGCGGCCAATGGCGACAAGGTGTGGAGCAAGGAACCTGCCCGGCTGTCCATTGTCGTGCATCCTCCTTTTTGGGAAACCTATTATGCCATGGCGGTGTATGTCCTTGTAGCTATTGGTATGGTCTATTGGCTTTCACGGATGTACGTGCGCCGGGAAAAGGAAAAGATGATGGAGGAGCGCAGGGAAAACGCCAGGAAGCAGCAGGAGCATCTGGAAGAGATGAAGCTGCGCTTTTTTACGAATGTAAGTCATGAATTCCGTACGCCCCTCACGCTGATCCTGACACCTCTCGGGACACTTATCAAACAGCAGGGCGACGTGGACTTGAAACAGAGGCTGACCGTGATTTACCGTAATGCGGAAAAACTGCTCCAGTTGGTGAACCAGTTGTTGGATTTCCGGAAATTGGAGATGCGGGGGGAGAGATTGTCGGTCAGCATGGGGGATATGGTCGTGTTCGTCCGGGATGCGGTCGAGGCTTTCCGCGGACTTGTGAAAGAAAAAGGTATCACGTTGACTTTTGAAAGCAAGGTGGAGCATTTTTATATGAACTATGACCATGACAAGGTCTATAAGGTGGTGAACAATCTGCTTTCCAATGCGGTGAAGTTTACCCCCTCGGGCGGTTGCATAGGCGTAGGCGTGGAAAGTTCGGTCCGCAACGGGCGTGAATATGTAGCCGTGTCCGTTCGGGATACGGGGTGTGGCATGGAAGAAGGGGACAAGGAGCGTATATTTACTCGTTTCTACCAAGTGGAGGACGGCCACAAGACCCAACCGGGCAGCGGGATAGGTTTGCATCTGGTCAAGGGCTATGTGGATTTGCACGGTGGAGAGATTACGGTGGACAGCCGGCCTGGTGAGGGCAGCACTTTTACGGTTCTTTTGCCGGCAGACTTGCAGCACGACGAAAAAGCCACCGTGCCGCACGGGGAGGACAAGGAGACGGTGGAAGCTTCCGTCCTGTCGGCCGGAGAAGAAGACGAAGAGCCGTCCGGTGGGAAGAAAAAGCTGTTGGTCGTGGAAGACAATGCGGATTTCAGGGCTTATTTGGTTCATGAACTCAGTGCGGATTTCGACGTGGTAGAAGCCGGGGACGGCGTGGAAGGGGAGGAAATGGTGCGTGAGGAATGGCCCGACCTTGTCATTTCGGACCTGATGATGCCGCGGCGCGACGGCATAGCCTTTTGCCAACGGATGAAGAATGACATTCATACTTCCCATATCCCTTTCATTTTGTTGACGGCCAAGATGTCGGATGACGCACGTATAGAAAGTTACAAGGCCGGTGCCGATTCGTATATCTCGAAACCTTTCAATTTCGAGCTGTTGCAGGTCCGTGTCCGTAAACTCATCGAGCAACGGGAGGCGAGGAAGGAAACGTTCAGGAAAAACATTGAAATCACTCCGAGCGAGATAACCACCACGTCTTTGGATGAAGAATTCGTGAAGAAGGCTTTGGCTTTCGTGGAGAAAAACATGGGCAATGCGGAGTATTCTTTGGAGGATTTGAGCAAAGACCTCGGTTTGAGCAAGACACACCTGAACCGAAAGCTGACGGTCATCTTGAACATGAAACCGCTTCAGTTCATCCGTTCCGTCCGTTTGAAACGTGCCGCCCAGTTGTTGGCGGGCAGCCAATATAACGTGGCGGAGATTGCGGATAAGGTAGGGTTTAACACCATCAAATACTTCAACCGTTATTTCAAGGAAGAGTTCGGCATGACACCTACGCAATACCGTGAAGCGAACAAGAGGGAAAACAAAAGTCCTAAATCCTAAAAATGTCTTGTTTTATTATCGTGTGAAACCCTTAGTGCATGGGGTGGATTTTCGGTCTCAGCCAAACGGATTTTTAATCTCAGGAGAATGAAAAATCAATCTCAGCCAAATGATTTTTCATTCTCCTGAGATTGATTCAAGGGTTTTATGCTATCTTTTTCGCCATCTTATGTATGTGGTTATGAGTGTCTTATGTGCGGTGTTAGAAATTGTCCAATCATTTGTTATTTTTTGTCCCATATTGTATGGAATGAATCATATAATTTTGGAACGTTGTATTTTTAAAATGAATGCTATGAACAAAAAGAGCGTATTGTCGTTTCTGTTTGCCTGTATGTCTTTGTCCGGAATGGGGCAGGGGTTCATACATCCCGGCATATTGCACACGCAGGCGGATTTCGACAGGGTGAAGGAAAAGTTGGCCACCGGGCAGGAACCTTGGACGGCGGCCTACAACAAGTTGATGACCAGCAAGCATGTGGATTTGAATTGGAAGCCCAATCCCACAGTCAAGATTATCCGTGGAGGATGGAATGTCTGGGAACCGGAAGGTGACAATTATGGAGCCGCCATGAATGATGCAGCTACAGCCTACCAGTGTGCACTGGTTTGGAAGATTACCGGAGATGAGCGTTATGCGGAAAAGTCTGTTGAAGTCATGAACGCATGGGCCAGGACCTGCCAGAAAGTGTCCGGTAATTCCAACGGAAGCCTTGCCTCCGGGCTTTATGGATATGAATTTGCCAATGCAGGAGAATTGATGCGGGACTACGAAGGGTGGAACCGTGAGGATTTCAAACGTTACCAACAGTGGATGCTGAGGGTGTTCAGTGACCAAAGTTTCGGTTTCCTGCAGGAGCGTCATGGTTGTGCAGACGATCATTACTGGTCGAATTGGGGGTTGTGCAACGTGTTGTGCGAAATCAGTGTGGGCATTTTGTGCGACGACATTTATGTGTACAATGCCGGTATGGAGTATTACAAGTACATGGAGGACCACCGCTATGCCGAGACGCTTCGCAATCTGGTATGGAAGCTCCATCCGGACGAGCGTGGACCCTTCGGTTATTTCGGACAAATGCAGGAATCCAACCGAGACCAAGGACATGCTTCCATGGCTGTGGTTTTGGCAGCGGATGTGTGTGGGGCAGGTTTGAACCAGGGAGACGACCTTTATGCCTATATGGACGACCGCATTGCGGCCGGTTTTGAGTATGTGGCGGCTTACAATACTTTTGAGGAAAACCTGCCCAATTCTCCATACACCAATTCGGACGGCACTTTCCCCGAGATGGGGTCTGGCGGGCAAGGCACCAACCGCTGCGGTTGGCCGCGCATCGTGAACTACTACGAAAACATCCGTGGCGTGGACATGCCCTATTCGCATAAGATCATGATGGTCCACGGTGACGGCATAGATGCTGGAGGAGGGTTCTATGGCGGCAACAGCGGCGGATACGACCATTTGGGTTTCACCACGCTGATGTGTTCCTTGGATCCGTTGGAAGACAAGACCCTTGTGCCGACCGTCCTGAAAGGGAGCATCGGGTATGACGGTGAGGCGTTGGACCGTACTTTGTTGAATGCCGTCCCGAGAGGGGCGAAAGTGACGCTGAAGGTGGCTTTGCCGGATGGTGAGACTGATACCGGAAAGTGGTCGTGGGACGATGATGCTTCTTGCACTTCGGCCGAGCGTGAGGTGGAAGCGGATACCTCTTTCGTGTACCGCGTGCGTTATACGAATGCGGCAGGAGTGGTAAGCACGCAGATGTTCTCCATACAGGTGGCTGGTGAGGCATACGTGCGTGACTGTACGCCTTATTGCAAATATGCTTACCGGGAAAGCCAGGACACTTTGATTTACGTGAAGAAGAACGAGAGCGTGATTTTAGGCATGGATTACGGTGGATGGCATGTTAAGTCATGGCGTTGGGAAAAGAGCACGAACGGGGAGAGGTGGTCGAAGCTGAACAACGCGACAACCAACCGTTTTGAATTGGCCAGTGTGGCTTCCAGTGCCTATTACCGTGTGACGATGGAACACAAGTCGGGAGTGCTCAAGTCTCAGGTGTTCCGCGTGGAGGTTTCCGAAATAGATCCTTTCATTATTTATAATGGCGAAGAATATCCCGGTACTTCCATGGTGTTGCCGCGCGGGGCTTCTTTCAGCCTTTATGCCAAGCCTACGTCCATATTGAGCCAGTCGGTGAATTCGACGCGCATTTATAAATGGGCTGTGGGCAACGATACCATCCAGGCCGACACGCTGACTTACCATTTGGATGATTTGGGCGGGCAGGTGGCCGATTTGAACGATACCCTGCATGTATCGGCCATGGACACCAGTTTCAATGTTACCTTGGTGTTCCAACGTTTTTCATCTACAGGGAAAGAGGCTCGCACGGTGTACCATTTCGATGTGCCGGTATATGAGACCAATGTTTTGTCTCCTTCTGATAAGGACAGCTACTATATCCAAGAGGCTATGGGCGGTCGTTACCTGCGGAATACGGACGGTCAGTTCATGACTTATTCAGAAGATACCGATGAAGAGTATCTGTGGCGCATCCGCCGCCTTCCCTCTACATACGGTTCGCGTTACATGTTCATCAGCCGTACCAACAGCGGGCAGCATTTGTCGGAGGACGGGCGTCTGAGTTCGGCGAGCGATTATTCCCGTCATTCTTTCAATTTGTGGCATAAATGCGGGTCGGACGACTTGTATGCCATAGAGCGTTCCTCGTCCGCGTCCGGCGGTTTGTGGGAGATTGCTCCGGAGTCATCGGTCATATCGGTGAACCAAGGGCTTTGCACTTCATTCCCGTTCCGTCTGGTGAAGAAGGAAGACGGTTCATCTGTAGAGGATGCCGTTTTGGAGAATGAGGAGGGCATCCCGTTGTTGGAAGTTGTCGGTCGTGGTGAAGGCAGTCTGGAAGTCTCTGTGGACGAAGAGGGCTTGTTGGATGTATATACACTTGAGGGTAGCCTGTTGAGCAGTGTCCGTTGTGTGCCGGGTACAAACCGTGTGGATCTGCCGTCGCGGAAAGGCATGATGATTTTGCGCTATGTGACGGCTTCAGGGCGTTGCAAGAGCCTGAAGGTGATGTAGGGCTATGGGATGGAATGAGTATGGGACGATAGGATAAAGGTGGTTTTTTACATTTTGTATGTATTGAAAATCAGTGGTTTCTGTGCCATGTTATAAAATGTCTAATCATTTGTTATTTTTTGTCCCATACCTTAATTTAAATAGTGCCTACCTTTGAAAACGGTTGGATAAAGAAACGCTTTTGCAGTCAATGGGTTCGGCTGTGATATGCGATAAGAATAATGAACCTTAAAACTTATGAGCATGAAAAGAAGAACGACGAAAATTTTTTCTGTCCGGTTGGGCAAACGCTTGCCAGTGGCTTTGATGACCATGGCATTGACGGCTGCCAACATGGCCTTTGCCCAAGAAGAGAATCCTTGGGTGGGTGAGGCTCTGCCTGCGGAAGGCGGTGAGTTTTACCTTTATAACAAGAGTGGTGACGGTTTCCTTTTGGGTGCCAATACCTGGGGGACGCAAGGTTCCTTGGGACAGCCGGGATTATTGTGCACGGTAGTCGTGTCGAACGGGAAATACAAGATTGTGACCCGTTGCAACGGTGACAACAGGGGCTTGGGTAGCGATGGGTATATCGACAATGGCAATCCGGCTGAATATACCTTCACCGATCCCACGCCGGATGACGGCCTTAATGAGTATGTGATGAACTTGGATGCCAACAAATGGTTTTATTATGGAGGGGAAGGCACAGTGCTGACTTTGGACGGTAACGGAAGTGCCACTGACGCGCAATGGTTGTTCGTTTCGAAAGCGCAGCGTGAGCAAAAGCTTGACCAAGCGACCAAAGACCATGGAGTGGATGCCACGTTCTATATCATGGGAGCCAGTTTTGTCCGCACGGAACCTCATAATTGGAAAGAAGTGCATAATGGGGGAACGGTCAGTTTGAGTTCTCCGGGTGGAGCTTCTGGAAATCATTTTTATTGTGCGGAGGCGTCCAATAATGACAATTTCGATATTTACCAGGAACTTACTGGCATCCGTAACGGGCGTTACCGTTTGACCTGCCAAGGTTTTTATCGAGGTGACGGTTCGGCCCGGAACGCCATGTTGTATGCCGGCTTGGTTGAATCCCCTCTTCTTTTGGCCGAGAGTGAGGAAGATGTTCCCGCAGATGCCAACAAGGCTGCGATTGCCTTTGGCGACGGGCGTTATGCCGGTAATACGGTGGAAGTGATTGTGCAGGACGGTACTTTGCGTCTCGGTGTGAAGAAAAATGCGTATATCAAGAATGATTGGGCCGTTTTCGACAATTTCCGTTTGACATATTTGGGAGAGGCAACGGCAGAAGAAGCCTTTACTGAGTTGATGGGTTCATTCCAGAATCTGATTAATGACTTTAATGACCTTGGAGCTGAAGCTATAAAATCAGAGCTTCAGGCCGTATATGACAAGTATGCCGGAACCACAGGCGATGTCACGGAAGCGTTGCAAGTGGTGTCGGAGACTGTGAAATCGGCTAATGCCGCACGTGCTTTGACCATGGCTTTGAATAATGCCGTGAAGGGGGCTGAGGCATATTGGGCAAAAGTCGAGAACGGGGAGGTCACATTGAACAATGCTTTGAAGACTTCTTTGCAGCAACAGATTGCGGAAGCTAAGAAACAACTTGCGGAGACCAATATGGCTGATATGGTCGTCGGGGCAGAAGAAAGTGCCACGAAATTGAATGCAATGGTGGTTTCGGCCCGGAATTGGGCCGGATTGTCATACGCTTTAGGAAAGGCAAAGGCTTTAGCCGACCGGTTGGGCGGATTGGAGAACACGGATGAGTATAAGAAAGTGTTGGCTGATTTGGATGCCGTGGAATTGACATTTGACGATGCCATCTTGGATGTGGCTGCCTTGAATGCGAAAATCCAAGAGAAACTGACGCCGGAATTCTTGGCTACTGTCACGGAAAAGAACAAATTGGATATGACAAGCTTTATTACCAATCCGAATATCTTTAATAATACCGGTGTACAGAACCAGATGCCTGGTGGATGGATTCTCGGTCGGAACGATGCCCGTGACAACAGTATTTGGTGTACGGTGACTGACGGTGATGGCGAATTGCATGCCGGTAACTGGTCTGGTAATAAAGGCAACGACGTGACAGGAGTGCATTATTATCAGAAAATAGGAATCGGGGATGGTGCGGTCAAATTGCCGGACGGTTTGTATCAGTTGGCGGCTGCCACTTATTCAGACGGTGATCCGAATAAGATTGTACTGTATGCGACATCTGACAGTGTAAATATCGACACGGTGTATTTTAACCGCGACAGGATGCTTTATGATGAGGCTCTTTCTAAGACAGATGTGACCAGTACGGTAGAAGATGTCGTGGTGGTGGATGGCCAGTTGTATATCGGTGTAAGGGGAGCAGATCCGGAGAATAACCATCAAGGAGGTAATGGTAAGAATTGGTATGCCGATAACTTCCGTCTTTATTTTGCCGGTTCTGATGTTCTTGGTGCTTACCGTGGACGTTTACAAGACCGTTTGGATAAGGCTGTCGTATTGCATGATTCTTTGGCTGTTTATGGCATTGATGACAGTGAGTCTTACGGTTTTGCCTTGGATCCGGAAGAGGGTTATTATATATTCTTGACGGAAGGGACTTTGGATGACGTTTCTTATGCCATAGACGACTTGGACAAGATGAACGCAGATGCTGAGAAATTGATTGCGAATTATTTGCTTTTGACTCCGTTGGTGCAGAATGGAAATAATTTTAATAACCAATTGAATGAAGGTGTTTTGTTTGCCCAACCTACAGCAAAGAAAACATTTAGTGCGGCTTTGGAGATGGCTGCGGAAGTGGCTGAGGATATGTCTTGGGACAATTATTTGTCGGACGCAGTGGTTGAACAGGCGGAGGCTCTAAAGGCGGCCACTGCGGAGTTGATGAATTCCGTGGCACTTTGTTACCCGATGGGTACTGCCAAAGTTCTGGCTGACCAGATAGGGGGCTTGGCACAAACAGAGGCTTACCTTAACGTAATGACTTATCTTGCTTCGGATGAGTTGGATCCTTTGGATGTGGATTTGGCGGTACAAGCCTTGCAAGGGGAGTGTGTCAATGCCATGACTCCTGAAGTGTTGTCCCGGGCAACAGCTGATGAACCGTTTGATATGACGACATTTGTTGTCAATCCCAATATCTATCAGGATGCCACGGATGATGAAGGCAATCCGACGGATGTGAGAATCAATGGATGGACATTGGAGACGAATGCCGACCGCGCACCGCGTACCGGAGCCACTTCTGGTGATACTTGGATGTACACGACCAGTCACTCTAGCAATGACGCTCATAATATTTCTTCGGCTACGGATTATCGTCAGGTTATCGGTACGCAACCCGAAGTGTCTGCCGAGGGTAAGTATGGATTACCTACCGGTGCCTATCGTGTGGAAGCTGCTACGTTCTTGAACCATGAATGGGACAAGATGAGGCTTTACGCACAGACGAACAGTGTGGAGGTAAGTACTGTGACCGGAAGTGCCGGACAAGACAGTCTTGTATATGCCTATACTGAAATTGAATATGCCGACAGTGCCTTTAACGGAAAGCAGGATGTATGGGATGCAGCACAGGCTACTTTGGGAACGACCACGGTGGTTCCTGAAATCTATGTGGAGAATGGGGCCGTAACTATCGGAATACGTGGTAATGGACGAGTTGGAGGAAATGATTCTTGGTTCCTGGCCGACAATTTCCGTCTCTATTATATAGGTACGGAAAGAGGAAGCAATATCGGTGGCACCATGATGGATTGCAACGCTAATTCGTCGGAACTTGTAGATGTATACGATATTACCGGCAAGCTTGTGCGCAAGCAAGTGAAACGTGCCGATGCGGTGAATGGCTTGAAGAAAGGCATCTATATTGCAGGCGGCAAGAAATATGTAGTGGCAGGCAATTAATCTAAAACAAAACGGGACGGGACACCGCCGTGTGCCGTCCCGTTTCTCCCATTTAAGGTGAAAGGAAAACAAAATTTAAAATAAAGGTTTTATGCTAATAAAGGTATTACGTGCAAGGACGTATAAGGTGTTGCTCTCCACGGCTATTGGGGTGGGTGCACTTTGCATGATGCCCTCCTGTTCGGATGATTATGAATGGGCACAGGAGAAACCCTCGTGGTTGGGGCAAAGCATTTATGACGAGTTGTCACGTCGAGGTAATTTCAGTATTTACTTGAAGATGGTGGATGACTTGGGGCGCACCGAATTCTTAAGCAAGACCGGTAGCGTGACGGTCTTCGTGCCCGACGATGATACTTATCGCGCTTATTTCAAGGCGCACGGTGTGGACGAGAACCATATTTCTATTCCGATGAAGAGGTTTTTGGTGAACACTTCCATGTTGGAGAATGCCTACGTGCTTGATTTGTTGACCAACCAACCGTCAGGAGACAATATATTGAAAGGGCAGGTGATGCGCCGTACCAATACGCAATGGTCGGTGTATGATTCCATTCCGGCTGTGTCCGTGGCAGAACTGCCTGAGGCTTCAGTGAGTGCGGATTACTGGGGCGGATTGCGTGGAAGGCATCAGCCCGTGTATAACCTGATTGAAGAAGGGACTGTGCCGATGGTGCATTTTATTTGGCGCCAAATGATGTCCAAGGGCATCACTAAAAAAGATTTTTCTTACCTTTTTAATGGAACGGAGTTCCAGGAAGAGGATGTATATATAAATAATGTGAAGGTACGCGAGGGGAATGTGACGTGCCAGAACGGATATATCCATATTATGGATGGTGTGCCGGAACCTTTGCCCAACATGGCCGGTTATTTGCGTACGAACGGGGCTACCTCTTTGTTCAGCAAATTGATGGACCGTTATTCAGCTCCTTTCGTATCAGCTTCCCTTTCCAATTCTTACAAGGATTTGCACGACCGTTATGCTGACCAGAATCTTTATCCGGCATTGGCCGGAGGTGACTCCATATATGGACGACGTTACTTTTTCTCTTCGGCCGATGGGAATTCACTGACTTCGTACAACGGTGTGGAAGTGGACGGCGTGCTGAAATTTGATCCTTCGCGTAACGATTATGCAGAAGGGAATATCTATACCGCAGGTGGGGAGTATACGGATAATGTCAACTTGGACATGGGTGCTGTCTTCGCTCCTACGGATGAGGCGTTGAATTCGTATTGGAACAGTGAAAACGGCTCTTTCTTGCGTGAACGTTATCCGAGTGACGAGCCTTTCGAAAACGTTCCCAATGATGTGTTGGCAGAGTTCTTGAACAACCATATGCAGTATTCGTTCTTGTCTTCTTTGCCCAGCAAATTCAATTTGGTATTGGATGATGCCAAAGATCCTGTCGGACTTGACGAGGCTGATATTATAAAAGGAAGCACGGCTGTGTGTAACAATGGTGCCGTGTACGTGATGAAAAAAGCCTATGCTCCGGCATCGTTCCGTTCCGTATTGGCTCCGACGTTGGTCAATGAGAATATGAAAATCATGAATTGGGCTATTAGAAGTTTGGAGTTCAGGCCTTACTTGTTATCTATGGTGAGCCATTATGATTTCATGATATTGACGGATGAGGCCCTTTCCCGTTACATTGACCCCGTGTCGTATAGCGGAACGGACCCGCGGTGGTTCAAGTTTTATTATAATGCGGAGAAGAACCAGGTGGAAGCGTATTCTTACCGCTATGATAAGAAATTGGGCGGATGGGCCGGCTGCACGGAGGATGACATGCGCATATTGGGCAGCACGTTGCAGGAGGATAGTGAGGGCAATTCATATTATCAAATCAATCCTGTGGTCGAGAACCGTCTGACCGATTTGCTGAACTTCTGTATCGTTCCCCGGGATGTGAACGGGGGCAATTATGTGGGTAATGGTTCTGTATATTACCAGACGAAGGATGACGGACCCATGAAGGTTGAAAAAGTGGGCGGGCAAGTGACCGTGACCGACCAGTATTCCGGGGAAAAAGTAACAACGCAGGATTTCGTAACGATGGACAATGGGGTGTATTACGTGCTTGACCAAATGGTACAGCCTACATTCCATAGTTTGATGCAGGAGTTGGTGGAACATCCGGAGTATTCTGAATTTTACGAATTGCTTTTGGGAAATGAGGAATGGACGACCAACGAGTCTAACCTGTATTCTTTGATTTCTACAAAATCTTTGAATATGAACGATGACAATGCGGCCATACAGACTTTCAGTTCTTATCATTATACGGTATATGTGCCGGATAATGCGGCTATGGAAAAAGCTTACAGTCTCGGGTTGCCGCGTTGGAAGGACATCAACAATCTGGCCAACGTGTATGCCGGGACGGATGTCGATGTGGATTCTTTGAAACAGGCTTACACCCAACGGGTGATGAACTTCTTGAAGTACCATTTCCAAGACAATGCGGTTTATATCGGTGGGGATGCCCGTAATATGTCTTTCGAGACTGCGGCAACCCATTCGGACGGTGCAGACAAGGGGTTGAGCTATACCTTGCGGGTGAATTCTGATGCCACAGGTATTACGGTGGCAGACAATTCGGAGAAGACGGGTGTAGTTCGTATAACGACTGAAAATCCAGAATTCTATAACCGGATGACACGTGAGTACACATTCTCGGAAAAGACGGAAAATGGTAATATCAACGCTTCTTCATACGTGGTGGTTCATCGTGTGAATGAACCTTTGATATACGATGACGAATGTTTCTGCCTGAAAGATAATGAACGTGTTCCGGAGGATTAACAATACCATGAATCATAAAAAAAGAGGTTATGAACAAGATAAAATATTTGATAGTATTCCTATTCTGCTTATGTCCGCTGTGGGCCGTCGGGCAGAACCAAGTGGCAAGCGGTACCGTGTCGGACGATTTGGGTCCTCTGATGGGAGTGTATGTGGGAGAGATAGATGCGGCCAACCGTATTGTATCGGCCGCAGTGACCGATATGAACGGGCATTTCACCCTAAAAGTACAAAACCCTAAGAATAAGTTGCGTTTTACTTATATGGGGTACAAGACGGTTTTGCAGGAAATAGGAAAGCGGGTGGTTTTCGATATCATGATGGAGGAAAACAGTAAGGTGATGAAAGAGGTCGTGGTGGAAGCCCGTCCGAAGATAGCCACCGGAGGATTGGAAATACCGGAACGTGAACAGTCTTTTGCCCAACAGACTATTAAGATGACGGAATTCGAAGGTTTGTCCTTCACTTCTGCCGACGAGGCTTTGCAAGGACGCATTGCCGGTTTGGACATTATCGCTTCATCCGGAAACCTGGGTTCGGGTACGACGATGCGTTTACGCGGTGTGTCAACCATTATGGGAAATGCGGAACCGTTGATTGTCGTGGATGACAACATCTTTGAGACCAATGCCAATGATGACATTGATTATACGAGTATGACGGATGAAAAGTTTGCCGAATTATTGTCTATCAACCCGGAAGACATAGAGAGCATTACGGTGCTGAAAGATGCGGCGGCTACGGCTATTTGGGGATCGCAAGGTGCTAACGGGGTCATCAATATCGTAACCAAGCGTGGAAGGCGTGGCAAGCCCCAGTTTACTTATTCTTTGAGGTTGAAGGGGACTTATCAGCCGGAGGGTTACAAATTATTGAACGGAGATGAGTATACCATGATGATGAAAGAGGAACTTTTCAATGTGAACCAAAATCCCGAAAGTCAGCCGGAACTGAATTATGACCCGACGTTTTCTGAATACGAACAATTCAATAACAATACCGACTGGAGGGATGCCGTGAAGCAGTTCGGGTTGTTCCAAACGCATTATGTTTCTTTGTCGGGAGGCGGGGAAAAAGCGAATTATCGTATTTCTGCCGGTTATGACCATCAGATAGGTTCTATCATCGCTCAGAAACTGGATCGTTTTACAACCCGTATGGCATTGGATTATTTTGTGAACGACCGCATCAAGATTTCGAGTGACTTTGCACTGACTTATACGGACAACCACATGAATAGTGATGATTTGTTGGGGATAGCTTATACGAAGATGCCCAATTTGGCTATTTATGACGAGGATGCGTACGGTAATTCCTTGGGTACGTATTACATGCAACCGAGGTTTGTGGAACGGTACCAAGGGGACAAGGATGAACTTTCGTCACAACGCGGTAAAGTGAATCCGGTGGCTTCGGCATATTTGGCAAAGAAGGAGGAACGTAGTTATAACATCCAACCCCAATTCGATTTCCAATACCGTTTGTTGGGACTTGACGAGACTTCGCACCAATTGACTTATAAGGGGACTGTGGTATTGAGCATTTACAATAAATACAATGATTCTTACTATCCTTGGGAGTTGAGGAATGTGGATTTCAAGGAGAATGAGAAAGGGATAAATTCCGCTTCTTCGGCTTTTGAAAAGAGTTTCGGTTTTAACACACGTCATCAGTTGACATATATCCCTTATATCATGAACCAAGACCACTCGGTACGCTTGTTCTTTAAAGGGGAAATGGTTTCCGGTACGTCCAGTTCCCAGTTCTTGAGTTCATACTTGTTGCCAAGCGGAACCATCACTTCCGGGACAGCCGGTGGCTTTTTGAACGAGACGAAAACGGGGGCAGGTCATTGGCGGAAGGCCAATTGGGTGCTTCAGGGGCATTATGCCTACCAGTCCAAGTATTCGTTGGATTTGGCCTTGCGCGGAGAAGGAAACACCCGTTTTGGCCAAAAGTACCGTTGGGGGTATTTTTATTCAGCTTCCGGCCGTTGGAACATTTCGGATGAAAAATGGATGGAACCTACCAAAAAATGGTTGAGCATGTTTGCGGTTCGTTTCGGATGGGGCGTGACGGGTACGCAACCTCCTAAGGAAGATACTCATTTCAGTGTGTATGGTGTAGACGGAGGGTATATTAATTCCATCGGGATGCGGCCGAACAATGTCCGCTTGACGGATTTGCGTTGGGAAAAACAGTCTGCGTGGAACTTAGGGTGGAATATCGGATTGTTTGATGATTTGGTTACGGCGGATATCAATTTGTATTCCCATAAGAAAACAGACTTGATGACCGAACATGCTTCTATTCCCACAACGACCGGTTTTTCGGAGTTGATTGTGGAGAATGGTGGAGACATGTTAAATAAAGGTTATGAAATCAATTTGAACCTGAACCGTGTAAAATTGGCGGGAGATTTGGCAGCTACTTTCAATCTTACGTTCGCTAATAACCGGAATACCATTACGGCCATGACACCTACGCGTCTGAATGCCATTAATGGAACAGGGGTCAAGTTACCTAAAAACGGGGAGTATATGTCCCGTGTGCAGATAGACAACCCGTTTGGTGCGATTTACGGCTTGCGTTACAAAGGCGTGTATGCTTACAGTTACGACCAGTTCGACAAGGCACAGGCATCCGGCGCGACTTGTCCGGTGGCGCGGGATGAGGCCGGAAGCGTCATTTATGGTGCCAATGGAGAACCGATGCCCATGTATTATGATTATAATGGTACGAAATATGCTTTTACCGGTGGTGATGCTATTTATGAAGATGTGAACCATGACGGAAGCATTGATCAATATGATGTGGTCTATTTAGGCAGCTCATTGCCCAAATTGACTGGTGGTTTTGGGTTTAGGTTGTTCTATAAAGGATGGAGTTTGAATGCGCAGTTCAACTACCGTTATGGTAACAAGATTGCAAATGTGGCACGAATGAGGGCGGAAAACATGCATGGTGCCGACAATCAGAGTACGGCGGTGAACTATCGTTGGCGTAAGGAAGGTGACGGTGCAAATGGGGGACATGTGTTGCCTCGGGCTTTGTATGGCCAAGGATATAACTGGATGGGTAGCGACCGTTTTGTGGAAGACGGCTCATTCTTGCGCCTGAACTATTTGCAATTTTCTTATGGGTTTGACTCCAAGCTTATCAAGCGCATCGGGCTTTCCCGCCTGAACCTCTACGTGAGCGGAGAGAACCTGTTCTGCCTGACCAAATACTCAGGCGTGGATCCCGAAGTGAATTATGGTGATATGGGAGTGACTAAAGACGAGGCGATTACTCCTCGTGCAAAGTCTTTCACATTCGGGTTGACAGCAACGTTCTAATGACATGAATAAACAGAAGGAAATATGAAAAAGATATTGAAAACCGGGACATTGGCCATGGCCGTTTCTCTCGCCGCTTTTACGACTTCCTGTGGCGACTTCTTGGATATCACGCCCCTGAATGCTGTGGTGGTGGAAAACTATTGGGAGAAGAAAAGCGAGGTGGAGAGTGTGATAACTTCTTGCTATTTTCACATGCAGGACAAGGGCTTCTCACAACGTGTGATAGCCTGGGGGGAGTTACGGGGCGACAATTTGACTGAAACTTCCACAATGGCCGCAAAAGAAAAGGAGCTTTATGATTTTTATACGAATAATATCGTTCCGGACAACAGTTGGACTTCGTGGGCGGATTTCTATAATGTAATCAATTTATGCAATACCATCTTGCATTATGCACCTGGGGCCCAAGCCAAGGATGGAAATTATTCAGTAGACGAATTACGTACGCATGAAGCCGAAGCCAAGTCGATTCGCGCCTTGTGTTATTTCTATTTAATCCGCACCTTTAAAAAAGTGCCGTTGGTGCTTCAGGCGACTATCGGCGATGATGTGGATTTCAAAGTACGTGCATCCTCCGAGCAGGATGTGTTGGAACAGATTATTGCAGATTTGGAATGGTCAGAAGATTATATATGGAATAAAAAGTTTTTTGATGATGAACGCGAAAGGAAAGGACGTTTCAATAAGTTATCCGTGAAAGCCCTTTTGGCAGATATTTACTTGTGGAAAGGGGATTATGCCAAGTGCGCGCAATATTGCAAGGAAATCATGGATGAGAAAATGGCAGAGTACAATGTCATCAAAGCAGCAGAATTGGAGGGAATTTTTATATCTTCTTCTACGGAAGGCTCTCTGGCCTTGTACAATGGCTATCCGCTTTTGGATGAATCTTATTCATCGCATTATCCTTATACCATGTTGTATGAGCGGGGTAATTCATTTGAAAGTATTTTTGAGCTTCAATACGATTATGATAACCGTAAGGATGGCAATGAAGGTATTTCTTATTTCTACGGAAATCATAAAGACCTTTCAGGCAGGGTCAATGCAGCGGCTTATTTGACCAATCAGACGGCTGATGCCTTGTTTGCAGACGCATCTGATTTACGGTTGGAAGAGAATACCGGATATAAGGGCGAACCCTCGAACAGTTATCCTGTCTATAAGTTTCGTTTCTTGTATTTTGGAAATGATGAAAGAGTGCTTCGCTCCACGGCAGAGAATTGGATTATTTACCGTTTGACGGATGTGATGTTGATGCGTGCTGAGGCTTTGGCTTATATGGGAGGGGATGAAAACAAGCAGGAAGCTTTTGAGATTGTGAAATCTGTGAACATGCGGTCGTGCAAAGGGCGTAGCTTGTTGGTGTATGATGCCGATAAGATCAAGAACATCGTTTTGGATGAACGGCAGCGTGAATTGATGTTCGAGGGGAAGCGTTGGTATGACTTGATGCGGATGGTACGTCACTCCGACAATCCGGTGAATGCGATGTCCACCTTGCGTAGTACGTATTTGCAACGTAAATATGGAACGGGAGGACGTGATGCCGTGGCTCGGATGGGGTCATTGGACAATTTGTATCTGCCTTTTTATCAGAAAGAGTTAGATGTGAATCCGTTGTTGGTACCGGACCAGAATCAGGCTTACATCATTTATTAATCAAGAGTAAATAGAAGTAATATGAAACGTAACATATATAATAAGGTAATAGGATGTGTGGTTTTGGCAACCATGCTGTCCGGCTGTTATGACGACGGTGTGGAAGGTGACAGCTATTATGTGTTCCAAGGTCAGACGGTTGGTGATTATTTGGATGCGGACGGGAAATATGGTGAGTTTTCCACTATTTTGGAACGTGCCGGCATGAAAGGTTTGATGTATGCTTATGGGGATTACACTTGCTTTGCACCGACCAACGAGGCCATAGACCGTTATGTGGATAGTAATTATCCGGGCTGCACGTTGGAGACCCTGCCGGATTCTGCAGTGGTGGCCTTGGCCAAAAGCCATTTGATAGGCGTTCGCTACTTGACCTCTGATTTTTCAACAGGTTATCTTCAGAAGCCTAATATGTACGACCGTAAGGTGCAAGTGACCATTGAGAAGGAGTTCGATGCTGCAATAAACGATAGTATGACGGTATTTGTCCTGAATGATTATTCACGGATTATCCAAGCTAACGATACGGTGAGTAATGGGGTCGTCCATACCATAGACCGTGTGTTGGAGCAGTCCAGTTATGTATTGCCTGATTACATGCAGTCCAAATGTGAGACATTAGGCTTTACCCTGTTTATGGAGGCATTGAAACAGACTCATTTGACGGATTCCATTTTAAGGGAAAAAGATGAAAGTCCGGAGATGTTGTCCCGGTTGGCCCAATATGCTTCGAACTCAGAGTACACCACGGAGGGGAATAAAGTTCCTCCGGCCCGCAAGTTCGGTTATACGGTATTGGTGGAGAAGGATAATTTATATAAAACTGTATATGATCCGCAAAATATGGGTAAGCCTGTCTATACGGGAGATCTTCAGGCGGATTTGGTATCCTTGTTCAATTATGCAAAGGACATATACGACAAGGTATATCCGGACGACAAGGGGGTATATGATGATGACTATACGCATCCCAAGAATCCTTTAAACCGTTTTATTGCTTATCACATCTTGGACCGTAATGCAAGCTATGGGGATTTGGTATGTTCCACTCCGGATTGGTCTGTGCAGGAAGGTGGGGATTTTGTGGAGTACTACGAAACCATGGCCGGTAATTTGTTGCGTGCGCAAAAAGTTTCTCTTTTGGGAGACGGGATATATTTGAATCGCTGTGACGATGTGAATAGGGCTGACAACAGGATGGATGGTGTGGAAGTCCTTCCTTCCGGAGGTTCTTCAACTGTAAATGGCAATTTCCAATTTCTGGGCAGCATCCTTTCTTATAATGAAAATGTCGTGAAAATGCTTCGTAGTGAACGAATCCGTATTGATACGGGCGTCTTGTTTCCTGAATTGGTGAACAATGATGTCCGTCTGGATCCGGACGGAGATATGTTGTGGTGGCATTTCCCGGAAGGGTATTTCGATGATGTGCGTTATGACAGCCAATGCGATTGCAAATATAACCGTTGGCCTCAGGCTCAGGGAACCGGAATGGGGTCGCACTATGATTTGGCTGCATTCCGTACGGATAATATGAATTTTGCGGGGGAATATGATGTGATGTTACGTTTGCCTGCCGTACCGGCCGGCCAATATGAGATCAGGTTGGGGTACGTGGCCAATGGCTTTATGGGAATTGCGCAAATCTATTTTGGACAAAATACCGAATATATGCAACCCACCGGAATTCCTTTGAATTTGGGATGGGGAGGCGGAATGCCAAAAGTGGGAATGATAGCAGATAATGATTTATTTGACGATATCCATAACGACGTGTCGTATAACCTCGAAGGAAAGACAACCATTACTGAGAATGACAAGGCTATGCGTAATTTGGGGTATATGAAGGGGCCTGCCTGCGTGTATAGGGTAGACAATGACAGGGTTTCATTACGTGCGAAGTTGGTTAACGATTGGTGGTATATACGTAATATCGTTACCACCCAGACTTTGGAAGAAAAACCTTCTTATTTGCGCTTGCGTAAAGTAGACGAAAGAACCGGGCGCATGTTGAATATCGATTTTATCGAAATTGTGCCGAAAAGTGTGTATAATGGTGCCATACCAGAAGATAGAAATTAAATTAAAAGCAGAAGATTATGAAAGGTTCTAAAAGATATGCCAAGGCAACTATTTGTTGCATGGCGGTATTGGCTTCCGGATTGGTCTTGTCTTGTTCGGACGATTGGGATGCACATTATGATGGTGTACCCCGTCCTACAAGGACTTTGTGGCAGGAAATTATTGCCCGTCCGGAGTTGTCGGATTTTGCAAAATTGCTTAAAGGATACGGTTATGACAAGTTCTTGGATTCGGGCCAACGCTATACGGTTTGGGCACCATCCGGCAGCATAGACACGACATTGGTGACCGGTGAGGACATGACTCCGGACGAAGTGATGGAGCAAGTGGTTAAAAACCATATCGCCCGTGGGGTTATTGCGGCATCCTCCGTTGTGAACGATACCATAAAGGTGTTGAACGGGAAGCCCATGCCTTTTGTGTCAGAAGGAGGCGTGCCTCATTTCAATGGCTCGCCGGCCAAATCTTTTAATATTGAATGCAGTAATGGAGATTTGCATATATTAGATTGCCAGGCGGTTTACAATAACAATGTTTGGTCTTATTTGAGACAGGATGCTGATTTTTCTAATATTACCGATTATTTGTATAGCTTTAATAAATTGGAGTTTGTGCCTGAATTGAGTACACCGGGCGGTGTGGTGAATGGGGAACAGGTGTATACGGATTCCGTGTTTGTCTTGACAAATGAATTGTGGGGGCAGATTGGCTACTTGAATGACGAGCAGCGGGATTATACGATGTTGGTTCCCGTGAATGATTGTTGGGACCGGTTGGTGGATAAGTTTAAGGGCTTTTATCATTATTCGGAAGACGAAGAACCGGAATTGGCAGACAAGTATGCGTGTCGCAGCATATTGGATGCTTTGGTATTTGAAACCCGTAGTCAGTCTTCGACATCCGATTATTGGGAAAGTACATCCGGAAAATTGTTCTATCGTCCACAAGATGCCGGGGGCTTGTTTGAAGGGACCGAAGCCATAGGTTGTAGCAATGGACAAATATTGAAAGCGGCCGATGTGAATTTAAGCCCTTATCAGGTCTTAAACAGTGACATTGTTGTTGAAGCCGAAAATATCGGTGAGTATCTGCTTACGGCTAATTATTACGATGAAAATAAGGATCGTCCGGTGTTTGTTGCCGCTGCAAATACCGGTGTGTCATCAAGCTACTACATGAAGTTTACTTCTACGAACATGTTGCGGGGTGCCACCGTCACTTATGCAATCCCGAACGTGCTGTCTTGCGCTTATGACATAGGGATTGTATTTGTTCCGATGAATCTGACGCGTAACGGTTGGTCTTCTTCCATTGATACGAAAAAAGGACGTGTTGATGTAGAATTGAATGATAAATACACGAAGGAAAAGTTGGAAGTGGAAGGGATTGAAATACCAGGCGACAAGGTTGATACGATATGGGTGGCACGAGGGCATCAGTTTGCTTATTGTGATTATTTCCCCGATCGTGCTTCTATGGAAGATGCCAAAATCTCTTTGAAAATCGTCAGCACGCCTAAACGTAGTGAGTCGGATTATACACGTGATTTATATATTGATTGCATATTGTTGAAACCCTCAATTGATGGAGATTTAAGTGATGAAGAATAAGAATCTATATAGTATATGTTTTTGTATGGCCTTGGCAGGCAGCCTGCAAACGACCTATGGACAGGTGGATGCGGAAGGGGTGGCAGATTCCACGTTATCGGCCGCAGGAGGAGAAACTGATTCGCTTCAGATTGTAGTGCAGAGGGAAATGAATAAGATACCCACGGTGGTTTATAAGGGGGCATTGGTCGATGCAGCCACGGGCGGGCCGGTACAGGGCGGCATCATACAAGTGGCCGGAGACGACCGGTTCAGTTCCATTTCCGACGAACAGGGTGCCTTTGAAATAAAAGTGCCGTTGTATGCCAATCAATTGTTGGTGCGTACTCCTACTTATGCTTTGGCCAGGGTACATTTGGCCGGAAAAGGAAAAGAATTGGTAGTGAGGATGTATTCGGAACATTTTTCCAATGGTTATGCCAATGAAGTGAGGGTGACGAATAAGAGCAGTGTCGGGGATTTTTCTGCAAATTCGTCTTTGACCGTTGAAGATGAAATGGCAAAAAAACTTGGTGCTGATTTGCGTGTGTTGCTTCGTTCGGGTAATCCCGCCCAAGGGGCGAACATGTTTATTGGAGGATATAATTCGTTGAATGGAGGCGGGCAACCTCTGTTTGTGGTGGACGGTGTGATTCTTGATACTCAAAACGGACGTTCGTTAATGCATGAAGGTTATGTCAATAACGTGCTTTCGGCTATCAGTGTCAATGACATTGAGAAAGTGACAGTGTTGAAAAACGCCACTGCATTATATGGGGCGAAAGGTGCCAATGGGGTTGTGGTGATAGAGACAAAACGTGCAAAGAGTATGGCTACACGGATTGATGTAGACATCTATGGGGCGGTTGAATTGTTGCCGAAATTGCCTTCGATGATGAATGCCGGGCAATATCGTTTGTATGCAACGGATGTAATGGGGAACGTGACCGAAACTCCGGATTTCTTGGACGATTTTACAACGGACAAGCAAAAGTATGCCATGTACCATAACGATACGGACTGGAAAGATTATGTTTATCATGAGGCTTTCACGCAGAATTACGGTGTAAACGTGCAAGGTGGTGACGATGTGGCTAATTACAATCTTTCCATAGGCTATGCAAATGCGCAAAGCACATTGAAGTATAATGATTTCGCAAGGTTGAACATGCGTTTCAATACAGATGTGAAGTTTATGAAGAATCTGGATTGCAGTTTGGATGTAGCTTATTCCAATACGACCCGGAATTTACGGGATGACGGAATGGGCAGTGGGCAGGCATTGTCTCCGGGAATGTTGGGCCTGATTAAATCCCCCGTATTGGCTGCATACAATCCTGACCAATATGGCCGGTTTACGGCATCCATGGCAGACTACGATTGTTTTAACTTGTCCAATCCCTTGTCCATATTGGAGAATGGCGACGCGAGTAATAAAAACCGGTTGGAGTATACTTTGTTTTCATTGAGTGCCATGCCGAAATGGAAAATCAATCGAAACCTGACACTGTCTGAAAAGGTAAGTTACGTGTTGAACAATGTCACGGAACGTTCGTTTATTCCGGATGAGGGGGTACCGACTTTTACAGAGGGCGGTGACGATATGACAGCCAACAGGTCAAGGGCTTATTCCAGTAAGCAATTGTCCGTGGCGAGCGATACCAGGATTGATTGGTCATACCGTTATGGCGGACATGTGATTCATCTTTTTGGCGGTTTCCGTTATTTAAGCGATTCATTTAATTCGGATGCTATTCGTGCAGACAACAGTGCGGGAGATAAGTTGCCGAACATCACCAATGAAATGAAGAACCGTAAGGTGGACGGCATTATTGAGGAATGGAAATCCACGGCTGTGTATGTGAATGCGGATTGGAATTATGCAGATAAGTATTTTTTGCAGGGAACGTTGACGGCGGAGACATCTACGCGTTTCGGCAGGAATGCCGCAGGGGGAGTGAAACTGGGCGATTATGTCTGGGGGATATTCCCGTCCTTGCAGGCGGCTTGGGTGGTTTCCGCCGAACCTTTCTTCCAGAACGTGAAGGGTATTGACTATTTGAAACTGAATGTCGGCATCGACCAGTCGGGCAATGACAATATTGATTGCTTTGCCTCCCGCTCTTACTTTGCTCCAAGTGCATTCTTGAATCATACGTCGGGTTTGTCCTTGGCCAATATCGGCAATGATAAACTGAAATGGGAGACGGTCACGCGGATTTCAGTTGGTTTGGACATGTCCGTTTGGAATGACCGCTTGTCGCTTGGATTCAATTATTATAAGTCTTATGTGAACAACATGTTAGCTTACAAGACATTGGGAGGGGTGAGCGGATTGCGCAATTATTGGAGTAATGAGGGTAAGATGGAAAACCAGGGTTTTGATGTTGCGGCTGTGGCCAAAGTCATGGCATTAAAGGATTTCTCATGGGAAATTTCTGCAAGTGTCGGCCATTACAAGAATGAGGTGACTGCATTGCCGGATAACGATAAGACGGTGTATACTTCTGTTTATGGCGGTGAGGTCATGACTAAGGTAGGAAACCCGATCGGTTTGTTCTATGGTTACAAGACTCAGGGTGTGTTTGCCACCTCGGAAGAAGCTGCTGAAACGGATTTACGTAATGGAAGCAAAAATGGAAGTGCTTTCCGTGCCGGTGATGTACATTTCTCCGATTTGGTAGCTGACGGGGTGATTGATAATAAAGACAAAGATGTAATCGGCGACCCTAATCCGGATATTTTCGGTAATTTCGGGACTAGCCTGCATTACAAAAATTGGACATTGGATGCTTTCTTCAGTTATTCTTTGGGGAATGACATTTACAATTACCAACGTGCCGTATTGGAAAGCGGAAGTTCTTATAATAACCAAACCACGGCTTTATTGAACCGTTGGACTTCAGAGGGGCAGCAGACATCGATTCCCCGTGTGGAATACGGGGACCGGATGAGAAACGCACGTTTTTCCGACCGTTGGATTGAGGATGGCTCTTATTTGAAGCTCAAGACTTTGAGTTTGAGCTATCGCTTTCCCTTCAACTTGACGTTCCTGCAAGGGATTACAGTTTGGGGAGCTGCCAACAATCTGTTTACGTGTACGAAATATTTAGGTAGTGATCCGGAACTCTCCATTTCAGGCAATCCGATTTACCAGGGGATTGACCGTGGTTTGTTAGGACATGGGCGCAGTTTCGTTTTAGGGGTTAAAATTAATCTTTAACAAGGATATGAAGATGTTAAAAAACATATTAAAGTCGACCGCAATTTGGATGGCGGCTACGGTGTCTTTCACAGCTTGTGAGGTGGATACCACTACGGTGATGTTTGAAGAAGACCATGATTTTTCTCAACCGGGCGATACCGTGTTCTCTGTGTTGGGTATATTGGACAAGGTTCAAGACGTGGTCGAAAAAGGAGTGCTTTTAGGTGAATTGAGGGGAGATTTGGTAAAGCCTGTTCCTTTAGCCGGTGCAAGTAATGCTTGGGTGGATTTGGCTCGTTTTGAGAATTTGGAGGATGCGACTTTCAACCGCTACCGGGATTACTATGCCATTGTGAATAATTGCAATTTCTATTTGGAGCGTGCGGATGCCGAGATGGAGCGTCGCGGGCAGAAAGTGTTCCTGAAGGAATATGCAGCCGTGAGTGCCTACCGGGCGTGGGCTTACTTGCAATTGGCTTTGCTTTATGGCGAAATCCCGTTCTATATTCAGCCTCTGCTGTCTTATTCTGAAATAGAGCAAGTGATGAACGACCCTTCCAGACGGAAGGGACTGGGTGAGATTTGTTCTTATTTCATTGATGATTTGCTTCCTTACGTTGATGTGCCGTTTCCCAATTACGGGAACTTCACTTATGACCAGAATAGCTCGGTAAACAGTAGCGATTTTTTTCTTCCAATCCGTTTGCTGAGAGGCGACCTTTATTTATGGCGTGGTTCATTGGATGGCAATAAATCCGATTTTGCCAAGGCGGCTCAGGAATATCGTGATTATTTATTGTCCGAAGAACGATTTGTAAATCCTGAAATAAAGGTAGCTTATCGGACTGTGGATTTGGACGGCGCCCAAATTGTGGACCGTTGGAATTCCGTTTTTGTGGGAGGCAATACTATGGAACGTATCAGCCTCGTTCCATTTGCAGGCAACTCCCAATATGGTAAATTAGGAAGTTTGCAGCAATCGTTCAGGTATTTCATGGGTTCTGACGCGCTTCAGAAATTGGTGGATGAATCTTATTATTGCTACGTGATGTATACAGAAGAATCAGAATCGGATGAAAGTGAGTATATGTCTCGCTTTACGGGGCTGGCAAAGGATACTTTGTATTACGGGACAAAGGAAAATCCCCAGTATTATTCATATATCACGGTGCCGGGCACACCGCAATATTTCATGGGCGATTTGCGTTTCAACCGGGATTATCAGGAAGGATACGGGTTGAGCATCAATAAGTATTCTTCACTATGGCCGCATGTGACCACTTACCGTACGGGGGCGGTTTACCTCCGTCTGGCAGAGGCTATCAACCGTGCGGGTTATCCGTTGACGGCTTTCCATGTGCTGAAGTATGGTTTGAGCCGTGGCAATCTGATACAATACGATGCCAACGGGGAATACCGCCGTTTGATGCAGTCCGGTTATACGTTTTACGACATGTATGACAACAAGGATAATATGGGGTTGCATGCACGCGGTTGCGGGAATGCGGAGATGGACACGTTGCATTATGCGTTGCCGGCCATGGCTTCGCGTGAGGACAGCATAAGGAAAGTAGAGGATATGATTTGCGACGAGATGGCTTTGGAGACGGCCTACGAAGGCAACCGTTTTTACGACTTGATGCGTTTTGCGTTCCGTCGTGGAGAAGATTTCCTGGCTTCCCGTGTGGCTCGCCGTACGAGTCCGGACAATCCCGACCAGGCGCTTTATAATAAATTGAGAGACCGCAATAACTGGTATTTGCCGATGGTGGAGAATTGAGAATGACATACTAAGGAATGGCAGGCATGGAATTGCGCTTATATCGTGGTTTCCATGCCTGTTTTTTTTTGAGGAAAGTGTGAAATGGGAAAAAATGACATACGTTTTGTCGAAAATTGCCCTATCCTGTTTTGCCGATGTGGCTTAATTTTGCAAGAAGAAAAACTTGAAAGGAACAAATATCATGGAAATATTCACGGAAAGTCAGTTTTCTGCATGTTATATGCAGTATAGGGAGAAGGTGAACGGGTATATCTTCTCTCGGGTTCGTGACAGGGAAGAGGCGGAAGATTTGACCCAGGATGTCTTTGAACATATATGGAGATGCCGGGAAGGAGTGCGCATGGTAACCCTCCAGAATTTAGTCTTTAGGGTCATGCGGAATACCGTGATAGATTATCTGCGCCGCCGTTATATGAAAAAAAGCCGGATGGACATATACAGCTACGGTGAGGTACAGTGTGGTCGCAATACGGTCGAAGAAGACTATTGTTATAAAGAACTCCGCTTTGTGCATGAGAAGATGGTGAAACGGTTGACCGAAAGACGCCGTCAAGTGTATCTTTTGTATTTTTACAAGGGAATGTCGTATGCTTCCATCGCTGACCGGCTTGGTGTGGCCGAATGCACCGTGGGTGCGCATCTGTTGAGGGCACATAGGATGGTACGTATGGGGGTGGATAGGGCGTACCGGAATAAGGCAGGGTGAATGGAATCGGATATCCCGTTTTTGACAGTATGCACGGCTTTTCCGCTTTCCTGTATGCAAATGGAAAGGGAAAAGGCTTTCCTTTCGATGGCCTGAGGGCGGGAAAAGTACAGAAACAGGTATGGAAATGACTTTTCAAGAATACTTTTTTTAAGGTTTCAGGGCGTTTTTTTATGTTTATTTACTAAAGACGTGAATCGTTTGGAGCAGAATGGAAAATCGTTCGGCTGAGAAAACATTTTTTTTCTCCGCATGACGGTCGGAAGTCATGCGCTTGTCTGCGGGACAAGCACCTTGAAACCTTGGCATAACTTGCTTCGGGAACCGTTATTTTTTCTATTTGGAAAGGAAAAGCCTGCGGGTCCGGAGTGTCTTTTTGTAAGGCGAAACGCTTTACGGGGTTACGCCATTCTCTTGGGGCTGCGCAGGACGCAGCCAACGGTTTTCATAATGATAACATAATATGTGTCCGGCTTCCATCTTGTCTTTTCCCGACGGTACGGGAATCGCGTATTTACGGCGGACATCCGAGTGGGGGACGGATAAACGGGCCACGCACTATCGGATTTGACTTTTTGACATTTTGTAATGGGGGATTTTACAGACGCAGGATTTGCCCTTTGCTTAAAAAATCCAGAAACTCCCGGTAGGCCGTGCATTTCCGGAGCAGCGTTTCGTTTCCGGTCATGAAGAATTGCTTGCGTGCCCGGGTGAGGGCCACGTTGAGCTTGCGGTCTAATTCCCGGCCGTCTGTCATGACGGGTTCGGACAAGATAGGGAGCTGGTACGGGCGGCTGACAGTGGTGCTGAATATGATGATGTCGCGTTGGCTGCCTTGGTAACGTTCCACCGTGTCGATGGTGATGTCGGCCGTGTCGGGAATGTGCCGTTCGGCCAAGGCTTTGCGTATCATGGCGATTTGTGCGCGGAAGGGGACGATGATTCCGATTTGCTTACAGGGACTGAAGGGGATGCCCGAGCGGCTGTGCAGTTGGCAAAGGGTGTGTACTAAGTGTGCCACGGTCTCGGCTTCCCGCTTGTTGCTTTTTATATAATATTCTGCTTCGTCGGCTTGTACGGAAATGAATGCCATGCGTGTACCGGCTACGAAAGCGGTCCATCGGTCATCGTCCGGCCGGATGCCGAAAGCCAACGGTTCCTGTTGATGGGGGAGGGGAACGGCATCCAGTCCGCCGTTATAATAATTACGGTTGACAAATTCGCAGATGGACGGATGCATGCGTCCTTGGCGGTGAAGCATTTCCACGATGCCTTCCGTGCCTTGCAGGCTGTTTAGCCGATGCAGGCGTTCAAACAGGGAGTTACGGCAGTCGGTCAGCCCGATGGCTTGCAGGCTATCCTCGGTCACCCGTGACATTTCCCGGGGTTGGCTCACCACGGCGGGCAGTTGCTTGTGGTCGCCGATGAGGATGAACTTCCCGATGGCCAGACGGTTCAGGTTATAGTCTCCCCGGTTCACCGGAGTGGTGGCGCATAACAGGGGGAGCAGTTGGGGTTCGAGCACCTGTGAGGCTTCGTCGATGATGGCCACGTCGATGACCTTTAGGCTGAACAGTTCCGTCTGGCTGCATAGGCTGCTGATGGTGCTGGCAAACACCCTGACGGGCGCCAACTTCTCGTAGATTTCTTTTCGGGAGGTGGCATCCCCGATGACGTGCTTCATGAGCCGTGGCCGGAAGTCCGGGGCGCAGTTCAGTTCCTGCCCGATGCGGATATATTCCGGAGCAGGGTTGATGGCAGACAGCGTATGGCAGATTTCATCCACAGCCCGGTTGGTATAAGCCATGAGCAGGAGGGTCTTTTGCGGATGGTCCGACAAGAACTCTTCTATCATGGATTTCAGGGCCACCGACGTTTTTCCTGTCCCCGGCGGCCCGACAAGCAGGAAGTAATCCCGGGCCTGTTTGGCTTTCAGGACGATACGGTCTATTTCTTCATTCAGGTAATGCCGGTGGAGCCTTACGGACGGGTCGGTGGCCGGTGGCCGTATGCCCAACAGCAGCTCTTTCCGTTCCCGTGGGGCGGTGAGCAGGCTGAACAGTCCCGAATAGGCTTGGTTGAATGTGGCGTCCATGTAGCCCGGTTCTACGGCATAAAGGCTGTCGGGGCGGAATACTTCGGCATTCCGCTGTTTGTAAGATAGTTTCAGCAGCATGCGTTCAGGATGGATTTCCTCTATGGTGCAACGGAAGAACTGTTTGTTCGTCACGTTGTCCCCTTCGTGGTTCCGTTCGTAGAGCATCACCATGTCACCCTGCCGGAAGTTCGGGAGGAAGTCTTCGCCATATTCCGGAAGTTGCAAGTCCAACCGCACGACGGCACCTTCCTCGTCGGGGACGGGATGCAGTTTCAGTCCGGTCAGGATGTTCCCGTTCTGTTGTTTGGTCTGCGTGTCGCAGCACCATGTTTCGGCGAACCCGCCCGGCGAGTCCGCCCGGTCGTCCCCGACTTTGGCGCGGAATTGTTCGCGGGCGGTAAACGTCAGGAAGCGATGGAAATAATCGGCTTCCATTCCCCTCATGCCATGAAGCGGTGCCAGTATTTCCATCATGCGGGGGCGCAGGTAGCGGCTGTAGAGCCGGTCGGCACGTCCGTCCACGTTGAGCCGTTCTTCCGTCAGCTCCTCTATCAACGTGCGGGATTCCCCCCTTCTCAGGCGATGCTCTATGTGCAGGATGGCATTCCGCAGGGCCATGGCGCGGCGGATATGGCTGCGCGGCACGTCTACGGCATAAAGCCCGGGGTAGCGTGAATAGAAGAGGTAAGACTGTACCTGCTCACGCCTGCGGTCCAGGTTATAATACAGGATTTCTTTGTACAGGGCCATTTGCAGGCTGTGTTCTTCCTTCGGGCTGCGGTAGGGATATTCGTCCGCTTTTCCGCTTTTCAGTTCCACTAATTTGTCGGCGTTCCGGGTGAGCAGGTCCATACGCCCTTGCAACCCGAGGGCTTCGCAAAGGAAAGAAGGCTCCAGTTCCACTTCCGTTTGCCGGATGTCGATGCCTGCGGCGCTGAAACTGTTGCGTACGGTTTGCCGGATGTGGTGGAATTGCATTTCGCACCGGTTGAAGAAATCGCGGTCGATGTCCGGCAAGGTGGACCAGGCAAGAGGGGAGAACCGGAAAGAATTTTGCATGGAACGCAGGTAGAGTTCCGCTTCCGTCGTCCCGTCTGCGTTTTGGATAAATCGCTCATTCACGCAGTCGTCCAGAAACTGGTTGGCCGCATTTCCCAACTGTATGGCCGCAGAGCGTGCCGGAGGGGCGAATTTGTTCAACAAGTGGGTGTATGCCGAATACCCGTATGGCTTGATGCAGGCGCACAAGGCTGTAATGTCAATCAGGAAATCCGGGTCGAGAACTAACATCTCGGGTTTTAGGACGTAAGGATATGCGCTTTCCGCCTTTATGGCCTTGACCGATAAGAGATTGAGCTGTGCCCCTTCGTACAGTTGTCCGTTCAAGTCGGCGAACGTGCGGTCGGTTTCGTCGGCATATTCCACTTTCAACAGTTGTTCCGTGGGATGCGTGTGGTCTTTTCCATAAATGAAATGCTCGTCCCACCGGTGCACCGTTATCCGGATACGTTTGGCCTGCAGTACTTTTTCGGCAGGTGCGGGAGCGGGTCGCCAATGGCGGGGCAGGCGTTTTTGCACGTCCTCCGGGACATGGGTCTGGTAAAAAGCTGCCAATCCTTCGCAGACCGCTTTTAAGTCGTAGGCTTCATCCTCTCCGTTGGGCAGGAAAAGCCCTTTTTGTATTCGTCCTGCCCGTGCACGGAATACTTCCAACGGGTGGGACGGATGGCCGGTTTGTTTGCAGAGCCAGTGCAGGCGTGCGGCCGTGTGGGTGAAATCCACCGGACTGTGGCGGGTCCGGTCTTTCAGCGCACGGAGCAACAGCGTGTCGAGGGCATGGTAACGTGCGGTATGGTCCATGTCCGGCTGCATGATGTTTCTGATTTCATCGAATATGTCCTGAATCTCTTCCGTCATGGGTTATGGCGTATTCTGTTTGGACTTGGCTTCCAGTTCTTCGGCACTCAGTACTTTGCTTTTGAATCCTCCGCGAGAATTCTTGCGCGACGGGGCGGGAGCGGCACCGGTCGTGCCGCCATGGACGGCAGCACGGTAGCGTTGCCAACGTTCACGGATGGAAGTCACGTAGCCGTAGGTCTCTTCTCCGCGCAGGTAACCGTAACGCACCACGGGGTCGTTGTAATATTGCGGTTGGCTCAGGCGGAGGATGAAAGGAGCCACGTCGTTCCACAGGTGCGGGTTTTTGCCGTGCTTGCGTGCCAAGGCCATGGCGTCGCGGACGTGTCCCGTGCCTCCATTATAGGCCGCCAGGATAAAGTTTATACGTTCCGCCCTGCCGGGTATATCGCTGAATTTACGTTCGAGTTCACGGAGGTACCGGGCTGCCGCACTGATGTTCTTTTCGGGTTGGTGCATTTGATCGGCGGGCAAGCCGAGATGTACGGCTGTCTCAGGCATGATCTGCATCAGTCCGCGTGCTCCGGCCCACGATACGGCTTCCGGGTCGAAACCGGACTCTTGGTAACATTGTGCGGCCATGAGCCGCCAGTCCCACCCGATGGCTTGGCTATGACGGATAAAATGAGTGTCGTACGGCGAGATAATGCCCTTGGCGCGATTCTGGAAGGGGGCACGGACACGGCGTTTTACACTTCCGCCGGGAGACAGGCGCAACTGTTCCCTTTTTTGCAAGAAAGACCGCGTCTCGGGTTTATACCATCCGTCCAAGGCTTCGGCCAGGAAGGGTGCATCCTTTCGTACGACCCATCCGGTTTTGGCTGCGGCCGTGCTGTCTGACAGGCACGACCGGACACCGGAGAATTGCAGTTCCATGTCTGTCATGTGGTTCTCCGGAATTTCCAACGCGATGAGGTCTGCCTCTCCTTTTTTCAGACGTTGGAAAAGTTCCGCCGTATCGCGTACGGCTTCCATACGGAGCTTGGCACCGATGGAAACGGCAAAGTGTTCGGCCAATTCAAATTGCAGCCCGAATCCTTTTCCCTTATATTCATAATAGGTGTCGGGGCCGGATAGCGTGACGGCTATCAGCTCACCGGCTTCCTGTATCTGGTCTAAGTCATAAGCTGTTTCCGCACCTTCCTCTTCCGTAATACCCAAAGGGGATATTTTTTTCTCTTCTTTTTCTCCGCAGGATACGGCATTGAAGGACAGCAATAGGGAGGTTATGAGGCTGATTGACAGATAGGGTTTCCATAAGTCCGGTCTCCTTCTTTGTAACCGGGAACGGGTTTCCGTTCTGTTTCCGTTTGCACGGACTCTCATAAGGCTTGTCCGCTTTGTTCCAAATGGAGGCTGAGATGGTGAAGGATGTAGGTACGCATGATTTCGATAGCTTTTTCGTTTTCTCCTCCCTGGGGAATGATAAGGTCGGCATAGCGTTTGGTCGGTTCGATAAACTCCAGATGCATGGGTTTGAGTACGGCCCGATAGCGGTCCACCACCATTTGTACAGTTCTTCCCCGCTCCACGATGTCGCGTTCGATGACACGGATGAGGCGTTCGTCCGAATCTGCATCCACGAAAATCTTCAAGTCCATCAGGTCGCGGAGTTCTTTGTTGGACAAGGCGAGTATGCCCTCAATGAGAATTACCTTTTGCGGTTCCACGTGTATGGTCTCTTTGAGCCGGTTGCACTCCAAATAAGAATAAGTGGGTTGCTCAATGGCTTGTCCTGCCTTCAAGGTCTTGATATGCTGTATCAACAACTTCCAATCGAAAGCACAAGGGTGGTCGAAGTTGATTTTACGTCGCTCTTCCATCGGTATTCCTGTATTGTCGTTGTAATAGGAATCTTGTGGTATGAGGGCTACTTCGTGGGCGGGCAGGCTCTCTATGATTTTGCGTACGACTGTTGTTTTTCCGGAGCCCGTGCCTCCGGCTATTCCGATAATATACATGGGTATTCTGTTTTTGTATTAATATACATCCTCGTTCTCGGTGACTTCTTCCGATGTGAGCGGTTTGCGGTCCATAACCTTCCACACGTATGCGATGTAGGCCACGACAATGGGAAGGAGGAGAGACACGTAGGCCATGGTCTTTAGGGTGAATAGGCTGGAGCAGCTGTTTGCCAAGGTCAAAGAGCTTTGTAAATCCGCAGTGGAGGGATAGTAGGCTGTATGGTTATAACCGACACACAGGAGTAAGGATAATACGGTCAGTATGGTTCCTGCGCCTGTAAACCAAAAACCGTTGTGACAGGTGTGGCAGAAGATACCACGAATGAGGCCGAAAAGCACACCTGTCACACCTGAAAGGAACAAGACAAGCAATATCGGCATGTCTGTCAAATTGTGGAAATACTTGTATGGCTCCATGAAAATGATGCCGGTTTCCGGATGGACGGCAAAACCGTCTTTCAATAACGTGTGGACCACGAAAGCCAGGAAAAAAAGCAAGAATGGGATGCTGTCTCCCAATAACTGGCGGCGGCAACGTGGAATCAGCCCTGTGTCGCGAATGCTGCGGATGAAATAAAGGCAACCCAAAATACGAGCCAGAAAACAGACAGCCAGTCCCAACATGAGATTCCAAGGATTTGCCAAGGCATCCAAACCGTGCCATTCGTTACCCCAATGACTGATGACGGGATTTGTAGTTTCCGTCAGATTGGATTTGCAGACAAGGAAATCAGACCCGTTAAAGAATGTAGCTACGGCCACTCCAAGCAGAACCGGACCCATGACTCCGTTGAATACCAAAAAAGATTGGTAAGTACGTTTGCCTAACAGATTTCCTAATTTCGATTGGAATTCATAAGAAATGGCTTGTAGTACGAAACTGAAAAGTATGAGCATCCACAGCCAATATGCTCCGCCGAAGCTTGTGCTGTAAAACAGAGGGAAAGAGGCAAAAAAAGCCCCTCCGAAAGTGACGAGCGTGGTAAATGTAAACTCCCATTTGCTGCCTGTCGCGTTCACCAGTAAGGCGCGTTCCGTTTCATTCTTTCCCAAGCGGAATAACAATGAGTTGCCCCCTTGTACGAACAACAAGAAGACCAATAGCGCCCCTAACAGGGATATGATGAACCACCAATAATGCTGTAGAAAAATATAGGTAGATTCCATAGTTTTGATATTTGACAGTGACTAATCTTTTTATCGGTTACGCCCGGGATTCAGGCCCTTTTTGGATGGCTTTTACCATGATGCCTATCTCGGCAATGAATAAAATAGTGAAAATGGCCAGAAAGATGAAGAATGTCGTTTGTACCGCTCCTGCGGACAGGTTGGATATGGCGGCATTGACCGGTAACAAATCCTGGATGGCCCAAGGTTGTCGCCCGACCTCTGCTACGACCCAGCCGGCCTGGCTGGCTACGAAGGCGCAAGGAATGCTCCATAGGGCGATTCGGTGCAGCCATCTTTGTCCGTATAGCATGTTTTTCCATGACAGGAAAATAACCAAGGCGAAAAAAGCAAGGAAATACATCCCGAAACCTACCATAATCCGGAATGTCCAGAACGAAAGTCCTACATTCGGCACAAGGTCGTCAGGGTTTTGAATATAACCGTAACCGAAGTATGGCATGTTTTCTTCCAATGTGCGGCGGGACGCGTCCATCTTATCTTGTTCGCCGTCCTTTTGAGCCTGCCGGAAATCCGATAAGGCCGCGATTGCCATTTTGCCTTTCGCTATCTTTTCTGTGGCGGACAGCGCTTTAGAGCCGTCCCTTGCCGTATATCCTCCAACTAAGATATTGTGGATTCCCGGTACGTAACCGTCGGGATTCCGTGTGGCCAGAAAAGACAGCATCGTCGGGATTTTCCATTCGCCGACCACTGTTAACGGCTGTCTTGTCCCACCTTCGTAAAGCGCTTCCATGGCAGCCAGTTTCATCGGTTGGTATTGTGCGACCTGATAGGCGGATTTATCTCCGCTATATAGTGTCAACAGTGAGGCGGCCATACCTGTACATGCTGCAATTTTCATACTGGCCAAGGCGAATTCCTTCTCACGCCGTTTCAATAGGAACCAGGCACTAACTCCAATGACGAACACGGCTCCTACAATCCAACAGCTGAGTACCGTATGCAAGAATTTCATTACGGCTACAGGCGAAAAGGCTACGGCGAGGAAATCGACCATTTCATTGCGTACCGTTTCGGGGTTGAATACCATTCTTACGGGATATTGCATCCATGAATTGGCCACCAGAATCCACCAGGCAGACAAGGTGGCTCCCAGGCCGGTGAGCCATGTCGAAGCCAAATGGAACTTCTTGCCGACTTTGTCCCATCCGAAAAACATTACGGCTACGAAAGTGGCCTCCATAAAGAAGGCCACGATACCTTCAATAGCAAGCGGTGCTCCGAAGATATCACCTACGAACCAGGAATAGTTGCTCCAGTTCGTACCGAATTGGAATTCGAGAATCAGTCCGGTAGCTACTCCGATGGCAAAATTGATTCCGAACAGTTTCATCCAGAACCGGGCTGTCCTTTTCCAGAAATCATGACCGGAAATGACGTATCGTGTCTCCATAACTCCCATGATGACGGCCAGTCCCAACGTGAGCGGAACAAACAGCCAGTGGTACATTGCCGTCAGGGCGAATTGTGCCCTTGACCAGTCTATCATTGTCTCCATATTGTCTAACATAAGCCTTGTTTTTATTTCAAATTAAGGATGGATAGCTCTTTCTATCAGTTCGTTGCCTACATAGTCTTCCTTTTCTTCGGTCGATTTGCCTTTGAGGAAAGGCGGGAAGAAAAAAAGTTTCAGGATAAAGAACATGATGAAAAGTTTGATGAGAATCACGGCCCACAACGTACGTCCCAGCGTCATGCTGCGGAAACCGTCGCGGTAAAATCTCCAAATACCGATGATTCCTTGTCTGATCATAATGGATGCATAAGTGTGATAAGGCAAAGGTAAGCAAAAAACAGTTGGAAGCGGGTGCCATGCACGGATTTTTTGCTAACTTTGGATGAAAATAATATAAAAGACGTTGTATTATTATGGTGAAACATATCGTATTATTTCAGTTGTCTTCTGAGATGGAAGCCGGGCGTAAGAAAAATGTGATGGACGCTTTTAAGAAAGGGATAGAGGCCCTGCCTGCCAAAATCCCGTTTATCCGGAAGATTGAAGTCGGGTTGAATGCCAATCCGGAAGAACAGTTCGACATCGCGCTCTACAGTGAGTTCGACACGATGGACGACGTAAGGGCTTATGCGGTCCATCCGGCTCATTTGGCCGTAGCGGCTTTGCTGAAGGATTGCAAACAGAGCCGTTCGTGTGTGGATTATGTGTGTGAGATGGAATAGTAAGTAAGTTTTTTTATGAATTTTCTTGCGAATTTGTTGCTTATTTGCGGATAATAGTTTAACTTTGCCATAAACAAAAGAGAAAATGAAGAATATTGCAACACGCCACCATCATCATCCTAACGGTTAGAAATCGGTAGGCTGTCCCGCGTGTGCCAATGGAAGGATAGAAATGAAGGCTTGCCGATATGAACGGTGAGCCTTTTTTGATAGTTTAAGAATACATTATTGAAAAAACAGATATGCTTAGAATTGCAGTACAGTCGAAAGGACGTCTTTACGAAGACACCATGGCGCTCCTGGCGGAGGCCGACATCAAAGTGAGTTCATCCAAGCGCACCTTGTTGGTGCAGTCTTCCAATTTCCCCGTCGAGGTGCTTTACCTGCGCGACGACGATATTCCGCAGTCCGTGGCGGGAGGAGTGGCCGACTTGGGTATCGTGGGCGAAAATGAATTTGTGGAAAGAGAGGAGGATGCCGTGGTGGTACGCCGTCTGGGCTTCAGCAAGTGCCGCCTTTCGTTGGCCATCCCCAAGGCTGTGGATTATTCCGGCCTTTCTTGGTTCGAAGGCAAGAAGATAGCCACTTCCTATCCCAATATCCTGAAAAAATTCATGAAGGAAAACGGGGTGGAGGCTGACATCCATGTCATTACCGGTTCTGTGGAAATCGCGCCTGGTATCGGGTTGGCCGACGGTATTTTCGATATCGTAAGCTCCGGTTCCACCTTGGTTAGCAATAACTTGCAGGAGGTGGCCGTCGTCATGAAGAGCGAGGCGTTGCTCATCGCCAACCGGAATATGGACGATGCCAAGAAAGCGATTTTGGACGAATTGCTGTTCCGCATTGAGGCGGTAAAGAGTGCGGAAGACAAGAAATACGTCCTGATGAACGTGCCGTCGGACAAGGTGAAAGATGTCGTGTCCGTATTGCCCGGAGCCAAAAGCCCCACGGTGATGCCTTTGGCGCAGGAAGGGTGGAGCAGCGTGCACACCGTCATCGACGAGTCCCGCTTTTGGGAGATTATTTCCAAGCTGAAGGAACTGGGAGCACAGGGCATTCTGGTTGTTCCCGTAGAGAAGATGATTCTTTGAGCCGGACAGGTCGGCATTTTCATATCAAAAAGAGGAGGACAGCAAATGAATGTGATAAGATATCCGCAAAAAGAAGAATGGGACGAACTGTTGAAACGTCCCGTAATGAATGTGGACACGTTGCGTGAAACCGTATGCCGGGTGTTGGACGACGTGAAGACGGGTGGCGACCGCGCCGTCATGGCCTACGAAAAGCAGTTCGACCATGTGGAACTGGAGCGTCTGGCCGTCACGGAAGAAGAAATGGACGAGGCCGAACGCTTGGTGTCGCCCGAACTGAAAGATGCTTTGCGCCTGGCGCACGAAAATATAGGGAAGTTCCACGCTTCCCAACGCTTTGAAACGACGAAAGTGGAAGTCCGTCCCGGGGTGACCTGTTGGCAGAAAGCCGTTCCCATAGAACGGGTGGGGCTTTACATTCCCGGAGGGACGGCACCGCTTTTCTCCACGGTGCTGATGCTGGCCACACCGGCCAAGATTGCCGGATGCCGTGAAATCGTGCTCTGCACGCCGCCGGGACGTGACGGCAAGGTGCATCCCGCCATCCTTTGCGCAGCCCGTGTGGCCGGAGTGAACCGCATTTTCAAGGCAGGCGGCGTGCAGGCCATCGGTGCCATGGCCTACGGTACGGAAAGCGTGCCCAAAGTGTATAAGATATTCGGCCCCGGCAACCAGTATGTCATGGCGGCCAAACAACAGGTGTCGCTTCACGACGTAGCCATCGACATGCCCGCCGGACCTTCGGAGGTGGCGGTATTGGCCGATGCCGGTTCCAATCCGGTGTTCGTGGCGGCCGACTTGCTTTCGCAGGCCGAGCACGGCGTGGACAGCCAAGTCTTGTTGGTGACGACCGACGAAGCCTTGGTCGGCAAGGTACAGGACGAAGTGGAACGCCAGTTGGCTGCCCTTCCGCGCAAGGAAATCGCGAAGCAGGCATTGGCTCACAGCAAACTCGTCGTGGTGCGCGACATGGACGAGGCACTGGAACTGACCAACCGCTACGCGCCCGAGCACCTGATTATCGAAACGGCCGATTACTTGCAGGCCGCCGAACGGGTGGTCAATGCAGGCAGCGTGTTCCTCGGTTCTTATACGCCGGAGAGTGCGGGGGATTATGCTTCGGGTACGAACCATACGTTGCCCACCAACGGTTATGCCACGGCTTACAGCGGTGTCAACTTGGACAGCTACCACCGTAAGATCACATTTCAGGAACTCACGCCGCAGGGTATCCGTGACATCGGTCCGGCTGTGGAACTCATGGCGGCGGGCGAGCATCTCGATGCACACCGTAACGCCATGACCGTAAGATTGGAATCCATTAAAACCGAAATGAAATGAGCATGAAACCTTTGCAAGAATTAGTGCGCCCGAACATCTGGGCGTTGAAGCCGTACAGTTCGGCCCGTGACGAATACAAGGGTGCGGCGGCTTCCGTCTTTCTCGATGCGAACGAGAATCCTTACAATGCCCCGTACAACCGCTATCCCGACCCTTTGCAATTGGAGGTGAAAGAGATGTTGGCTCCCGTCAAAGGCGTGAAGCCCGGACAAATCTTTCTCGGTAATGGCAGTGACGAAGCCATCGACTTGGCATTCCGGATATTCTGCGAACCGAAAACGGACAACGTGGTGGCGATAGCCCCTACTTACGGTATGTATAAAGTGTGTGCGGACATCAACGACGTGGCCTATCGCCCCGTCTTGTTGGACGACGGTTTCCGGTTGGATGCGGATAAATTATTGGCCGTTGCGGACGAACACACGAAGTTGGTATTCCTTTGTTCGCCGAACAACCCTTCGGGAAACGACTTGGAACGGGAGGAAATCGTCAAGGTGCTTGAGCGTTTTCCGGGGATGGTGGTCATCGATGAGGCATACGCCGACTTTTCCGGACAGAAGCCGTTCCGTGAAGATTTGGAGGCATATCCGAACCTCATCGTGCTCAACACGTTTTCCAAGGCATGGGGGAGCGCGGCCATCCGCTTGGGCATGGCCTTTGCCTCAGAAGAGGTCATCTCCTTATTTAATAAGGTGAAGTACCCTTACAACGTGAACCAACTGACCCAACGTCAGGCCGTGGAGATATTGAAGAAGCGTTTCGATGTGGACAAGTGGGTGAAGACGTTGCTGCGCGAACGCGGGCAGGTCATGGCGGCCTTTGCCGAACTGGATATCTGCGAGAAGATTTATCCGACGAATGCCAATTTCTTTCTGGCGAAAGTCAAAGGAGCCGATGCGATATACGCCTATTTGGTGAAGAACGGCATTATCGTGCGCAACCGTTCGAGAGTGGAACTTTGCGGTGATTGCCTGCGCGTGACCATCGGTACGCCGCAGGAGGACAACAGTCTGTTGGGCGCGTTGCGTTCTTACAAACCGGAGACGATAAAATGAACATCATGAAAAAAGCCTTGTTTATAGACCGCGACGGCACTTTGATAAAAGAGCCGGCGGACGAGCAGATAGACGCGTTCGAGAAACTGGAGTTCGTGTCGGGTGTGATGCGCAATCTGGCATTTATCCGCCAGAAACTGGATTACGAGTTTGTCATGGTGTCCAACCAAGACGGGTTGGGCACGGATGCCTTCCCCGAAGATACCTTTTGGCCGGTGCACAATCTGATGATGCGTACCTTGGAGGGAGAGGGCGTGACGTTCGACGACGTGTTGATAGACCGCAGTTTCCCGGAAGAAAATTTGCCCACGCGCAAGCCGGGTACGGCCATGTTAGGACGTTACACTTCGGGCGGTTACGACATGGAGGCCTGTTGGGTCATCGGCGACCGCGAGACGGACGCGCAGTTGGCCCTGAACCTCGGTTGCCGTGCCTTGATACTGAAGGAGAAGGAAGAAAGTTCTTTTTCGGACGAGCGCATCCGTTACGTGGACAGTTGGGACCGTATTGCCGAAATCCTTTTTGCCGGAGAACGTAAAGCCCGTGTGCGCCGCACGACCAAGGAGACCGACATCGAGGTACGCTTGGATTTGGACGGCAGCGGCCGGTGTGATATCCGTACGGGATTGGGATTCTTCGACCACATGCTGGAGCAAATCGGCAAGCATGGCGGAATGGATCTGTATATCCGCACGGAAGGGGACTTGCAGGTGGACGAACACCACACGATAGAGGATACGGCCTTGGCTTTGGGTGAGTGCCTGTTGCGTGCTTTGGGCGACAAGCGCGGCATCGAGCGTTACGGTTATTGTCTGCCCATGGACGACTGCCTGTGCAGCGTGGTCCTCGATTTCGGCGGACGGCCTTGGTTGGTGTGGGATGCCGAATTCCGTCGCGAGAAAGTGGGCGAGATGCCTACCGAGATGTTCTTCCACTTCTTCAAGAGCCTGAGCGACGCGGCGCGGATGAACTTGAATATCAAGGCCGAAGGCGTGAATGAGCACCATAAGATAGAGGGAATTTTCAAGGCTCTGGCCCGGAGCCTCAAGATGGCGGTACGGCGCGACATCTATCATTACGAGCTGCCTTCGAGCAAGGGAGTCCTTTGACGTGAAGTTAGTATCCTTTACAGAAAGGACGGGGTTGCGGAAGGTGTGACGCTGTCTTGCTGAGAACGGAAAATCGTTTGGCGCAGAACGGAAAATCAATCGGCTGAGATTGATTTTCCGTTCTGCGGTTGTTTTTGTGAGTTTGTATGGCGTTGGTTATGAATGTGTTATTGGTTGGTGGATTTTTCTTGGAGAGGAAGCAGATGCTATTGGTTTTTGTTGACAAAATCAAAAAGTTCAGATAAAAAGTCCCCAAACGTAGTGGTTTGTTGAGTTATTTATGTATTTTTGTATCATCTTGTGAATTAACCTAATAAAATAAACCCCATGAAAAAGAAACAGATTTTGTTTTTTGCTTGCTGCTTGGCTTTAGGAAGCAGCACAATGGATTTGTGTGCCCAACGGACGATGGACAAACTGGGACGCGGCCTTGTGGCCACTGTCACCCAAAGCGGAAGTGGAAACTTCGTGAGTTGGCGTGTGTTGGGCGAGGAGTACTACGATGTGGCTTACAACCTTTATGCCAACGGTGAGTTGGTGGCCAAAGGGCTGTCTGCGAGTAACTATGTCCATACGGGAGGAACGGCCGAAACCCGATATACGGTGGCTCCCGTGGTGAAAGGCAAGGAGGGGGAACAGTGTGACCCCGTCAAACGTTTCAAGGAATTCAGTTTCTATTCCCTTACAGGACAGAATACAGGCTTCCTTAGAGTGCCGGGCGCGGAAATGAAAGGACGTAACGGCGAGGACCTGACGGAAAACTATATGTTCAACGATGCCGTGTTGGCCGATGTCGATGGCGACGGGATGCCGGAGATTATCGCCAAGCGTCTTTATACGGGTACGCCCGGAGTGGCGGACGTGGCCAACACTTCGGCTTACAACCGCATCGAGGTGTACAACATCAAGGGAGAACGGCTGTGGTACATCGACATCGGCCCGAACATGCAGTCGGGACCTGATGAACAGTTCGATGCCGTAGCTTTCGACTGGGATGGTGACGGCAAGGCAGAGGTGTTGATGCGTGGGGCTGACAACATGATTGTCCATCATCCGGACGGTACGGTCACGGAGGTGGGCAATATGTCCCATGATATCCGTAGGATTAACAATACCCAATATTCCATGCCCGACAATGAATATTTGCTCTACATGGAGGGAGCCACGGGCAAGTTGTACGAAATCGGTGAAAACGGCGAGAAATGGATGCCTTACCCTTGCAAACGGCTGGAACCGGGCGAGACGGACTGGACGGCAGCCTGGGGCGACGGCACGGGGCATCGTGCCACCAAGCACTATTTCGGTGCGCCTTATCTGGACGGCCGGCATCCTTCCATTTTCGTCGGACGCGGTTGCTACACGCGTCACAAGTTTTATACTTTCGACGTAGACCCTGCTACGCATAAGCTGACGGAACGTTGGAATTGGGTATGTAGTGTGGGAGGTCCGTGGTTCGGACAAGGTTACCACAACTTCGGCGTGGCCGATGTGGACATGGACGGACGGGATGAAATCGTGTTCGGTTCAATGATAATCGATGATAATGGAAAGGGATTGAGTACTACCGGCCTCGGGCATGGCGACGCCCAACATTGTACCGATTTGGATCCTTACCGCTTCGGACAGGAGATGTTTGCCTGCAACGAAAGTTCCCCGGCCATGAACTACCGGAATGCCACCACGTCGGAACTGTATTACCGTTTGCAAAGTACCAGTGACGACGGGCGTGCGTTGGCCGGCAAGTTCTATAAGGATTATCCGGGTTGCCAAGGGGCAAGCAGCCAGTCGGGTGTCATCAGCCTCACGGCAGACAAGCCGTTGCCCGACGTGGCGGGGTGGGACTTGAATTTCCGTATCTATTGGGATGGTGACCTGTGCAGCGAGGTGCTCAACAGCCCGGGAACGGAACGCCAACCCAAGATTGACAAGCCTGGTGTGGGGCGCATCTTCTTGGGGAATGGTGCGATGAATAACTGGAGCAAAAACAACGCATGCGCCACGGGTGACCTCTTCGGTGACTGGCGAGAGGAACTGCTCGTACGCGACGGGAAAGACTTGTTGGTTTATACGACCAACTACCCGACGGAATTCCGTATCCCTACCCTTTGGCACGACCATCAATACCGGCAGGGCATGGTGTGGGAAACCATCGGTTACAACCAACCTCCCCACTTGAGTTATTTCTTGGGCGAACTGGAGGGCATCACCGTGGCTCCGCCGCCGCTCACCACGGAAGGGCGTACGCAGATTGCGAACGGGGGCAATATTACTACGGCGCACAATGGTAGCCAGGTGCTTGTGTTTGACAATGCGGACATGTCGGTATCCGTGGAGCCGGGTGCCGAACCGTGGGTGGCCATGTTCAACGTGCCTTCGTGGGTGCAGGGTACGGCACCGAGAGATTGTGCCACGAAAGACGTGCCTATCGATTATGACTATTATACTTGTACGGTGACGGGTAGCGGGTTCAGTGGAGCCACACGCGTGGTCAAGCAGGGGGAAGGTACGTTGGTGCTGCCGGACGTGGAGATGACCCATAGCGGCAATACGGATGTATGGAACGGGACGCTCGTTTTCAACGGGACGATGAAGCAGTCCTCCCTTTGGCTCAACCGCCATACGTCGCTCCGTTCTGCCGGTACTTTCCGTAGCGTCAAGGCGGACTATAATGCCACGGTCTATCCGGGTGATGACGGACAGGTCGGAACCCTTACGGCAGACTCCGTGACGTTGGGTTTCGGTTCGCGCGTGGTCTTTGATTTGAAGAATGACTTTACTTCCGACCGTCTCGATACCAAGGTGCTTACCGTCGAGACGAAGTCGTGGAAATACGGGCCGAAGTATTTGGCGCCGGTGTTTGAGTTCCGGGGCGAAGAAGTGCAGCCCGGATGGTATCCGATAGGTACGGCAGCTACGGTCAAGGGGGATTTTTCCAGTATCCTCATCGAGGGTATCAGTTCGCAAATGAGTGCCAGGTTGGTGTTGGAGGATGGGATGCTTTACCTTTCCCTAAGCGATGTGCGTGCTGCATCCGATGTGGTTTGGAACGGTTTGAACAGCAATATTTGGGACTTTGGCCAAAGCGAGAATTTCACCTTGGCAGAGGAATCCGATCCCGTATTTTTTGTGACGGGTGACAGGGTTCTGTTCGACGATACGGCTGAACGCAAGAATGTGAGCCTTTCCGGCAGTATCGAAGCCGAAAGCGTCACTGTGGACAATAGTAAGAGCTATGTTTTCAACGGGAACGGTTTTTTGGCAGGGCATACGGCATTGGTGAAACGTGGCAGTGGCGTGTTGGCCATCAGCAATGACAATACGTATACGGGCGGTACGCGCATCAGCGGCGGTACGGTGTCGGTGAATATGTTGAGCAACTCCACACGGGCTTACGGAGGTCTGGGCGGTGTGGTGGAGTCGGCCGATCTTTTTGTCATGGAGAACGGTGCCACGTTGCAGACGACAGAGACCGTTACCCAAGGCTCTCCCATGAAGATGGAAGGCAAAGACGGGGGATGCGTCGAAAACCTCAAGGATTTCATCGTCGAAACCCCGGTGGAGGGTACGTTACTCACCAAAAAAGGAGACGGATGGATGAAACTGAACATGGCCAATCCCTCGTTGGAACGTCTTGCCATCAACGGTGGAACCGTACAGTGCGTGGCTTGCGACAGGCCTGCACAGACGGTAGAATTCATATCCGGTACGTTGTATGAAAATACAGGTTCAAGTTATGCCATCCATGTGCCGGAAGGCGGTAATGGTACGTGGTCATTGGCCAACCGTTCCACTTATACCAATAAGATTACGGGCGAAGGTACGCTTACGATATATTGTGCAGTGGAACATGGTAACGGTTGGTTTGCCACACGTACGCCGGTGGCCGTCAATTTGAGCCTGTTTACAGGGACAATCAATGCCACGGCCGACATGGCCGACAGCTATCCGCGTTTTACGCTCAATACGTCTTCGGGCATGCCGGACGGTACGCTTAACATAACTGCAGGCGTGACGGTGCAAAACACGGGGCGGACTTTCCGTATTGGGAAATTGGCCGGAAAGGGCACGTTGGGCGGTTATGCCTCTTTTGCCAATGACGGGGCTACAGGTGTCAACACGTGGCAGGTGGGATGTGACGATGATTTCGCTTGGGCCGGAACCGTGACAGCCAATTCTAAGTTCGATAAAGTGGGCAGCGGCAAGATGACGGTCAGCGGAGTATGGGACAATACGGGCGAAGTGGCCGTGAAGGAAGGCACGCTTTGCCTGAATGACCGTTCGGCAGAAAATGCCATGTTGGGAAGCGGAGAACTCTCGGTTGAGGACGGTGCGGTTTTGTGTGGCATGGGTAAATTGGGCAATGCTTCGGTCACGGTGGAACGTGGCGGACGCTTGTATTCCGGAACGCGTGAGGGGGCTTCCTCAGGGACGTTGGATTTCTCAGGCAAGAGGCTCACGGTAAGTACCGGTGGGGAGGTGCTGTTCAATGTGGCTTCCAAGGTACGCTGTACGACCTTGGAAGGAATAAGCTCGTTCTCCCTGCGTGGTACGCTGAAAGTGTCGGTACGTGAAGGGCTCGAACTGGAAGCCGGTGATGAGTTCCAACTGTGGGTCGCAAACCGGACGGCACTTTCATCAGCCTGCACGTTGGATTTGGATAGCCCCGGAGAGGGTTTGGAATGGGATACTTCTGCATTGGAGGACGGAATCTTGAAGGTGAAAACAGCGACGGGTATTACGGGGGTGGTTTCTGGTGAACCGGTAGATTGCGTGGTTTATACGTTGGATGGAGCACATGCGGGGAGTTTTACCTGCATGCCGTCGGAGGTCGGGGAGTATATGGAAGAGAATGGATTCAGGTCTGGTATGTACATGGTTAAGATGACCAAAGGTCAGCGGACGGAGAGCCGTAAGGTGACTATCGACTGACAGGCCATGCCGCACGGCTTTCAGCTGTGCGGCATAGCATTCTTTAACATAGAATTAAGGAAAATATGCTGTAATGATTACAAATATGAACGTTTTTATCCGTATTTTTGAATCGTTAGAAACATTATAGGTTTAAATTCAAAATTTAAAAAAGTTATGGGAAAGAGAATTAAGGGTACACGTACGGAAAAGAACCTGATGGTTTCTTTTGCCGGAGAGTCTCAGGCCAGAATGAGATACACTTACTTTGCCAGTGCGGCAAAGAAAGAGGGTTATGAACAGATTGCAGCTATATTTACGGAAACGGCCGATCAGGAAAAAGAGCATGCAAAACGTATGTTCAAGTGGTTGGAAGGCGGCATGGTAGAGATTACGGCCAGTTATCCGGCCGGTGTCATCGGAACCACCATGGAGAACCTGAAGGCTGCGGCTGCCGGAGAACACGAAGAGTGGTCATTGGATTATCCTAAGTTTGCGGACATTGCAGACGAAGAAGGTTTTCCTGCCATTGCTGCGATGTACCGTATGATTTCTGTGGCGGAAAAAGGCCACGAAGAGCGTTACTTGGCATTGTTGAAGAACCTGGAGGAATTCAAGGTGTTCGTGAAGGACGGAGAGACGGTATGGCAGTGCCGCAACTGCGGTTATATCCATGTGGGTAAAGAAGCACCGCAGACCTGTCCGGCTTGCTTGCATCCGCAGGCTTACTTCGAAGTGAAGAAGGAGAACTATTGATCGTTTGCCGTATTTTTACGGTGGACGAAGGCGGCTTTCCGGTTCTTTCCTGATAAATGGGTTCAGGGAAGAACCGGATTTTTTATGAAAGGGGATTTTAACATACCTTGCTATTTGGGGTTATTTTTAAGTTTTTAAAAGGGGGGTATTGCTCTTATAATGCAAAGCGGTTTTTGTACTTCTGAAAAATGGGTAAAAGGAACATCTATTATAAAGAGGTTTGTTGAGGACACGATTTTAATTCGTTTCTTTGCAATCAACAACAAGGAAACATTATGATACCAGACGAGAAAACCATCAAATCACGCAGTATGAGCGTTTACAAGACATTGTCGAATGCATTGCGCTGCACGTTCGACGAGTTACAAAACCAATGTAAGTTAGGAACTACGGAATTATGTCTGAGCATTGCCCGTCTGATGCAGGAGCATAAGATTAGGCAAGAGCGCGAAGGAGATAATGTGTATTACATGTTGGCTTATTGAGTAAGCTTGACCTAATAGGTAAAGAATAAAGGGGATGTTAAAGCACCCCCTTTATTCTTTCTATATGGACAGTTCTGATTACTTGTTCAGAGCCAAAGCCACATTTACGGCACAAGCTACCGTACAACCTACCATCGGGTTGTTGCCGATACCCAGGAAGCCCATCATTTCCACGTGGGCGGGAACGGATGAAGAGCCTGCAAACTGAGCGTCTGAGTGCATACGGCCGAGCGTATCCGTCATACCGTAAGAAGCCGGTCCGGCAGCCATGTTGTCCGGATGCAAGGTACGGCCTGTACCGCCACCTGAAGCTACTGAGAAGTAGGGCTTGCCTGCCAATACGCGTTCTTTCTTGTACGTACCGGCTACGGGGTGTTGGAAGCGGGTCGGGTTGGTAGAGTTACCCGTAATGGATACGTCTACGTTTTCCTTCCACAAGATAGCCACACCTTCGCGCACATCGTCTGCACCGTAGCATTTTACTTTAGCACGAGGACCGTCTGAGTATGCGGTTTCCTTCACTACGTTCAGTTCGCCCGTGTAGTAGTCGAACTTCGTCTGTACGTAGGTAAAGCCGTTGATACGTGAGATAATCATGGCGGCATCCTTGCCCAAGCCGTTCAAGATGCAACGCAACGGGTTCTTACGAACTTTGTTGGCCATTTCGGCAATCTTGATGGCACCTTCGGCAGCAGCGAAAGATTCGTGGCCGGCCAAGAAGGCGAAACACTGCGTCTCTTCGCGGAGCAGACGGGCTGCCAAGTTTCCGTGTCCGATACCTACTTTACGGTCGTCGGCCACAGAACCCGGAATACAGAAAGCCTGCAAGCCGATACCGATAGCTTCGGCAGCTTCGGCTGCGTTCTTGCATCCTTTCTTCAATGCGATGGCAGAACCTACCACGTAAGCCCACTTTGCATTTTCGAAACAAATCATTTGGGTTTCTTCGCAAGTCTTGTAAGGATCCAAACCAGCTTCTTCACAGATTTTGTTAGCCTCTTCAATATCTTTGATACCGTTTTCGTTCAATGCAGCCAAAATCTGCTTGATGCGACGGTCCTGACTTTCAAATTTCACTTCTCTAATCATAATCTGGTTCCTCCTTATTATTCTTTACGTGGGTCAATAGATTTAACGATTCCCTGTTCCGGTTTTGTACGACCGTATGTACCTGTTACAGACTTCAAAGCTTCGTCTGCGGGTACACCTTTCTTGATGGCCTCCATGAATTTACCCATGTGTACGAATTCGTAACCGCATACCTGATCGTCTTTGTCGAGGAACATTTTGGTGATGTAACCTTCAGTCAATTCCAAGTAACGTGTACCTTTGGCCAAAGTACCATAAAGGGTACCGGTCTGGCTACGCAGCCCCTTACCCAAATCTTCCAATCCGGCACCGATCATCAAACCGCCTTCGGAGAAAGCAGACTGTGTACGGCCGTAAACGATTTGGAGGAACAATTCGCGCATGGCTGTGTTGATGGCATCGCAAACCAAGTCGGTGTTCAATGCTTCCAGAATCGTCTTGCCCGGAAGGATTTCAGAAGCCATGGCAGCCGAATGGGTCATACCCGAACAACCGATAGTTTCTACCAAGCATTCCTGGATGACACCTTCTTTTACGTTCAGTGTCAACTTGCAGGCACCCTGTTGGGGGGCACACCATCCGATACCGTGAGTCAAACCTGAGATGTCTTTAATCTCCTTTGCCTGTACCCATTTGCCTTCTTCTGGAATGGGGGCTGGTCCGTGGTTCGGGCCTTTGGCAACACAACACATGTTTTCTACTTCGTGTGAATAAACCATAATTATACTAATTTATTATAGGTAATATAATGAGTTTCTTATTAAAAATCCTCATCTTTTTGTGCTGCAAAGATAATCAATTTTTAGTATTTCATTAAAAGCCGGTACCAACTTTTTGGGGGCGGTTCATGATTTTTATCACTTATATGAGGGATGGGGTGTTTGGACTGATATTGGGGGAGTATTGCTTTGCCGTAAATTTACATGAGAATGAAAAAACTTTTAAAATAGAAATGCCAAATGAATTATTTTTTATACTTTTGTCTCGTGATTTGTCCTCCTCTTGTGGGAACGATTGTTTTGGAGAGTGCTTTTCATTTGATATGTAAACAGCGTCGCATCGGAGGCAATCCATAGGCAAACGGGAGAATACAAATTTTCAGGAATGTCTGTTTGTTTGATGTAAATATCTAAAAACCAGTAAAATATATAGTTTTACCGGTATGGTCATCAAGTATTTATGGGTAAGATAGTTTCATCTCGTAAGGGGATGGGAAGCCATGCTGTACGTTGGTCTATTCTGGTACTTCCCGTGAGGCATAGGGGCAATCCGGCTCGTGCATTGCGTATGGAGGCTGACCGGAGTGTGAAGAGGGATGAAGCGATGTTGGAATATTTTGCACCTGAATATATAGAGGTGAAAAGAAAGGGAGGGGAATTCGTGCCTACGGAACGTCCTTTGCTTTACAATTATGTATTCATCCGTTCTACGGAAGCCGAAATTTACCGAAGGCAGCGAAGTGCTTTGCATGCCTATAGTTTTTTACCGCGCGTTCATAGCGGTGGCGAAAGTCATTATCCCTATCTTTCTGACGCTGAAATGAGGAACCTTCGTTGGGTGGCGGAAGCATACCGTGGCGAGCTTCCGGTGTATGCGCCGGATTCAGGACGCTTGGTGAAAGGCGACCGAGTCCGGATTACGGAAGGGGAGTTTAAAGGAGTGGAAGCCGTGGTGGCAGTCCAACCCGGTGCCGGGCATAAGGAAGTAGTGGTTTGCATAGAAGGATGCTTGTGGGTGCCTTTAATGCGTGTGTCTGCCGGACAATATGAAATCATCGGGCTGAACGAAAGCGGCAAACATGTGTATACGAAGTTGTCCAATGAACGTATTTTCCAGGGGCTTCATAAGGCATTACGGAATTACCATTCCCGTGGCGGTGTGACAGATGCCGACCGGGCTTTGGCAGAAGAGGCCTTGCGTGCCTACGGTAAGTTGCAGATGGATAGCGATGTGATGCGTTGCAAGTTGGCCTCCATCTTGTTGATGGCTCATACGGTATTGGGGAAACGGGAAGAGAAGGGTGAGTTGGAAGCTTTTTCCCGCACCATCCTGCCTTTGCTGAAAGTGGAGCAATCCTGTGCCTTGTTGTTGGCTACGTTGTATGGTTGTACGGATAATAATATGTATTACCATGAGGCACATGCTTTAATCGTTCCATGGCGTAAGGAACCCGATATGAAGAAAAGCAAGCGGCAGCTTTTGCTGTGGTTAGATGATTATGACGAATGGTTGGGGCATCGGGGATAAATATTTATAGCCGGAAAGTTTGGAATGTCTGTTTGATTTTTCTACCTTTACGTGGGCGTTATGACAAAGGCTTGGATGAAGTATCCGGTTGGTGTACGGATTCAGAGAAGATGTTATGGATTTCCCGGGAATGTTGAAAGGTACGTGTTGGAACGGAAATGAAATAAAAGGGAGGACTTGGAATGGATTTTTTGAAAAGGCTTTATCCTATTGGTATACAAACGTTTGAAAAGATAAGGAACGGTAATTACTTGTATATAGACAAGACGGAATACGTCTACCGTATGGCGCATTCCGACTCAAATTACATGTTCCTGAGCCGTCCGCGCCGTTTCGGCAAGTCGCTGTTGACAAGTACTTTGGAAGTCTATTTTGAAGGGCGTAGAGAACTGTTTAAGGGTTTGGCTTTGGAGGGGCTGGAAACAGAATGGACGGAGTACCCCGTCCTGCATTTCGACATGAGCACGGCCAAGCACGTGGACAAGGAAGACCTGATTTTGGAACTGGAGAAGAAACTGCTGAGATATGAAGCCCTTTACGGGCGTGGTGAAGGGGATGTCAAAGTCAACCAGCGCTTGGAGGGACTGATTCAAAGGGCTTACGAGCAGACGGGCCGCCAGGTGGTGGTGCTCATCGACGAATACGACGCGCCCCTGCTCGACGTGGTGCATGAAGAAAAGGACCTCCCTGTCCTGCGTAACGTCATGCGCAACTTCTACAGTCCGCTCAAAGCCTGCGACCCCTACCTGCGCTTCGTGTTCCTGACGGGCATCACCAAGTTCTCGCAACTGAGCATTTTCAGTGAGTTGAACAACATTAAGAATATCAGCATGCTGCCGGAATATGCCGCCATCTGTGGCATCACGGAGGAGGAGATGGCCACCCAGATGGACGAGGATTTGGATATTTTAGCCGGACGGTTGAACGTGAATCGCAAAGAGGTCGTAAAGAAGCTAAAAGACCATTACGACGGTTACCATTTCACATGGCCCTCGCCCGACATCTACAACCCTTTCAGCCTGCTGAATGCTTTCGCCGACGGGCGGTTGGACTCCTATTGGTTCGGCAGCGGCACGCCCACATACCTCATCGAAATGCTGAACAAATTCGGTGTATTGCCCTCCCGGATAGGAGGTAACGAGGCTGTGGCGGCTGATTTCGACGCACCGACCGAACGAATGGAAAGCATCACGCCCTTGTTGTACCAAAGCGGCTATGTCACCATCAAGGGATATGATGAGATGTTCCAAATCTATACGTTGGACA
>ENA-ORNB01000025-ORNB01000025.1-human-gut-metagenome-genome-assembly--contig:-NODE-25-length-185822-cov-21.457126_pt1 | contig 185822 bp, 139 predicted proteins | sample MGYA00242112_ERZ509016 | MGnify/ENA primary metagenome ERZ509016 (study PRJEB26280, sample SAMEA2338705) | human gut metagenome | biome: human gut; feature: human-associated habitat; material...
GCTACCGGTACAACTTCTGATAGGAACAGAAGACGCAATAAAAGAGAAACACAGCAAGGGCGGTTCTTCCACACGCAAGGAGGAGCCGCCCTTGTCATGCATAGATCAAACAGAAAAGGGACATTATTTTTCCTACCCCGGGAAGCGGAACCAATCGATAGTTCTCCTCCCTATCCCTCCTCGCCCTCTTGTCACTCCGGAAGATTCAGGAAGAAATACGGCCAGTACCCCAGCGTTTGTGAAGGAAACGTTCGATGGGAGAAAACAGGATTTTATCCGCAAGCAATCCAATAACAACAATTGTCAGCATAATGGCGATCACTTGGTCCATGCTCATCAGTTCGCGACCATAGTGCAGGAGTTGCCCAAGGCCGAATCCGGTCAGGATCGCCACGTAAATTTCAGCCGCCATCAGGGAACGCCAGGCAAAAGCCCAGCCCTGTTTCATGCCACTGACGACAAAGGGGGCTGCGGCCGGAAGAGTTACATACAACAACGTATGAAACGGACCGGATCCCATCGTTCTGGCCGCACGGGAATAAATAGGGGGAACGTTACGCAACCCATTGTCCGTGGAAAGGATTACCGACCAAAGCGTACCCATGATCACAACGAAAAGCATCGCCGACTCCGTCTGTCCGAACCACAAACAGGCCAGCGGTACCCAGCAAACGCTTGGGAGAGCCTGAAGCCCGAGAGCCAGGACTCCTACCGTATCATTTACAAACCAAAACCTGGAAGCCAGCATCCCCAGGGGAATGCCGATCACCAGTCCGATGGCATACCCGATGACCAAACGCTTCATGGTAATCAGTATCGCTCCTCCGAGTGTCCCGTCCAGCAGCGAGTTGTACAAATACTTTCCGACAGACACAGGGGATGGGAACAAGACATCCGACCAAATGCCGCTCGAAGCCAGTACCTGCCACAAAGCAATCAGGCACAGGAAGAAAAGAATCGTGATAATATGGTGTTTCATTCTTAAAAATCATCAAGTTTTTTTCCCGAGCGGGTCAATCGGCCACCTCGCCGGAAGTATAACCTTTAAGAGACCGGGTAATCGTCAATGAATATCCGGCCAGTTCCATGCTGTTAATGTCTCGCGGGCGCGGAAGTTCGATTGAGAATTCCTCGCAAATGCGTCCGGGATGGGGAGAAAACAATACCACTCTGTTGCCGAGGCAAACGGCTTCCCGCACGTTATGGGTCACGAAAATGATCGTCTTGCGGCGCTTTTCCCAAATGGTCTGAATATCTCCGTAAAGCTGTTCGCGAGTCATCGCATCAAGAGCAGCGAAAGGTTCGTCCATCAACAGGACTCGCGGATTGGGCGCCAAGGCACGGGCCAGGGCGACACGCTGCTTCATGCCACCGGACAATTCATGGATATTGGCATGCATGAATTTGTCCAGTTTCACGAGATGGAGGTAGTACTTCGCGACCTCAAGGCGTTCCTTGTTATTCAGATTGGGCTTGAGTTTCAGGGCAAACATAACGTTGCCCAAAACATCCAGCCACGGAAAAAGCGCCGATTCCTGAAACATCATCATGCGTTCCCGAGCCGGACTTTCAATGACATGACCATCCATGCGTGCCGTCCCGGAATCCGGGAATTCCAGACCGGCAATGATATTCAATAAGGTTGACTTGCCGCAGCCGCTGGGACCGACCAGGCAAACGAAATCCCCTTCCCCGACTTTCAAGGATACGTCGTCCAAGGCATGGACAACTCCACGGTCTGAGGAAAATCTCTTGCTGACGTGTTCGATCAACAACTTGGCAGGTTCCACCGGTACGACTTCCGGATGTAACGCAATGTCCATAACCAGGTTCCTTGTTATTGAGCAAGAGGAGAGGCGACCATACCCTGTACGGGGGGAACTTCGTCCAGCAAATCGGCTACCTGTGCATCATGAATGAATTTTTCCAGTCCCGGGACTGAAATTTCGTTGGTCAGCACCAGGCGTTTCCATGCTCCTTGAATCAGTTCGGGTGAAACCTGCGTTTTTGTCAGAGCCGAAAGTTCTTCAACGACCATCTTTTGAGCCTCTTCCGGGTGCTGGATAATCCAGTCCGTCAATTCCTCATGAGCGCGAACAACCTTGCGGAGCAACTCCGGGTGTTTCTTCATCCATTCGGTACGGGCGACCAATACGGTTGTAACAGCATCTTTCTCCTCGAGAACGGGAACGGCTCCAGCTTCACGTTCCAACCGGGTAATCCACGGTTCCACCGTCCAGACAGCATCAAGCTGACCGGATTGGAACAAGGCGAGCTGATCGGGATTGGCCGTCGGAATAATGTTCACGTCTACTCCATTGGACGGAGTTGTAAAATCCTTTTCCTTTTTCAAGGAATCGGGAGCCAGGGCTCCGCGCAAAATCACCTTGTACCCCTGCCCTGCCAGCCATGCCCGACAGGCCACATCCTGGGTGTTGCCAAGCTGTGGAGTCGCGATCGTCTTCCCCAGCATGTCTGCGGCCCCATGAATGCCGCTGTCCTTGCGGGCCACCAAAGCGGAAGCGCCGTTGGCGGCACCTGAAACGATGCGAACCTCCCTGCCCTTCGACTTGGCGTAAGCATTAATCGCGGGACTTGGCCCGACGTAAGTCATGTCAATCGAGCGGGCAAAAATAGCTTCCATGGCACTGGGACCGGCATTGTAGGTGAACCATTCGAATTTATAGCCCGGTACGCGTTCCTCAAACCATCCCTTGCCGTGGCGCTCCATATTGCGCGCCACCAGGGACTGCACATGAGTTATGTTGGGGAAATGCCCCACGCGAATAACATGATCATCCTGTTTGCCATCGTCCCCGCAAGAAACGAGAGTTCCCACCAAGCATGCGGCGGCCATTGTCCTCAATATCGTTGATGTAATTACTCTGGTCATGACGAATGTGATTTCCTTTTCTGGTTCCCGGAAAGGTAAAAGCACCTTCCGCATCTCTATAATAACATACTAACCAGACAAAGAATGCACGCATTATTCCCGCCTTAGGAAAATTGTCACACAACGGCATCATCAGGAGACAGGGGATTCAATGAAATAAAACCGCAGTTTCCTTTGCGAAAACTGCGGTCCGGAATTTCTCTCCAGGGATGAAGGAGGAGGACCCCAGTCCCCCCCCCCTTTCCTGAGGTTAGAACGTGTAAACCACGCCGATATTACCTGTTATATTATTGGCGCTGCTCTTCACCTCGAATGTGCCGCCCATGTAGAAGGACACGTTCTGGTCGTACGGCATCGTCAGGTCGATGCCAAACAGACCGCCGTAGCGGGATTCGCGGGCAGGCTTCATAAAGTAGCTCGTACTCGGATCCGCGATAAAGGAGGCATGGGTAGGCGCACCCTGATCAGCAGCATCATAAGTAAACAAGGCCTTGAAACCGACCCGGGCAGCAGGAGCGTCGTCGAAGATCGAACTAAAGCTCTCGTAGTAGCGACCGCCGACACCCAGTTCTACGGAGAGGGCATTTTGTCCTTCAATATTCAACCCGGCATTGCCAATCGGTCCATGTTCCGTGTAGCCGTCGATCGTATGGTAGCCGATCTGAACCTGGCCGATCAGCTGGAACACGGAATCCTGCCGGACGCGGGCATCGTAGGCCGCTTCGTAACTGGCATACGTTGCAAATGCCGACGTGTCGCCCAAAGCCTTATTGTAGTAATTGCCGAAGGCCACCGTACGATCGGCGCCGATATCCGTCTGGCTCAAGCCGACCAAACCGTAGTGGTGCCATTGCTTCGTGTCTTTTCTGACGTAGAAGTCGAGGTAGCTGGTATTGTTACGGTTCTTGTTGCCCATAGCCGTCCAGTCTTCCGAATCGTAGGAGAACGCCATGCCCGCCTGGAGTTTGTACATCTGGAAAGCGCGTTCCACACCAACGGTTCCTCCCCAGGCATCCCTCTTATAGCCGGAGCCATTGCCGTCTCCATGCAATTCGGAATGGTCACCAGTTGCCTGGGCCCAGACCTGGATGTTGGGATTCTTGGTGGCCATCTTCCAGGAGGTATTATCTACTGCAGAGCGCATAATACGCATGTGGTTGTTATTCCTGTCGATTTGTGTCTGCATCAGCGGAGTCAGGCAGAGGCCGCCGATGGATTCCAAGGCGTTCTTGATGTTGTCTTCGCCGTTCACATCCTTGAGATTTTCAATGACCTTGCCCATTTCTCCATCAGGATTCAGGGCTTCGATATGTTCCAGAACATTGGTAATATTTGTGACGTTGTTGACAATTTCATTGTTGATATTGTAGATGTTCTGCCCCTTGTAGTTGAGGTGGAGCACCAAATCGACATGGTTGTCAACCTGTTCAACCTCCACATTGTAGTAATAGAGGTCATGATCCACCTTTCCGCTAAAGGAACCGACAAGGTCGCCGGATTCCAGGATCGTCCACCGGCTCTTATCAGCGACAACCTTTTCCTGTTCCAGCGTGTAGAAGTCCTGGCGGAGTTCTACGGTGGCATTATTCAAGGTTGCCGTCCCGGACACGGAAATCATGTCGGATTTGGAACCGAGGATGTCGATGTCCACGACGTAACGGCTGGAGGACCCCATCGTCAGAGACCCCATGTTCAAGGTAGTGATTTCGCCCTTGTTGTTGACGGAACCGACTTCGATCACGGCATCCTTCGAGGAATAGGCATTGGCAATCACCGCACCCGTCGTACCGGAATGACCGGACAGGGTAGTGCCACCACTCAGCGTAATGTCGCCGGATACCATGCGGTCGAGAATCAATTCCCCGGTCTTCACATTGATATCCATCGTATCGGTGATGTCGTCACTCGTGCGCTTGTCGAGCACCAGTCTGCCATCGCCCGTCTTGTTCATCGTACCGGTACCGGCAAGAACCCCGTTCCAGTACGTATCGTTCCAGGTCTTCATTTCGAAGTTCTTGCCATTGGAATCGAGTTTACCTTCAAAGGAAACGCTGTCGACGGCACCGTCCTTGCCGGTCGTGACGACAGCCCTCTCCCCACTAATCTTCAAGGTCGACGATGCATTGCCGAACGCACCGGAAGTTTCACCGGCAAGCGTGGAATAGTCGCCAACGGACAGAGTGCCTGAGAATTGATCAGAGCTATTCTGAATCGTAACCTTGCCCCGGCCTTGCAAAGCCAGTTCGGCATTGCCCTCAAGGGATCCGGCAAGATACAGGTTCCTGTTCGTGGACACATTCAACACCCCGTCCGCATTGACAACTAAAGCACCGCCCAGCGTCAAATCCTGTTTCACGTTCATTGTACGGGAGGCTTCTTCGATCGTATCGGAGGACTGCAGAATGATCCTGCCGCCTTCGTCGAGTTTCAATCCCGTCCCGGAGAGGTTCAACTCGCCGTTATTCAGAATCATGTCGCCCAGGACTTCAGCATTGTCATCCAGCGTCAGAGAACCGTCGTTTACCAGAACATCCAGTTCAACAGTTGCATTCTTAATGAAGACGGTACCGCTACTGGTCAGCAGGGAATCTTCACTGTTACCCTTGACGGTGCTTTCGCCGATGAACTTCATCGAAGTATCGGAAGCAACATTGATATTACCGACTTCATACACGGTATGCGCTCCGTCGACCACGGCGGAACCGTCCATTACATTGAAGGAACCGATAATCGTACCGCCGCCATTGAGAAGGAGTTCCTTGGAGCCTGTCTTGTTCAAAGATCCGAGGTTTTCCAAATCACCGCTAAGCGTCGTATTATTGAGCGTTTCCAGGTTCAGGACAGTACCGGAAATATTCTTGCCGATCTCCAGGGAGCCGAAACCGTTACGGCCATTATCTGTCGTCACCGTGGAGTCTTCTCCAACAATCAACACCCCGCCCTTGCCCAGAGCATTATTCGCAGAAAGGATGAGGTGTCCACTCAAGTCCACATCGGAACTGAAGCCGTCATTGCTGCTGTTGATCTTGATTGAGCTATTGTCTCCATTCGTCACCAGATGGAGGGTATGATCCGTACCGACGAGAGCGCCGCTAATTGTCAGCGTACCTTCCGTTACCGAGCCATCGTCCGAGTCAACCGTCCCCGCCTGGATAGTACCGTCAGCGTTGACGATGACATTGCCGGAGAGTTTCTGGTTGTCTCCTTCGAAGGAAACCGTCCGGTTACCGCCGAATTCATCTGAATCTTCCCCACCAAAGGAAATGGAACTATTGCCGAGGCTGCCTCCTTCATTGACAGTCAGATCTCCATCCGGAGCCAGTGAAATCACGCCGGATTCCAGGGAGGAATCCTTCTTGACGACGACATGTGCATTTTCCTGGATCGTGGCATTGCCGCTGACCTGGTTCCTGCCATCAATGGTAAACCAGCCTCCGTTGACTTCCAGATTGCCGATGATGCTGGAGTTGCTCATCGTCAGATCCGTGTAATCTCCCTTGGTAATGACATTTCCGATCACCGTGCTGCTATTCATCTCCAGAGATGCGATTTCATCGTCGGAAAGTCCTTCCAACACGAGGCTCCCATTGCCTGTCAGGTTCAAATTGACATTGTTGAGTTCCGCAGAACCTCCTCCGTTGACGGTCATCGAGTCGGCATTCACTGTCTTCTTCTGAGTTTCTCCTCCGGAGATAGCCAAATCCCCGCTGACGGACACATCACCCAGATTGCTGGTGGAATCACTCAGAGACAAATCCAGGGAACCTCCCTGATTCACATTCAACTGGCCGCCGACCGTCATGGAGCCATTAACGGTTGCATCCCCGTCAACATTCATCTCGGTCTTCACATCAACGTGGTTGGTTCCGGATTCCATGGTCAGGCTTCCACTGACAGTCAGGTTGTCCGCGGCAATATTCGAGCTTCCGGCGCCTTCCGTCGTCACCTCGGTTACAGTCATATTGCCGGAAGCGGCAAGATTACTGTTATTCATAACGATTCTGCCAGTATCGTCCACATTGCCGGTTACGGAGATATCAGCATTGTTCTTCAGCACCAGTTCTCCGGCGTTGTCAATACTGGCCACATTCGTATGCGTCCCGTCAAAGACGATGAGAGAACTGCTATCCCCTGTTACGGATTCCGTCTGCACTTTGCCTCCCACCTGGTCCGTCTTGTTGAAGACAGCCGAAGAACCGGCATGTGCCAGGATATCGCCAAAGGTATTAACACCCTTGCCGGTACTCGCAAATGCCCCGGAAGACAATTCCAGGAAATCAATCACGGAACCGGACGAAGCCAGGTTTAAATCACCATCCACGAGAAGATGATCCAGAGTAATCGCACCGTTCCAGTTCACGGTCTTCGTCCCGGATGTCACCATGGTCAAATCCGAACCGGCAATATTTTTGTCCTGGTCTTCGTTGACAGTCATCATCACGTTTTTGGCATTCAAGGTTCCACGGGTCCCAAGAGCATTGACGGCGTTCAACACCAAGCTGGACGAACTCACGTCGATATCTCCCGTATGCGTTCCGGAGGCATCCAGCGACAAAGTCCCGCCACCCGAGACTTCGAGAATGCCGCTACCAGCCAGGCCAATTCCCTTCAGGATGGGATCTCCAGCTTCCTGCCCGCCATTAACGCGCATATTCATGCCGGCAAGATCAATCGCTCCATAGGACTTCATATTGATGCTATGGACACTTAGTTCATCACCGTTGTTCCAATGTGTACCGAGATCAATGCGCGCAACACCGCGCGTGTCTCCGTTCATATTCAAGTTGCCTTCAACCTTGCCGCCGAAATAGTGGAGAGAACCGTTTTCGATCGTCACATCCTTCTTGATGACACCGCCGAGGTTCAACGTTGCCTGTCCACCATCCGCCAGCCAGAGGATGCCATTAAGCGTCGACGTACCGGAATCTCCGCCAATAGTCAAATGACCATCCTCCTTCACAATCGTGTTCTTCACTTCGAATGAATCCGTGTCTCCAATGAGATCGGCCTTGCTGGAAATGTAGGCATTCTTGGCAAAGTTGGTGCCCGTCAGAGTCAAATCACCCGCTTCCATAATCAGATCCCCCTCAATGTGGGAATCCGTCATAAGGAAGCTGTTGTCATCTCCGCCCTTGGCCATCGTCACGTCACCCAGCAGGTAAACATGATCCATGTTCAAAGAGTTGGACACTCCTACTCCCTGGTTGACCATCGTGATGCTGCCCTTGAAGCCGGAACCGGTAAAGGTCGATCCATCTTCAAGCGTGAGGGAACCCAAATGGGATCCCAGCAGATCAACATGTCCATTGTCGCGGATTTCCACCGTGCCGATGTTAATGAAGGAATCCGAAGCCACGCCAACAGTTCCTCTGGCAAGGTCGTTGACCTGCACCGTCAGATGACCGCTAACCGTCGTCCTGCCCTGGATATCCAGAAGAAGATCGTCAACAATCATGTCGGAATCACTGGATATCTTCACATCTCCGCCGATCTTCAGAGAAGAACCGATACCACCTGTAACGACAAGCTCGGTCGGCGCTCCCTTGGTTCCAACAACATCGACATTGCCCGTAATTTGAGCAGTGTCTTCAAAACTCAGGGAATTGGAGCCGTTCACCGCCATGTTGCCATGCAGGACGCTTCCGTTCCTGAAGTTCAACGTACCGCCGTTGAGTGACAGAACACCGTTGCCGGAATCGAGAGACAGGAAGACATTGTCCAAATTCACTTCGGCACTGTTGTTCATCGTCAGGGAACCGGCTGACACCGCCCTATGGTCGAGGTCACTGCCCGTCAGGTTCACCGTACCGCCATTGACAACCACCTTGCCGAGGCTGGAAACCGTATTGCCGGCAATGATCAGGGACAGAGTGCCGCCGGAAACCGTCGTCAAAGTGCCGATGCCCATACTGCCGCGCACTGTTACCGTTCCCTGACTGAGTGTAAAGGTATCAGTCGCGTTCAGGGCATTAATTCCCTTGTCGAGAATGAGATGACCTCCCTCAACCTGGAGCGAACCTACGCTGACGGAAGATGCGACATTCGCATTGCCGGGCAGATCGCTCACCTGAACGGTGCCGGTCAGGACCAATTCCTGGGCCACGGTGATATCGCCATTGATCAGATTCGCCTGGACGAGAGTGAGGTTGCCTCCTGCTACATTCAGCGAGCTGTCGATCACATTCAAGGTTCCCGTGGAATTCATCGTTCCGGAAACATTGACTGCCGAGTAATCCTTCAGATTGAGAGTGCCTTCATTGGTCACGGACTTCAGGGAAGCCGTTACGTTGTTCAGGTCAACTTGCGTCGCGGTGCCAAAAACAGCCAGGGAACTGGTCAGCTTGTCGCCTGCATTAAAGATGGCATTGGCCTTGGCAGTCACCTCGCCGAAGGTATTGCCGCCTGCGCTGGCAAATCCTCCGGAGTTGACGGTTAGTGAATCGATGGAGGAATTCCTGTTGTCGATGCTAAGGCCGGAGCCCTCCACCGTGAGCGATGTCAGATTGATGTGTCCCTTCCAGTCAACATTGTCATTCGTCGTCATCGCGACACTGTTGCCGAGCAATTCCTTGCTGTGAGTGCCCGTGACAAACATGTTGACGGTGGACGAGGAGGCAAGATTCAGTGAACCAATGGTACCGAGGACATCGGATGCTCCCAGTATCAAATCACCGGCGCTATAGTCGATATTACCTGTGAACTGATCCTTCAATGCTGCCGCCGTCGCCAGAGTCAGGCTGCCGGAACCGGAGATATTCAACTGTCCCTTGCCCGTCAGGATGCCATTCAAGGTCATCGATTCGTTCAGCATCAGAGAACCGTTGCCATCCATCACAACATTGTTGTCGAATGCCCATATGCTGTTCACCGCCGCCTTTGCGGCGGAAACCGAGGTGCCGTTGAAGTGCAGATCGCCACCAATCGGGGAATTGGTCTTCGTATCCGTCAAAGTCAACAAGCCGCTCGTGATTGTCACATCCTTCGAGACCAGGGCATTCATGCCCGTCAGCGTCGCGCTGCCGCCATCCAGCAGAAGGGCGCCATCGAGGAGTCCTTCCACGTTTAGCTGACCCTTCGGTTTGACGACGGTCGTATCGACTTCAAGGACGGCGTCCTTGCCGATGTTCACCTCGGTATCATTGCCGCTGATAGCGGCGGACTTGGCATAGTTCCTCCCGTTGAGATTCAGGGTACCGCCTGAGATATCGAGCAGACCGTTGATGCTGGAATCCGTCATGTCGAACACATTTGTGGTACCGGCAAGCATCACATTCTTCTGAACCGTGGTATCCGTCAGGATCAGGTGGTTGTAATCAGCCGAAACGGAAATGCTGCCATCGAGGATCATGTTGCCGAGTTCCAGCGTAGAGCCATTGTTCAATGCCGTTGAATTCGGGCTGCTCAGTGCAAAGTCCGCTTTCAGGCGGGAGGCCGTGCCGTCCGCGCCAACGAGCTTGAAGGAACCGCCATCAATCACATCGACATGGTTCATGCGTCCGAAGTCGAAGCCAGCCAGGCCAGCCGCACCCAGATTCATGGTTCCGGAAACAGTCGTTGTGCCGCCGACATCCAGCGAGAGTTTGTCAATGAGAGATGAGGAACCCTGTTCGACAACAACGCTGCCCTGGATCGTCACGAGAGAACCAACTCCCTGTCCCGTCAGGCTCAGGGTGCTATCGCCCGCAATCTTCACATTGCCTTGAATTGCGGCCGTATCGGTGAAGTCCAACGCAATATCCTGTCCATTGGCCAGAAGATTGCCGCCGAGGATGCTGTTGTTCGTGAAGCTGAGGCGGCCATTCTTCAGGTTGAGCGTACCGTCACCCTGCGAGAGTTTCAGTTCCGCATTGTCAAGGGTCACATGGGAGCCCTTGGAGATATCAACGGACAAGGCATTCATCAGGCGCTGCGTTCCGGCAACACCCACGAGATTCAAATCTCCGCCCTGGGCCATCACAGTACCGAGGGAAGAAATCGTCGAAGAAGCTGCGGTCAGCGTCAGCGTTCCGCCGTTCAACACCGTATCGCTGCCCACGGTAAGCAATCCCGTGATGCTGGCGGTACCGCCCGACATCAGGAAATTGCCCGCCACCTTCACGGAGTTAATGCCGGTGTCCAACATCAACGAACCGCTGGGTGCAATGTCGAGGCTGGAGGCTACGATGGACGAAGCCGTGTTGTCAGCCGAGACTTGAACCTTGCCAGAAACCGTCATGAGGCCATTTGCCGTCAAGCTACTGTTTTCCAGCGTCGTTTGCGTAAGACTGACTTTGCCGTTGACTGTCAGCGCGCTATTACCTGTCAGAAGCAGATCTCCCGTCGAGTCAAAACTCTTCGTGACGATGATTGCGGAGTTGCCTCCTATCGTCAGCTTCCCTTCATTCTGAATCTGTTGCAAGGTGCTTTCTACCTGGTCGAATACCGTCGTAGCAAGCTGGGCAATGGTGAGGGTGCCCGAGATGGAATCCCCATGGTAGAAGGACGCATTGTCCGCGTTCACCGTGACATTGCCAAAGCTATTGGACCCCTTGCTGTCGAAGTTGCCGCCGTTCAGAACCAGCGAACCGATGTTCGACTGGCGCGCAGCCAGAGTCAACCCATCGCCGGAGACCGTCAGGGAATCCAGCGTCATCTGTCCGTTCCAGCTGATGGCACCATCGCGAACTGTCATGGCAACGTCATGGCCGCTCATACTCTTACTCTGGTTGCCCGTCACAAACATGTTGACGCCGGAAGCCGACAGAGTCAGAAGACCACTCGTACCGAGGACATTGGAGGCACCTAAAGTTAAATCTCCCGTGCTACCATAGATCATGTCTCCCGAGAACTGATCCACGGAGGAATCAGCCGCCTTGTTCAGAGTCAATGCCCCTGTGCCAGTGACATTCAACTGTCCCTTGCCCGTCAGGATGCCATTCATGGTCATCGCATTGCCCAGAGTCAACGTGCCGTTGCCATCCATGACGACATCGCCACCGAAGACCCATGCGTTATTGATGGAAGCCTTAGCGGAAGATATCTGGGCACCGTTGAAGTGCAGGTCGCCACCGAGAGGTGTATCTCCTACGCTTGCGTCCAGAGTAAGAATGCCGCTCGTAATCGTCACATCCTTCGAGACCTGCGCATTCGCGCCTGTCAGCGTCGCACTGCCGCCATCCAGCAACAGGGCACCATCCAGGATGCCTGCCACTCCCAAGTGACCCTTGGGTTTGACAACCAGCGTATCCACTGCAAGCGTGGCATTGGAGCCGATATTGACCGTAGTGCTGTCGCCACTGATGGAAGCGGACTTGGCATAGTTTGTGCCATCGAGGTTCAAGGTGCCGCCGGCAATGTCGAGCAATCCCATGACGCGAGAATCGGTCATGTCGAATACGTTTGTCGTACCGGCAAGCGCCACGTTCTTACTGACTTCTGAATTGATCAGAGTCAGGCGGTTGTAGTCGGCAGAAACAGAGATGCTTCCGTCGAGCGTCATATTCTTGAGGCTCAGAATGGAACCATCATCCTGCGAGACAGAATCCGGGCTGGACAGCGCAATATCCGCCTTCAGTCGGGATTGCGTACCGTCCGCGCCATCAAAGGAGAAGGAGCCACCATTCGCCACATCGATCTGGTTGATACGACCAAAGTCGAATCCACCCGCAACATCGGTCTTCAACTCCATACTGCCATTCACGGTCACGGTGCCGTTAACATTCAAAGCAAGATTGTTCACGATGGAGGCGGAGCCTTGTTCGACCATCATATTGCTGCCGAGGGTCATCATGGACCCGGTGCCCGTACCGGACAATTCCAGCGTGCTATTGCCGGCAATTCTTACATTGCCCCGGATCGTCGCCGTGTCGGAGAACGTCACGAACATGTCTTCTCCTTGAGCCAGCAGGTTGCCACCGAGGACGCTGTCGTTCGCAAAACTCAAGGTACCGTTGTTCAAGGTCAACGTACCATTCCCGGAGGAAAGGAGAAGTTCCGTGTTATCCAGAGCAATCGTGGAGCCATTCCCAATCGTCGCCGACAAAGCGTTGACGATGCGGTGCGTTTCACTGCCGATCAGGTTCAACCTGCCACCCTGGGCCACGATGGAACCCAGAGAGGAAATTGTCGATGATGTCGAGGTCAGATTCAGTGAGCCCGATGTCAGCAAGGTATTGCCGCCGACCGTCAACACGCCGGAAATATCGGCCGTGCCGCCGGACATCAGGAGGTTGCCCGCCACATTGACGGTGTTCAGCCCGGTATTCATTGCCAGGGAACCTCCAGGCGTGATTTCAAGTGAATCCGCCGCGATGGAGGAGTTCTCATTATCGTCGGCAACCTTCACATCTCCGGAAATCGTCAGTTTGCCATTCGCCTGCAGTCGGCTGTTATGCAACGTCGCACGGGACATGGCAAGTTGACCATTGACCGTCAGTGTACTGGTATCCTTCAGAAGCAAGTCTCCCGTCGATGTAAAGGACGTGGAAACGGTAATCAGCGAGTTCGGTCCAATCGTCAGCGAACCTGCGTTCGTGATCGTTTGCAAAGAGCTTTCCACATAGTTAAAGACCGCGGAAGCTTCGCTGTCAATATCAAGCACTCCCGTGATGCGATCCCCCTGGGTGAAGTTCGCCGAGCTCGTCCCCGTGAGCGTCACATTGCCGAAGGTGTTGGACCCCAGACTCAAGAAGTCCCCTTCGTTGGCAATCAGCGTGCCAATATTCGATGAACGGGCGCCAAGCGTCAACCCTTCGCCGGAAAGCTCCAGTTTGTCCAGGGACACCTGTCCGCTCCATGTCAGGGAATCGGCCGTCGTCATATGGACGTTTCTGCCGATCAGGTTTTTGCCCTGGTCTCCCGTCACAAACATGTTGAGATCCTTGGCTGACAAGGAAAGAAGTCCGGTGGAACCAATGACATTGGAGGCACCCAGAGTCAGATCACCCGTACTGCTGTAATAGATATCGCCCTGGTATTGATCCGCCGAATCAGATGCTACCGTCATCAAGCTCAGGCCGCCGGTGCCGGAGACATTCAACTGGCCACTGCCGGTCAAGATGCCGTTGAGCACCAGGGAATCATTCAGGATCAAGGATCCATTGCCATCCATGACGATATTGTGATCAAACACCCAGGCACTGTTCAGCGTAACCTTCGCAGAAGATACGGAAGAGCCGTTGAGGTACAAATTGCCTCCGATCGGGGAATTGAGCTTCGTCCCAGTCAGTTCAAGAGAACCGCTGGTAACTGTCACATCCTTCGAAATCAGGGCATCCGTACCCGTCAGCGTTGCGCTGCCTCCATCCAGCAACAGGGCACCATTGAGAATACCTGCCACATTGAGGTGCCCCTTCGGTTTGACAACTGTCGTGTCGACTTCAAGAACAGCCTTCTCGCCGACATTCACCACGGTATCGTTGCCGCTGATAGCGGCGGACTTGGCGTAGTTCGTTCCTGAGAGGTTCAATGTGCCGCCAGAGATGTCGAGCATGCCGTTGATGCTGGATCCCGTCATGTCGAATACGTTATTGGTACCAGCCAGCGTCACATTCTTCTGAACCGTGGTGTTCGTCAAGGTCAGGTGATTGTAATCGGCTGATACGGAAATATTGCCTTCAAGAATCACATTGCCAAGGATAACATCGGAACCATCATCCGCAGCCGTAGAATTCGGACTGGTCAGCGCAATATCGGACTTGAAATAGGACTGGACGCCATCCGCCCCTATGAGCGAGAAGGAACCGCCATCGACAACCTCAAGCTTGTTGATCCTGCCGAAGTTGAAGCCCTCCATGCCTTCTGCCGCCAGAGTCAATGATCCGGCCACAGTCGCAGAACCATTGACGGTCAGGTTGAGCTTGTTGATGTTTGCGGCAGAGCCTGCATCAACCTGAAGATTGGCGCCAACCATTACCAGCGATTGAGCCCCCTGCCCGGTCATGGACAACTTGCTGTCGCCGGTTACCTGCAGGTTGCCCTGGATCGTGGCCTTGTCGTCAAATGTCACGGCAATATCATCGCCATTAGCCAGAAGGTGCCCTCCAAGAACGCTGTTGTCGACAAAACTCAACGAACCATTATTCAGCGTCAACGTGCCGTCGCCCATGGACAATTTCAATTCCGTGTTATCCAACACCACTTGAGAGCCATTGGAAACCGACACGGACAGAGCGTTGACCATGCGGTGGGTACCATTGCCAATGAGGTTCAAATCTCCGCCCTGCGCCAGAATGGCACCGAGAGAAGAAAGCGTCGAAGCCGTCGAACTCAGCGTCAATGTTCCGGCATTGAGTATGGTGTCACCTCCAACCGTCATGTATCCCAAAATCTCCGCCTTGCCGCCCGACATCGTGAAGTTGCCGGAAACAGCAATGGAATTGATGCCCTCTTGCATCATCAGAGAACCGTCATTGGCAATTTCAAGACTGCTCGCCGTAATAGACGAAGTTTTGTTGCCGGCACCTACCAGAAATTCGTCGGAAATCGTCAGCTTGCCATTCGCCGTCAATCGACCATCGGTCAATGTCGTCCGGGCCAGGTTGATATCGCCATTGACCTGCAGGGAACTGTTGCCGGAGAGGACAAGATCCCCCGTCGAATCAAAGTTCCCGGAAACAACCAGTCCGGAATTCGAACCAATCGTCACGGTCCCTGCATTGGAAACCCGCTGCAAGGTGCCTTCTACATTATTGAAGGCCGCGGAAGCCGTTGAGGCAACATCCAGTAGCCCCGTCAGGGAGTCGCCCAGATTGAAGGTCGCATCCGAGTTTGCGCCTACAGTCACGCCGCCAAACGAGTTGGAGCCCTTGCTGACAAAGGTGGTGTCCACGAGCTGCAAATTGCCGATGTCGGACTGGCGAGCCGCCAGAGTCAATCCATCGCCCTTGACCGTCAGGGAATCAAGAATCACCTGTCCACCCCAGGTCACAGAGCCATCCGTCATCATCGTCACGTTCGTCCCGGCAAGGTTTTTGCCCTGATCGTCCTTCACGGACATATTGACATTGTCGCCGGAGAGGGAAAGAAGCCCGGACGTACCGACTGCATTCTTGTGCCCCAGCACCAAATCACCGGCACTGTAATAGATGTCGCCGGAGAAGACGCTTTCCGCCTGATTGTTGAAGGACATCGTTCCCGAACCATCGATATCGAGGCGACCAGCGCCTATCAACGCACCGTTGAGCACCATATCGTTATTCAGCGACAAGGTGCCGAAGCCCGACATCGTCAGGTTGCTGCCCATCTCCCACTTACGGTCAACAATCACATGTGCGGAGCCATCGGCTTCCGTGCCATTGAAGATCAATCCATTGGCCAGAGGATTCTCATTGGTTCCATCCAGGAACAGTTCGCCGCTGCTCACCTTCACCCAGTTGGTGATGGTACCGCCAGCGGACACCGTTGCAGAACCTCCTTCCAGCAGGAGAGCTCCATGGAGCGTCCCCAGGACATCCAGATGCCCCGTCGGCTTCACCACCGTCGTATCCACCTGGAGGGAAGCACCGCCATTGACGGAGACAAAAGCATTGTTGCTGACGGAAGCTTCGCGGGCGTAGTTGGTACCCGTCAACGTCATCGTTCCGCCGGCCACGTCAAGCATGCCGAAAATGGAAGAATCCGTCATATCGAAACGGCTGCCCTCATCATCGCTGATGGTGATGTCTCCCGTATGAAGGATATTGGTCAAAGTCAGCGTCGAACCGCCGGAAATCGTCAGTTTGCCGGCAAGAAGAGCCTTGTCGGCAGAGGATGATCCCGTCGCACTCAAGCCCGATCCTTCCAATACAAGAGTATTGCCGACAGAACCGAAATCGTGCCCCGCCTCCGATGTTTCCAAGACAACCTGCGAGGAAGCAACCGTCATATCCCCCGAAACACCCAGTCTGCCATGAACAGTCAACTCCGTATCAGCGTCCATATCAAGACTGCCGGTGGCAAAGGTCGTATGCTCATCCACCAGAATGAAGGCTTCGTCACCCAACAAGGTATTGCCCTTCACAGACAATGTTCCTCCTCCGGTCAAATCCAATCCCCCATAGGATACCATCATGTCCCCGGTCACGGAAAAAGAGTCGGCTATATGCAACTGGTTCCCTCCGAACACGCTCAGTGAACCGGTAAGCATGGAAGAACTGCTGAAATACGCCAATTCACGCATATCAGCCGCATCATTCACCAGGGAAAGGGTTCCTTCTCCTCCGTCCATTTCGAGATTGATGTTGGCAAGGTCCAGTCTTCCGCCCTCGTCGCTCTCTCCGGAATTGTAAATTTCCATTATGCCGGCGGACACTTTCCGCATGGAAGAACCATTGGTTCCGATCGACAAGACTCCGTTGACAAACACATCTCCCAAGTCGGACTCAACCGGGCCTATAGCCATCAAATTCAAGGTTGCACCCTGATCGATGCGCATTCCGGAGGAAGTGACAATGCTTCCGTAGACATGAGATTTTCCGGCTTCTTGAATAAACTGCCCGGATAAGGACACATTATTCACTCCTTCTTTCAGATTCAGAGCACCCGCACCCGAGATGGTCAAATCCGCCGCCTGCAGCAACGATGTCGTATTGCCGGCGCTTGAAGCCACGGTTCCTTGAACCTTGAGATTGCCTTCCAGGGCAATCGTGGCATTGCCCAGGAATGTTTCCGCCAGGGAAGCATCATTTTCCCCCCTGTTTTCTACAGTCAGGGAACTATCCTTGACCGTCAGCGTCCCCGTCGACACCAGGGAAGCAGGATCGTCTCCAGAGCCGGAAACAATCAAAGCCGTCTTGCCGGACAAAGTCAGAGCCCCGGCATTATCGATACTCTTCACCAGAGAGACAATGGAGGAAACCACGCCATTCAGGAAGATTTCCCCATCAGTGGCAGTCGTCACGGTACCATTGACCGAACCGCCCGTATTGACAACAATACTCCCATTTTCCGCATCCAGATTCGTCAATATATTGGCGCCGTTACTGATGAGCGAACCGCCCGATACATGGACATTACCGAGGGAAGAACCGTTGCCCGCCAAAGTAAACGACTTGTCTCCCGATTTATTGAACGTACCCAGACTAACGGTCCCGAGCCATGCGGAATCCTGCAGTGTCACGACATTCAGAATGTCGCCCGTCATATTCTTGGATTGCTCAATCGTGCCGGATACATTCTGACGGCCAATCGTCATCGATGCATCGGAGTTCTGGAACGCCAGAGTTCCCTTGGATCCGAGAGCATTTGTCGACGTCAAAGTCAACATGCCGGCACTGTACCTGATATCGGTTTCATGCGTACCGGAGGCCCCCAAGGACATAGTTCCTTCGCCAGTCACCGTCAGGACGCCGTTTCCGGACAAATCGCCCGCCAGGTTGAAGGCACCTTCCTTCTCAATGGAGATTTGCCCGTACCCCAGCATTTCCAGATGATTGTCGGCATTCCAGATACCTTCGACATTCATCTGTGCCGGAGAATTCCCGGAAGTGCCGGAAAGAACCAGACTGCCTCCCACAGATCCCCGGACATAATGGAAAATGCCTTCGCTGATCATCAGATCACCCGTCAGGGTTCCGGCATCCCGATCATTCCCCATATTGACTGAACCTCCGGAGATACGAACGCTGCCCTCCATCGTTCCGTAAATGTTCAGCACGGCATCGGCATTGACGGTCGTCGTCAGGGACTTGAAGATACTGCCGTCCAGCACTGTCATCTGCGTATCGCCACTGATGGAAGCTTCCGTCGCCGTATTCATCGTTCCCGTGACGTTGAAGATGCCTCCATTCATGGTCAGCTTCCCGGCAATGTCGGAATCTTCCATGGTGAATTGATTGGGATTGTCCTTACCGGCGTTTTCCACCGTAACATTACCCGCCAACTTCACATGCGAAAATGCCAGAGTATTGCCTCCGGATCTTTCAAGCGTAATTGAACCGCCCAAATTGGACCTGGAAGCAGCATCCGTAGATTTACCCTGAAGAGTCAGGGAAGAGCCGTCGCTCATCGCCACTGTCCCAAGCCTGCCAAGAGAATCTTTCCCAGAGGTCAGAGAAAGACTGCCGTACGACAGGGACGTTTCCCCGTTCACGAGCAGTTCTCCTCCGTCCCATGCCATGGCTGCCGCATCGGCATCGACACCGACTATAGCCAGGTTGCCAAGAGTCAGAGTACCCGAACCGTTCACCTCCAAGTTTCCATTCACCGTCATCGTTCCCGTAATGGCCGCAGATGACGATACTTGGGCGGAATTTCGGTCAAGGATCGTCACGTTGCCGGTTACGAGGCTATTGTTCAGGCGGAGCTGTTCATAGGATTTTTGGGGATCGGTACCGCCGTTCAGCAAGAGAGTCCCATTCCCTTCGTTCAGATTCAAATTGACGTTGGTAAGATCAAGATAGGAATCTTCATGATCGACCGTAATGGCAGAAGCGGATACGTTCCTCGGTCCGTCGCTGCCGGGAGCCGAGATCGACAAATTACCCTTCTGGATCGACACCGTTCCGATGGAGCTCGATTTTTCGCCGGCAAGATGCAGATCCAGATTGCCTCCGTTCATCAGCAGTTTTCCACCCACGTTGAGATTTCCCGTAATCACGGAATCCCGAGAATCCTCGGCCATCATGAAATCTCCGGTTACCGTCACGTTGGCAAGCCCGGAATTTTCTTCAAACAACAATTGTCCGCCTGCGCTGACATTCAAGATGCCGGCCACAAGCTGCGATTCTACATTATCCGAGGTCGTCGCCACCGTTCCTTTGACCTCGACGCTCATCTTGCCGCTGAGTACGGAGTCCTTCAACGAAGTCGTGCCGAGAGTTGTCAGGCGATTGACAGCCAGAGAACTGGAATCCATGTTGAGAATCCCCGAGGATTCCATATCCCCCGCAACAGTAATGGAAGTACTGTTAATCAGATTGAGAGTCCCCTTGTTCGTCAGGCCCAGGATATTATGCGCCGTCACGCCATCCAGCGTAATGGTCGACGAGTCCGACGTCATCACACCGTTGATTTCATCCCCGGCGGAAAGATACAACTCACCGGAATCGGACAAGTCGATATTGCCGAATTTGTTGGAGCCGTTACTCTTGAACGTACTCTTGTTGAGCCTCAATGTTCCGATAAACGAATTGGAGGAGGCAAGAGTCATATTGCTGCGTTTGTCCCCAACATTGCTCAATGTCAGTTCAGTCAGGTTCATGATGCCGCTCCAAACAACCGGATCGTTTCCTACCGTAAAAGCAGTCATCTCAACCCGGGTATATTCGGACATCAGATCCTTGCCTTGGTTAGCTCTCACGTCCAGACGGGCTGTACCGATATGACCGGGTAATCCGTCCGCCTGGGTCAGAGTCAATCGTCCACTATTCCCCAAAGCGTTTTCCCCGGAGAGAGTCAATACCCCCGTTCCATTATATTCTACTTCGCCAGCATGAGTACCGCTTGCCGTAAACTCGAAGTTTCCTTCTCCAATCAATCTCAGAGTTCCCTTGTTGATCACGCTTCCGTTCATCGTCAGCGTCTTTCCACCAACGACGCTGATTGTTCCGAAGTTGCTCATGGAAAGGATATTGTTGATGCTTGTCGAACAGTCGTTCACAACACTGATCCTTGCTTCGTCGGCTACGGCTCCGTTCATGGTAATTCGCCCGGCTACGGCACCTGCCTTGTACACGAATTCCCCGGCATTGACCGTTAAATTGCCAGTCAGGGCAAATCCCGGAGAAGGCATCGTATCTCCCATATAATCAGGGGAATCCATTGTCACAACAACACCTGTGCCGTCCAGAATCAATCCGGAGTCCAACTGGGATGAAATCGTCATCGACGCATCGTCGACAAGGCGGATATTATCTGCCGTCAAGGCTCCGTCCAGAATCCGGACAACAGTCTTGCCGCCAATCGTAGCTGTCTTGACGCTATTACTGCCTTTGGAATTGAATGTACCGCCGTACAGGGTCAAATCCCCCAGTAGTGTCGTGTCCTCCATGGACAGCGTATTCAAAGCAGACTCTCCGGACATCGATACATTGCCGTCAAGAATGAGATTCTTCAACAATAACGTATTGCTTGCCGATGTATAAGAATTATCGTCCAGCGTCATATTCCCGGCCAGGAGAGCCTTGTGGGCAATGTCGCGGCCGGATGCTGTCATCGTGGAACCCTCGGAAAGAGTTAATGTTCCCAAGGAACCGAAGTTCTGGACGGACGTTCCTGTCAAGCGGTCTTCCAGCGTCAGAACCGCCCCCGACAGACCGGATATGCCGGAAATTCCGATCGAACCGTACACGGCAGCCTCAGCGCCGGCGGTCATATTCAAACCTGCAGCCTTCAAGCCGGTCGGAGATTGAACCACCAGCTTATGACCGGCACCAAGTTCTACCTGCCCCTGGAAAGAAATGTCCCCTTGACCGGACAAAGTCAATGAACTCGAAGCATCCAGAAAATCGAGATTGCCCGTCACATAGACGGAGTTGGACAATTCGACGGCATTGGCGGCCGATACGGCAATATTGCCTTCCAAGCGGACATTGTTAAATGTAACCAGCGAGGAAGGTTGATCTGCATCGCTGTTTCCCGTCATCGTCAAGTTCCCAAGTCCGCCATTAATATTCAAGTTGATATTGTTCAAAACCAGGGAGGCGTTTTCCTCAATGGAAACCGACTCCGCCCGGACAGTCTGGGTACTGGGATTTACCGTATTTCCGACAGTAAAGACGCTCTTTCCACTCATGGACACATCCCCCAGATAGCTGGACGTATCACCTACGGGCTGGAGGGTTAATTTCCCATCTCCCGTCATGCCAAGAGTATTTCCCACAAGAAGAACACCCTGGACCATTGAACTGCCTCCGGAAACAGTCATATCCTCATTCACATTAACCGTATTGATACCGTTCGAGAAGTCGAGACCTCCGCCCGAGATCATCAAACTGCTTGTCTGGAATGAAGAAGACTTATTGAGTTCACTCGCATGAATAGAACCGTTCCCCGTCACCGACACGGTATCGGTGATGCGTAAAGTTGCATTATTCAAAGAGACCTCTCCGGACGATACAAAAGATTCTCCTACAAGGATGTTGGAGCCGTCTGACAAATTCAGGGTTCCCTCATTGGCAACCTTCTTGATGTTTGTCGTCAAACCGTTTAAGTTAATCGTGGCTCCGGTACCTGTTTCCAAATTTCCGTTAACGGTATCTCCCTGGTTCAAGGTGATGGATGCGGACAGGGCAGCTCCGGCCTTATTCCTCGCGATCAGATCGACAAACCGGTTACTGCCCTGACTGAACAGATTTCCTTCCTCCACGGTCAGCGAGCCGATTGTGGAACTGCGGTTGGCAATGGTCAGATCGAATTGACCGTCCTTGGTCAGAGAATCCTGGTAAATAGTCCCGGCCCAGGTAGCATCTCCTTCTGTCGTCAATTTGATATGCGTCGCCACAACGTTCTTGGATTGGACGCCCGTGACAAAAGCATGCACATCATCCGTCGTTGTTCCGTAACTGCCAATGTATAATGTTCCGACCGTACCAATAGCATAATCGGTATCCAGATGGAGTTCACCAAGTGCTTCATAATGGATATCTCCTGTATGAGTACCGGACTTTTCCAAATGGACATCACCCGTTCCCGTCACAGTCAGATTGGAACTGCCGGACAGCACGCCCTTCACATTCAATACCGGAGAAGAAGAAATGTTCTCTTCTCCCAAATTAATCTGTCCGCTTGCATTAAGAGCCAGATTGCCGATCGCCCAGTTCTCGTGAATATCCAGATTACGATCGGAAGACAGATAGGAAGTAAAGGTAATATTGGTCAACCTGCCGGCAGGCATCGATTTCCCGGTTCCTTGATACGTGAATGTACCCGAAGCAATATTGATATCCTTCTCAAGGCTAGCGACATCACCTTTCAACAAGGCATTGCCGCCTTCCAGATACAGTTCGGAATTCAGGGAACCTTCAATCGTCAGAAGATTATCCGACAAATGGGTTTCCTGTGCAGTGAAAATCGTACCGGCATGAATCTCCGAATCTGCTCCCAAAGTAGCCTTGCCAGTCACCGTGTTCTGTTGCCCGTCAAATGTCAATGTACCGCCTTCCACCGTCAGGGAACCGTCGATAGTCGCGTCGGTCATAGAGAAAATGTTGGAAGATCCTTCCACAAGAACTTTGCCCGTAAGGACACCATTCTTCATCTCAAAAGTGTTGGCATCGGCATTGTCCGCCAATGTTACATTGCCTCTCAGGATGAACGTTCCCGTAGAATAGTGCATTTCCTCGTCAAGCCCGTAATCCACCCCCACGGTCATATTGGCACCGTTGTAAATCACGATATCGCCCATGGAACCTAAATCGATATCATTCTCCGTCGCAAACAGGTGTAAATTACCGCGGACTTCGGATGTCCCGGAAATAGCGAAAACGGAATCCGTCATATACACATGGGTACCGATGTGACCGACCATTAGGGAAGAAGCCTGGAGCGTACTATCCTCAATATGGCTCACATTCTCCTCACCCAGCAGTTTAATGTCTCCGTTCCTGGCCCACAACTCCGTGGATTTCATATTCAAAATACCTGAAGTTGTGAAACTGCCGACATAATTGATCTTTGAATTATTCAGCGTTAATATCGATCCCTTCGCCACGGCAATAGACTCAGTCGGCTTCGAGTTATCAAGATTGACATTGTTCAACTCGGCACTGCCGAGAGACATGAGTTGAAGGCCGTTGTTGAACGTGCCGCCATTCATGACAATCTTACCACTGTTCTGAGCGGCAAGAGTTCCCTGCACTTCACTGTCTGACAATTGAATGAGGGAATTCTCACCGTCCGCCGTCACGCTTCCCTTAAATAAGACCCCAGATGATCCTCCAGTCGTTTGCGTCTCAAATGTACCGTCCGCTACCAGGAGACTCCCCATGCTACCGCCTCCCTCCACAATCATGGCACCTTTACCAAACTTGGTCAAAGCTCCAGGCACAGATCCTTCAGCCGCAGGCCCAATGGCTCCGGAAACAACCAGAGAATGGTTTTCAGCAATATTAACCAACGCATCGGAAACCACATTCATGGAAGAGACCGTAGCATCGCCGTACACATTCAACTCACGGTTCACTCCGAGATTTCCGGAAAACACAACAGTTTGCCCTACGGAACTGTCGTACATGTTAACCGTCCCGGCCTGCAATTCCAAGTTGCCTTGCACGGAAGAACCGCTCTTCAAAGTCACTACGCCGTTTTGAACGGTCAAATTCCCTCTGATGTCCGCGCCGTACTCGTCAGAGGCGGCTATTTTACCGGCAAGATCCAATATCGCTCCGTTCTGCAACGTTAAATCCGTTTTTAGAGTAACGTTGCAATCAATCGTCTGCGTTCCGGAAATAATCGATGTCGTCGATGCCTCCAGAATGGAAGAATTACCGGAACCATTAATCGTCACTCCTCCGGTTTCCAAACCACTCTTGACAGAGCTGGCAAGTATCAATTGCCCAAATCTGTTCGTGCCCTCGATATTCAATTCACCCCCTTGCATCGTCACGGAACCTCCCGCCAAGACAGCGGAATTGCTAACGGACAAGATGTCGTTTGTCAAAGCGACATCACCTTGCAACATCACGTTTGTAAGATTGATTTCTCCGGAAACTTCGTAAGTACCCACGACATTTCCGGACACAGTCAGGATCGTATCGGGATCCGTCCCATTCCCGGACAAAGTCAGTATAGCCGTATTGAGCTCGATTTCTCCAAGAGTATTCTTACCTGAAAAACCGGTCAACGACAGATTACCCCGAAGAACCGTCTTATCTTCAATCGACAATTGACCGTTGGTGACGGCCAGGTTTGCGTCCAAGGTCATCGTCTTGGAGGAAATATGGCCGTTCTCGACAAGCAGATCCCTGTTCACAGTCAAGGCCAGGCTCTCCAATGTATTGACTCCCCCTTCACTTGCGGAAATCTTCGAACCCCGAAGATTTTCCATACTCAGAATCATCGTATCATAGGATGACAGGTAAACGTCGCGAAGAATCCAATCTCCCGTCCCGGACAGCAACATGTTGCCGTCCACCTGCAGGGAACCGGAATCAATCGTCATTGCGGAAGAGCCGCCTGCATCCAGTAATCCGTTGACAATCAAAGAAGAATCATTGTCTACAATCAATCGTCCCGCATTGAAGTCGGAAACCACGCGTGATCTAATATCGGAGGCATTGGTCAGTACGATTTTTCCGAGACTTCCTTTGACCGTTATGTCCGAGACAGCATTCGAGTCAATGCCGTCAAGGGTAAGAACACCATTGTTAGCGGTCAATCGACCGGCAATACCATGGTCGGCAACGTGTATCAACGTCAGGGAACCTGCGTTGACAGTCACGTTGTTCATCCATGAGGGTTTCTCGGGCGTCTTATCGTCAATAATGAGACTACCGGCTCCCTCTTTGATAAGTGTCCCGGACATGCGGACCGTCCCGGTCATCGTGGTCCGATCTCCGCCTTGATTGGTAACGGTCAACGAGCCAGTCTGGCTGTCAATCGCCAGATCCTTGCTATGGGCACCCGTGCCGCTCACATCGAGGATTCCCTGGAAATTACCCGTTACGAGCAACTGACCAATAGTCCCGAGGGCATGATCCGCCGCCAAGGACAGAGACGATCCGGACCATGTGATATCCCCCGTATAGTCGGTACTATCTGACAACCGTCCCAGAGTCAGAGAACCCTGTCCGCTCAAAGCGATCGGACCGTTGCCGGACAAGTTCCCAGTCCGGACACTCCGGGAATCGCCAATCGTCATGCTGAGGGAGGAATTGACTTCCATTTGTCCCAATTGCACATTCTGGATATGAATAGCACCATCACTCGTCAAGGGATTGAAGGTCAGCTGGCGAATACCGATACCGGACTGGACGACAACTTTCTCAAGCAAGTCTACATTGTGCACCGTCACGGTTCCCGAGGATAACGACACCATCCCTGAAAGCTGAGTCGCCTTGTCCAGAGACGTATCGCCGATAGATAGAGAACCGCCCTGAACGTACACGCCCTGGTCACTGCCGGATCCCAGGGTTATAGCTCCCGTCATCGTCGTATCGCCGGAATTAAGAACGATTTTACTGGCCTTCTCCGACATCGTCAGATTATCCAAACTCAGGAAACCGATTCCATTGTGGTAGATTCCACCTTCTGTAATCGTCGTATCGTTAATGACAGCGGTCGCCGTATCATTCAAGACAAGGTTATCGGTAACAAACGCAGCCGTGGCATGATCCAGATCAATGAATGATTTGGAATTGGCAATAATTCCCCCCAGGGAGACTCCCCCCCCGTCCGTCACGCTTAGTGAAGCCGAATCCATTGCGATATCAATCGATGAATTCATGCTTAATACGCCGGACAGGGTCATCGTGGCCTTTGCTCCCTCAATAGAGATCTTTGACCCCTGGGCAGAATAATCCCCTAACCCCACAAAATTGGAACCGGATGAGATATTCAAATTGCCGCTTTGCTGGGTAACACTACCATTAACCAACATGTAGGAACTCCCGGACACAGACACATGACCTCCGAAAGAAGCCCCATCGACTAACAACTTCGACTTATTCTCAACCGTGACATTGCCGCTTCCCATAGTCAGCGTGCCATAAGAAGAAAGTCTGGACTCCTGTTGCAAAACCAGGTTTCCGGAAGTCATGGAGATCCCCTTGGCTTCCAATAACGAATTATGCAACAACTTCAGGGAAGATTCTTTCCCCATCGTAATCTGTCCCAGAGATCCGTAATCGTTGTCTCCGGGACCGGTACCGGGATCGAACACAAAGCTGCTCTGATCCGCAACTTTCGTTGAAGTAACAATAGCAAATTTGTTACCGGCGCCAAAGGTTACCGATTGGCAACCGACAGGCTGCCAATCGAACGTTGCTGCCTGGAACGTGTTTCCTGAAATACTTCCGTCTGAAGCAAGACCAGTGTTAATCGCACCACGGAACGACAGAGTAAGGCCGGAGGCATTCATCTCCGTGTTCTTCAACTTGACAACTTCTCCCAATGTTGTCGTCCCATCGACAGCTCCCAGAATGATGTTGCCTATGCCGCGGGAGGAGATCAACGAATTTTCCAACGAAACTTGCCCGAACAAATGTACGGATCCGTTGGCGTTCAACACGGCCTTATTCTTCAGCGTCGTATTGCCAAAGGTCTGGATCTTGCTCACGTTCAACTCGGAATTGTCAATCGACACATTGAAATAGCCGCCATCGACAACATCTGCACGGACGGTCTGTGCAATGTCGTTCAGGTTGACCAGTGACAAAGTAGGATAGGAGCCGCCCGCAGGAGTCAGAATGGACGACGACACGTTACCCAGATTGTATGCCTGTTTTCCAAGCAAGGCCATTACTTTGGCTTTCTTGGCTTCGTCAGAGCCCAAGGCATCCCATTCTCCCGCACTCAGACTGTTCTTCAGCCAGCCGCTCCAGACGCTTTCGTCATTGAGCCCTTCCAGATACAAATCGCCACCAAGAAGCAATCGGTTATTCAGCGAAACGCCGGCATTCGTCAGGACTGCCTTCCCATTGACATACCAGTCCGACGCCGATACGGAAGAACCGCTCGAAAGATACAAATTCCCCGTATTAGACACGGAAGAAGAAGCAGAAATAGTCACTTCATCCAATCTGAAATCACCGCCTGTCGCAAGATAGATACTGCCCTGGGATGCCGTCATGGAACCCGAGAAATAGGTATTGTCATCCCAATCTGTACTGCCGACAGTCAAATCTCCCATACCGACAAAAACCTCACCGCCCGTCTTTTTGCCATTCTGCCGCAAGACATCAATAGTCAGATGCCCTTTACTCAGGGAAAGGACGGAATCTCCGGACAGCGTCAATTCGCCGATGTGGCTGTTTTTATTCGCAATGGTGAGGACGGATCCCAGTCGCTTCGCAGCTGAATTATCCGCCAGAATGACTTTGCCAATCGTCTCCATGGAGTCGAATGTCAACGTACTGGCATCATTCAGAGTAATCCTTCCCTGCATGCCCGTTCCCGTATCCGTTCCCTGGACATCCAGGGCCGACGCGGTCGCCCCGTCATTCAAGACGAGTTCCCCCGAGTTAAGGGTCAAGCGCCCGAGGACATGGCTTGCTCCTCCGTTAAGAGTCAATCTTCTTGCAGTTCCCTGCCAGACGATGCCGGCATTGACGGGAGCCTTGATCGTCACACCTCCATCATAAATCACGGCATCGGCATTCAAGTTCCACAACTGGGCACTAACGGAAGATCCGCTCCCCAGGGACATGAAGGCGTTATTCGTAAACTGCCGTGTTGCCGCAAACGTATTGGCAATGTTCTTGCCGGACGGATTTGTCTGATCAGCCCCATCTCCGATCACGGTGTTGACGAAAATATCACCCAAAAGTTTCAGGTTGTCTTTGCCGGACTGGATCAAGTTGTTATTAAACTCCTTAATGTCCAGAGATTGATCGAATGTGATATCCCCCTGTGCCAGCAGGGAGTTGCCGGACAGGACGCGTTCGTCTACAAGAATTCCCGAATCCGGAATACCGGAAAGCAGCATGCTCCCGGCTTTGGAATAAAACGTATTGCCTGAGACGTTTCTGGCATCCAGGCGCAGCGCCATATCGCCCTGGGATGTCAATGTATTGTCGGTCACTCCATGAACCAGGGGTTCACCTCCGCTTCCCTCTGCAAGCTCACCCTGGAAACGGTAGGTAAAGTCAAGAGTTCCCGCCGATGAAGTCAGGATGTTGCCCGAAGCCGTAACATGCGTATTCAGAACGACCACCATGTCTCCCTTGGATGTCAGCGTATTGTCGAGGAATCCCAGAAGAGTTTCTCCATAGCTCTTCGTACCTCCGGAATGGTAGAAGAACCTCATGCCCCCCATCGCCGAGGTAAAGGTATTCTCCATGGCAAGCACGTTTGTCGACAATTCGATATCCATGTCTCCCCTGGAGGAAAACGTATTGTACCTAAATCCCGCGCCGTGAATGTCTTTCTCTTCGAGAGACTCGCCCTTGAAGGACAAAGCTCCCTGCTGGGAAGTCAATTCGTTGCTGTCGAACCCGTTCTTGAAGCTCATGTTGAGCGTCATGTCATCACGGGAGGTCAGAGTATTGCTGTCGAATTTCGATTCATCCTCAAAACTCCGTCCGGCAAAGGACATGCCGCCGTTCAGAACGGTAAAGACATTGCCCTTGCTAATGATGCTGTTTTGGGGCAGGTCAACGGTGCCCCCGACCGTACCGCCTACAAATTCAAGATCCAGATTCATGCCCGTATTGGCCGTCAGGACATTGCCGTAAAAGCGGACATCGGATTGATCAACGGAAGTCTCGCTGCCATTCCAGGAAATGCCCTGGGTCTTGCCGGTGATTTCAATTTTGCCCGTCTTGGAAACGAGCGAGGAATCCTGCATGGCAAACCATCCTCCATCCCAGACGGCTTCATCGGCCGGTTTATCCTCGGGACGCTGGTAACGGGAAGCATAGATATTGCCCGTCATTTCCAGGGAACTGCCGGTAAGCGTCAGGCGCGAGAAATCGGATCCATTGCCTCTGTCCGGATTCATGGCGCCGGTCATCGACAGGTTGCTGCCGTCGATCAGCAGAGTCCCGCCGTTGACGATATTACCCGTGTGCCCGGCCTGGGAAACCATATCGGCCAAAACGATGACGGAATTGTAGGCAGTGCGACCTTCGTCGGGAGATTCTTTCCCAACATGTTCGGTGACAATGTTGCCGAACACGTCTCCGTGAACCGTGCTCAGGAAACCGCCGCCGATATCGGTTACTTCACCGTCGACAATCGTGATCGTCGCCCTTGATGTCAGATTGCCATACGTACCGACGTCACCCATGAAGACGGCATGCGCCGACACGTTGACGTTGTCGTACAAGCTGCTCCCGGCGGACAAGTCATGCACGGTACCTCCATAAACATTCAAGGTATCAATGTCGACGGACGCACTGCTCATGTCGAGTACGCCCGCACCGTTTTTGCTCATCGTGCCTCCGGTAACATTGCCCGTCAGGGTCAGGTTATCAACAGTGTTGACAGTTACCGGGCTGGCCGAGAAGTCGATGTTCTTGCTCGTCGTAATAGTTCCGGCAGCATTGGGAATATTGCTGATGAGTTCCAGCGCCTCACCCGTCGTACTCTTGACGAACAGGGTGCCTTGCGTCCCGATGGCATTGTCGGCGCCCAGTTGCAGCTTGCCGGCAGTCCAGGTAATGTCCGCCGTATAGTCGGCGTCCGTACCATTCAGGGTTTTGTTGAAAATTTTCGTACCGCCGCCCTCCATCAACAGGGACATGTCACCGCGAAGTTCTCCATTCAGAGTAAACGTCGTATCGTTGGAAACACTGATAATCCCGGATGCCAGCACGATCATGTTGTGATCGTTCGCCGTGTCCGTACTGATCGTCAACTTGCGCGAGACATTCGCGTTATTCTGGGCCTGGTTGCTTTCCTCGAACAGCAGGTCTCCTTTGTAATTTCCGCTCACGATCGTCAAGTCGCCGAAACGGATACTGACTTCGTGGGGAATGGTACCTGATGAATAGCCGTTAGCATAAAGCTTGCCGAGCGTCACCATGGAATCCCCTTCGATGATGACCTTTTTAACGGAGTCGTTGATTTGGGATACGCTGGAATCGGGAACAGGAGGGTTATCAACAATTGTCAACTGCCCGCTCGTGTACGTCAGAGAAGTAGACGCAAAAAATTGAAGGGCATTAACTGGCGTAGAATTGGTAATGCTCAGGTCGCCGTCAACCGTCACAGTCTTGCCTGTATCTCCGATTACCGTCACGGCATTGAGAATCACGTTGCCGTGGATCAAGCCCCCTCCCTGGACATCAAGGGTAATGTTGTTCGTATTAAAATCGGAACTGGTTCCTGCCGAATAGACATCGCCGAGAATATTACCTCCGGCCAGCGTCAGATAGGAATTGTTATTCATCTCGACGGAACCGGCCCAGGTACTGTTTTGATAAACGTACAACCGCCCTTCCTTGTTCAAGGTAATCGTACCCTTGCGGTCGCCCTTCGTATCAAGATAAACGGGATTCGTTCCGTCGGAACTGCCTAAATAGACATCTCCGTTCTGGATGGACATGCCTGTCATGTACAGAGGGTCCAAGACTGTCCCCTTTTCGGAACCGCTGTTAAGCAATTCAAAACGGACGCGATTTTTGGTACCGCCAATCGTCGCATCGGAATTGCCGGAGACCTTCACTTCTCCCAACTCTCCGCTGATTTGCTCAAAGAGGGCCTTTCCGTCACCGCTGATTTTTGTAGATCCCGATACGTGAACCTCCGTATTTTTAACCAGATTGACTGCCCCTCCCGCATCGTAGCCGGTAAGGATTTCCCAGTTGGGAGTCGTCAGGCTCCCTCCCGTCATCGAGTTGGACAGGGATGTGAAACGCACCGTGTCACCGGAGACAATGCTTCCGGCTGTCATATCCAGGCCGCCTTCAAAATACACCGATTGGGAGGACTGGATATCGCCTTTCGTCGTCACCTTACCCTTGAACTGGATCGTGCCGGCTGAATTGAGGAAATTGCCTGTCCCGATGTTCGATGTCGTATCGACATACATGCCCGGGTTTCCGGCAGACAGGACATTCTGCAGACCATCGTTGTTTTTCAGGTCAATGGCAAATACACGGAACTGCTGTGTGGCTCTTACGGAATTCCCGGCCCCGTCAACCGTCAATGTCCCCAATGTTCCCGGGGTTGCGTCGTAAATGAAAATATTGTTAGCCGAAACGTTAATGTTGTTTCCCTTCAGGGAAACATCACCATACACGCGCAAATCGCTTCCCGCAGTCACCTTCGTTGCAACGGTTCCGCTTGATACTCCGTTGATCACCACATTGTGAATGCTGTTGACGTCGCCGACCTGGAGGTTTCTTCCCGCACTAACGGTAGAGCCCTCGTTGACAAGAAGCCCTCCATTGGCCATGGTCATGTTATAGACAGACGACAATTTCGCCCCGTTTCCGCTGACTTGGGCGGCATACTTAACTCCGCCATTTTCCATGAAGGAAGTAATATCCAGGGCGTTTCTGGAAGAGAAAGTCGTGTTATCCCCTTTCAGAACAATACTCTTAACTGTCACGGAATCCCCCGTTGAGGCATTGCCGGCGGTCAATGTCCCGCCGTCGCTGCCCGCCACGTTTTGAGCCGTCATGGCTCCCTTGACGACGATCTCGCCCTGGTAATCCAAGTCCCCTTTGACAGTCAGGTGGGATCTATCCCTGGTAGCAGCCGGCCAGGGAGTTATCCCGTCTTCCTTGTAGATAGTGGCTTCTTGGGAAGTCAGAGTACTGCCTTTGGCAACGTTGAGCCCCCCTTCCACCGCAATGCCGGCCCCCTGGAAGAAAATCGTATTGTGATTGGCAGCATTTTTATCACCCAGAGTCAAGTCTCCATCAACGGTCACCACACCCCAGGCATTGACCTTCAACTGATCGGCATCCAGTGCTGTCGCGGATTTCAGGAAAAGGTTTCCATAACTCTCCACCGTATTCCGGCTGCCGTTGACCGTCAGTGAGCCTATCGTCATGTCGGTCTGAGCCGGTTTGTTACCGCCTTCGGGATAGTCTTCCGGTTTTGGATTGTTGCTGTAAGTATAGTTCTTCTGCGTGGAAAGCAACGTGGAATTACCGTTCAGAGTCACACTCGCAGCCTCAATACCGCTGGCGGAACTGAAAAGAGAATCCGTCAACGTCACATTCCCGGCTTTGACTGGGGCAGCCGTATGATCGGCATCCGTTTTGTCCGTCAGGATCAAATCCGTGAAGGAAAGGGTCATATCGCTCCCGGAAGTTCCTGCCCCCAAAAGTTTTGAAGAGACAAGCATCACGCGTTCCCCTGCTTGACCCGAAGTGGTCAGGGTACCGCCGATGGAAATATTGCCCGTCCCCGTCCATTCCTGAGTAATCTCATCATACGTGGCGGCAATCAATTTGCCATTGGCTTCCAAATTGGCATTCCCCGTAATAACGATGTCTTTTTCCAAGGACTGAATCGTCCCGGTGTTAGCCTTCAAATCGCCAGTTACAGTAATCGTGCCATTGGCCTGAATCGTCCCGGCATTGGTCAGCTCACCCGTCGAAATGCTTCCAGTACCATCCTCAGTTGACAAGGCTTCAAGAAACCCTCCATTCTTCACATCCACGGCACCGGTAATAGTAATATTCCCCGCAGTAGATTCAACAAGTCCCGCCGAAGTAAGAGACTCAAAATGAATGTCTTTGCCAACACTCACGCTGGACGTCTCATCTACGGAAACAGCTCCCGCCGTCAAGGAGGAGGAAACATTCAGAGCAGATCCCGTCATTTCGAGCGTTCCCATCGTAGAAGTATCGCTACTACCGGTAAGGCTCATGTCGGCATTCGTCAGAGAAATGGTCTTGGCAGTATCACCCTGAAGTTGCCGGGTTGTAATCGTGACCGGTTTTCCGGTCGATCCATTGGCTGTCAAATCGCCCTCCAAGGAAATCGTGCCATTTGTTGCAAGAAGTGAACTTCCAGCATTCAGGGTGACATCACCGTTCAGAGTAATAGAACCGGAAGAGGATTTGATAGTGCCGGAATTAGTAACGGCTTTGTCAATAATCAGACTCTTTTGTCCATCCAGTACACTGGTATTCTTTATAACCTCAACCGTTCCCTTAATCCAAAGACTTTCTGTGGCGGTAAGATTGGAGGTTAAGTCAACATTCCCCCCAACCGTTATATCTTTGGCAGTAAGCATATGCCCCCCAGTGTAATTGCCGGCAACGTCAACGGTAACCTTATTCCAGTCACTATATGAATTGAGAGTCATGTCACCACCAACTGTCAACGTGGAATCGGCTCCTAAATTCAATTTGGCATTGTTCTCCAGAACCTTCAAATCGCCAGCCGTTTCCAACGATCCAAAAGAAGCCGTTCCGGAACCTTTCTCCAAAACGAGGGACTTCAGTTTGACATCAGCATTTTCAACATTAAAGACGGCTCCTGATCCTTTTTTCAGGATCAAATCCATGCCGCTCCAATCATTGGCAGCCGTGTCTCCAAGAGTAATTTTGGTACCGTTCAATTGAAGCGTTCCGGGAGTCGTCGTCCATGTCAAGGAATTGGCAGAAATGGTTCCGCCTCCGATCTCTCCTCCCGTATTCGCCAGAGAACCAATGGTTAGGTTCCGGGAAGCGTTGATATTGAAAGTATTCCCGGCCAATGTCACAGCTCCGGTCAAAGATATGTTGCTGGCCTTCAGAATACCGGATACCTCTGTAGCGCCGCTCAACGTCATATTTCCGGAATCAGACGACAAAGAGCCAGAGATATTGGACGATCCGGTCACAGTTACATCACTTGTCGTGACAACCGTCCCTCCGACGACCAAGCTATCACCATTCACAGCCAGGCTTTTAGCCCACATGCTTCCATTGAGGACGGCATTGCCGCCGATAATGACATCGCGTCCGACAGCTGAACTTCCCCGGACATCCCATGTTGTCCCGGCATTAAGTGTCAATCCGTTTACAATCGTGATATCCGCACCATTACCTGTTGTCGTTAAATAGGCGGAGGAATTCAACGAAAGGGAATTCAGGGCTATGGCTTCCAAAGAGGAAAGGGTCAACTTCGTACCATTGAGGGAAAGGTCAGAGGAACCGGAGCCCCCATTGAATGAAGCAGCCGTGATGGTACCGGCGCCTAGTGTCCAGGATTGAGTGTTCAGAGTTCCGGTCAAACTCATACGGGAACCGTCAACAGTCTTCAGGGAATCGGTCACAGTCAGTGAATTTGCGGTCAAACTCCCGTTTTTTCCCATATCAAGAGATTGGGCAACGACACTCTGCCCATTTGCATTCAAGGTCCCGGAAAGCTCAATGGTCCCATTGGCAGACGTCACGGTTCCACCAGCCGTCACGGTTCCGGCGATTGCCATGCCGCCGTTCGTCGAAGTCAGAGTTCCCTTGCTGGTCAAACTTGTCCCGGAGTCCACACTGATATTGCCCTCCGAAGTAACGGCTCCAGCTGTCAAAGCTCCGTTGCCGGTAATGGCCAATGAATTGACGGACAGGTTCCCCCCCAGGGACAAATTCGTCCCGTCGACAACCATGTCGCTGTCTCCCATCCCTCCGTTGAAAGATTGGGCCAGAATAGTCCCTCCTGAACTCAGTGTCCACGATTGCGTCGTCAATCCCCCCGACAAAGTAATCGTTCCCGCATTCGACAATGCACCCGACACGTCCAAGTTGGTTCCTGTCAATGTGGAGGATGCCCCCAATGTAAAATCGCCCCCCACCTTTACATTGCCAGTAGACACAAGATTTCCGGTTGCCGTCATCGCATCAGTGACTTCCAGACCATCAAAGGTCAAGGTCTTCCCTGCCGCTGTAACCGATACAGATTCAAACACTGAACCTGCCGTCGCAATATTCCAGTCAAGCGCACTCGTCAACGTAAACGAACCATAAGTGTCTTTTTGACCAAAAATCACTTCCTGCAATCCTGTCCTCTCTTCGAGAGAGGACGGATCCTGATCTCCGAATATAAGATTGTCGTGCGGAAGCAAATCCTGCCGGTGCGGGCTATCCGGAGTGTCCGGACTAGGATTCCACCAATTTTCAACAAAGTAACCGCCGTTTTCACCGTACCACGACAGGGTGGCAGACTGAACAGTGTAGGAGAAAACCGCAAGAAAGCTGGACAGCAGAGCAGTTCTTAAGGGGAGGGGAAGGCGAATTTTCATAAATCTGACTAGTTAGAAGGGACCACGCATAGTCTGACGGATTTAACATCCGCTAATTATTTGTTTTGTAATTAATTTATTTAAATTGCCGATTTTTATAAATTTTCCAATTTTTCAACGTCTGTTAAAATTTATTTTCAAAACACGCAAAACAAAAGATTAAAATTAAATACAATGCATCCGATAAATGGACACAATATATTATATATCAATTTATTGTGGAAATATAAAATAGAGAAAAGAGCGAGATTCGATTAAATCAATGCATCAATCAATAAAACATACACGAAAAAACAATACAAACGTTTGTTTATAATACATGAATTCATCGGTTTTACTAGCCCATGGTTGGGTTAGATAGAAGGAGAGAGGGGAATTTTTCATAAAAACGTCAAACTAAATGTGTCTTGCCGGGTTGTTTATCCTTGTCAGCGGATGTTAAATCCGCTAGTTACAAACAATATATCCGATATTTTTATTATCTTAAATTCACAAGAAACATTTTTCTATTTATTATAAAAATATCATCATCCTATTAAAGGGCTTATATTTGCAGAAAAAACTCTTATGAAAAAGACGACAGAAATGAAAATTCACTGCAGTTATTTGTCATATGATGGATTTAATATCAAAAACAATACATATTTATGGGCATTCATAAAATACCCACATTTCCGCATCGGACAAAAGGAGAATTCCGACCCGTTAAATCTAATATCCATCATGAAGTTGGATATTTATTAGTCAGGACACCATATCCCAACTTCTTCTGGACTCTCTCATGATTTCCACGAGAAAGGGAAGCCGTTCCTACAATTCCGGATCAGGCAGAATATCGACATAGATACCGGGAGTACTACCTTCCACCGGAACTGCACCGACGGTTTTGGCATAAAACTCCGCCGGGCCGACACCTCCGATAAAGGCGTAGGCAAACCCCATGTCCCTCAGGGCACCGAGGGCAGTCACCAGAAGGGCTTTGCCAAGTCCGCTCCTGCGTACGGAAGGATCGGTTCCCATGGGGCCAAGGAAACCGCGAGCCGTTACATCGTAGCATGCGAAGCCGACAATTCGGCTGTCGCACGTGGCAATGAAGCATGAAACGGGTTGACGTCCGAAAGCGACCTTCGTTTCGCTGACCCACTTGGGGCTGAACGTCCTTCCGACCCAGTCGGTCACGATATGGCGTTCATAGGCGCCCGGACGACGGATCAGAATCCCCTGCCCCTTCAGTTCGTTGATCGAGGAGGAAACGTCAGGAAGGTCGTAAAGGCGAACCAGCATGTCAAACATGGAATGATGCTATACGGTTCACCGCCTGCCGTGAATCCCAAAATGACAAACTCGCGGAAAAACATGCGCCCGGCACCACCCTATCTGGGCTGTCGCATGGCGGTCAGTTTGTAGAAAAGCTGGTTGTGCTCGGCGAGGAGAGGGGTGATCTGGTCAGCGCTGACAGCCACCTGTCCCCGGATATCGGTGTAGAGCTTGCGATAGTCCACCAGCCCTCCCATGGTCGCGAGAAACAGGGGTTCCTTCAAACCGCTGACAATGGCCAGGTGCATGTCTCCGGCAGCATCCTCCAATTGGCGGATCAGGCGGATTTTCACGAAGATGAGAGCCAGGGAGGACAGAACCCAGAGGACGGCGGCACAACCGACCAGGACGAATCCCGCGGAGGATTCCCCGAGTCCTCCGAGAATGCCTCCAGCGGCGATCAGCAGGAAAATGATGAAAAGTTGCTTGTACATCCACTTTTCCTGCCCGGCATACAATTTCGACAGACAGGACTTCAATCCGAAATCATTGAGAGGCTGGTAAACGGCACGTCCCAGTCGACGGCGATAGGTGTCCAGACTCGTCTGGAGGCGTTCTGCCGGGAAATCTCCGATGTCGCACTCCATCTGGTCCTGGACGCGGGGACGGATGGAATTCCAGTGCTGGGTGCAGGCCGTCAGGAACTCGCGGTTGTAGTACTCCTGGCGTTCTTCGATGCTGTGGGAAATTTGTTTGTAAAACCAGTTGTCAATGCCCGCGGCCATGTGGCCCAGGCAACGGACGCGGTTCAGGGAAAGGACATAGCCAAGCTGCCTGGCCGTTTTGCGGGCTAGGCGCGGAACAAACTCCTGAACGAGAGTAGACATGGCTTCCAGACGTGTGGGAAGGATGCGGGCCATCTGGTTGCAAACGGAGTCGATTTCGCTCTCGATCCTGGCCAGGAACCCCGAGTCCATACGCAGGAGGCGATCCTGGTTGCGCAAGACCTGTTTCTGTTCTTCCAACAAGGATGCCGTTGCGGCGATCACCCGGGCGTTCATGCCGAGGGAAGCCATCCTGACGGCCAAAATGTGGTTGACGCGCCGGGTCAGGGCATCGGCTCCGTATCCTTTCTGGCTCCCCCCTCCGCAGACGGGAAAGAGAGGTGGTTCCGTATCAAGATAACGGCGGCAGTCCTCGCGGACAATGTCTTTGACGTTCTGGATCTGGTCGAAACTACACTCGTCGGGATGTGTCACGGCAATGATCATCCGGGTGTAGTATTCGGGGGGGAACCGGGAGATGAAATCCCACGCATTCCGGGAATACGGCATTGTGGCGGAAATCACCATGATGATGACATCCGCTCCTTGGAGAGCTTCCTGCAGGAGATCCCCTTCCTTGTCGAAATCGCGAATGCTCGTATCAATAAATTCCACATCACGCAGCTGAGGCAGAGGATAGTAGGCGGCCTCCTCCCCCTCGGCAAGTTCTCCCGAAGCATGAACGTCGAACCTCCAGCGAAGGACGGGAACGCCGCGCGACATCCTCCCGAACGTATCCTCTTTGGGAGAAACCATCAGGTCCAGTACGGACGACTTGCCGGCACAGGTATCCCCGATCACGGCAACGGCCGGAATGCGTTCCGCCGCCCGCAGCGCATCTCGCAACGGCTCTTCCGCCGGGAAAATACAGTCGTCCCCCAGTTTGCGGGAAAAATCAAGGGCGCACTCAGCGATGTTGCGCACGTGATAGGATAAGGCATGTTGTCCCTGTTTCAGCATAGGTCGGCGCGGAATGTCTGGAACCCTGCAACATAAAAAAGAGCTCTTTGAGAACCACCTCAAGAGCTCTTGTGTGATGCTTAAGGCATTTTAACCATTTCACCGGCGCTTGTCTATGCCAAAACCGGGAAAAAAGGGCAACGCCAAGCGAAGATTATTGCTGAGGTGCAGCACCGGAAGTTCCCGGAGTCACGGCAGGTTCGTCCGCATTTTCGGCGGAAACGGGAGCGACGGCAGGTTGCCGGGGAGCTTCTTCCTGCTGCATTGAGGGTTCTGTGACCGGTTGTTCATGGATAGACGGAACAACTGCGGGCGCAACGACAGGAGCCGGAGCCGCCGGTATGACGGGGACAGACGGGGCAGGTGCGGATACACCCGCCGAATTGGCATAGCGCTGGCCGATGGAGATCAGTTCGGAAACAGTCACCAGGCGGAACCCCCGGTTTTGCAGGCCACGCACAATGCCTTCCACGGCATCTACGGTGGATGCGTGGATGTCATGCACGAGGATGATCGATCCGGGCTTGGCACCATTGACAGCACGGGAAATTACCGTGGAGACTCCGGGCTTGCGCCAGTCGTTAGTGTCGACATCCCAGAGGATCGTCTTGTAGCCGAAGCGTTCATGCATCCATGTATAAAGCCCGGCATTGACAGCTCCGTAAGGAGGACGCATCAGCTTGGGGGAGGAGCCGGTCGCCTTGCGGATCGCCTCGTCGGTTTTTTGAAGCTGGGCTTCGCAGAGCGGACGCGATGTCTTGGTCATGCAAATGTGGTTCCATGTGTGGGATGCCGGTTCATGGCCTTCGCGAGCCATGCGGCTGACGATGCCGGGGTAGCGATTGACGTTAACTCCCTGCATAAAGAAGGTACCCTTGGCGTTGTAGCGATTGAGGATATCCAGAACACGCGGAGTCAGTGTCCCGTGAGGCCCGTCGTCAAAAGTCAGGGCGACGACTTTTTCCGGAACATTCACGCGGGAAATGCGCAATCCGGGCACCTTGGGAGCCTGAGGGGCAAACGTCGTGTTTTTGGCAACGACGGGGAATTGCTGGCTATTCCCGGTCCGATTCTTCGAAGCAGGAAGCCTGTGAGCAGGCGTTATCTTGGAAGCTGGGATGGATTCCGTTGCAGGCGTTACATGAGCTTCGGGTGAAGTCCCTTTTTGGGAGGAGCAGGAAGACAACACCAAGGCAGCCGCAAGAACAGTGAAAAACGTATATTTCATGACAAATTGGGGTGAACTTGTTTACCTTCACTGAGGGGACATGTCACGCCGTAATTGATATTTATTCAAAAAAGCCGATCATTCCGGAGAGTTCATATCGATATAATTGACGGAGACCGTTTTCCGTGAATCGTTCGTGTCGCGAACCTCAACTTTCATTTGTTTGAAAAACCAGGATCCGTCCTTCAGTTTCATCACGGACGTCAGCAGGAAACGCTTGGCCAACTCCCCTCGGGCATCAATGCCGTCGATCTGCCACATTCCGCCGTTTTCTTTATCAACCCACACGCGCACCCAGGCGTACTGACCGAGGGAGGGAGTCGGGTTCTTGAGTTGGACGATCCAGCAAAGACGTCCTTTGACGGTGGATGTCGCTTCGCTCTCCTGAAGAATCCGGGCTCCGGGCCAGTACAAGAAACGCATGGATAAATCCTCGTAGGTAATGTCCGTTTCAGGAATGGGAGTCGAATACATCGCCTTGGGGAGAGCCACCATTTTGCCGTCCTTCTGGTATTGGAGTTCCTGCCCTTTCTCCTTGAATTTGAGATCGAAGCGTTCCCATACGTTGTTTTGGAAATACTGGAAGCACATCAGTTCGCCTCGCAAACTGATGTTGAAAGGTATCTTCACGCTACGCCGGCGAATCTGCCCCTTGATATCCTTGTTCTTCTGGAGGGTCGCAGTCTGACGGAGGCTTTTCATCAAAGCGTCTGCATTGGGTTCCTGAGCATCGGCGGGACCGCATAACAACGCACAGGCACACACCGCCAGAGCCAATCGGCTGCATTTGATCATCAAGGCATTCATATCTGCTCCGTGACATACATGTACGAATGCCTGCGGAAAACACCAAAATGAGTCACCCGGCAAGATTCTTTCCGGAGGTCAATTCCATGGAGCCTCACTTTATTCTTCACTCGCGGGAGGAGCATCGCATAATGGAGGCATGTTCAACCTACCCATCAGGCCGCGCCGGAACAGAAAAAGCGCCGCCATACGCGACCTCGTCGCGGAAACGCATCTTTCCCCTTCTCAATTCATTCTGCCCGTCTTCATTCATGAATCCGACGAAGACGTCCCGATTGAGTCCCTGCCCGGCTGCTCCCGCTGGAGCATCCCAGGACTCGTCGAGGAAGCTAAACGGCTCATGGATCTCGGCATTACATCCGTAGATATTTTCCCGGCCGTGCCCGATTCCAAAAAGACGCCCGGAGCGGAGGAAGCCTACAACCCCGACGGTCTCGTCCCGCGGGCTATTGTCGCCCTCAAGGATGCCCTGCCCGATCTGGTCGTCAACACGGACGTCGCTCTCGATCCGTACAATACCGACGGTCACGACGGCATTGTCCAGTTCTACCCCGACGGCAGTTATGAAATCCTCAACGATCCCACCATCGAGGTCCTCTGCCGCCAGGCGCTCTGCTTCGCCGAAGCCGGGGCGGACGTCATCTCCCCAAGCGACATGATGGATGGACGCGTAGCCGCCATCCGCTCCGCACTCGATTACGAACACTTGGAAGACGTCTCCATCATGGCCTATACCGCCAAATATGCCAGCGCCATGTACGGTCCTTTCCGCGGGGCTCTTGAGAGCGCTCCCAAAAGCGGTGACAAAAAGACCTATCAAATGGATCCGCGCAACCTCCGGGAAGCACTGCGCGAAGCCGCACTCGACGAAGCGGAAGGAGCGGACATCCTCATGGTGAAACCCGCCACGATGTACCTCGACGTCCTCCATGCCATGCGCCAGACGACTACCCTCCCCCTGGCCGCCTATCATGTCAGTGGAGAATACCTCATGCTGAAAGCCGCCGCCGCCTCCGGCTGGATCGACGAACAGGCCGCCGTGCTGGAAACTCTCACGAGCATCCGCCGCGCCGGTGCCGACATGATCCTGACCTACTACGCCGCCCAGGCCGCCGCATGGCTCCAAGGACGCAGCCTGTAAAAAATGAGGGTGTTTATTCGCAAGAAAAAGCTTGTATGGAGCTCTCATTGTGTGATGATGCCAGACACGAGACCATTCTATTGCTTATGAAATATAGCCGCATCAGTTTGCTTGCCGCCGCATTTTTTGCAACGGGCCTTCTGGCTTCCGGCGCACCGGAAGATACCTATGCCGAAGCGGATTCGCTCATTTGCCTTTCCAAGATGCTGGAGGGTAAAAAAGCCTACGCCGACGCCCATAAAAACATCACCCAGGCCATCCAGACCCTCGGGTCCCTCAAGTCCTCCAGTCCGAACTGGAAACCGGACTGGGTGGAGCGCAAACTCGCCGCAGCCCGGGAAGCAGAGGAAAGGCTGGCTCCGCTGGCCAAGGAAAATCCGTCCTCCACAGCCGATCTCTGGAAAGGAGCCGATTATTCCGTCCCCCCCGCACCTCCCAGCAAACTCAGCAATGTGGAAGAATCCCTCAAGCCGACGATGAATGCCGCGCTGGGATACAGGGCTCCCGTAGAAGTCATGGAAGGCAGCCCTCACGCCGCCTATGTCGAGTCTGACCCGCATTATGCCCAGTACCAGAAGAACCTGCGCATCCAAAGCCGCAGCCGCCAGAAATCGTTGCGAGTGGCGGCACCGGCCGACAGTCAGTCCGCAGAGTTGGATCGCATCCGCCAACAACAGGAAGCCCTGGCCCGCCAAAGGCAGGCCATCTCACAGAAACAGGCCGCTTCCAACCCCGCCATTCGCAGCCGCTTCGCTCCAGCGCCCGTAGACAACGCCGCCAACCAGGCACGCCTTCAGGCCCTTGCCGCAGAACAGGCAAAACTCCAGGAGAAGGAACGCCAGTTGGAACAGGAACGCCGCCAGGCTGCCATTGACGCCGAACGCCGGCAGCGCGAGGCAAACCAGCGCCAGGAAGCTATTCGTCAGCAACAGGCTATCGATGCCCAGCGCAGGCAGCAGCAAATTCAGCAACAAATGCAACAGAAGGCCCGGCAGCAACAGGCTAGTCCGTCTCCCAAGCCCGCACCGGCACCCACGGAAGGAAGGCGTTCCCGGTTCCGTATCGGCTAATCCACCTCTTTCTGAAAATACCAGCATTTCCATTGCCCCGTCCAGCCACGGGGCAATTTGCTATCAAGCCCGGCATCCATCCAGCCTACAACACATTCCATCGACCATGAATGCACACGCAGGACTTTTCCCGTCAATCTTTCTTGCCGCCCTGTCCATAACGATTTCCCTTCCTTCGGCAGCCATCGCCCAACAGGAACAAAAAATCGAAACGCAATCTCCGAAACAGGCCCGGAAAGCCATCGAACTTTTCCTGAAACGAACCGCTCTGAGGATCATCGAAATGGAGTGGACTTTCGGGTATGAAAACAGAACGCCCACGGAATCCGACCGCGCTCGCGTCATGCTCTCCGGAGGAATATCCGACTGCCCGCCCGACTTCCAGGAAGCCTGGATCAAGCAGACCCGCCACCCCGGCAGAAATTACGCCGCTCCTCTCCTGCGCCAGTACGGAATCTCCATGGCGGAACTCAGGAACGAACTGTCCCGGGAATTGCGAAGAATTGACTCGCGCGTCCGCCCTCCCATCCCCCTGTACGACGATGAGGAAGAACCGGAACGTTTCGATCCGATGACCTGCGGGCCTCGCGATGCCATCCTCGCCGCCGTCGCCAAGCTGGATGCCAAACTCTCCGGAATCGATCCCGCTCAAGCGGCCGTCTGGAAACAGGCAATCCACGACGTCATGATCGAGTTCATGCTTTCCTACATGGAAACCGCCGTCTGCATGAATGCGGCCGGCATTCCCCGGGACGACGTTTCCAGAATGTTCAACGCTATTAATGTACAAGCTTGTCCCGAAGACTTTCGGAAAGCCTGGGCGCACGACATCCCCTACTTCTGCAACGGACAATTTAACTCTCCGGAACTCCGTCTCTCCCCGGTATGCAAGAAATACGGTGTCGATGAAGCAGCCATCCTCACCTACATCCGGAAAAAAATGCAGGAATGGGATATCACGACACCGACCGCCGCCACACAACCACGCTTCCGCGATGACATGAAGGATCTCCGGAATAACATCCTCGCCGGACGTAAACCTGCCGGTGGAAAATGACAAAATTCCCACCTCTCTCCCTGCGGCAGCGCTCTATGCCACGGCAGATGCGACGCACTCCGTTCATCCCGCAAGAGGACGAAGTAAGGATATTCCGTTCATGACACTGCCGCCAACAGGAGACATTCCCGAATCCCTGATTGCACAAATCCGGGAGTTCCGCATGCGCCTGTTCCGTACGAGGGCTTGCGAAGCTCTGGTCGTCTGCCCGACTATTGCGGCGGCCTGTTATCTGGTTTTCTTCCTGTCCGACCGTCTCTGGGACACGCCGGGTATCCTGGCGTGGGCATGTATTCTGCCCGTTTTCCCAGGGATTCCCCTCTATCTCTTTGCCTGGTGGTTAAAATGGTTTCGCACGGAGAGGACGCCACGCCAGCTGGCATCTCTGCTAGCCCGCAGCAATCCCGCCCTGGGGGATCGTCTTCTGGGAGTCATCGACCTGGCATCGTCCACGCCGGACGAGACGGTTTCCCCCCGTCTGAGACAGGCCGCCATCGTCCAGAACGCCCAAGAACTGGCTGGAAAGGATTTTTTCTCCGGTCGTCCGCGAAAACCCGTTATCACACGGGTATTCCTTCCTGTTTTTCTGATTGTAATTGCAGGTTCCGTATTTTTAGCCTTCCCGGATGCTGCCGGGAACGCGTGGCGCCGATGGGCAAACCCGTTTCATCCACCGGAACGTTTCACCTTTACCGTCCTGGAGCCACTCCGAACCCGCATCATCGTCGCCCAGGGAGAATCCTGGCCCATGGAGTTCCTCCTCTCCTCGGCCTCATCTCACAGGCCGGAAACGGCTCACTTCCGATTGGACGGCGGAACATGGAATGAAATCGGCCTTTCTCCGGACAAAACGGGGTACCGCCTCACTCTTCCCCCCCTGTATCAGGCAACACGCATGGAATTCTCCGCCGGAGATACTCTTCACCGCCTGAAAATCATCCCGCAGCCAAGACCGGGCATGGAACGAGCCGAGGCAGAAATCACCCCTCCCTCCTACACAGGCCGCCCGCCTTACCGAGAACCGATGAAAGCCGGGGCCATTCCTGTACCGGAAGGAAGTACAGCCGACATCCGTGCCACGGCCACACGCCCCCTGCTCCGGGCATCGTCCTCGCCGGACGACCGTCCCATCCGCATTGAAGGAAAAACGGTTACTATCTCCGGAATCTCCATGGAACGTGAGCCGCAGGAATGGGAATTGTCCTGGACGGATACGGACGGTCTGCAAACATCCTCTCCACGCCATCTGACGCTGACCCCGGTCGAAGACCGCCCTCCTCGTGTCCTCCTACACGAAGATCTTGACAATAAATATATTCTGGAAAATACATCCATCCAAATATCCATTGAAGCCACGGATGATTACGGCATCCGGGAAACAGGTATCTCATGGGTCGGAGAACAGTCCCTCGGCCAGTCGTCATCCCCCGGAACCTCGACGGAAAGAATCCTCAAACCGGGTTCCCCGACCACAACAAGCATCACGGAACACATGGTTTTCCGGGCTAAAGATTTAGGCATTTCACCCCAGCGCGTCGTCATCCGCGCCTTTGCCTCGGACTACTCCCCTCATGGGAAACGCGTCTATTCCGACCCGTTCATTCTGTACATCCTGACCCCGGAACGCCATGCGGAAATGATCCGGCATTCACTGGAACGCCTCATCGGCGCCCTGGAAGAATTGTCCCGTTCCATGGATTCCATCGGAGACGAGACCAAGAGCATCCTCCTAGCCGACCAGAAATCTGATAACAAGGCTCTCCGGGAGAAAATCCCCGAACTCGTCCAACAGGAACAGACGAACAGGCGCCAACTCTCCGACCTCCTCCGCCAGGGTGAAGCCATCTTCCGCGAAGCTACACTTAACACGCAAATCGATCCGGACGGTATGAAGCGCCTGATGGATTCCATCCGGCAAATGTCCCCGCTCCCTGCCGGTACCATGCGCAATGCCCAGAAATACTTCGAACAAGCCGCGGAAACCGTTTCTCCACAGGAAATGGAATCCACTCTAAAACAGGCAGATAGAGAACACGAACAGGCTGTCGAAGCCATCAAAACCGCTATTGCCTCAATGAACGCTGCCACCAAAAGCATGGAGGCCGGCACCTTCGTCGCACGCCTCCGACATTTATCGAAGCAAGAGGAATCCGTCAGCCGCTCACTCGCCTCCTACCTCCAGACTACCGTAGGACTTCTTCCCGACGAACTCCCGCCCGCAGCCAAACGCAACATGGAAGCTATTGATGCCCTCCAGAAGGCCACGACACGCAACCTGGGCTGGATGCTGGAAGATCTGGCCTCCTACCGCCAGCGGGCCACCCACCCCATCTACGGAGACTTATACGAAATCATGCAGAATTCGGAAATCGTCCGTCGCATGGAAAACGTATCGGAATACATTGCATCCTCCCAGTCCGGCGTCGGGATCGAACATGCTCTCCTCCTTTCCCGGGCTCTGGAACACTGGGCCCGTCTTCTGGATGACAGTAAAAAAACCTCCCATGCAACAGGCGGAGGCAGCGGCATGGCCGGCTCCGGTGGGGGAGAAATCTCCCAATCGGCCTTTGAGCTCACACTCAAGCTCATGTTCATGATCCGCTCCCAGCAGGATATACGCCTGAGAACACGAGCCATGGAAGAAGAACGGAGGGAACATCCCGACCAGTCTCGGGATACCTCCGGCCTGGCCCGTGAACAGGATGAAATCCAGGCAGATACGATGGACATCATTTCCGAACAAACCGACCGCAACGTCATCGCCCTGCTGGAACAATGCCGCCATGCCATGAACGATGCCGTCGACGAACTCGAAGCCAACCGAACGGGAGGCCCCGCCATCGCTGCACAAACGGAGGTCATTGAGTTGATTTACCAAGCAGCCCTCCGCATGAACGGCGGAGACAACAGGCAGGAGGAAAATGCCGGAACTTCCACCCTCATGGATATGATACGCCAAATGCTTGGTCTTGAAACCGATTCCGTGCATAAAAAGACGTCCCCCTCATCATCTCCCGGTGCAGGAACGGGCAGTTCCGGTACATCGCCGGAAGGGAATACGCCGATGCCGGACGACGATCAGGCACCTGTTCACAAAACTAGAAGTGTTCCAAAGTCAACCGGCTCCGGAGCCGCCGACATGCCCGAAGAATTCCGGAAAGCCCTGGACGCTTATAACAAAACGCTGCAAGAATGAAGCCCTCCAACTTCCAACACGGTCACATTCGGAAAGCACGGTTCGTCCGGTGCTTCCTTCTGCTGATGTTGTCCGGGCTTGGCGCGCTTCCGTCCACAGGAAGCCCCCGGGAGCAAGACGGACAGGAAAGAACCTTCACTCGCCTGACTCGAACGGACGATACTATCCCCCCTCAAGTAGAGTATATGTACGTCAAGGCTCTCGACTTCCTCAAACGAGAACAAAAGGAAAACGGCACCTTCGACGGCACCTACGGAGACGACCCTGCCGCTGCAGCTTTTTGTCTCATGGCTGTTTTGGCACACGGGGAAGACCCAGTTTCCGGGCCATACTCCGAGCTGGTACAGCGATCCCTGGATTTCATTCTCTCCAGCCAATCGTCCGAAAACGGCATGATCGGATCCACCATGTATTCCCACGGTTTCGCCACTCTGGCTTTAGCGGAAGCCTACGGAGCCATTCCAGACGATCGTCTGGGACCTTCCCTGCAAAAAGCCGTCGCATTGTCTCTGAAAGCCCAGTCCGTCAACCCTCTTGGAGCCTGGCGCTACGATCCCACCAGTACGGACGCCGATACGAGCGTCACCGGGTGTATCCTCGTTTCTCTCCACGCCGCGGCCAATGCAGGTATTGAAGTCCCACACAAAGCCTTGGACAAAGGATTACAGTTCATGGCTTCCTGCCGGGATTCCAAGGGGATTTACGGCTATACCTCTCCCGGCAGCGGCAGTATCGCCGTCTCGGCGATCGGATTGCTGACTCAGGCTCTTGCCAAAAAGCATGAAGAGCCTTCCTTCCAAGCCACCCTGGCCTTCCTGAAATCGAAACTCCAGACGAGGGAAGATACCTACCCCTACTACATGGAATACTACATGGCCCAAGCCCTCTTCCATGCCGACGAAGAAATATGGCGGGCCTGGAACCGCCGCAATTTCCGTCTCATGGCCGCTTCCCAGGCACCGGACGGATCCTGGTCCGGAATGCGTTCCCCGGGATATTCGACGGCATTCGCCCTGCTCTCTCTGGCAGTCAACTACCGCTTCCTGCCCATTTATGAAAAATAGGCTTTCATTCCCCATTCTGTTCACCTGTACAGCCTCCACCCTGGCATCCGCCGTTCAGGTGGATGTGATGATGGAAGACGGATTCAAGGCATCCGGAGAATTGATAGCCCTGGACGCCCCTCAAGATTCACTCACTATCCTCCCCACCGGCAACGGAAAAACGCCTTGGGACATCAAGTTGTCCCAGATTCACTCCATCCACATGGAACAACCCCGGAAGAACACGCAAGACAAATACCCGGATATTATCGTCCTGCGCGGAGGATGGAGGGAAATCCTCCCTGCTTCCTTGAAATCCATCGAGCACGGGAAAGCCGTCTTTACCAGTCCCTACCGCCATGGAACCTCCGTTATCCCCAAGAATCTCATTCGGGCTATCAAACTGAACGCCCCTAACCTCTTTCCCATCCTGGCCGATCTTCCGTCTTTCGATATCTTCTGGATCCCATCCTATCAAAAAAGCCTTCAGGAACAACAGATGCAATGCCTCGAAAAGGCCAATCCCAATCATCAACCGGGTTCCAGCCTTGTCTTGCCTTCCGGCACGGAATGGGGCAAAAACATGGATCTCAACGCTGCTTCGTTCGATTTGCGGCTTGACGTTTCCATTCCTCTTGCCGGATCAGGCAGCGGCAGGAAAGACCGTCTGGTCCTCTTCTTCGGAGGGGACGGCACGCGTTCACCCATGAGCAACCCCTCCGGTCTCTACCTCCATACCGATGGAGTTGCCTGGAAGCTCTCTTACAGCGACTCTCCGCTAACTTCCCATACGATCAATTCCCTTCCCATCCCCAAACCAGGTTCCCGCCATCGTCTTTTCCTGAGCGTTACGGAAACGCCCCGGGGCACCTCGTTCAGTCTCTCGGCGGACGGTCATACCCCGCGTCGCACTGTCGTGCCCTGGGTGGCTCCGTCCGGTACTTGGTTCACGTTCGCCATCCCTCAAGGTCAAGTGGAACTCTACGGACTAAGGTTGTTCAACAAGTGGGACATCGTCTCCAACATCCTGCCTTCAGACAACACCCCGGAAGACAAAATCAATACAACGGACGGCAAGACCATCGTCGGAGACATCACTTCCTACCAAGACAGAACCAACGTCGTCACCATCAAAACGCCTCAACGCCCGATGGAAATTCCGTCTGAATACACCTCGCTGATGGTCTTTTCCAATGCCGATATATCCTCTCCTTCGGACAAAGACACTGAAGGACGCGACTCCGTCGTTCTTCAAAACGGAGGCCGTTTATACGGTTCCATCCGTTCTCTGAACAAGGGCATCCTGATCCTGGATCATCCCGTCCTGGGCACCCTCACGATACCCGGACAGGACATCAACCGCCTGGATTTCTTCAATCAGGAACCTCCTACCCGCTCCACGCCATGACCTCCGCCCTCCGATTGCTTGTTTCGGTTGCAGCCATGCTGGCGGCAGTCATCCTTCCCGCACATGCGGAGGCAGGTAAAGCCATCGTCTTCTTCCGAAACGGCTCCACAATCCCCGCCATACTCGACAGGACGGAAACTCCCCGCAGCGGCGGCGCACCGTCCATCATCCTCAACTCTCCGGTTCTCAATGCCCCCATTTCCACCCTTCCCTCGGAGCTCAAGGAAGTCATCCTGCCGGACAATGCAAAAAAAGGAGAGGGCCAGTGCATGATCAGGCTCTTCTCTAACGAACAGATCTCTGGAGAAATCAACACAGTTTCCTCCTCCGGTACAACTATCCGGCCCCTCTGGGGAGAGGATATCAGCCTCCCCTCCGAAGCCATAGCCTACATGAATATCAACAATCCCGGATCCCTGCTCTATTCGGGAACGGAGGATATCTCAGGTTGGAGCGGCTTCACACCTCCTTTCCCGACACCGCCGCGTTCGTGGTCATCCTACAGGGGTACCTTCCTTTCCATGCCTCCGGGAGGCATCATTGCACGTGATGTCAAGCTTCCCCCTGCCATCCATATTTCCATGGTCGTGCAAGGCAATCCGTTTGTCCGCTTCCTGATGCACATATGGAAGGATGTCAAAGCACCAACCGCCGATAAAAACGGTTCCTATGTGGACTTCTACCTGCTCAACGACGTTTTTCAAATTACGGAAATCGTCCGTTCCTCCATCAATACAGTTGCCAACGACCCCATCTCCCAGAACCGGGAGGAAGATGATCGGAAGGCGCAAACTCCCGTCGCCCTGGATCTCTTTGCCGACAGGAAAGCAGGTTATTACTGCTTCTACGTCAACAAAAAACTCGTTAAACAATGTACGACGGAAGAAATCTCCCCCGGAGACGAAAGCGCCCCATCGGGAGAAGCCCCTTCCGAGTACGGTACCGGATTGTCCCTGGAATCCTTCGATTCGGTCCTGCTCATCAGTTCCCTGCGCATCACGCAATGGAACGGCAAATACCCAGGAGACGAACTCCTGCCACCGGAAGAAAGACTGCCCATTCCACGCCCCGGAACTCAGGACAACGACATGGCTCTTCTCGTCAACGGCGATGTGCTGAGGGGCAACATCCGGCAACTCTCCGGCAAGGAACTCCTCATCCAATCCGACCTCTACAAAATTAAAGTGCCTCTGGATAAAATCATCCAACTGCGCATGCAGACCAAACCGGACCGGACAGAAAACGCCTATACGATTGCAGGCAAACCTATCTTTTACTTAACGGACGGTTCGATCCTTCGTGGCGAACTAGAGAAAATAGAAAACGGTTCCTGGACAATTTCCAGTCTCTCTCTCGGTTCCGTCACCATTCCGGACACCATGTTTTCCCGGATCGTCTTTCCGGAAACACGCTCCTCTCCCTCACGATAATCTTCTCTTTCCCGGACAATATCCGGGAACTTCCGTTCATCTTCGAAAAAGATACTTCCCTTAGACTTCGCGCGGAGGAAGGACAAAGCCGAAACGATCAATTCCGTGCCGGGCGCACTCCTCCCACAGAGCCTTTTCATAGGGCTCGGACATGGCGCGTTTTTCCTCTTCGGTCATGGCTTCGAACTTTTGAGAGCCGAGGAAGTGAAGGAGGGACATGTCCGCCATGCGCGTCACCAGATCGTCCCAGAAAACGTTGTCACGGTATTCATTGACGCAATCCCCGAGAAACGAATGATCGAGGTATTCTTTGGTCAGGTAGTAATTGCGCCCGTCGGGAGAAAACTGAACACGTGAAGAGAACTTCGGATTCTTTTCCAATTCCGCAAGGACTTTGTCACAGACAGCACCCCAGGCATTAAACTCGCGTTCGCGCCCCTCGTCGCGGATTGGCTCCGCCACCATCATAGCCAGGTAAGCCATGTCGGCCAGAATCATCAATTCTTCACCAGTCAATTTAATCTGTGTACTCATGTCTTGCTTGAAAAAAGAACCTCGCGGCAGCCAATTCGGGTTACATCAGCCCCAGTTTCATCCGGCCTTCTTCACTGACCATGTCCTGGTTCCACGGGGGATCCCAGATCATTTCGACATCCGCTTCTTCCACTCCGTCAAGGGCTTCCACTCGGGACTTGGCTTCGTCCATAAGATGGGGGCCCATGCCGCAACCGGGAGCCGTCAAAGTCATCTTGACGGCAACGTGATGCAAGCCATTTTCCAACCGGGTGACAATAACATCGTAGATCAGTCCCAGATTGACGATGTCGACCGGGATTTCAGGGTCATAAATACATGAGAGAGTTTCCCATATACGATCTTCCAGAGAGGAATTTTCCCCCAGGCCACCGGAAGCAGGAGCATCTTCCTCCTCTTCCATGCCCAAGGCATCGCTATCCTCCTTGGATAGGCGCATCAACCCGGCATCGGTCGCCACGGTATAGGAGTTGCCGAGAGTCTGGGTAATGTACACGCGGGAACCGGCAGGAAGCGAGATGGAGCTTCCACTCGGAATTTGAATTCCGGATACTTCTCTTTTCAGTTCGACCACTTGGTTTAACATAATTTTCTCGCCGTTGAGAGTGCCGGAAGCAGGTCTTTTTGACAATCTCCTTTTCTGTTCTCCAACCGGATTATTTCTTTTTGAACAATTTGCTGGCCCGCCCTCTCAATTTCTAGTAGGAGCCAACGGATTACTTCCCTGCACACCATCCACAAAATATGAAATACTCCATCTTCATCCTTCCCATGCTGGGGATGTTTTCCGCTACTGCCGCAACAACAACGACAGTCGTCCCCATGACGCCTTCCCTGCATCTTCCCTTTTGCCGGGACTGTCTGTTCATCAACCGTCCATTCCCCCCGGAGGATATTTCCATGGATTTCCGTGCCGGCTGGGGCAGCAAATATGAATGCGAAGGCATCAATGCCTGGGAAACCTCCTACTCGTTCTACATGGCTCAGGCCCACTTCGATCAATTATCTTTCACAACCTGGTATGGAGTCGCGGACAATGCCAACCATGCCGAATTCAAACTCCGGCTCGACTACAAGCAGGACATCGGCCACCTGACGGTCAATCCCTGGTATGAACACAGTTTCGTCGCTCCCGGCGAATACGGAGTACCCCGCCCCGGGTTGGAACTTACATGGCACTTCAACGACATTCTGTTCGCCGGTACCAACTTCTATTGGCAGTACAACCGGGATAACACCACGTTCCGCGGATTTTACGCCGCCTTTGCCGGAGGACATTACGAACTGACCCACAGACTCTTCCTCGATACAACCGTCCGCTATGGCTACAATGGAGGGTATGTCTCCTCCGTCGACCACCACGGCTCTAACAACATGGACTTCAACTCAACGTTGACCTGGACGTTTTCCGACAGAGTCTCCCTGGATGTCTTTGCGAACTATTCCCTGGCTCTAACGACGGTCAGACAAAAAAACCTCGGTAACGACTTCTATTACGGAGCCTCCCTGAGATTCAATTTTTAGGCAAAAGATCAAGAAAGCATAATATCCCATTTCATTTTCTTCTCTTCTTGCATCAATACTAATTCCGATTTAGGATAAAAGAGTCTAGGAAATGACATTCATCGCATGAATCTGGAAATAACACATACGCCTCTGGCTGAAATCGTTCACCTGGCCGGAAGTCTCGACTCCCAAACGACCAATGTGCTCATGAATAGTCTTGTTCCATTCTGGGAGACTCTGGACAGAGGACTCATCTACAACATGAGTAACTTGCAGTACATGAACAGCGACGGATTGCGCCTGCTCGTCATCACTGCCAAAACGCTGAATAACAAAAAATTGCCATTCGCCATCTGCAACCTCTCCGAATTTGTCACAAAAATAATCAATGTATCGATGTTTTCCGATTTTATCTCCGTATATACTACCGAAGAGGAGGCCTTGGCGGCCATGACCTCCGGAGTACCACCCCGCACCCTGCCCTGACGCCCCATGGTTATCATTGATCGATTCCGCAAAGCCATCAAGCGTTCCTTTGTTCTTAAATTGAACATGGGCATCATGGGAATTATCCTGGTGTGCTTCGTGGCCATTGCGGTCATCCTTGGCAAGCAATCCGCTTCTCAAATGGAAAAAACCCAGATGGAGCATGGAATTCTGGCAGTTAACCGCGCTGCCAGCAAAATCGACATGCTGATGGTCCATACAGAGAATATCGCCAAAATCAACGCAGCCTACATTGAAGCCGTCAAAGATCCCGAACTTCGTTACAAACTTGTCCAGCGTATCGTCTTCCGGGGAATTACACCCTTCATCAAATCCGATCCATGCATCACGGGTGCCGGCGCGGCCCTCACCCCCAATTTCGAGGAAGGCAGCAAGCTTCCCTGCTACAACTTCTTTTACAACTCTATCACGGACAAGCACGAATCCACGAAGGAAATTCCTCAGGATGTTTATACTCAGTCCCGTTGGTTTATCAAAGCGGAAGCGCCCGACGCCAAGCCATTCTGGATCCGTCCCGAATCCTTCCCGGAAACCAGTGCCAAAAAAAGCACGATCCTATACGTCGTTCCCATGTACGAACGGGAGAACAAGACTTTTATCGGCTGTCTTTTCATTGAGCTCACTCTCAGGGAAATCGAGAAAGCCCTGGACAATATTCACATGGACGGGACCGGATTCTGCTTTATTTGCGACCGGGATGGAAACTACATCATGCACCCTTCCCGCAATGTCGAACAAAATGGCAACATCGCCCAGCATTTCGGATTCTCCATCAATGAGACCGAGAAAAAGGAGATGATCCAGAACATTCGGGACGGCAACGAATGTGCCTTTCACCTGCCCATCTCATCTGTTTACAAACACGGAGAATTCATCTTCATCACTCCCTGCGAAAATGGTTGGTCGATGGGATTCGCCGTCTCAGGAGACATGATCTGGAACAAAACGAAACAGCTCATCCTGCTGGTGGGCCTCTTCAGCCTGATTACCGGCACGACGGTTTGCCTTCTCGTGTATTTTTTTACCAAAAAATATAGCAAGTCCCTCATTGCCCTCAGCAAGGCCGTCAAAGATATCGGAGAAGGCAAATTCACCGTCCCCATCCCCAAATACAAGGACAAGGATGAAATCGGACTCCTGACGCGGACATTCTCGAACATGCAGATGGAACTCCTCTCCTATCTGCACGAACAGGAACTCAATATCATTGCCAAACAGGATTACCAGACCGATCTTTCCGTCGCCAAGAAAATCCAAATGAGCATCCTGCCCAAGCTCACGCACGAATTCACTCGTGATCACAATTTTCGCATCGGAGCCACCCTCATGACAGCCAAAGGTGTCGGAGGAGATCTTTACGATTTCTTCATGGCGGACAAAAACCATCTCGTCCTGATCATCGGGGATGTCTGCGGCAAGGGGATCCCCGCCGCTTTGTTCATGGCAGTCACCCAAACTCTCCAGCGCGGCATAGCCGTTCCCACAAAACGCGTCGATAAAATTGTGACGGAACTCAATACGATTCTCTACAATAACAACGACGCCAATATGTTCGTCACCTACTTCTGCGCTATCATGGACATCAGGACTGGCCGCATAAGCTACTGCAACGCCGGACATAACCCCCCCTTCATCCGCAAGGAATCGGGAGATCTCATCGAACTGTCCGTCAGAAACGGACTTCCCATCGCCATCTTCCCGCAGACCTATACCTACTCGGAAACAGTCCTGAATCCGGGAGACACACTCATCCTCTACACCGACGGCGTCACCGAAGCTTTCAATCCAGACCAGGAACTCTTTGGAGAAATCCGCCTCAAACAAGCCATCGCTTGCGCCATGAGCTCGGAACCAAGTTTCATCATCGACACCATCATCCGGCATATGAACCAGTTCGTCCGTGATTATGAACAATCAGACGATATCACAATTCTGGCCGTCACCAGAACCCAGGAACCATAAGCCTGAAAGTTCTAACGGCAGAGTTGTCTAAAAATTGCCGAAATACCTTGCATTTACAACGATCTTAAATTAAAAAACAGACAATGCAGGTTCAATCCGTTCATCAATTTAAAACCGGGTTCTCCAATGGGACCCAAGGGCTTTTTGATGCCATGGATTCCGCGGAAAAAGCATGTCAACAACACGGTGCCGATCTCAGATCGACTAACATAGTCAGACTCTGCATCGAAGAACTCGTCACCAACGCCCTCAAATACGGCTCCGACGAAAACACCCGTGTGACAGTCTCAATTACTTTGACTTTTTCCCAAGACAACATCCTGCTCATTATAGAAGACGATGCTCGACCCTTTAATCCATTGACCGAGGCTCCCAATCCCAACCTGACGGAAAAGCTGGAAGACCGGGCTATCGGAGGGATGGGTATTTACCTACTCAAAAACATGACTAAAAGCATGTCCTACCAATACAGCGAGCATAAAAACATCTTAACGATCTCCATTTAACACCCAAACACTAACAAGTACGATATGAGTCTTAACATCAGCACTCAGGAACGCAGCGTCGGACACTTTGTCATTTCCCTGTCCGGCAAACTGGATACGGAAACCTATTCCAAATTGGAAAATCTCATCAATAATCTGACAGAAGATCAAGTCAACTCCATCACCCTGAATATGGCGGATCTCACCTACATCAGCAGCATGGGGTTGCGCGTCATCATTCAAACGACAAAGATACTCAAGGAATGCCACGGGCAACTTATTATCACCAATGCCACTCCCCCTATCCAGGCTGTTCTGGAAATCGCTAAAACTCTCCCATCCCTTTCCATCTTCTCCTCCACGGCAGAAGCCGATGCTTATCTGGCCAATATCCAGAAAAACACGATCAAATAATATTCCGTCCACTTCTTCCCCCCGAGAAAACGGACAAACAATTTTGTGAGATCTGCAATGCTGTCGGGTTTTCCGTCAGCATTGTTTTTTATTTAGAGAGAAAGGATATAGAGATCATTCCCCGTCAAGGCAGCAAGGTACCAGAACGGCATCCCGCATCCCGTGGATTTTCTTTTTATCCTCCGGGGCAATCGTTGCCAACGCACCGCCCAAAACGACTTCTCCCGAAATACTACGATAGTAGTAGGGACACAGGCGGACACGCCCTTTCATCGTCCATAAAGCCCCCGTCTCTCTATCGTAGCAGGGGTGTTCCACTACTTTGCCGGAATGAAACTCCTGCATGATCCAGGGAGAAGAGCCGAACTGGGACAATGCCTCATCCAAGGCTTCCGACCATTCGCCAGAAGGCATATCGTGTCCTATAAACACCCCGCGAGCGCCCCAGGCAAGTTCATTGAACCCGGATATTTTAAGGACGAGGCGCCGTTCTTTCTGACTCATGGACGCTACCTCCCTCCAGTCATGTACATGAAGCCACGGTAGACAGGCCTGGGGCGGCAGGGGGGAAGGATCCACCACCCAGCCATGGGGTACCAGTTCGTTCATGCGTTCCAGATAAGCGCCACGCATACGGTTTTTCCATTCCTGCCGCAAACCGGGAGTATGGAAGAGAGCCAGCCACAACTTCTCCTCCAGATGCGGCACGGGAGGAGGAGATAAACGGATATGCCCGCCGGACGCCGCCTCCAGCAACTCACGACTGCCGGGAATAGCATCCGTATCGAACAATTCAAAAAAGCGGTACACGCATCGGCCTTCCCGCATTGCGTAAGACTCCGCAGGGGAACAAGAAAAGCCTTCCCCGAGAACTGAAGCGAAATATTGCATCTCAGCCATGTAATCGCCGGATTCCCTGGAAACGACAATATCAGCTCCCTCGGGATGCGCCAACCTGAAACCATCAATCATTCCGTCGCTTCCCCCCAGGATATTCCAGCCGGCAGCACCGTACAACCGGCTCAAAAACGTTGTTACACCCTGCCCACCCGGCACGGAATCCAGCTCAGTCACGGCCCATCCTTTTTCCGTCAGAATCAGATCCGGCCTCATGACGGACGGAACCGCCTGGATCATCGTCCGCGACCGCTGGATATCCACCAGCCAAGACGGTTTCCCCTGATCCAGCAACGGAGCCAGCCATTCGTGTCTCCTGCCCTGTGCCGAGGCATGATACAAGGCATTGCAGGCATCGTAGAACCGGGCCAGGATAACGCCCAGACCTTTCAGGAACTTCACCTGTTTCTTGTCCAGCCGAAAAGGCTCCGGAGAAAGCATCCAGGTCACATCTCCGCGGAAAAGCCCTCCATTTGGGAAAGCTTCCTTCAGGCTCTTGAAAGACAAACGTTCCGGAGTTCTCATATCCGTTCCTTGATCAAACATCAATTCAAAGAGCGCAGGGCGGCACGAATCAATTCATCCGTAGGCGAATCGGGACTCGTTTTGAGTTGGGCAGCTATAGCCTTGCGGGCTTCCACCTGCTTGAACCCGAGAGCCACCAAAGCCAGTTCCGCATCACTGGCAGCCAGGCTCGTCTCTCCCTGCGCTTGAGCTTCCCATGTCGCAGCAAGCCCGATTTTGTCTTTAAGTTCCAGGACAATGCGTTCCGCCGTCTTTTTCCCGACCCCCTTGGCTCGGGCAATTCCGGAGATATCGCCTTGGACGACGGCAGACTTGAACTGTTCCACATTCATCGATCCCAGAATGGCAATAGCCGTTGCCGGACCAATGCCTGATACGCGATCGATCAACAACATGAAAATATCCTTCTCCGCCTCGGTCGCAAACCCATATAATGTCTGGGCATTCTCGCGAATATGTAAAAATGTCTTCAACAGCAATTCCCGGCCCGGCAGGGGATTCAACGAATCAAAAGTGGACAGGGGGACCGTCACCTCATATCCGACCCCATGGACATCCAACAGAATCCTCTGAGGCATTGCCTCCGCTACAATCCCGCGCAAGAAAGCTATCATACCCGGCAGACTGCCACCAACAATCCGCCTCAAACAAACAAAAAACGCGACAGTTTGCAACCGCTGTCCCGATTCCCACCATAGATGCCGGGAAAATGAGGCGGCACAGTAAAAGTCCATTGAAAGCCGCCGCGACTTCTTCTATACTGCCCGGGCTATGCCGAAACCCGCACTTGGTAAAGGACTGGGCGCTCTCATTACAAAGCAGGGCTCGAAGGAATCTGTTGACAGTTTATCTGTTAAACAACCGGGGGATATTGTACACCATTTGCCTCTCGACAGCATCCATCCCAGTTCACTCCAGCCACGTTCCGTCTTTACCGAAGCCCAGTTGGAAGAACTCCGAGAATCCATCCGCGAACACGGTATCATCCAACCCCTGATCGTGCGGCGCAAGGATTCCGGCTACGAACTCATTGCCGGAGAACGCCGCTGGCGTGCTTCTGCTTCCCTCGGGCTTGAATCCGTCCCGGCCATCATCCGCGAAGCCTCCGACCGCGACGTTCTCGAAATGGCGTTGATTGAGAACCTGCAGCGAGAAAACCTCAGCCCTCTTGAAGAAGCATCCGGCTACCTCCGGCTCAAAAACGAATTCAAACTCAAGCAGGGAGACATCGCCCAGCGGGTCGGAAAATCCCGCGCCTCCGTCGCCAACAGCATCCGCTTGCTCGATCTCTACGAAGACGCTCGGAAATTGCTAGCCGACGGTTCACTCAGCGTCGGCCATGCCAAGGCCCTCCTCGGTGTCAAAAACGAAGCTGACCAGAGTAAACTAGCCCAGGAGTCAGTCATGAAATCCTGGACCGTGCGCCAAATCGAGAAAGCCGTCCAAACGTATCTCAACCCTCCAGACCCTATTCCTCCCTCCCGTAAACCGGCCAGCCCGGGCTACCGCAAGATTTGCTCGTACCTCTCCCGCCAGATTTCGGCACCAGTCAACATTTCGTCTCACGGAGCCAAGGGAACCATCGAAATTTCCTATGCCGACCGCAGTGACTTCATGCGCATTCTGGAACTTTTAGGCATTGAAATGGATCCGGACGTATTCCCCTCATCCCGGTAATACAACGGAGGAAAAAAGGCCTCGCCATGACGAACAGCATCCTTACCTGCATCCTCTTCCTCCTTCTGTTTGCCTGTGAACAGAAAGAACGACTCGTCACGGCTACTGCTGCACCGAATGCCGGCAATGCCCCGGAAAAACTTGTCAATTCCCCCGAATTTTCCGGTGATAACGCCCTCTTCCACTCTCTGAAGATCGTTTCCTTCGGAGAACGCCATCCGGATTCTCCGGGAGCAGCCCGGCAACTCGCCTATCTCAAGGACGAACTTGCCCGGCACGGTTGGAGCGTTCAGGAACAACGCTTCACATCCCCCACCCCGTCCGGAGAAAAAAACTTCGTCAACCTTCGGGCCAGATTCGGCAACAAGGCGGACTTCTCCAGGCCCGCTGACGGCATCGTCTCCTGCCACATCGATACCAAAACGGAAATCCCCGGTTTCGTGGGAGCCAACGATGGTGCTTCCGGAGCCGGAGCCCTGCTGGAACTCTCCCGAATCCTTGCCGGAACACCTGGACAAGCCTCCCGCATAGAACTTGTTTTCTTCGACGGAGAGGAAAGTTTCGGCCGCCACATCACGCCGGAAGACGGTTTGTACGGATCACGCTACTATGCCGGCACCCTGCGGGATTCCCTTCCGGTCTGGATGATCAATCTGGACATGGTCGGACGCCAGGGTATGAGAATCCGCATCCCTTCCGATACCCCCCTGCCTTTCTACCAGCTCTACTCCCGCGCCATCGACGACCTGAAACTGCCGTCTCGTTCCTGGGGAGTCGCCAGTACAACCATTATAGACGACCACGCTCCCTTTCAGGAACACGGCGTAGCCACCATCAATATCATCGATGATTTCAGCGAAGGCAACTGGTGGCACACTGCGCACGACAGTCCGGATATCCTTTCGGCGGATTCCCTTCACCAAACAGGACGCATGACGCTTTACCTGTGCGACAAGCTTCTGTCCCCCGGCTCCCCGTACCCTCGTTGAGAACCAGTCCCCGCTGCCGTTTATGTCATTCACGGATCCATGGTTGTTCTGGGCTCTTCCGGCAGTAGCCATCCCGGTTTTGATCCACCTGATCAACCTGTGGAGACACCGTTCACGGCCATGGGCAGCCATGGAGTTTCTCCTGAAAGCGACCCGTGAAACGCATGGAGGCAGGAAAATCCGGCATTACATCATCCTGTGCCTCCGCATGCTGGCTCTTCTCCTGCTGATTGCCGCCATGGCGCAGCCTCTCCTCAGCCCCTTCCTGGGTTTCAAATCGTCCGGTGTCCAGCGAGTCCTGTTGATTTTGGACCGTTCCGCCTCGATGGGAACACGAAGCGATGGAACAACAAGCCTCCAGCAGGCCATCCCGCCCGTCATTGCGGAAACCATGGAAACCCTCAAAGGAGCACGCCTCATCATGCTGGATTCCGTCTCGTGGAAATTGCAGGAAATCCCAACCCCCGAAGCCCTTGCAGGCAGTTCGTCCACATCCACGACGGATACTGCATCGGACATCCCCGGTCTTTTCATGAAGGCGGCTGATTTTCTTAAGGACACCCCTGGCGGCAAGACGGAAATATGGGTAGCGTCCGACATGCAGATTTCCGACTGGATGCCTACGTCGCACCGCTGGGAATATGTCCGTTCATCACTAGCCGCTCTTCCCAACCCGCCCAGTATCCGCATCCTCGCCCTCAGAGACAGGCCGGCGTCCAATCGCGGCATCCGCATCCATGACGCCGTCCGGGAAGACAATGCCCTCATTCTCGACTTTACGGTCACCCGGTACGATTCGGGAGACAAGGACCGGGAACAGATTCCCCTCGTCCTCTCCCTCAACAATATCAGAACCGAATTGAACATCTCCGTCTCCGGCACCTCCACGCGACTTACCCGCAAAATCCCCCTGCCGCCCGGCATGGAATCCGGTTTCGGATACTTGAGTTTACCGGATGACAGCCAGCCCAGGGACAATACAGCCTATTTCGTCTTCTCGCCTCCCCCCGAAATCCGGGTGGAAATCATGGCGCAGACCCCGGACATTGCCGGAATCCTCACTAACATGGCAGCTCCACCCGGTATCGAAGGCATGAAAGCTTCCTCCACGTTACTGCCAGTCAGACTCCCGCTTCTTCTGGATAAAACGCCTCTCGTCATCTGGCAGGGACCGTTCCCCAAAGACAACAAAACGGCCAACCTTGATGCCTACACCAGAAACGGCGGCACCATACTTTTCCTTCCTCCCGTGTATGATCCCAAGAATGCGGAAGAAAGGAAATTCCTCGAAGTTACCTGGTTGCCCCGGGAACAGGCGCCGGAAGACACCTATTTTCGCATCACCGCCTGGGATCGCGAATCGGGCATCCTCCGCAACGGCAGGGACAAAAATCCTCTTCCGGTATCCGGAGTCAGGGCCATTGTCCGCGCGCCCATCCACGGTACGGGTGAGACCATCGCCACTTGGGACGACGGCAGCGTCGCCCTGCTGCACATCCCCAATGGAGAAGGAGATGCCTACTTCCTGGCAACAGCACCCGATTATACCTGGTCCAATCTGGCTGACGGTCATCTCCTCCTTCCCGTCATCCAGCGCCTCGCCAGGCAGGGAGCAGACCGTTTCCTGCCCCAGCTCTCACTTCACGTTGCCGATGACAGACTCCAGCCCTCACCGGACGAAAGCAATCCTCAAAGGCTGGATGACAAAGCTCCCCCGGAAGGCCGCATCTCTCCCTGGATCATGGCAGGAATATACCGCATGGGAGAAAGAAATTTCAGCACCAACATCCCACCGGGAGAATTGACGAAGGAGCAATTGAAAAACGACGCTCTTTCATCCATCTTCCAAGGGCTTCATACCAGCCTCCTGGGTATCCACGGCAGCGAACCTCCCCTTGCTGTCGAGATCTGGAAGCCTTGCCTTCTGTTGACCCTCTTCTGTCTGCTCGCCGAAGCCATTCTCCAGCTTCCCGGATCTACCAAATCCGGAAGACACCGTTCCCGGCACCCATGAACATTTTTTCCATGCACCTCGTCTTCCATCCCACATGGTTCTCATCTCTGACCGTCCCGGTCATCCTGGGTACGGCGGCCATGCTATGCCTTCTGGCTTGGAAACGCAGGCGCGGTACGGGTATCGCCCTACTGGAAGCATTACGATTCTTCATCATCACATCTATGGCCATCCTGCTGTTCCAACCGGAATTGGTAGAAGAGACGCCTCCTTCCCCTCACCCCGTCATTCCCGTCCTGCGGGATGCCTCTGCCTCCATGCAGACCAGAGACGTTTCCCAAGGACGAGGAAAAGTCATTTCCCGGCAGGAACGGGCACAACATATCATCGCCGGCAGACTCCAGGGACAATTGCCGGATGGAACACAGCTTCTCCCCATCGAATTCTCCGGTCAGTCCGATGCCGTGGATCACCTTCCGGACGGAACGGATCTTTCCCGGCCACTGGAGGACATCCTTCAATCCGCCGATAATGTACGGGCTGTCGTCCTTGTTACGGATGGTTCCCATAATGCGGACTCCCTGCCTCTCGTCGCAGCCCAGAAGATGCGTCAGAAGGGAATCCCGCTCATTGCAGTACCAGTCGGTTCCGAGAGGGCTTTGCCCGATATTGCCCTGGCGGAACCCCGCATCCCAGGTTATGGAATTGTGGGAGAACATGTCCAAATACCCTTCACTGTACGCAGTTCCATGCCAAATGACGCCGACTTGAGTATTACGTTGGAATCCCTTGACACAGGAATCAAAAAAACGCAATCCCTTCACCTCGAATCGGGACATGAACAAGCTGCTTCAGCCCTCTGGAAAATTACAAAAACAGGCCCGGAACGCCTTCGCCTGGCAGTCTCTCCCATCCCCGGTGAATCGGATCGTGAAAACAATTCCTTCGATTTCACCATCAACGGGCGCCAGGAAACGATCAAGGCACTCGTTATCGACACTCTCCCGCGCTGGGAATACCGCTTTATCCGCAACGCCCTGTCGCGAGATCCTTTCGTCGAAGTGCATACTCTCCTTTTTCTCCCCGGCCTGCCCCATCCGGGCAAAGGAGAAAACTATCTGGAGCGTTTCCCGGAAAGCCTGAACGAACTCGCCTCCTACGACGTCATCTTCCTCGGAGACGTCGGCATCGGAGACAAGGGACTCACCATCAAACAGGCGGAACTCCTCAAAGGACTTGTGGAAAACAGAGCCTCCGGACTTATCTTCATCCCAGGCCCTCAGGGCAGGCAGATGCAACTCCTCGAATCTCCACTGGGAGAACTCATGCCCGTCATCCTTGATACCTCGCATCCCAAGGGAACACGCATGTACGAGCCATCCCCCCTCGTTCTGACCCCCGAAGGCAAGGAATCCCTCCTGACTCTCCTCTCGGACAACAAAAATGACAATGAAGATATCTGGCGCAGCCTCCCCGGTTTCTACTGGTACGCTCCGGTAGAAAGAGCCAAGGCCGGGGTCCAGGTTCTGGCCGTCCATTCCTCCGCCAACAATGCGTATGGCCGCCTGCCTCTACTCGTTACCCAGCCAGCCGGAACCGGGAAAGTCCTGTTCATGGGAACGGATTCCGCCTGGCGCTGGCGCCGCGGGGTCGAGGACAAATACCACTACCGATTCTGGAGCCAGGTGGCGCGATGGATGAGCTACCGCCGCAATATCTCTGCAGGTTCACGTCTTCGTCTTTTTGCCGTTCCGGAAATACCGGAACCGGGTGACACCGTCAGCCTCACGGCTATGGCCTCGGACACCTACGGTTCCCCGATGAGCAATGGTGAAATCCTGGCCGATATTACCGGACCAAACGGCAACACCAGCCGCATCCAGCTCCGTCCCTTGGAAAACACCTGGGGTTCCTATGGCGGAAGCTTTAAAATCGACGGGCCAGGCCAATGGACCGTCCGTTGCTTCTGTGCGGATGCCCCCGATCACTCCCAAAGCCTCACCTTCCCCACATCCCGGGTAATCCGGGAAAAAACCGGGCTGCCCGCCAACTTGTCCCTACTCAAAGAAATGGCCTCCGTCACCGGAGGAGTATTCGTAGATTCCGACGACCAGCTCCGCAACCTCCCGGAGCTCCTTCGCCGCCTGCCTCCGCTAGCCCCGCAGATCCGCGTCATCCCCCTCTGGAACAATCCCTGGGTTCTCGGAACATTCATTGCCCTGCTCACAATCTTCTGGATTGCCAGAAAACGGGCCGGAATGATCTGATCCTCCCTTCTCCGCCCACCCAACAGTGGGAGGATTATCAATTAACGGGTCTTCTCATAAGTCTGTCGGTCAAGTTCATTGCCATTCGTAAAAACAAACAACTTACCGTCCAGAATGCAAAAATAACGCACCTTGCCATCAGAGGATTTGAACGTATGGCAAAAACCATGGGGAGACGATGTAACGTAGGAATAGCTTATGTTCGCGCTCTTTCCCGGCGAAGAGCAAACGACCTTGCCATCAGGAGATATCGTGAAAATTTCCTTCTTCCCGGTTCCCTGCCAGGTTCCCACGAATTGATTGGCGGGCCATTTACCCGTGACCGGCGCCATTGAAGAAAATTGAGTTTTTTCCTTATTAATCATCTCATGTAGGGTAAATACGTCATCCATCCGTCCTTCATTCACCAGCTTGATGCGGATTTTCTCCAGTTCATTGATGTACTTGGCGGACAATGGCCTGCAATACTTTTTGCAATTCGCCTTGTATTCATTTTCCAACCTTGCCAAGATATCCTGTTTTCCCGTTTCCTTGTCCGCCTGCAGGTTGAGAATCGTTACACCCCAGCGGGAAAACACACCCAAGGTTTTTTCATCAATCCGTATCCACGCGCGCTTAGCATCGGAGTTTTGAAAGACAATATAATCGGCCGATGATTTCGCAGGATCCATCACTTCAGGCGTTTTGTTCACCTGTTTACCGGGCAAATGCTCGACAAGAGTATTGTCGTTGTCCAGCCAATACAGATTGTTTTTATAATCTCCCCATACTCCCGGAATTGCCACTCGAGACTCTTTTTCCTCCTGAACATCAATATTTCCCGGCTGTTCCAACTGATTGATCTTCTTCTTGATCTGGATCATAGTATCCCAGTCGTCCGTTTTCATTTTTGCCTTGAGAAACTGGTTCAACCTCGTCTTGTATTCTTCCCGGGCACGGTTAATCATCACATTGCTGGCCTTGGTATAGGCTTCGTACACGCCGAGAGCTTCCTGGGGGACATTGTCTACACTATCGCCGCCTGACGCCCAGACAAATCCGCCGAGCATGGAGAGGACGGCAACCGGATATTTCATCATATTCATCGTATTTTTCTATACTGCACATCTCCTGATTTTCCTGTCAAGGAGATTCATTCCGCACAATATTCCACGTTCATTCCTTGTCGACATGAGGAAAATATCCTATAAGTCCCTTTGGGATCTCCATCAAGAGTTTCCCGGGAACAACCACCCATTTTGTTATGAATGATGAAAGTATGGAATTTTTGACGGAATTGCTGGAAACGCCGAGCCCTACCGGGCTTGAATTCGAAGCACAAAAAGTATGGGCGCAGGAATTGGAACAGTACGCGGATGAAGTCGAATGCGATGCCTACGGCAGCACCTGGGCCAAATTCTTCGCGAAAGACGCCAAGGCTCCTACCCTCATGATTGAAGCACATGCCGACGAAATCGGCTTCATGATCCGCTACGTTACACCGGAAGGCTTCCTCCGAGTCGAACGCGTAGGTGGCTCCGACATCGCCATCGCCCGCGGACGGCGCATCCGCTTCATGGGGACTCAAGGAGAAGTCGTCGGGATTACAGGCAACACGGCTATCCACCTGCGTGGCGGCGAGGATACCGTCCCGAAAACCTGGGATATCTTTGTCGATGTCGGAGCATCGTCTGCCAAGGAAGTGGAAGAAATGGGCCTGCGGGTCGGCCACATCGGCGTCTATTGCGATGGTCCCATGTTGATGAACGGCAAGAAACTCGTCTGCCGAGCCTTGGACAACCGCATCAGCGGGTTCATCCTCTCCGAACTGGCCAGAAAATTGAAAAAGTCCAAAAAGGAACTTGCCTGGAACCTCGTACTTCTCAATGCCGTCCAGGAAGAAGTGGGTGGTCATGGAGCTACTATGGCCACGTTCAGAATCCGGCCGGATGCAGCTATTTGCCTGGATGTCACTCATGCTACCGATTCCCCCGACCTGAGCAAGGACAGGTACGGCGATATCAAACTTGGTAAAGGTCCCGCCCTCACCTTTGGTACAGCCAACCATCCCAACGTCACGGCACGGCTGGAACTGGCCGCTGACAAATCCGGCATACCCGTCCAGTTTGAAGCATCAAGCCGCTGCACGGGAACGGATACGGATTCCATCTTCATCTCCAGGGAAGGGGTTCCATCCGCCCTCGTTTCGATTCCCCTGCGCTACATGCATTCTCCGGTAGAAACGGCCGACCTTGATGATGTGGACGCCACGGTAGAGTTACTCCACGGCTTCATCAAGTCATTGAAAAAGAGCGACGACTTCCGTTATTCCCTCGGCAAGTAAAAGCCCGGTTTTATTCACCGGCCTTTCCTGGCTCAATAATCAATCATGAATTCAAAAGGGTCATCGGCGAACAACCGATGACCCTTGCATTTATTGAGTCTAGACCGGAATCTTCCGGGCACGAAACTGCTTTTATTTAGTGGTTTCGAAATAGAAACGTTCGACAATCTTGCCGTCTTCCTGGGAAACAGAATAGCGGATACCTTTGACATCCTTGCTGATGGCATTAAGCACATCGGCGACAGTACGCAAGTTACGGGCAATATCACTATCCGGAGCTGTCGTTTCCATCGTCTGAGCCCAAGTGCCGGCAAACTTCGCCCACGGATCCGAATCCATGCGGATACACGCACCCAAGGGACCGTATACAGTCGGCACGATGGCACTTGCATCGGGATGAAGGGAAGCCTGAACGACGGGAGCAATGAAGTTGCGGGAGGTACTAGCGGCAACCAGGGAGTCACTCACGGCAAGAACCGGCATCCAGTCATTGCCCGTATTCGGGATCGGATAGGAGTAGAAGGTCTGACCATCCGGGCCTTTTTCTTCGGTCGGCTTGGCGAGATCCACCTTGCCGGTCAGAGGCTGGAGGATAGCCTTGTTGGCTTCCAAAGCCTTGCTGACGTCAGCCCATGCGGAGGAGAGTTTGGACATATCCGCCACACGAGCGATTGAAGTGATGCGGGGAATACGGGCATTCTTGGCGAAGCTTTCGGGAATCTCTTTGTTACTCGGAAGCATGCCCTTGAAGTCCATGACTATTCCCTGGGCAGGCTCATACCCGGCATCGGCCTTGCGAGAAGCATTCCAAATCGAAGAGATCAAAGGCACGAACGGTTTGACTGCATTGCAGCATTCATTGACCTCTTTGCCCTTGTGCGTTTTGACCGTTGCCAGTAGCTCCAATGAATTCCAGGCAAATTCGCCAGCCTGACCGCAAAGGTTCATGAACACATTCTGGTAATCGGGAGCCAGGGAAATAACCATGGATAAGGCATTGTCCGGCACGTTCAGCAGGCCGCTCATGGAAGCAGCGGAATGTTTCCAATCGTAAATATTGTTGGTTCCGGTCTTGATTTCACCCATCAATCCTTTGTTCCACCAGGAGTAGAAAGATACGGGCTGTGTCACATCGCAGAAGTCATACATCGCCTGTTCACTGGCATTCAATGCCTTAATATCACTGCAAATCTGATCGATTTTCGCTTTATCAAGGCCATGCTTTTGCTGGGCCGTAACCAATGCATTGACAACTCCATTCGTCTGCCCTTGGGAATAGGCTTTGGAAATGTCCATCAGAGATTTCAAAAGGGGGGACGTTGCAAATGAAACGCAAAATGCCCGGGAATCCAAATGTCCGTCTACGAAAGCAAATTCCTGTTTACCGAGGATGGATTCGGCGGGAGATGCAGGAAGTGTCAGTTGCTTGGGATTGGAGCAGAACACTGCCATACCGACATTACCCTTGAAACCGACAAGCAGATGCAGCTTGGCCGTTGAAATCTTGTTGATAATCTTGTTAACCGTAGCTGCATCCATTCCGCTACCGGCGAGGGCAGCAGCAACCATCTTGGAGGCCTTGGGGCCATCCAGCTTGACGCCGGAAAACGATACGCCGCCAGTTTCCGCAGTACTCGGCATCAATGCTCCCTGGCTCATCATACCGGCCATCATTCCCAACTGGGCAACAGATGTCTTTACTTGAGTAGCGGCTTCCTCATCCATTTCCACGGCAATGAAAACAGGAGCGGTTCCCGTTTCTGATTCCAAATCAATCTTGTCAAGCAACTCAAGTCCTGCAGAGACGAGCTGCTGAATAGAAGCAGGATCCATCTTTAGAGACTTTCCGGGAGCTGAGAACAATCCATCCGTCATCGTATTGATATTCTGGCTCTGTGTAATTTCGCTCACTTTTTGTAGCACAGGGGCCAGTTTGGTGAATAAGACCGGCATGTCCGAACCTCCGGCAATCACTACATTCTTCACAGGAACGGAAACTTTCTGTTTGACCGCAACCGGAGCCGCAGGAGAAGCGTTGTCGCCACCGGCCATCAACTTGGTCGTATCCACTTCCGTTTCTGCGGGGACAGCATTTTCTTCTTCACTCGTGTCAGGACTAGCATCCTGCTTAAGCTGGGAGGCGGAATTGATGTACTCCCCCGTATGGGATGCCATAAACGACTGCACCACGGAGGGTATATCGTACAGGGCATAAACACAGGAACTTTCCGCCGGGACTAAATCCAAAAGAGCCAGCTTGGCGGAACGTTCCGCCGGAGTAGCCGGTTTAACCTGGGGAGCCTGGGGCACGGGAGGTTCCTTCGGGCCTTCATCCTTACAGGAAGTGAGACAGCAGGCCGCCGCAAAGGGGACCGCAAGATAACGGTATGTGTGCAGTTTCATACTACACACAATATGGAGCAAGCAGGATCAAGTTGCAAACAACTTCTGCGCTCCTCTTCCGGAATTTCCAGAGTCGGAAACCAGACTACAGTGGCTCCGCCACCGGAATATCGTCTTCTACAGGAGGCATTACCGGCTTCGGAGCCTCTGCGGGAACGGGGGATTCTCTCAAATTACGGGGAATTTGTCTGGGCAGTCCGGGTATATAATCCGGGTCTCCGGGCTGGGGATACATGCTGGGACTTGTATTTTCCGCCGGGACAGAGGCGGAACCAGGATTGACGGGAACCATCTTCTTGTTGGAATCCGAGGAATCATCCACCTCTTCGGATAACTGAGCCGCAGAAATAGGTGGAACATCCATGCCGGAAGCAGGCTTGGCTGCCCCGGGGTCGGGCTCATCCGCCGGCACGGCAACGGGAATGGCGGTTTCCGGGTTGAGCTCGGTCATAACGTCATCCTTCACACTGTCGAAAAATTCTTTCACAATCGGGGCGGCTTTGCCGCCGCCACCTAAAACTTCTCCGGGCAGGCCTTCATAGAGCACAGCAAAAGCGTAGCGGGGATTATCAACAGGCATAAAGCCAGCAAACCAAGCTAGACGAGTCTTATCCTTTTCGGGCCCCCACTGAGCCGTACCGGTTTTCCCAGCCAGACTAGCCCATCTTAGCTTGGCACGGCTGCCCGTTCCTCGTTCTCCATTGACCACCTCATCCATCCCTTTGCGGACAATAGCGATTTCATTGGCATATTCGGTCAAAGACGTTTGAATCTCTGGATTGGCCACGTAGATAACGTTAGCATTGCTGTCCTGAATCTGTTTGATGAGATGGAGTTTGGGCAAACCATAGCCATTGGCAATGCCAGCCATGGCATGGGCCACTTGTAGAGGAGACGCTAACAGAGGCCCTTGTCCGATCGACATGTTGTAAACGTTCCCGAGAGTAAAAGAACGGCTCGACTCAGGCACAAGCCCCTTGCTATCCGGGATAGGCAATCCCGTCCTACTCCCATAACCGAAGAGCCGTGCTGTCTCCAGAAGTTTATTGGCCGCCGTAGAGGGAGTATTCCCCATACGAGAAGCAGCAAGCGCCATGAAAACGTTATTGGATCTAGCCAGAGCACGAATGCAGTTAATGGAACCTTCAGGAACTTTGCTCCAGTTATTAAAGGGCTGGGAGCCAATCTTCAGAAAAGCCGGACAATAGATTTGAGTATCGGCATTGATCGCACCATTCTTCAGGGCTGACATCACCGGAATCACCTTGAAAGTAGACGCCGGAGGATATTTGCCTTGGAAGGCACGAGAAAGAAGAGGCTTGCCCGGATCCTTGCTCAATACTTCAAAATCCTTCTGAGAAATATTGGGGATAAAAAGATTGGGATCATATGAGGGCGTTGACGCCATTACCAAAACTTCTCCGCTCTTGCAATCGACAACGACAATTGCACCACGGCGTTTTTCACGCTTCCCCTTAACGACAACCATTTCTTTGCCGAGAGCTTTTTCCGCTTTCTTTTGCCACTCAAGATTGAGCGTCGTCACAAGTGATCCACCGGGTTTGGGACGCGATTGAAGTTCGTCCAGAATTTTGTTGCCTTCTTCATCAAACATGAGACGCCAAATACCTGGTTTACCGCTCAGAACAGAGTCATATTTATATTCCAATCCCACACGGCCCATCGACTGTTCCCACAAAGGATCCATATGGTTGATCGGCCCAGTAGGCAGTTTACCTTTCGAGGCAACATATCCAATAATGTGAGCTGCCATTTCCTTGGCAGGGTAGTACCTGATATAAATAGGTAAAAGTTCCAGACCGCGCACCTTATCCACTTGGACACGGATTTTTTCTGCTTCTTCATCGTAGATCACATTAGTCACTGGCAAAGGAAGCCAGCGGCGATCCTTGTAGTGCTTCCACAATTTTTCATCAGTAAACTCCCAGGTTTTCCCTGTAATCTGATGTGCTTTTTCAAGACAAGCACGCCCAAATCGGATGATATTATCTCGGTCCTCGTTTTCAAACTGACCAAACCGGAGGGCAAGCTGATAGGCGACTTTCGTCTGGGCGAAGGCTTCCCCGTTGCGATCCAGAATCTGACCTCGCGGAGCAGGGATAAGCAAAGCCATCGTACGGGCCAACGTGCGGGTTTTGGCGTAGGATTCGGTTCCCGCCTTGGATTGATCATCCTTGACGCCGGAAATACTTATTTTTTCCCCATTCTCGTTAGTCGGATCAATTCCGTGCTGTTCCTCGTCGGGGATAGGCACAAATACGGGCGATTCTCCCACCCCCTCCTGTTCGCCCGACTCCGTACCAAATTTATTGTCTGGATCATCCAGACGGACGCTCGAAACGATCTCGTCTTCATCATCGTCATGCGCGGACGGTTTGACAGGAGCAGGCTTGTTCTGCTGCGGTTTCACGGAAGATGACGGAGCTCCCGCCGCAGGCATGAACAGCAACAGCCCGGCCGACAGGATAGCAACGCCAAGACGAGTAGGAATCATCCGTAACATGACTTATGATAATGGCAGACGCACCCGGGCAATTCAACTCCAAACCCTGTTGCAGACGAACATCAGTCCTCGATCACAACGCGCGTCCCTTCCCCGCACTTCTCAAAAAGATAACTGCAAGCTTCCTGGGGAATGCGCACGCATCCGTGGGAATCAGCATCGCGCAGGACACGGCCAACATGCAGACCATAGCCATCTTTGATCCGCATCCACAAAGGCATGGAAGCACCAACGAACTTACCGCCGGAGGGAACGGGAGACGAAGATGTTGCATCGGAATTCACTCGGTCGCCGGATGCATTGTACACGCTGCCATAGGAACGGGAACGGTAATCCCGGACTTTTTCGATAATGCGAAAACTGCCCCTCGGGGTTTCGTAAGAGGAACGCCCAGTACAAACCGGAAAATCCATAGCAATCTCGTCGTTCACGTATAGAGCGCCGCGCTGAGCTCCCAGGCGCACCACGATTTTGCTGTTTTCGGTATTTGCCTTTTCAATGCGCTCGTCATGGTACCAGACGTCGCGCGTATCACGATAGTCGGAACGATTGAGAAAATCCTGATAACTTGCGCCTATGCGCCCATCAGGCAATCTGTTCGGGTCGGCCTTATCCTGCATCGACGAGCAGGAAGCCCACATCAATACAGAAGCAACGAGCAAAATACTTGTCAAAAAACGACATTGCATGACGACGCGCGTTTAGCGTGCAGGAGAAATAAAATCAAGTCCGATTTTACCCGGAACCCTCCGCCCTTCGAATTTTCCCTCAGGACGGAGTCAACGGGCGTTCCGGAAAGTTATTTCCTGTCCAACAGAGCATCCAGGGAATATTTTCCAGCCCCCATCAGCATTAAGGCAAGTGCGGCGCCGACATACAAAATCTGATATTCGATACCTTCTCCTGACTGGTTGCCATACCAATTCATGAAGAATCCATGATCCCAATTGTGCGTCATGGCTACGCCCATCGTAATCGCCAATCCTAATGCGGCCAGACGCGTCAACAACCCGGACACAATCGCCAGAGGAGCAAAAAATTCCGTCAGGATGGCAATCCAGGCCAAGGGCGAGGGAATACCCATGCCTCCCGTAAAAGCGGACAGTGTTGCATCAAGGCCTCCGCCACCGAACCATCCAAGTACCTTCTGGGCTCCGTGAGGCCACATGGCCACCCCCAAAGTGATACGCAGCAATAATTGTCCTGCAGATGTGGCACAAGGGCAAGTTCCAAAGAGATATCCCGGTTTCATGTCATTTTCCCCGTATGATTATTTATAAGAAATAGAATTATTTCAGTGTTAAACAATCCCCGCAAAGAATTCGTTGAAAAGAAAATGAATTCACGCTTGATTCCCTCCTCTTTTCGATGTGAACTACTCGCCATGCAAAATCCGGAGTTTGTCAAAAATGCCTTTGCATCCATTGCTCCCAGGTATGTCGCCACCAACCATGTTCTGAGCATGGGCATTGACCTTCTTTGGAGAAACCGCGTCGCTCAAATTGTCTCGGAATGGAAACCGTCAAGGCTCCTGGATTTGGCTACCGGAACGGGAGACCTGGCCCTGGTCATGCAACATGCCATGCCGGATACGGAAATTACCGGATCCGATTTCTGCCAGCCGATGCTCGACATTGCGGCAGCCCGCGGTGTTGCCAACATCGTTTGCGCCGACGCAATGGATCTGCCCTTCCCCGACGAAGGATACGATGCAGTCACCGTCGCCTTCGGCCTCCGCAACATGGCGGACTGGTCCGGCGCTCTGAAAGAAATGAAGCGGATGCTGCGTCCGGGAGGCCACCTGCTCATCCTCGACTTTTCGCTGCCGTCAGGGCTGTTGCGCGCACCGTACCGCTGGTACCTCCACCGGATTCTGCCGATGGTGGCCGGATGGATGACAGGGCACCGGGAAGCCTACGATTATCTTGCCCGCAGCATTGAGGATTTTCCCTGCGGCGAGGCAATGTGCCGTCTGATCGGCCAAGCCGGATTCATCGACGTTTCCGTTGAGCCGCTCAACGGAGGAATAGCCAGCATTTACAGGGGGGAAGCATGAGTGCAGGCGACGCAAGAGAAGGAGTAATCCGCGGTAAAATGACCCGCGGACGTCTCGGGGGGAAACTCGCGGGACTCACGCTTCCCCGGCAAATCTGGATGATTGCCTTCTGGCCGTTCCTGGAACAGGTCATCAGCTTCTTTATCACCTCCTGGGATCTTTTTATCGCTACGTCCATCGGTACAAACGCGCAGGATACCATGTATATTGCCGATGGCATGGGAGCCAGCGTTTTCCTCGTCTGGCTTGGCTTCGTCATGCAAGGTGCCGTCGGCATGGGATCGACGGCTATCGTGTCGCGCATGACGGGAGCCCGCGAATACAGAACGGCCAACCACGCCGCCTGCCAGGCCGGTATCCTCGGAGCCATAGCCGGAGTCCTTTCCTGCGGATTGATGCTCATCGCCAGCAAAATCATGGTCACGTACATCCTGACCATGACGCCGGAAGCGCAGGCCTATGCCATGCAGTACATGACGATCGCCTCGTTCACGGCGCCATTCAGCGGAGTTGTCTTTGCCTTGAATGCCGCCCTCCGGGGAGCCGGTGATACGCGTCTACCCTTCAACATCATGCTTTCGGCCGGATTGCTCAACGTCATCTTCGGCCTCATTTTCATTTTTGCCCCTGCTCCCCTGGGGGGATGGCGCATCGCAGGCATTGCGGCGGGAACCTTGTGCGGATTCGCCGCCAGCCTGATTTTCCTGATACTCGTCCTCTACAAACGCCGCAACAGACTCTACGAAGGAAGGGCCGAGACAGACCTGGACTCCCTGGCCCACGCCCATGGACACAACTTCGTCCCGCCCATCCATTTGGACGGAGAAAGCCTGAAGCCGGATTGGAACATGCAGGGACGCATCCTGCGCATCGGACTTCCCCAGGCCATTGAGGTCTTCGGCATCTGGGCCATTCAGATGTTCTGCCTGTCTATCATCAGCAAACTCCCCATGCCGGGAGCCCTCGGCGTACACAACATCGCCATCCGCATTGAGTCCATGAGCTTTCTGCCCGGTTTTGCCATCGGCATGGCTGCCGCTACCCTCGTCGGCCAGTACCTGGGAGCCCGCAATGCCTTGCTGGCCCGCATCACCATCCTGAAGTGCATCAAGTATGCCGTCGTATTCATGGGAGTTCTTGGCGCGATCTTTTTTATCCTGCCCGGACCATTCATCGAAATCTTCGCCAAGGGAAATCCCGAGATGATCGATTTGGGAATTCCCGTTCTTCGGACAATGATTCTGGTGGAACCTTTTTTCGCGGCTTGTATCGTAATGAAGTCGTCGCTCCGCGGAGCCGGGGACACCAAGCGGGTAATGCTCATTTCCTACGGAGTCATGGGATTCTTCCGCGTCTTCGTCACATGGCTCTGGTTCACCTTCTTCCCCTCTACCATGACCTTGTGGGGAATTTGGCTGCTCTTCGCGGCTGAATCTGCCCTGCAGTGTTTCATTTTCTACAAGATTGTCCGCGGGAAAAGCTGGACTAATCTCAAGGTGTAAGGAATATCTCCTTCCCCCGAAGAGAAGAAAGAGGGGAATGGCGGGCAATCAGTAGATTTGCATCAATTCTTCATTCATCGGCACAACATCTGATGACGAACCGATATCGTCTCCGCCGTGAGTCCCTTCTTCTTCGCGAACGTAAATAACCTCTACTCGGGTACCCGCATCACGGGACGAAGACTTGTAATTGACTCTGGGTTCCAGGATGACAACCGTATTGCCGCCCATAGCCGCCGCCCGGCTCTTAAAGTACCGGACGCGCTCCGCATCGCTATAATCCATGTTGAGACGCGGATTCGTACCGGGCGCCGGAGTAAACGATCCGACATGGACATAGGGGCAGGATGGGAATTCATCCATCAAAAGCACTTCCTCGGCATCAATAGGATCTCTGCGCTTGCCATCGGCTACGGGTTCCCACCTTCCGCCATCGGAACTTCCCATGCTGCAGGACATCAACATTCCCGCGGTCAGTATTCCGATGCACTTTCTGAATGGATCATTCATAACCCGCTTCAATGCAATGCGAGGTCAATAGTCAAAAGGAGGAGTAAAAATACACTGGAACACTTCCTGACCGTTATGAAGCACGCGCACGATCACACGTTCCGGCGTGCGCTTGACATCGTAGGCATCGTGTTCCTGAGGGATGGAAGTAGTCAAACTGCTGTTCCTGACCAGGAGGACATTTTGACGAAAGACCCCGACAACGGCATGGTTACTCATCTTATACATCATATCGTAATCATGCGTCGGCAATGTGATGGATGGTACCTTCTTTTCGTTCACGGCTGCGGAGATACTACTCAGAGGCCGGTAGGTGTCAATGCATTGCTGAAAAAATCAACGATCTCGTTTCCCGGTCATTCCGGAAGAACAAGCGGCAGAACCATATGTGCCCGTAAAAAAGGAGAGACCAATCGCTCACCCCGGATCAGCTCCCGGCAACGGTTCCGATAGAGTTAATGGCTTTAAGAACAAGAAGGTCTGCCATGCCTATAGAAATAGCCAGACTGATCATTCTCTTAGCCGTCCATTCCTTCCGCGTATAAATCAGGGCGATGGCTCCGCCATGAACCAAGAGGGAAGCAATCACACTTCCAACCCAGGGAAGACTGATTTTGGCAAAAACAAACGCCAGGGGATATGTAAAAAACAGGAAGATGTTCAGCAAACCCAGAATACTGTCCACCGGCATCGGCATCTTGTCGGCCAGTAAATAGGCATACACGCCTGACGGAGACATGACACAAAGGATGAGCGTCAGAAGCGATCGTTTGGAGTACCTTTCCGTCTGCGTAGGTATGTACATGGGCATTATGTATGCCTCCGACGGCACTTTCTTGTCAAACGGTAAGGGTGTCCGCATGCACTTAACCACTCTCCGCCTCCTTCCGACATTCAAGCCATGTCCTTCCACCTCGACACCTCCTACCGCCCGTCCGGAGACCAGGCCCAGGCCATCGGCAAACTGTGCAAATCCCTGGATGCGGGTAACAAACACCAATGCCTGCTGGGAGTTACGGGGAGTGGCAAGACGTTTACAATGGCCAATCTCATTGCCCATGTCGACAAGCCGACCCTCATTATTTCACATAACAAGACGCTGGCAGCCCAGCTTCATTCGGAAATGAAGGGGTTTTTCCCCGACAATGCCGTCGAGTACTTCGTCTCCTACTTCGATTTCTACCAGCCGGAAGCCTACATTCCGCGCACGGATACCTACATTGAAAAAGACTCCGCCATCAATGACGAAATCGACCGTCTCAGCATCAGTGCCATGACATCGCTCATCACGCGACGGGACGTCATCGTCGTCGCCTCCGTCTCCTGCATCTACGGCCTGGGTGCTCCGGAGGACTACGCCCACCTCATCGTCTCCATCAAACAGGGCCAGATCATGGACAGGGACGACTTCCTCAGGCAGCTGGTCGTCTGCCTTTACGAACGTAAGGACTTCGAATTCCACCGGGGCACGTTCCGCGTCCGCGGAGAAGTCGTGGAAGTCTATCCGGCGGAATCCGACGGTACAGCCGTCCGCATAGAATTCTTCGGTGATGAAATTGACCGGATTTCCCTCATTGACGCCGAAACCGGACGCGTGCGAGAACACCTGCCCACCTACGCTTTCTTCCCTGCCAAGCAATACGTCTCTCCGCCCGACAAACGAGCCGTCGCCATCCGCAACATTCGCGAAGAACTCGACGAACAGGTCGCCTTCTTCGAAAAACAGAATAAATTGCTCGAAGCACAACGACTGAAAATGCGTACGGAATACGATCTGGAACTCATTCAGGAACTCGGCTTCTGCAAAGGCATCGAAAACTACTCCCGCCACCTCTCCGGACGTCTACCCGGCAGTGCTCCATCAACCCTGCTCAACTTTTTCGGCAACGATTTCCTGACGCTCATCGATGAAAGCCATGCCGGTGTCCCGCAAATCGGAGGCATGTACGAAGGAGACCGCAGCCGCAAATCCGTCCTCGTTGAGCATGGATTCCGCCTCCCCAGTGCCATGGACAACCGTCCCCTGCGTTTTGAGGAATTCATGGAGAGGCAAAAACAGATCGTCTATGCTTCGGCTACCCCCGGTCCGTTCGAACTCATCAACTGCCGACCGGACAACAAAACCTTCATCCCCGTCAAACGCAACAGACGCGGAGCGGACATCCCGGAAAACTTCCGCGGCGTCGTGTTCGATTCCCCCAAGGACATCCGCGTCAACCCCAGCCCTACGAGCCAGCCAATCGAAGAATTCGACCCCACCAAACGATCGACACCTCTGATCGTCGAACAAATCATCCGGCCGACCGGACTGCTGGAGCCCACCATTACCCTCAAGCCCCTCAAAGGACAAATCGACGCTACTATCGAACTCTGCCACGACCGCGCCTCCAAAAACGAACGCGTGCTCGTCACCACCCTTACTAAAAAAACGGCGGAAGACCTCACGGAATATCTCAAAGGCATCGGGTTGCGAGTCTCCTACATCCACGCCGACGTCGATGCCGTCGAACGCGTGGAAATCCTCCGGGAACTCCGCGCGCACAAAATCGACATTCTTGTCGGCATCAATCTCCTGCGGGAAGGACTCGACCTGCCGGAAGTATCCCTCGTCTGCATCCTCGACGCCGACAAGGAAGGCTTCCTGCGCAATGAAACATCCCTCGTCCAGACAGCCGGACGCGCAGCCCGCCACATCCACGGAGAATGCGTCCTGTTCTGCGATGTCGTCACAGACTCTATCCACCGCCTGCTGGAGCTCACCGATTACCGCCGCTCTATCCAGCAAGCCTACAACACTGAACACGGCATTGTCCCGCAAGGCGTCATCCGTCCGGTCCAAGGACCGCTCAGACTCTATGCGGACGATGATGAAGGTTCCTCCCGCGTCGCCGAAGATGAAACGGGATACGGAGACACACCTACCATCGAAGAACTGGAAAAAGAAATGCGCCAGGCTGCCGCCCACCTTGAATTCGAACGCGCCGCCGTCATTCGCGACCAAATCAGACAACTTAAGGAACAAGGAACTTCCCGGACGTGATTTTTCCCACCTTCCGGACAAAAAAAGTTCTTTTCTTTATCTTTTCTTAACCGTTTTAGTCTTGCCAAGACCTAATTTAGGCGTATAATTTTTCCACCATGACCCGCAAAGGTGGTATCAACAAAACACGCAAGGCTGTCGCCAAGCGTTTCAAGGTAACCGGATCGGGCAAGGTTCTGCGCCGCAAACAAGGCAAGCGCCACATCCTTCAGAAGAAATCCAGCAAGCGCAAGCGCCAGCTTGGCAAGGCTGCCCTCGTGGATGAAACGCAAGTCTGGGCAATCAAGCAGAATCTGCCCTTCAACTGAAGAACCATAGAAACGCTCGCAACAACCGGGCATTCCCCCCGCTGAACGGGGGGCCTTCGTGCAGCCTTCTTCCCAAGTCAGGAAGATAAGAACAGGCGAGACTGCAAGGAGGTGAGGAAGAACAGTCTGTTCAAGATAGAAATAGAGATAAACTATGCCACGTGCCACAAATGGACCGGCCTCCCGTAAGCGCCGCAAGCGTATTCTTTTGCGCGCCAAGGGTTTCCGCGGATTCCGCAGCAAACTCTTCCGCTACGCCAAGGATGCCGTCTACAAAGCATGGCAGTATGAATACCGTGACCGCAAGAGAAGGAAGGGCCAGTTCCGCCGTCTCTGGATCGCTCGTATCTCCGCTGCCGTTCGTGATCGCGGTTTGACCTATTCCCGCTTCATGGAAGGCCTCAAGGCTGCCAACATCGAGCTTGACCGCAAGGTTCTTGCCGACTTGGCCGTCGCCGACGAAGCCTCCTTTGACGCTATCTTCGCCCAGGCGAAGAGCGCCATCGAAGCCAAGGAAGGTGCATCCCTCCGCGCTTAATCACACTGCTACGAAAAAAATTAACAGTAGGGGGTTTCGTACGTGATGTACGGGACCCCCTACTTCTTTGTTCCATATCCCGTTTCCTTTTAGGCCGGATATTCTCAAGCAGCAATAAAGTCCAGCCCAAAAGAAGTGATTTTCCTCCCATCCTTAACCTCGATAAGGCAGAGGAAGACATCTCCCCTGGCTTGAGACCTGAAAAACAACCCTTTTATTTCCCGGATGCCGCCGGAGACCGGACGAATTTTCCATCCTTAATGACGGGTTTTTCACGGTTTTCAGAATTAGGTCTATTCCCGTGCCTCCAGTAGCGCAGGAGAAGAATCAGGATGGAGAGGCCACAGAGAACCACCGCCCAATCTCCCAGCAACGCATAGAGAGTCATGCCGGTGAATGTAATGGGCAGACGGGCATACATGTAGCCTTTCAGGAAGGGACTGCCATCAGCATCGCGAATGTCGGCTATCACGGCGCCATTGGGAGCCAGAGCAACGCTCACCCCCGTATTGGCGGCACGTACCATGGAACGCCTCAATTCGATACTGCGGAAGACGGCATTCCTCCAATGCTGTTCGTTAGCCCAGGAATGGTTGAACCATCCGTCGTTGGTAACATTGACAATCACCTGGCTTTCCGGGCGGGCAAACAACCTCACAAGCCTGCCGACCGTATCTTCAAAGCAGATAGTCGGAATGGCCTGTACATGAACCAAGCTCCCCGGTACTATCGGCAGGGAAAGAGGATCGGTAGATTCCCCAGACGTAAAATTGCTACCCATGGGTGTCCCGGCTGAAAACTCGAATGCCTTTTCCAGAACTGGGAGTTCCTTCCTAAAAGGAATGTATTCTCCAAAGGGCACGAGATGAATTTTGCGATAGGTTTTCCGGGAATCAAAGTCACTTTCCAGAGCCATCAAGGTGTTATACATCTCGGCTTTTTCCAGATTCTTATCCCAATAGGCCTCATCGGCGCCGGTCAGCAGGATAAAATCCATCGGCACTTCCTTGCGGACCTGCCCCATCAGACTGTCGGAATTGAAAAACCATTCATTGTATTGGCCGGGAACAACCAAATCTCCCGTTTCCCTGGAAAAATTGGATGAAGTCGGCAGAGAACTCTCCGGCCAAATGATCCAGGTGGGCTGTTCAAGCTGGACAGTTTCGCAAATATCGGCTTTGCGAAGGGAATTCTCCTGAAGTTCCAAACAAGCGTCGCGCGTAGCTTCGGCCATTTCCAAATAAATAGCCTCCCGGTTCTTGGGATTCCATTTGTACTGCTGCGTCAAATTACGCTGAACGGCAAGAACGGGAAGCACTCGTTCATTCTTTTGTCCAGGAGCATACGCATTGGCAAGCATCATCCCCCACAGGAAAACGATGACAAGGAATAGAGTCATGGCAAAGAAATCCCACGGCACGGTACGCCGCCCTTCGCGCAGCACCATGATGCCCAGTCGACGCCCAATACACCACAGCCAGATATTCACCATCGCCGGAATGAAGGATAAAGCCGTCACACCGACATATTCCGCCATCTGAGCAAAAGAAAGTCCGTTGTACAGCGCCACGCCCATGCCGTTCCAGCCGAATCCGGTGAACACCCATCCCCGAAGCCATTCCGTACAGACCCAGAGAGCGGCGCCCGTCATAGCCGCCTTGACGGTCACTTTCATGTCAATCCCGCACCACTGCGCCCATTTTGCTTTGCGTTCCTTCCAGGACACGGCGACAACAGGCGGTTCCTGCCGGAATGCCGGGCGCAGAATCGTCCCCATCAATGCCGTCCAAAGAGCCGGATATAATGAGAGGAATATTACTAGGAACACGTACCCAAGAGTACTTACTTCGTTGATCCACCAGAGGCTTCCTCCAAAAAAGGCAAGGCCGAAGATCCATCCATACAAAGCGTAAACAATCAGTCCGTTCCAAGCTTTCCTGGGGCGACCTGACCAAAGGGGAATTAGCAGAGGGATCAGGGAAACCCAGATGAGAACACCCTGGTCCAGCGGAGGGAATGAAGCAAACATCAAAGCTCCGGAAACGAGACTCAGAAGAAGACCTCCCCAGACGGGGAAAAATCCTGTTTTTTGATGATTCTGGTCGGAATCCTGGCTGGATGGAAATGATGATTTCATAGGCGGCAAACGCGTGCAGACGTCCGGAAACGGATGTCCCGGCACAAACATTCTTTCATACTTGCCCCCCCTGCAACAAAAAAAGATTGCCAAAGTCGAACAAATACTGAATTTGTAAAAACGTTCACCACTTAACTCATCATCAATATGGCTGATATAAACGACAAAAACGAAGGCAATGTTCCCGGTAAGTTCTATGTAGATTCTTCCTGCATCGATTGCGACCTGTGCCGCGAAACCGCCCCCAATAACTTTGGCAGAAACGACGACGAAGGCTACTCCATCGTCATCAAGCAACCTACCGGCGCAGAAGAACAAAATGCCTGCGAGGAAGCCATGGAAGGTTGCCCCGTGGAAGCTATCGGCGACGACGGCGAATAAAAAACCGGCATTTCGATCTGTTTCATTCCGGAGCCCGGCAGGTTGCCTACAACCACCGGGCTTCTTTCGTCACCGCCCGCATGCCGGAAAATCCACAAGAGAAATCCCCCTCCGATCCGGACTCCTCCCCTGTAAGGAGGCGTTACCGCTCCACGGGACTTCGCAACCAGGACCAGGCAATGGCCGACTGGTTCGGCGTTACATCCGCCGAAGACATGCGGAAACCGCGCAGTATGGAACACATCCTGGCCGAAGTGCTTTCCAAACTCCCACTGGACGGTCCGTCTGTAGATCCCGAAACCCTCCGCGAAGGCTGGAAACGGGCGGCCGGCGACTTTATCGGCAGCCAGGCGGAACTCGTCTCCATCGCCAGGGGAATAGCCACGATTCATGTTCTCCAACCGGCCATGCGCTACCACATGATGCAATGGCAGGGAGCCCTTCTGGAAAAGCTCAGAGCTGAATTCGGACACAATACCGTCCAAACCGTTCGTTTCCGCATCGGATAAACGCAGCAAGACGTGGAAAATCCTTGCCTGATTGCAAGATTGCGGTTGAATTGGCTGAACTGCCACATTCCATTCCGCCCCATCTCTCTTCCACTTCCATGAAACCTCGACTGTCCGGATTAGCCGTCTGCCTTATTCTTCTGGCTTGTTCGGTCCCGGTGATTGTCCGGGCACAAGACGGAGCTCCCGTTTCATCGTCTTTCAGTGCAGTCGGCAGCGACCCAAGTGAACTGTACTACCATGCATGGAAAATGTGCGATGAAGGCGAACGTCTTGCAAAAAAACAGCAATACGTCGAGGCCATCCACAAAATCAAGGATGCCTCCACGATCATATCGGCTATTGCACGCGACCATCCTCAATGGAGGACTTCCATGGTAGCACGCCGTCAAAAACTCCTTCAGGACAATCTCAGCAGCTGGACGGCTCTTGCCAAAGAGCAAGCAGCCAAACAAGGAAAAGAAGCCGAGCAGCATGCTGCGGAACAAGGTGGAGCCCAAAGAGTAAGAGGCATCCCTTCATTCGAGGAACTGGAAGCCCAACGCCGGGCCCAAAGCGGTGCCCAACGCCGGCTGAATTCCGAAAGCAACAGACAACCTTACGTTCCCATTTCTCCTGCCTCAGCCGAAGTCGCAGGATCAAGCTATGAGAGGCTGGAACATGAGAACATGCGTCTCAAGCTTGAAAATGAAGCCCTTATTAATGCTCTCAAGGAAACGAAGCAGGAACTCCTGATCGCCACCAAGCAGAAAGTCCTAGCCGAAGCCGGAGAAAAGGCGCTGCAGGAACGCTACAACGAACTGGAAGCCCAACTCAAACAGGAACGCAATTTTAACAACGAACTCGTGCGTTCTCTGACCAAGCAACTGGACTCGACCAAAAAGGAACTCGAAGAATCCAAAACAGCTCGCCAAAAGGCGGAAGACCAAGTCGCCCATCTCACCCAGCAGCTTGAACAAAGCCAGGAAATGCTGGCGGAAGTCACTCAGGATCGAGATGCCCTGCGCAAGGAAAGGGACCAGCTCGCGGCCATTATTGAACTCAATAGCCCGGAAAAAACAAAGAATCTCCTTGATACCAACCTTTCCCTCGCCGCACGTCTCAAAGAAGCCGAAGCCAAAATCGCCCAGTTGGAAAACGAAAAACAACAAAGCGAAGATATGCGAGCCGTCAATCTCAAAGAACTGGAAGCGACGCGTGCCGAAGTGGCACAGCTGAAAGTACGCCTCGCAGCTATGTTTGACGAGAACATCGGCTATCGCAGACGCATCTCGGAGTTGAACACTAAACTTGTCAACACGGAAGCCGAACTGGAAAAACTGGCAGCCTCTCCCAAAGCAGACCCTCTCGACATCGAAGAAAACCGGATCCTGCGTTCCGCCGTCAACAAACAAATGCGCCTGCTTGCCACCCAGGTCAAGAGCCGGGAACTTCTCATCGAATCCTATACTCGTCTCAAACTCAAAGATCCCAAGATGGCGGAAGCTCTCACTATGCTCAATGACGAGAGCAAGTTGAAACTGACGCCCGAAGAAGAAGAGCTCCTCGCCACTATTGACAAACGCAACAAGGAACAGCGTCGGGAAGAAGAGGCGGAAGCTCTCAAACTCGCCTCAGACCAAGACAGATTGCGCCAGGAAACCGAACTGGCAATCAAGCGCCAGTACGAAATGGAAGCCATGGGACAAGCCGCGGAAAAAGCCTTTAACAAAGGCCGTTACGCAGCGGCCGAACAACTTTACAAAACACTGCTCGACAGCAAGCCTGATCACTTTGCCGGGCGTGTCAATCTGGGAGCCATCCTGCTGAAACGCCGTCTTGTCGATGAAGCGATCATCCACCTCAAACGCGCTGTGGAAATCGACAAGGATTCCGCTCCGGCCCAGTTCCTGCTAGGCATCGCCCGGTACAGTTCCGGCCGCTACAAGGAAGCGACGGAATCCTTTACGGAAACCGTTCGGATCGAACCGGATAACGCAACGGCCCTGCTCTATCTCGGTAATATCGAAAGTCTCTACAACAACACCGACAAAGCCGTCTCCTACTACGAACAGGCTGTCAAGGTCAACCCGGCCTTTGCGGATGCCTATTTCAACATGGCTGCGACACTTGCCAAAGGCGGCAAATTCAAAGAAGCGCGAGTTTCCTACGACAAAGCCATCAATGCAGGGGCCCTGCCCGATCCCGAACTGCAGAAAGCTCTGGCAGAAGGAACAGCTCTGCCGGTTATCCAACCAGTCATCGCCAATACTCCGGAACCGGAGGCAGACGGTTCTTCTCAACCGAGCGGAGATGGTCTCCAGGTAACCAACCCTGTTACCCACAATCAGCCCGTTGCAGCCATCCAGTCTCCTCAGCCTGCGGCACAGGCAGTCGCCCCGCAGGAACCGGATCCTTCCAAGAATCAAGACGATAAAAAAGAGGACGCCACGCCAGATGTCCCCCAACCGGAATCCAAGCAGGAAGCCAAACCCAAACCGGAATCCAAGCAAGAAGAACAAAAACAAGAAGCCAAACCTGCTTCCCGTGAATCTTCCGGTAAAAAAGAAGAACAACCGGTTAAACCCAAAACCACCTCATCGTCATCTCCGAAGAACTCCGGTAAATCGACTGAGTCCAAAAATTCCTCTTCAAGTTCAACATCCACCGGCAGCAAAACTTCAGGCCACTCCGGCACCTCCGGCAAAAAGTCCTCACCCTCGACAGAAAAAGCGGTTCCTCAACCCGCCCCCGCGACAAAGAATAACGACCCTTTTGTCAACAGAAAACGCCGTGGCAGATTCTTTTGATCTTCCCTATCCCGTTCCGAGTAAAAAAGCGTGAAACTCTAGCGTGAAACGGTTAGAATCATTACATGAGCGACATTGCAATTCTCGGACTCGGAATCATCGGCTCCGGCGTAGCCGGAAGGCTTGCTTCACTCGGTCTTGACGTCACCGTCTGGAACCGTACTCCCAAAAGTACCCACCTCGGAGCCGTTTCGTCCCCAGCGGAAGCCGCCGGACAGACACGTATCATCAGCCTGTATCTCAAAGACCGTCAGGCATGCATGGAAGTTTTTGAAGCACTGGCTCCGGCATTGACGCACGACCATATCATCCTCAACCACTCCACCATTGACCTGGAAACAGTCCATATTCTTGCAGAACGTTGCAAACAAATAGGTTGCAGTTATCTAGACTGTCCTTTCACCGGCTCGCGCATACCGGCCACCAACGGTACTCTGGCCTATTACGTGTCCGGCGACAAAAAGGTATTGGAACAGGTACGTCCCCTGCTGGAAAAATCCTCCAAGGCCATCATCTATACGGGGAAAATGGGCAACGGCACAGTCCTCAAACTCGTCACCAATCTCCTTTCCGCCACCATGGTGCAGGGACTTTCAGAGGCTCTCGCCATTACGAAAGCACACGGCATGACGGCAGAAAACCTGCTGGAAGCCATGACCCAGAACGTCGTCGCATCCCCCCTCGCCTCCTTCAAGGTACCCTATATGGATGCAGCGGATTTCTCCACCCATTTCTCCCTGGACAACATGCGGAAGGACAGTACCTACGCCATCGAACTGGCACGGGAAAAAGGCATTGATCCGCCACAGATCGGCTTGGTTTCCTCCATCATGGCGCGCCTCTGTGAGGAAGGACATGCCGAGGAGGATTTCTGTGTCCTGGCCTCTCAATTCAACCAATAATCAGAGGTCCCCTTGCTCGCCCATGAGCAAATGACAGACGGTTCCAAGAGATCAACTCCGGAACCGTCTGTTGTATGATCTATAAGGATTCGGAACAAGGGGAAGGAAAAAGCCTCTGTCCTACTTCTCTTCCGTGTAAAAGAATTTGTAGTATTTCAGTCCGTATTCCTTGTCAAAACCCTTCTGCATGAAGTTTCCGCTGCCGTGGACGTAGATGCTGAAGTCCTTGTCCAGCTTGATAACCTTCTTGAGAAACTTTGTGGACTTCTTCACTCCTTCTTCGGAAATAGGGAATTGATTCCAATCGTCCAGCCCATCATTGCGGCAGGAAAGGAACTCCGAAAATTCCCGGCGTGTTTCGTCATCGGCAAAAACGGTTTCTTCATATTCACGACGGTCGAATCGTTCCTTGTCGCGGAAATATTCCATCGTCTTGTCCATCACGGATAATTCTTCATCTTTGGAAACCTCCTTCTTTTTGGGCAGTTCCTTGGTGATGAATTCCTTAACGCTTTTCACCGTGTTTTCCGTATAGAACTTGCTGTCGCGCTGAAGCCTGGCATCCAGAAAGTCTTCGATCCAGAAAGCGGCCTTGCGTCCCTTGCCCGTTGTATCGAACACACTCAAGATGAACCCTTTGTCTCGTTCCGCGTTACAGATCAGGCATCCCTTGTCCATCTTGTTGACACTAAATCCTTCTCCGCGTTCGATATGGAAACCTCTGTCGTCCTCCACCAAATGGATGAAGGTCTCTTTCACCTCGGACTTGAAGAGCCCCAGGGAATCCACTTCCGTACCATCGACTCGGCACCCGGAAAAACGAACGACATAGAGGTCTCCGTCCTTCACCTGGGGATGCTTCGCGACGTCATGCAGAATCTCCGCTATAGAAACGGATGTTTGCATGAATTCGGCTTCGCCGTCGAAAAGAGCCCGGGCACATGAACATACGGATTCCGGCTCCTCCATGGCACCGGCATAAAAATTGTAAATTTCTCCCGGATTCAGGGATGAAAAGAAGAAACGCATCAGTAACTCCTTCATCTCCGAGGACAGAGTCACCTCTTCATTGGCAAATTTATTGCTTTGGTCACTGGCTTGGTTAACCACGCGGTGAATCACCAAAGATTCGATCCTGGCTTCAGATACATCTATCATCATGTTGGCGGGATTATGCCGAGATCATCTCCGGAGGCAAGGAGGAATCGTATCCGTCATGTCCGGCATGACAGGCGTTCTATCTCTGGAACAAGCACCCGGGCAATTTCCCGATATCCGTCCCGGGTAGGATGGAGTCCGTCGCGCGTCAGTCCCGGTTTCAAGTGACCCGATGCATCCGCCAACACAGAACCGATGTCTGCATAATACAAGCGGGACATCGCGGAAGATTCTACGGCATAACGGATTAAATTGTTGGTTGCGATCAATTTTCCATGCATCTGTTCCCCTTGGTCATCCCGAGGATAGATTCCCTGTAGCAGAATGGAACAAGCGGGCAGACATTCCCTGACAGAAGCACACAAGGCCATGAGACCGGCAGAGATATCCTCCGGCGACGAAGCAGGCAGATTGTTCGTTCCCAGAAGGACGACGCAAAGGGAGTCCGGTGCGGCTCCGTCCAGTTCTCCGTGTTCCACTCGCCACAAGGCATTCTCCACCCTGTCATTGCCGAATCCGAGATTGACGGGCTTAAACCCCTCCAAGTACTCCGTCCACAAGGCAGGAGCCGTCGCCACATAATCCAAGGGAGAATCGTCATAGGGTTCCCCTCCCCAGAAATGAGTAATGGAATCCCCCAACATCAGGAGACGGGGAGAGAGCTTCCGCACGGCACGGCACACCGCCCCATGGCGGATAGCCCAGTCGTAGGCCATAAAGTCCCTGTTCTGCGTCCTCCTCACCAGGATTTCCGGAGTCGGCAATGACGGAGGCATCCCCGGACGGGTGAAGGCCTGGACCTCTGAAATTCCCTTGCGTCCCAGAAAGATTCTGGCCCGGATTTCCGTCCCCGGATCACATGCGACGGGAGCCAGGTACTGCCCCTGCAAAAACAATAAACGGGGACCGTCCCAAGGGAAACAGTAGCGGATCACCGCCCCTTCGGGTACATTGCCGGCAAGCGAAAGCTCCAATTCTCCGGTTTCCGTCCAAAGCCCATGTATCGTTGCATGATGTTCTCTCATCGCCGGCATTCCTTCGTTCGTCCAACAGGATTCAGAGTTTAAGAGATATCCCTCATATGATCGCGCATCTGCTGGCGCGATACGGAATCAGGCTGAGTTCCCTCACGATCTCCATAATTGATACCCCGACTGATACCGGCGCCGTGGGGTGCTCCGAGGCGCACATCCGCTTCGCTCGGCAGCAAGTGAACAGGGCGCTTGCTCCTAAACCAGAAATATCCCGTTGCAAAAAGGATCACCCCCACCAGTCCGATGAGCAGCAAATCCCGGTACGCCAGCATTTCCTCCTCCCATACCTTCACCAGAGCCCCAATGGAATTCTTTTTGACGCCCTCAGGTTCCGTAATTTCTACATTGACAGAAGGAATATTGGTTCCGGACAAGGAGATACCAGGTTTGGTCTGCGTCATGGCCTCCCGGCTTTCCTCCCGCGCATAATGGGCCATAGCCGCCATCGCTTCCAGCAATTGATCCATGGGATCGGTAAACACGGAAGCATTTTCCTTGATGTGGTGAAGGACAATGCGCCTGCGACGATCCCCCATCGCATCGTTCATTTCCTGATCGGCCGCAATCTGCATGGACTGGACATCGCCCAGATGTACGTGAAGCAACATGCTGCGTTCCCCCGGTTGAAACACCTGGCGAGCAAGCGTTGGAGCATTGACTTCCGGCGGCACTGACTGCCCCTTGGCAAAGATGCTTACATACACATGAATGCCAAACTGCTCCTGAAGCCTGGCCATCAGGAGCAGGACGTCATCGCGTTCAACCTCCGTCAACAGTTTTTGCGGATCAATTAATCCGATACCGGATGGACGGATATACTGCGGCAGGAACTGTTCGTCCACTCTCTCGAAATTTTCCGGGAAAGGATCCACGGGACTTGTCTCGGATGCCGATACGGCGGGAATGGGAGCATCTTTCTCATCATCCGAAGGAACACCCGGCAACAAGGAAGAGACAGAATCCCACCATTTACCCAGAAGAACAGATTTTTGATCCTTCTCCGTCCATTCCGGCATCGAACCCCCTTCCGGCCGATCTTGAGGATCGGAAGGTTCCGGTTCCCCCGGAGTAACAGCCGCCCCCATCAACAATACGGCGGCTAACATGCCGGGCAGCCACCGACCATAGGATCTTACAATTCCCATTTTCTCTTTCCCGCCTCCTTATCCGGAATTTTCCCCTCATTCCTGAAAGAGATTTTCGTTTCCTTCCCTTCGATGAAAGGCATTTCTTCTTTTTTGAAAACCACATTGTACTTGCCGGGATGGCGCAACACAGGCCCCGCTTGTGAGACCACATGACGAACTGCATCTTTCATCACTTTCCTGATGCCGGCCATCAACAGCCCGTCGCGCAGAAGAAGCCGCGACTTCACGATACTGGCATTAATCCGTTCGATATGAATATAGGGATCAAGCTGGTAACCCCAGATGAAACAGGCCGTGGCCGTCCTCACATCAATCACCAATACCAGAAGCCACTGGGGATCCACCCCGAGTTTTTCCCCACGTTCTCCAAACCCGGCCACTTGGATATCCATGTGATTAAACATCCAAAACGTATGACGCATCAAGCTGAACGGCTCCGTAATATTCGGAAAATAAACAGCCAGTGCCGCCGGAAGAATACGCCGTTCATATTTTTCAAGATCCCGCGCCAGCCGAATGCGGTCATGATGCCTCAGCGCCCCTGCATGATCGCAAATGCGACGAAAGGGCACCTTAGACTTCCCATACTGCTGGTTGACAGTGTCCAAAGAAAACCCGCAACGCGGACAAATAGAGTCCGCCCCACGGTGAAACGCTTGAAGACATTTAGGACACGTCGGCACGTGCTTTATGATAGACTTTCCAAGCCATTCTGGAAAGTATTTATTAAAACATATATTGCAGTTCCGTCACAAGTTATCCGTCCATTCCGGAATCAGATTTTCGGAATGGACAGCTACTCAAAAAGAAAAGGATCCGCACTCTGTCCACCAACGGTACCCATCTGTAAAAAAGATTGCAGACGTCAATCGGAAAACAGGATTTCAGCAGAGGTTTATTCCCCGTCTTTCTTCTCAATCATGTCGCGGGTGACAGGATAAACGGCCCCGCATCTCGGGCAGGTGACTTCAAGAGATTTCTCCCCGGCAAACAACTCGTCAAGTTTGTCTTCCATCGCCTTCAGCGTCGGCAGAATACGCCCTATATTACAGCCGCAATTGAATTTGAACTTCCGCGTTTCCAAAAGCTTGGTTTCTTCGACGGAATCAATTTCCTTCATCATGTCCACCGTCAGCGAGCCAAGCCACTCCTCATCGGCGTCCGGCTGGGCAGTCACCATGGTAAAGCACTCATCGGGCAGTTCCAGGCAGCGAGCCAGCCTCTGCTCGCTCTGCTGGTAGAATTCCTCCACCCACTCTGCGGGAGTATCTCCTTTGATATCGATGACCGATGAACGGATTTCCCTGCCGTCCTTGTACATCTGGGCATAAAACAGATTATTTTCCGGAATGCGGATATCATTGACGAAAGCCCGTCCGACCACGGATTCCGTCAGGGATGATCCCGTGACGAATAGATTGGCGGGACCGGGCGATTTGAGGTTCACCGTCCAGGCATGTTGTTCCGCCCATGGCCGGGCCACCAGATACAGCGTGAAATACGCCAGCAAATCCTTCAGCATGCTGTCGCACGGTTCCTCGTTCCTCAGGCCGTACTGCATCAGGTGCAGGTAATAATCCGTGTACATGGGGGAAAAATGCGCACGGAGCAGATGGCAGTTGCGATGCCTCACGAAGATGGATTCCACCTTTACGAATTCGTCAACAAATTCTTCGCTCATGGTGACAGTTTCCATCCGGGCGAGCCAAAGACAATACCTTCCCCCGTCATCGGCATTCCGCAATCCGAACTTTACCCGTCATCGTTCCCTATCTATGATCCCCGCATGGCTACAGACAAAAACATCACCATCAAAACCTCCAAGGGCGATATCAAACTGACCGTATTCGCCTCCCAGACTCCCGTCACGGCGGCATCCTTCCTGCACCTGGCCTCCCAAGGCTTCTATGACGGTATTACCTTCCACCGCGTCATCCCCGACTTCATGATTCAGGGCGGCGACCCGACCGGTACAGGCATGGGTGGCCCCGGCTACAAGTTTGAAGACGAATTCCGCAGCGACCTCCTCCACGACGGAGCCGGCATCCTTTCCATGGCTAATGCCGGAGCCGGCACCAACGGATCCCAGTTCTTTATTACCCATACCGCCACTCCCTGGCTGAACGGTAAACACACCGTGTTCGGCAAAGTGACGGAAGGACAGGATGTTGTCGATGCCATCGCCAAGGGCGACACGATCAACAGCATCGAAATCCACGACGACACCGCCGACCTGTTCGCCGAACAGGCCGACAGAATCGCCGTGTGGAACAAGGCTCTGGCGAAGTAATTCCCAACCAGGTACTTCTCAACAATCCTTGGAGGATGTTTCTCCGGATCGTACAATCCGGACGACAACATCCTCCTTTTTTCTGCCCCCGTTCGACGGGATATCCCCATCAGGAGGCAACTACATCCGTAATCTTCCGGAAGCGGTACATGAATGTTACCAGACAGGCAAACAAAACGATACTCAGGAGACTCAATCCTGCAGCTCCCCACATATAAGGAACCACGACATGCAAGACTTTCTCATTCAATTGTTGTGAAGAAATCCTTTGTGCACCGATCCCTACAACAGAGGATACGATCGACATGAGTAAAAAGCATAACTGGGACAGGATCGTAATGGAGGCAAACCCTGCACCCATCCACCGGGCTATACGAAAATCATCCTCAATCCCCCGTCTCGACAGAAATATCCGAGCATATTTCCATAACGAACAGTACGATACAAAATTCCAATACCAGTTGAATAAAGGAATAAACTGAAACCACACGGCCACGCCTGCATCGGGCATATCCATGCACCTAGACGGATCTTCTTTCTTCAATACCTGAAGACGCTTCCAAACACGGTATTGGAGCATCCATGCAAAAATACAGCCAACAAACCCTACGAAGGAAACCAAAATCGACACCAAGGCTACCATCAATACGAATATGATATCGCTCTTCCCCTGTAATTGCTCAAGCGCCTGCCAGAATTGCATGACGGAACCAAGAATGCCGAAGGGAATACCCAGGAAAAAGAAAAGATAGTAAAGAGTCTTGTCCTTCATAACTACTATGCCCCGTACTCCAAAATTCTAACGATATCAAGATCTATCCGTTTGTAAATTCATCTTTTGAGACAAAAGCCACCCTTGAAATCCAGAGAAACATCCCCTATCCTCGCGCGCCCATGGTTCTGTCCGTCCAAAACCTGAAAGTCCAATTCGCCGCCCGGGTTCTCTTCAAGGAACTCTCGTTTACCGTCGAAGCCGGGGAAAGAATTGCCCTCGCCGGTCACAATGGCGCCGGCAAATCGACGTTGATGAAGTGCATCGCCGGAATTCAGGAACAAGACGAAGGAGAAATCATCCTGCCGAAGCATTTCCAAGTCGGCTATCTGCCGCAGGAAGGCATCCACATCTCCGGTATCTCCCTGATAGACGAAGCTCTTTCCGCATTCTCCGACCTCTGGGAACTGCAGAGGGAAATCGACGAAATGACGGAAGCCCTCCAAGAATTGGATCCGCGCTCCTCAACCTACTCCGACCTGCTCGACAAGATCGGCGCCCGAGAGCTCGTCCTCCACAACCACAACCTTGCACGCCTGAAACCCAAGACAGAATCCATCCTGCGCGGCCTCGGCTTCAAGGACTCCGATTTCACTCGCGATTGCGGAGAATTTTCAGGAGGCTGGCAAATGCGCATCGCTCTGGCAAAGCTTCTGCTGCGCGAGCCGGAAATCCTGATGCTGGACGAACCGACCAACCATCTGGATATCCAGTCCCAGCGATGGATGGAACAGTATCTTCACAATTACAGGGGGGCGATCATCATTATCTCCCACGATATCTCCCTGCTTGATGCCCTTGTCACACGCACGATCGCTTTCTACCATGGCCGCGCTGAAGAATATTCCGGCAATTTCTCTTTCTTCCTCAAGGAAAGCGCCGCCCGCAAGGAAATCCTCCTGCGCCAGAAAAAAAACCAGGAACGCGAAATCGCCAAAACCAAACAATTCATCGACCGCTTCCGTTCCAAATCATCCAAGGCAACACTCGTCCAATCGCGTATCAAGATGCTGGATAAGGTGGAACTCATCGAAATTGAAGACGATGACGCCATCATGAATTTCCGCTTCCCGGAACCTCCCCAAGGCGCACATTCCGTCGTCAAGCTGGAGAATGTCTCGAAAAACTACGGTCCTATTTCCATCCTCGACCACTACAACCTGGAAATTACCAAAGGAGACCGCATTGCCATCGTCGGTGTCAACGGTGCCGGCAAATCGACCTTCTCCCGCCTTATTTCCGGCACAGAGGAACCCTCCGACGGCAAAGTTGTGATGGGATACCACACGCACATCGCATTCTTCTCCCAGACACACGCCGATGACCTGGATCCCGACCAGACGGTTCTCGAAAGCGTTGAAGCCGCCGCCTCCAGAGAAACTGCCCCCATCGTCCGCAATCTTCTGGGATGCTTCCTGTTCCGAGGCGACGACGTGTTCAAAAAAGTAGGAATCCTCTCCGGGGGCGAACGTTCGCGAGTAGCTCTTGTGCGCATGTTGTTACATCCCGCCAACTTCCTGATCCTCGACGAACCGACCAATCACCTCGACTTTCAATCCCAGCAGGTCCTTCAACGGGCACTGCTGGAATACCCCGGTTCCTACTGCATCGTCTCCCACAACAGAAGCTTTCTGGATCCCATCGTGACAAAGGTCATCGAATTCCGTCCGGGATGCCCGCCCAGAACGTTTATCGGCAATGTCTCGGACTATATCGCCAAAACCGAAGAAGAAAACACCATCAAAGCTCGCTTGACAATCCTGCCCGACTCCGCCTCTTCCGCAACCCGTGGTACTATCGTTCCACCGGTTGCCGATCGCAAGGTTCAAAAGCGGATAGAGGCTGAACTGCGCCAGTTGAAAACGCGCTACCTGCGCCCCCTTCAGCAAAAACTCGAAGAGTTGGAAGAGGCCATCGCCCGGCACGAACAGAGTAAGGAAGAAATTGCCGCCGCATTGTCCGAGCCGGACATAGCTTCCGATTCCGACAAGATTCTGGAACTGACACGCCAATTTCAGGATGCCGACCGCGCCCTGGAAAACGCCTACACCCAATGGGCAGATGTTTCCGAACAAATAGAACACAAGGAACGGGAATTAGAAAACTCCGTTCAATCCTGACGCCCCGTCTCCTCCGCTAGATCAAAACCAGAGCCATTACCAGCATGCCGAGGATGATGCCATAGATGGACAAGTGGTGGTGCCCCCACTTCTCCGCCATTGGTAGGAGTTCATCGAACGAAATGTACACCATAATCCCCGACACGCTCGCAAAAAGCACTGCCAGAAGAGTCGGCGACAGGAAGGGGAAAATCACCAGCATCGCCAGGATAGCCCCCACCGGTTCGGCAAGCCCCGACAGAAAGGAATAAACCACGGCTTTCTTCCGGCTACCGGTACCATAATACAAGGGAACCGCTACAATCATGCCCTCCGGAATATTATGGACGGCCACAGCCAGAGCAATGGAAGCTCCCATGGAAATCGAATTCATCCCTGCGGCAAACGTCGCAATGCCTTCCGGAAAATTGTGGATGCCGATGGCCAGCGCAAACAGGAATCCCGAACGCTTGATGCTCCCCGGAGGCGGCACGGAGGACGGCAGAGAGTTCAACTGTGACACATCCGGAAACTCGTGGGGGTTCTCGTCCGCCGGAACGCATTTGTCAATCAAGGCGGCAATGCCGATCCCTCCGAAAAATGAAATCAATGCCCAGACGGCCCCCATGCGGTCACCATAGATCCCCATCAAATCCTGCCGAGCTATGCCCAATAGTTCTACGAGCGATATGTACACCATCACACCTCCGGAAAATCCCAGGGAAAAGGTCAGCAACTTTGTGTCCGTCCGTTTCATGAAAAAAATAACGAATCCGCCGATCCCGGTTGCCAGACCGGCCAAAGTCGTCATCAGAAGAACATGAAGAATATAGGAAGAGTTGTAATCCATTTGATAATGATTCTTAAACATACACACAAACCCATGTCGATGCAAAAGTACGGCACGCCTAACAAGATACCGGACTTCCGAGAAATTAATGTGCCCTACGGACAGGAATTCCATTGACTTGCAGGCCGGATCAGGTGTTCTTGATGGACGAAATGACGATCACGATCCCCACTCCTGACCGGGAAGCCGCAGAACGCACCCGGGAACGCCTCAACCAATTGGCCAAAGTACCGGGAAGTCTCGGAAAACTGGAAACCCTGGCTATCCGCTTGGCCGCCATGACCGGAAATTCCACCCCTGTTTTTCCCCGCAAGGAAGTAATCGTCTTCGCAGGAGACCACGACATCGCCCTGCAAGGAGTCAGTGCCACCGGGCAGGAAATCACCACAGGGCAAGTGCGCAACTTCGTCCGGGGCGGAGGAACCATCAATGCCTTTTCACGCAACGCGGGAGCCACCGTTACCGTTGTCGATGTCGCCGTCAAGGATGACATCAACAACTTGCCGGGACTCGTCAACCGCAAGATCATGAACTCTGTCCATGATTTCAGCAAAGGTCCGGCCATGACGCGGGTACAGGCGGAACAGTCCGTCCAGACAGGTATCGACATGGCTCGCGACGCGTCCTCCCGGGGTATCACCCTGTTGGCTGCCGGGGAAATGGGAATCGGCAATACGTCCCCGTCCTCTGCCATCGCCGCCGTCCTGATGGGCATTCCCGTCTCCTCCGTGACGGGAATCGGTTCCGGAATCAATACTGAAACCGTCCGTAAAAAAATCTCCCTGATCGAACAGGGTATCCGGTTAAACCAGCCCGATCCCGGCGACACCCTGGATGTGCTTGCCAAAGTCGGCGGAGCGGAAATAGGTGCCATGGCCGGTCTGATGCTGGGAGGAGCCTCGCTTCGCATACCTGTCGTCGTAGACGGTTTCATCGCTGGAGCCGCCGCCGCCATTGCACGAGGTATCAACCCGGAAGTGTCACACTACCTGGTCGGCTCCCATGTTTCCGTCGAGCCCGGTCATCAAATGCTGATGGATTACATCGGGGTGGAACCCTTTTTCGATTTCGGCTTGCGCCTGGGCGAAGGTACGGGAGCCGCCCTTCTCTTCCCCATCATCGATGCCTCCGTCAGGATTCTGACAGAGATGATCCTTTTCCGCGACATGGACTTCTAACCCGCTATTTCTCCCTGACTGTCATGCAAACCATCCGCGCTGCCTTCGGATTTTTCACCCGCATTCCCGTCGGATCACGGCCTCTGCCGGATAATTTCCGGGGCGTCCTTGCCTGGATTCCCCTCGTTGGGCTCGTCGTCGGTTGTCTGGCAGGCGGAATTGTCTGGGCAGCATCGCTAATCCTGCCTTCCCTCCTCTGCGGAGTCATCGGCTGTCTTGCGTGGGAAGCCATCACCGGAGGTCTGCACCTTGATGGAGTAGCCGACTGCGGTGACGGACTCATCGTCGAAGCTCCTCCGGAACGACGACTTGAAATTATGAAGGATTCCCGTCTCGGCACCTTCGGAGGAGCCGTCCTCTTCCTGACACTGATGATGAAAATCGCCGCCATTGCCTCCCTCGTGCAAACCGGCAACCCTTTCATCCTCCTGCCGGCATTCGCCATGGCCGGCCTGCTTTCCCGCAGCTGCATGTTCCTCTCTCTGCGCTACAGTACCGCACGACCGGGAGGCTTGGGAGAAGCCATCCGCCAAGGAGTCACTCCTTCTCACGCTCTCCCCGCCATCTTCCTCGTCACAGTGGGATGCGCCCTCTCCGGCCTTCACGGCCTTGTGGCTCTCGTCGCTGCCATTCTGGTGGCAGAATGCCTATTATCCATTGCTTCCAAGCGTCTTGGCGGTGTTACAGGCGATGTTTTCGGTTGCATGATTGAAACAATCGAATGGATCGTCCTGCTTACCTTCTGCCTCCGGTTCTGACTCCCATGCCATCCCCGCCAGTTTCCTTCACACTGCCCGGTTTAACGCTCGGTTGTACTTCCTTTCTGGTGTACGAGCCGTACATTTCCGCATTCCGATATTCCGCATCAGTCTGCCGGGACGTCTCTCTCCTCCTCAATGAACCCGGACAAGACAACGAGTTCCTCATCACCGAGGAAGAAGTCCGTGAAATCGGCATCATCGCAGCCGGCGAAGGCACCGGTATCAATATTCACCTCCCATCCGACGGAAACTTCGACACCCGGGAAAACGCCCGGCTCTTCACCCGGCGCATTTGCCAGGCCATTAAACGCGCTCTCCCCCTGAATCCTCATTCCTGGGTACTCCACATTCCCGTCATGGCCTGTTCCGGCAACGGGCAAATGCCCACCGACGACTGCAACGTATGGACGCGGGAATGCCTGGAGGAAATTGCCGCCCACCTCCCCTCCCCGGACATGCTTTGCTTGGAAAACCTGGAAACATTCCGTACCGATATTCTGAATCCTTTGCTGGATGACACACCCTATTCACGCTGCATGGATATAGGACATGTCTGGAAAGACGGACTCGACCCCGTACCGCTTCTCCGGGAATGGTACCCCCGCATCCGTATGTTCCACCTTCACGGCATCGTCGGCCGCGACCATAAATCACTCAAACTCATGTCGGGCGAATCCATAGACTCCGTCATGCATCCATTGTGGAAACTCGGTTTCTCCGGCGCCATCACCCTCGAAGTTTTCACCACGGATGATATTGCCACCTCGCACGCCATACTCCTGCAATCCTATGAACGCTACCTCGCCAACAACGCTTCCCAACCTGACCTTCGTCCTCGGGGGTACCAAAAGCGGTAAAAGCGCTTTTGCGGAACAACTCGTTTCACGCCACGGAGGAAATATCCTCTACATAGCCACGGCCGATGCCAGCCTGAACGACGCATCCATGGAACGACGCATCCGCCTTCACCGAAAACGGCGTCCGTCCTCATGGAGTACTCTGGAAACGCCTCTTCATCCGGCGCAAGATGCGGAAAACCTCCTGCGATTCCAACCGGCAGACTCCGTCCTTCTGGACTGCGTCACTCTTTGGGTCACCAACATGCTTTTCTCCCGGGGTGAACAGGAAATCACTCCCGGCGAATTCGAATCTCTCATCCGTCAGGAAATTCACGACCTCCTGCGTCTCATCTCCCATAGTACGGCACAATGGACAATCGTCTCGGGAGAAACCGGCTTAGGAGGCACTCACGCTACCCCGCTGGAACGCCAGTTCTGCGATGGCCTCGGCTTGGCCAACCAACTCATCTCCCAAGCTGCCGGAAAAGCCTACCTCGTCGTCGCCTCCCGGCCAATCCCACTTCCTCCGCCATTTTAAAGCAACGAGCATCGACATCTCCCGCGAACTTTCATTCGCTTAATCGTTTCCCGGCAACGGCAGAAAGAGCTTCCTACTTCTTCTTTTTTTTGCCAAACAGGCCACCCATACCGGGAAAACCGCCCATGCCGCCTCCCATGCCGGGAAAACCACCGGGAAGCCCCTTGGGCATCGACGGCATTTTCATCCCCCCCTTGCCACCTCCCATGCCGCCCATCTGTTTCATGAGAGCGCCCATTTTGCCTTTGCCGGACATCATCTTGCGCATATCCATGAAATTCTTGATCAGCTTATTGACTTCCAGTACGGAACGACCGGAACCGGCTGCGATACGGCGGCGGCGGGACGGATTCATCAAGTCGGGATTGTTCCGTTCCTTCGCCGTCATCGAAAGGATAATAGCCTCCATGTGCTTCATGCGGTCAGGATTCAGAGCATCGGCCGGAAGTTGTTTCTTGATCTTGTTAAAGCCGGGTAACATACCCAGAAGACCGTCCAGCGGTCCCAGATTGCGGATCATATTCATCTGATCCAAAAAGTCGTTGAAATCGAACTTGCCGGACATCATCCGCTCGGCAGATTTCATTGCCTGCTTTTCGTCGATTTTTGCGGCGGCGTGCTCTACCAGGCCAACGATATCCCCCATGCCTAGAATGCGGTCCGCCATGCGGTCCGGCACAAACGGGCCGAATTGATCCAGTTTTTCCCCTTCGCCGGAGAACTTGATCGGCTGTCCCGTCACGGAACGCATCGACAGGGCGGCGCCGCCACGGGCATCTCCGTCCAGCTTCGTCAGCACAATCCCGCTCAAGCCGACGGCGGCATTGAACGTTTCCGCCACCTTTACCGCCTGCTGGCCGGTAGCGGCATCCACCACAAGAAGCGTCTCACGAGGAGACACGCAGGCATGAAGACGCTTCAGTTCGTCAATCAGCGCTTCGTCCACCTCCTGCCGGCCCGCCGTATCGAAAATCGTCACCGTCGCCATTATGTCCCGTGCCCATTGCATGCCGCGCCGGGCCACATCCACCACATCGCTTTCTCCGGGTTCGGGGCAAAACACGGGCACATCAATCTGCTTGCCCAAGGTAGCCAGCTGCTCCACGGCGGCGGGACGGATCAAGTCGCACGCAATCAGCACGGGGCGCCTCCCCTCATTCTTCAGTCGCAAGGCCAGCTTCGCACTCGAAGTCGTTTTACCGGCGCCATTGAGTCCTACCATCATAATCCGGGCGGGATCCGTTAAATCCAGAGGGCTCGCATCCCCTCCCAGCAATTCGGCAATTTCATCATGGAAAATCTTGACGATTTGCTCCCCGGGCTTGACCGACTTGAGCACTTCCTGCCCCATAGCCCGTTCCTTGACCCGGGCGATAAAATCGCGGGCCACTCCAAATTCGACATCAGCCTCCAACAGGGAAAGTCGGATATCTCGCAGGGCATCGGCAATATTCTTTTCGGAAATTTTGCCCAATCCGCGCAATTTGCGGAACGTATCGTCAAGTTTATCGGCTAATAGAGAAAACATAATCGGCTGCTTGTGCCGCCAAGACTGCCACAAAGATTCCCCATCGTCAATCATCCGCCACCCCATCCGTATCCCTTCTTTTGATACCCTTTCGATTGCTACTGCAGGAAAGTTCGATGCAATTATGTTTAACCTCTTCACTTTGTCCGGCAAGAAGTTCAAGGTGCCGTGTCTTTAACTTGAAAAACAGCCGCCGACTCTTCATGATACAAGCCCATGAACATCTGGATACTCAGCGATTCCAAACCAGGCCACCTGAACCAAACCAAGGGACTGGCGGCTGCGCTTTCCGCACGAAAGCCCGGAAACGTTGATATCATCGACCTGGCAGGGCAAGGCTTTTTCCAAAAGCTCCGCACCGTTTCCCGGAACAATGGTCATGCCCGCCCCGATCTCATCATCGCCGCCGGTCACAGCACCCACATTCCCTTGATCCGGGCAGCACGGCATTTTAACGCCGTTTCCATTCTCTGCATGAAACCCAGCCTTCCCTGTTGTCTCTTCGACCTGTGCCTCGTCCCCCGGCACGACCTCGGGAACAAGGAGTATCCCGGAAAGCACATCTTCCCCACTACAGGAGCCCTCCACTCCATCCGCCCCAACCCGGAAGCAGATAAAAACACAACACTCATCCTCATCGGAGGTCCCAGCAAGGCCTACGGTTGGGCTCCAGATTCCCTTCTGGGGCAGCTCCAAGCCATTGACGCCCATGTCTCCGCCACCGGCGGGCAAGCCGTTCTGACGACCTCGCGAAGAACTCCCCCGGACTTCGCCCCGTCCATTGTCCGGGAATGCCCCCACATCAAGGTTGTTCCGGTGGAAGAGACCCGCCCCGGCTGGGTTGCCGCCCATTTGGAACACGCCCATACCGCCTGGGTCACACAGGACAGCGTCTCCATGGTGTACGAAGCCCTAGGATCGGGTGCAGCCGTCGGCGTCCTCTGCATGCCCGTGCGTTCCTCCAAGCCATCCCGCGTTGCCCGCGGTCTCGACATGCTTCTTGAAGAAGGGCGCGTCACTCCCTGGGCTACATGGAAAACAACCGGCCACCTCCCGTCTTCCCTTCCCCTTGTCGAAACCGATCGCGCAGCCGACTATATCATCCAACACTTTTTTCCCTCTACTCCTTCCACATGAAAATTATCCACTTACTTCCCTCCATGGAATCCGGAGGAGTCGAACAAGTCGTTCTGGAACTCGGCAAGGGATTCTCCAATCGGGGTATCGATAATGTCGTCATATCCTCCGGAGGACGCCTCGTCTCCCAGCTAAAGCACGAAGGTTCCCGCCACATCAGAATGGATATCGGTAAAAAAAGCATCTCTTCCCTCCTGAAAACAGGCCGCCTCCGCAAGCTCCTTCTTGAGGAAAAACCGGATATCCTCCACCTCCACTCCCGCATGCCGGCATGGATCGGATACCTGGCCTGGAAAGGCATCCCGGAGGAATTCCGTCCCGGACTCGTCACCAGTGTCCACGGATTCTACTCCGTCAATGCCTACTCCGCCATCATGACCAAAGGGGAACGCATCATCGCCGTCTCCCGGTGCATCCGCGACTACATCACGGAAAAATACCCCAAGGCACAGGCTCGAAACATCCGGGTCATCCCCAATGCCATCACTCCGGAAACGCATTATTCCGGATATACTCCCACCAGCGCGTGGCTCCATACATGGCATGCAAACTATCCGGAACTCGCCGGCAAATTTACCCTTTGCCTGCCTGGACGCATCACCCGGGTCAAAGGACATCTGGACATGATTCCCATCATGAGAACTCTCCTCGACCAAGGTATCCCGGCCCATGCCGTCATCGTCGGAGAAGCCAAGAAGGGCAAGGAAGAATACAAGAACGAAGTCCTCAATGCCTATGACAATGCGGGTCTTACTCCGCACACAACATGGGTCGGTCATCGACGGGATCTTCGCGACGTCCAGGCAGCATGCTCAGTCACTCTCTCCCTCACTTCCATGCCGGAATCTTTCGGCAAAACCACACTTGAGGCCCTCGCTATCGGCCGCCCCGTCGCCGGGTATGCCCATGGCGGAGTCAGGGAACAACTCGAAGTCTTCTTCCCCCAAGGGCTCGTCCCCGTCGGAGACACCCTCTCCATGGCGGAACTCCTCGCCGACTGGTACAAAACGCCCATTGCCCCGCCGGCAGACATTCCCTCCCCCTACCGCATGGACGATATGATCCAGTCTCATCTGAACGTTTACCGGGAACTCTGATTTTCCCACAGTTCCCCATGACGCCCCGTCTCGCCGCCATCACGCTGAATCTGATCCCAACGCTCGGCTCCATCCGCATCTGCCGTTTGCTGGACTTTTTCGGCAGCCCGGAACTCATTCTCCATGCCGACGAAACCATGCTCCGCCAAGTCCGGGGTATCGGTCCTGAACTCGCCGCCGCCATCCGCTCCTGGAAAACCACCGTCAATGCGGAAAAAGAACTCGAACTCGCCGACAAAGCCGGGGCATCCGTCACAACCATCTTTGACGATACCTATCCCGCCCCGCTTCGGGAACTCCCCGACCCGCCCATCGTACTCTACCACCACGGCCAGTGGTTCCCCTCCGACGGAGAACGTTCCGTTGCCATCGTCGGTTCACGGCAGGCAACACCGTACGGTCGCCTCACGACGAGAAAATTCGCCAGCGAACTTGCCGAATGCAGAGTTACCGTCATCTCCGGGCTCGCCAAAGGCATCGACACCGAGGCTCATAACGCGGCCCTTGTCACAGGAGGCCGTACCATTGCTATAATCGGTTCCGGCCTCAACCGCCTCTACCCCGTGGAAAACGCTCCGCTCGCCGCTAGAATATCCGACGGAAGAGGAGCTGTCGTATCCGAATTCCCCATGAATATGGGACCCAGCCGCACCACCTTCCCCATGCGCAACAGAATCGTCAGCGGATGGAGCAAAGCCACCCTTGTCGTGGAGGCACCTGCCCGCAGCGGCGCCCTGATTACCGCCCATACCGCCAACGAACAGGGCCGACTCGTTTACGCCGTCCCCGGCCCTGTAGACCGCACTTCATCCGACGGTTGCCACTCTCTTATCCGAGAAGGAGCCATCCTTGCCACCTGTGCCCGACACATCATTGACGATTTCCACTGGGCGGATACATCCCCCGCACAGCAGGAACTGGCCCTCTTTCCCTCCGAAGAACCCACTCCCTCCGTCTCTTCCCGTGCCCACTCTCTTTCCGAACAGGAACAACAGGTTCTGCACTCGATCAATATGGGGTTCCGCGATCTCAATACCCTGTGTTCATCCACCGGGCTCACGAACGGAGAACTCACAACCGCCCTTGTCCGATTACAAATGCAACGCCTCATCCTCCCGGAACCGGGAGGACTTTTCCGTCCGGCAGACTCCTGAGAAAAGAGACCCTACTTTTGATTGCCTTCCCGGGAAGGGAAAACCCCCCGGAAATATCAAAATAGTCACTCCCCCTCATACTTGATAGCGGCCCAAACCGGGATAATCGACATCGCACTCATCCCCGCACATAAGAAAAACGTTAAAACAGGTTTTATTCTCATATGATCGCCTTTTAGGCGAAATTATATTCAATCACAAGGATTCGATTCACGAAATCCTTCCCTCATTCTTCGTTTCCATCGTCATTTTCCACTTTTCTCTTGACGTAATAGTGAAACCAGGTTAACAAAAAAAACGATTGAACAAATATTCAATCATTCAATCGAATTATCCCTAGCCATGTCACGCCAGCACACCACGATCCACCTTGACAGCCACTGTACGGAAACCGGTATTGATCTGGATACCCCTGACATCAATACCCTCACCGACCTGTCCGACTTTTTCAAACTTTTCGGAGATTCCACACGTATCCGCCTTCTCTGGGCGCTCATTGACCACGAACTATGTGTTTGCGATCTCTCCTCCGCTCTCGACATGACCACTTCGGCCGTCTCGCACCAGTTGCGCTTACTACGTCACAGCAAACTCGTCAAAACCCGCAAACAAGGCAAACACGTTTTCTACAGCCTTGCCGACAGCCATGTCCGTACCATCCTTGCCATGGGATTGGAACATATCTGCGAATAAAAACTCCCGTCCAATCTCCTTTCCGCCATGGACAATTCACATTCCCGACAGCCGGAAAATAAACATCGTCACAGCCAGGCCTGTTCCTCTTCGTGCTCATGCTGTACAAGCTTTTCCTGCACAGCATGCAATACAACATGTGGACACCAGACTTCCGACACATCTTCGCACTGGAAACGCCCGCTCGCAGGTCTCATCCTTTTCGCTATCGCCCTTGCTGTGGGTACCCGGACACCTGCCGGTATTGTTCTCGCCATCGTTTCCTATTTCGTCATCGGGTGGAACATCCTCGCCGATGCCGCCTCCAACCTCCTGAAGGGAAAAGTTTTCGATGAAAATTTCCTCATGGGAGTTGCTACTTTGGGAGCCTTGGCCCTCGGAGAATATGCGGAAGCAGTTTCCGTCCTTATTTTCTTCCAAATCGGAGAAATCCTTCAGGAACGCGCCGTCTATAAAACGCGGGAATCCGTTACCGGACTTATGGATCTCAAGCAGGACTATGCCCACCTCATCCAAGAGAAAGGTATCCAAACCGTCCCCCCGGCTCAAATCACTCCCGGGCAAAAAATCCTCGTCCGTCCCGGAGAGAAAGTCCCTCTTGACGGGGTCGTAACCGAAGGCCACTCCCACCTCGACGCCTCCGCACTCACCGGAGAATTCATTCCCCTAAAAGCCGAACCCGGTACCCAGGTACTCTCCGGCAGCGTCAACCAGGAAGAAGCCCTCACCATCCAAGTCACCAAAACCTGGGACCAATCCACAGTCTCCCGCATCCTCAAACTCGTCCAGGAATCAGCCGAGCGTAAAACGAAAACGGAAACTTTCATCCGACGCTTCGCCCGCTGGTACACCCCGTCCGTCCTCATCCTGGCCCTCCTTATTGCCGTGCTTACCCCACTCCTTCTTCCCATCGGGTGGACGGAGGGCATCCGGCGCGCCCTCATCCTTCTCGTCATTTCCTGCCCTTGCGCTCTCGTCATATCCATCCCTCTCAGCTACTTTGCCGGTATCGGACGCTTTGCCCGACACGGCATTCTACTCAAAGGCAGCAACTACCTTGATGCTCTTACAAGGATCGGTACAGTCGTCTTCGACAAAACAGGGACTCTCACCGGAGGTAAATTTACCATCACCCGCACGGAACCCGCCAACGGGTTTACGGATAAACAACTCCTCCGGCTTGCAGCTCTCGCCGAAAGCACCTCTAACCACCCCATCGCCCAATCCATCCTTGCCGCCTACGACAAACCCATTCCCTCCATGGAGAATGCCTCCTTCCGGGAAATAGCCGGGCGCGGCACAGCCGCTACTCTGGGAGCTAACCACATCCTCGCCGGCAACGCCGCCTGGATGCAAGAGAACGGCATCGACGTACCACCTCATCCATCCCTCACCGGCACCATCGTCCACATCGCCGTCAACAATCGATACGCCGGCAATATCCTGCTAGCCGACAGTATCAAGCCGGATAGCCTCCAAACAATCCGAAACCTCAAATCCCAAGGGATCGCCAAAATAGCCATGCTCACCGGAGACAGTGACGAACACGCCCAGGCTGTCAGCAAATACCTCCACATCAAAGACTGCTACTCCCAGCTCCTCCCGGAAGATAAAGTTCGCATTGTCGAACGGCTCCAGGAGGAAACCACCCCCGGTAAACTTCTCGCATTTGTCGGAGACGGAATTAACGACGCCCCCGCACTCACCCGCGCCGATATCGGCATCTCCATGGGAAGCATGGGATCCGACGCCGCCATGGAAGCCTCCGACATTGTTCTCATGAACGGAGAACCTTCCCGGCTCCCCCTGGCTCTGCGCCTTGCCCACGGTACCCGCAGAATCATCCTCCAAAACATCGTTTTCATCCTCGGCATCAAAGGCATCATCCTCATGATGGCCGCCGCCGGGGAAGCCAACATGTGGGAAGCCATCTTCGCCGATGTCGGCATTTCATTGCTAGCTATCCTCAATGCCATCCGTCCCGTTCAAACGGGGACAAACGATCATTCCTGAAAAAACTTCAAAAATCTCTTGCATCCCATGAAAAAATACGTATAAACCTTCCCGCACACTTGCCTAATCAGTGCGGATGTAGCTCAGGGGTAGAGCGCAACCTTGCCAAGGTTGATGTCGTGGGTTCGAATCCCATCATCCGCTCCATTTTTCTTTTGGGTTCTTTGTAACACCTTGATTTTATAAGGTATTTTCCGTTTCTGGATGATGTCATTCAAAAAATCGGGAGAAGACTATATGAAGAGGCCGCCGGCACGGCTGTAGGTTTTAGATTTCGATTCTGACGTAGAGCCTAAAAACAGACGAAATATTATGCTTTCGAACTATTCTTGAACAGGAGTGCGACTTTCTTCCTCCAATCTGTATCCAATTACAGTAAAATATGTTTGAACCAGCAGAAATCCAACTGAACACCTACGGCAAACCGGCCCGTATCCTATTTCTGGCTCCTTACGCCCCCGATGCTCCGGACTTTTCTGAGAAACCCTATACGGGCAACGGGGGATACCCCCGTTACCACTACAATATTTACAAAGCACTCCAGGAGATCGGTTACGATGTTACATCCTCTTCCAAACCGTACTCCGTCCAATGTGCCAAAGGCAATGTTGACTATGTCTTTTCACTAATGAACAGATTTCCCATGGCTAATCCGGAAATTTTCATTTCTTCCTACTGCGAATTCATCCAAATGCCCTATCTCGGAGCCCCTCCCAACATCCGGGCCATTGCAGAGGACAAGTTGCTTACCAAATACGTATTCCACTCTCTGGGGCTTCATATGCCTCAGGGAATCGGTCTTTCGTCCAACAAACCCATTCCGGATCATGAACCGTTCCCCGGTCCCTATTTCATCAAAAAGAGATTCGGTGCCGCCTCGGGAGGGATCCGCTCCGACAGTATTTGCGAGACATGGCAGACAGCCGTTTCCTGTGCAGAACGACTCCTTTCCGAAGGGCATGAAGTCCTTGCTGAGCAATACTGTCCCGGCATTGACGTCACCGTTCCCGTCCTGGGAGGGAAACGCCCTGTCATCCTGGGATTCGTACAACCCAAATCAGACAAACCGGGAAACATCATTACGGAAGATTTGAAACTCCACGACCACCTGGGTTACCAGCTTGTGCCTGTCGACAACATGCAGGAGGATATCATCCGTGACATTAACACGATCTGGGACAATCTCGGCCCCATGGACTACTTCCGAGTCGATTACCGCATCGATTTTGAATCAGGGAAACGCCGCATTCTGGAAATGAATATCTGTTGCCACTTGGGAAAAACCGGCTCCATCTGCCTCGCTGCCGCCCAACACGGACGAACCCAGGCGGATGTGCTGAAATACATCCTCGCCTACAGTATGAAACGGCAAAGCCAACTGCCCCAATACGGTACATGGCTCCTGTAAGAGCCTTCGTATCCTTTTCCTCAAACCGATATCTTTCGGACATTTTTTATCCAATTCATGCCGGTTTCACCAGTCATTCCTCTCCGTTTATGAACTGCCACAAACGGAGTTGGGACAGAAATAAATTTCTTCTCCAAGAATTGTACAAAGAGGCGTCTTGCCCTGCCGATTGAGTTCTGATAGAAAGAACAGGCTATCCGGCTCCGTATATCTAGCTGATGCCGCCAATAGCTGCATTTCCAAATCTGATAATTATGACTACGACAAAAAACTGGCTTCTGTCCTGCACCGTTTTTGCCGCCTGTTCTCTGGCGCCTGCATGGGCAACCCCGGTCGTCCCCGGTGACGACAGCGCTCCCACCGGTCTTGAATGGGAACAAGAACAAAATCTTCACCTGAACAAAGAGGCTCCCACAGCTACCTTCTCCAGTTTCAGCGATCTGAATTCGGCACTGAAAATCCTCCCCGAAAACAGTAAATGGTGGAAATCCCTGAACGGTCAATGGAAGTTCAACTGGTCCAAAGACCCGCAAAGCCGTCCTGTCGGTTTCTTCCTGCCCGACTACGACGTCAGCAACTGGAAGGAAATCAAAGTTCCTGCATCCTGGCAAACCCAGGGTTACGGCACTCCGATTTACTCCAACCAGCCCTATCCCTTTGAGCGGGATTGGCCCTACGTAACCAAAGAACCCCGCAATAAAAAATACACATCCTTCGAGGCACGCAACCCCGTCGGATCCTACCGCCGCACCTTCGAAGTTCCCGCCGGCTGGGATGGACGGGAAGTTTACATACAGTTCGACGGAGTCGATTCCTTCTTCTATCTGTGGATCAACGGTAAATACGTCGGATTCTCCAAGGACTCCCGCAACCCGGCCCGTTTCGATATCAGCCCCTACCTGCAGGAAGGCGAAAACACAGTGGCCGTGGAAGTATATCGCCATTCCGACGGAGCCTATCTGGAATGCCAGGACATGTTCCGTCTTTCGGGGATTTTCCGCACAGTGTCCATCTTCTCCCTGCCCAAAGTCCACATTCGCGATTTCTTCATCCACACCAACCCCGTGGAACCGAACAGCTGGGCTCTTCTCCCCGTGGATCCCGTCAACCCCGGAAAGGTAGATGGCGATTGGCGTCTCCTTGCCGACATTGATGTCCGCAATCTCTTCCCCCGCCACAAGAATCTGGAAGGCTACTCCGTCGCCATGAACCTTTACACGGAAGACGGTAAACTTGTCGATCCCGTCAAGCCTAAAGATGCGCCCTACGACGGAGTCATGCAGAAACCTCTCCGCCTCACCGGCATGAAAGACTTCAAGACTTCTCTCATGGGCATCTACTCCAAGCCCAAACTTTGGTCTGCCGAAACGCCCAATCTTTACACGCTCGTCATCGAACTGAAAGACAAGGCCGGCAAGACTGTAGAAATGGTTTCCTCCCAGGTTGGTTTCCGCAACGTAACTATCAAAGACAGCGTCTTCCTCGTCAACGGACAGCCCGTGAAGGTCAAAGGCGTCAACCGCCACGAAAATAATCCTTCTACCGGCCACTTCGTCTCCCGTGAACAAATGGAACAAGAAGTTGCCATGATGAAGAGGGCCAACATCAACCATGTTCGCTGTTCCCACTACCCTGTCGATCCGTACTTCTATTACCTCTGCAACAAGTACGGCATCTACGTTCAGGATGAAGCCAACATCGAATCGCACGGCTACTATTACGGCAAGGAATCCCTCTCCCATCCGCTGGAATGGATGCCCGCTCATGTCGAACGAGTCATGGCCATGGTGGAACGCAACAAGAACAACCCCAGCGTTGTCATGTGGTCCCTCGGCAACGAGGCCGGTCCGGGTCGTAACTTCCAGGTCGCCGAAAAAACAATCAAAGCCCGTGATCTGTCCCGTCCCACCCATTACGAACGTAACAACGAAATCGTTGATCTCGGTTCCAACCAGTATCCCTCCGTCGGATGGACGCAAGGCATGGCAGCCAACAAGAATTATCCCAAGCCCTTCTACATTTCCGAATATGCCCACAACATGATGAATGCCATGGGGGATCTCGCAGACTATTGGGAAGCCATCGAGTCCTCCGACCGCATTATGGGCGGCGCCATCTGGGACTGGATCGACCAGGGAATCTACAAGACCCTGCCGAACGGCGAAAAAATGCTGTGCTACGGAGGCGACTTCAACGATCACCCCAACAGCGGTCAGTTCGTCTTTAACGGTACCATCCTGGCAGACCTGACTCCGGAACCCGGTTATTTTGAAGTCAAGCACGTTTACCAGAACATCAAAGCCGGCCTCAAAGACGGCAAGGTAACGATCTTCAACAAGAACTTCTTCAAAGACCTCTCCGATTACGATGTTATCTGGACGCTCAACCGCGACGGCAAGGAAATCGCCAAAGGCATGCTCCACCTACCCAAAGTCGGCCCACGCCAGACGGTGGAAATCCCGGCCGATTTCCTTCCGGAACAGGAAAACGGAGCCGAATACAGCCTCCGCATCGGCTTCCATCTCAACAAGGACATGCCGTGGGCGAAGAAAGGTTACGAACTGGCCTTCGACCAGATCGACCTCCCCACGGTTGGAGAAAAAGCCATGTTCAAGGCTCCGGAGGGTCCATTGAGCCTCAGTGCCGACAAGCAGGTCATTTCCGGCAGCAACTTCTCCGTCAGCTTTGATCCTAAAACGGGAGAACTGGCCCAGTACACCGTCAACGGACAGCCCCTGCTGAAACAGCCGATGGTCGTCAACGCCGTCCGTTGCGCCTCCAGCAATGAACCCGGTGTCCTCGCCAAGAGCATGGATCACGGCCTCCGCGATCTGAAACACGAACTCATCAGCAGCGAAATCACCAGCAACGGCAAGAGTATTACCATCAAGCAGTCCATCAAGGTCAGCGGCAAACAGTCCGAAAGCCTCAACGACTTCGGAGGAAACAATACGACCATCACCCCGAACAAGAAGAAGCTCAACGATGCCAACACCCATTTCATCAACAATCTGGAATGGACCGTGTACGCAGACGGTACAGTCACCTGCCAGTCCGTCCTGCTGCCTCGCGGCGCCATGCTGGACCTTCTGCGCCTGGGGTATGAAATCCAGCTTCCCTCCAACCTGTCCAACATCACCTACTATGGACGAGGCCCGGAAGAAAACTACGCAGACCGCAAAACCGGCATGCCCCTTGGACAGTACAAAACGACCGCTCAAGCTTCGTTCTTCCCCTATGGCCGTCCACAGGATACGGGCAACCATGAAGACACGCGCTGGGTTGCCCTGACCAACGACAAGGGAGAAGGTCTGCTCTTCGGATCCCTTGACGCGCCATTCGCCTTCTCGGCCATCCCCTACACTACCACGGATCTCATCCTGGCCAACCATCCCGTCCAACTGCCTAAGAATACGGACAAAACCGTTCTCGTCCTTTCGGCAGCTACCCGCGGACTTGGAGGTGCCTCATGCGGTCCGGGTCCGATGGAGCGCGATATCATCAAGGCCAACAAGCCCTATAAGCTGGACTTCTCCATCCGTCCCATCACGGCTCAAAGTACTCTGGAAACCATCCGTATCCCTGCCGCGAATCTGGATATGAGCATGAATACACGGACTGACAAGTACGCGATCAAGAGCGTATCCAGCCAGGAACTGGGAGAAGCCGACGCCGAATTCGCCATCGACGGAGATCCCTCCACCTTCTGGCATTCGGAATACAACAAGACGGTGACAAAACATCCCCACGTCCTCGAAATCGACCTCGGCAAGGAACGTGAATTCAGCGGTATCACCTGCCTTCCCCGTCAGGACGGCAGTGCCAACGGCCGCGTCGCCGACTACAGCATTGAGACCAGTGCCGACGGTAAAACATGGCAGCAGGCCGCCAAGGGCAAGTTCCCGAACTCGGACGAATTGCAAATCGTCAACTTCGACAAGCCTGTCAAGGCACGCTACTTCCGCTTCACCGCTCTCAGCGAGGTTGGAGGAAACGACTATGCCTCCATGGCCGAACTGGACGTCATTCCCGTCAAAAAATAATCCCGTTTCACCCCGCCGGCATGTCCCTGCCGGCGGGGTCTTGATACCAGTCTCCCAACTTATCCATAAGAAAGGCTGCAAATTCACTCCCCTCCCTTTCAAAAATCATTGACGTCTCCATGATGCATGGTAGATTGTAACGACAAATCACTTTTAGCTCACTCCACGTATGATCAAGATTCTCTCTCTATTGACTGCTGTCTGTGCCCCGCTCTTCCTTGTGACCGGTTGCGGAGGCAACGGTAGCGACAGATCCACGGACAACGCCCTTCCCGCAGGGACGACACTGTCTATTGTCCTCGGAGCCGCCGACACCGTGGATCCCATGGACTCCAATGATCTTGAATACCTTTTAGGAACTGCTGCCCGTTCTATTATTCTTATGGCTGGCGAAGGGATGACTTCTACCATTACCGTTGATGGCGAAGCTACCCAAGGAGCCGTGTATATGATTAACGGCAATCTTCAGGAAGGCTTATTTGATCTTAGCTGCAGATGGTACACAGCCACCGGGTTCCCACGTAGCGTCCAGATGTTCGGAATCCATTTGAAAAGAGGTCAGATCAACGGAACATTCGATTATTGGAATAGCTCTGACTCAGACCATCAATTCCGCGGGACCAAGGGTACAATCAACTACGTCAACTAAATTACCCTGTTTCATTTTTCCAGGAGCTGTCTTGCCACGGTTTTATAACCGGAGTAAGACAGCTTCTTCTTTTTATATACAGTAAATTACCGAGCACTCATTTCCGGACAAGCCGGTAACTGGTTTCGAGACGTGTCGTTAGTTCATCGAAAGGAATGGACCCATCAAGACAGAAAGTGGCCCAGTTTTTCTTGTTCATGTGATAACCAGGAAAACGGCTGCGATTATCCACAAGATGCTCAAGATCATCAGGACAAACTCGCAAATTGAGAATCTCGACTCGCTCCTCAGAGTCCCCGGTCAACTTGAAACGAGGAACAACCAGCAAAGCGGCATACCATTTCTTCTTGTCACGGCGGCGCACAATGGCATTTTCCGGGAACTTTCTCCATAAGAACTCAAGCTCGTCCCCATATGTATTCCGTATATGATCAATGATGCGCAGAGTCATGTCTTCTTTAAAAGCATCCGGCACGAAGCAGCACTCAGCTACATGCCACAACTCTTCCTCATATTCCTGGCGGAGTTTCCTGCCCAGATACGATCTTGGCGTTCCTTGAGAATCAAGCATTCGCTCATACTCTTCTCCATGAACGCTATGCACCGTCACATGAACAGAACCGTCCGTACAGATTTCAAATTCCATGGATAGAGCACCGTTCAACAATCCCGCCCGATACAGGAACCCCCTTTTTCCCCGGACACAGCCGAAAGGAAGCAAGCGTTCCTCACAAATTTTTCTGTTCTTAAAAACGCGTTCGAGAACCTTTTCCTGCCAACTTTTTTGAGGAGAGAAACGAAAAAACATGAGAAAAATAAACTTAGAGCCTTTCTTGATCCATAACTTACAACCGCTTTATGATAAATCCCCCCGGAAACGGATCAAGTGAAAATAAATCATTCCTCCCATCCGAAATCGGTGACATAAATCCATTCATCTTACACAAAAACAATCGTCGATGCCGCTTCCTCAAATGACGGGAATAGAAATTCAATTCCTCCCCACAACATTATATCAAACGACATCAGGCATGAAGAAGCAATTTAAATTAATGTCGCTGAGCACCCTAGCCTGCATCTGTACACTGGGCAGCCTTTACGTTTCCCAAGAAGCCCAGGGGGCATTCAGCATCGCCGTCGGAGGCACCTTCGGGAGAGGAGCCGCCGTTTCCTTCCAATACGACCCCGCCGGTTTTCCTATATGGGGCTACACTCCTTCCGGTTTCCCCATCTATGCCTATTCTCCCGCCGGTGTTCCCATTATTGTCATGAATGGTATTTACAGTGGTTGCTATGTTCCTACCTGGGGACCAGCCCCCTGCTATCGCGGTCGTTACTTCTGGCCTGCCGGAGTTTACAGGCGTCCCTATTGCCCGCCTCCAGTCCATCGCCATGGTCCACCACCTCCTCCTGTCCACCGTCCATGTCCTCCTCCGCCTCCCCCAAGCTATCGTCCCTTCCCGCCACGTCCGCATGGTCCGGCTATTCGCCCGGGATTCTCCCCCGGTTACAACCGGGGGCATTATCACGGCAGATAAAACAAACAAGTTGTTTTAATTAAAAAACGAAACGGGCCGTCCTATTTCCCGAAAGGGAAAAGACAGCCCGTTTTTCCTTGCAAATTATCCGCGGTTCAACATGAAGCCTGAACCTTCTTCAGACGCACGAACCTTGGCAATGAGTTCTCCTTTTCCATCAAGGTTTCACCCTGAATCAGAGGAAGAACATAATCGATGAACGGTGCCTCCACCCCGTTACCTTCCGAATTGATCCACTCGCGCGGCACCAATTTTTCCACGTTAGCCACATCGCCCAGATCCACCAATTTGATACGGCAATGATACATACCATCCATCATCTCTCTCTCAAAGGCTATCATCTTGTCGGTATGTCCCAGCACAGCCATTTCGACGGCAGTCCTGCCAGCCATGTAAGCTTCTTCAATATCAGTCTTCGAAGCAACATGAGAGGCGCACCTCTGGAGAAGGGAAAGCTCAATCCCACGTACTTTGAACCCCAATTCCCGTCTGACGATCTCCGCAAGCATGGCACTCAAGCCGCCCAACTGCGTATGCCCGAACACATCCGTACCACCCACGCCGGCGTCAGCAATGAAACGCCCAGAGGAATCATGGATCCCTTCCGAAACAGCCACCATACACTTTCCCTTGCGCCCGTAAACTTCAGAGACATCTGCCAGGAACCTGTCTAGATGGAAATCCACCTCGGGCAAATACACCAGATCGGGGCCCGCTCCGGCATATGTTGCCAACGCTGCGGAACCGGCCAGCCAGCCGGCGTGCCTCCCCATGATTTCCACAATCGTCACACGCCCCTTGTCGTACACTTGCAAATCCTGATGAATCTCCATGCAGGACGTCGCAATAAATTTAGCCGCAGATCCGAAGCCGGGACAGTGGTCCGTGCCGAATAAATCATTGTCAATCGTCTTGGGAATACCGATCACTCGGCATTCGTACCCCGACTTCTGAAGAAACTTTGACACCTTGTTGCAGGTATCCATGGAATCATTTCCCCCATTGTAGAAGAAATACCGGACATCGTACTTGCGGAACACTTCTAACAGACGCTTATAATCCGTATCATCATCCAGGAAATGGCTCATCTTGTACCGGCAGGAACCCAGCGCGGACGCGGGCGTATACTTCATGTGCTCCAACTCCGAAGGATCCTCATAAGACATGTCGTACAGCCGTTCGTCAAGCACGCCCTCAATACCGTTGGCAGCCCCGAGCACCCGGGTAATCCGGTCATTGGCAAGGCCAGCCTGAATAACGCCCAGAGCACTGGCGTTGATAACAGCAGTGGGACCACCCGACTGTCCGATGATGCATGTGCCTTTCAATTCGTTCATGGAAATGTTGTATGGATTGGGAATAAGAAAACAAGGCCTACCCGTTATTACCTGATCGCTGCTGCTATTTCAATATTATTGTCCGCTCTTCCTTCAAGGAATCCCGCCGGCGATCATCGTTCTACTTTGTAAAGACCCTTTGAATTTTCATATCACCCGAAACAATTTGAACATAGGAACTTCCGGTACAGACGACATCTTCTCCCCACAAAACCAGGAGGTAAGCAATATTTCCTACCGGCAAGAGCATCCTCCCGGACGACAGCGCAACAGACAAAAATCTCCCCCGATTCCAAACCTGTCAAACAAAGGCAGATGAAATAACTGTCAGAAAAAAATAACAAATTCGTCTTCCATTGGGGTCAGATCAAAAATCAAAAATAAAATCTTGAGTTTTCAACTGGCACCTTCATGATAGCCAGCATGAGCAGGCCGTTGAGAATCGAATATCCCGGAGCAGTTTATCATGTGCAATGCCAGGGGAACAGGAACAGTGATATCTTTCTGGACGACGAGGATAGAGAGCTGTTTCTGAAAACCTTTCGCGAAGCCTCAGAAAGATGCAACTGGACGGTTTATGCCTACGCCTTGATGAATAACCACTATCACATCCTATTCCGCACGGAGCAGGCCAACTTGGTCGACGGCATGAAATGGCTTCAGACAACCTATACGGTACGTTTTAATAAAAAGCACGGTTTCCAGGGACATGTTTTTGCCGGGCGATACAAATCCATGCTGGTCGAAGCGGACAATGCCCACTACTTCTCGACGATCATCGATTACATCCACCTGAATCCTGCACGATCCGGCTTGGTACGCCGCCAGACCTTCTTTTCCGGAAGTCGCTGGACCAGCCTGCACGAATGGCTGGCGGCACCGGAAAAACGCGCACCGTGGATCCATCCGGAACGCGGCCTGGGAGTCTTCGGCTGTACGGATACCTCCCAGGGACGGGAAAAATACCTGGATCATCTTCTAGGGAGGTACGAGGCGGAACTCATGGACGAGCGAGCCCTGCTCCCGGTCGGACACGTCGGCCCCGGTACCGTACAGCGAGGCTGGTGCTATGGCTCCAGCACTTTCCGAAAACGTATCGTCGATGCTATGCACGGGTTGACCAAACGCCTCTCGGGAGCTCCCGGAAGCATGAGCGGGGAAATTGGAGAACTCGTTGCCGAGCGTATCGTCGTTCGAGGGCTGCGCGCCTTCGGGTTGACGGAGGAAGAGCTCCTGACAACTCCCTATAGCCATTCCTCCAAACTCATCATCGCCCTGGCTGTCCGCAAGTCAACCATGGTTCCCTATGCCTGGATTGCCAACCGGTTGCACATGGGACTCCCTCGGTCATTGGGCACTCTTTTGTTCCGAGCCAAGCAAATGGAGGAAAATGACCGCAAAATCCATGCATGGATTGAAAAAATCACTGAAGACTACTCCAGTCAATAACCCCCTCCCCTACTTCCTCCGGAACCTCTCTCCCCCATCAAGAACGCTCCCGAACATACCTATTTGTTCAAAAGCCTGTTTTCGCCCTGCTCCCTGTTCTCCATTCAGAGCCCAAAGTATCCATACCAATCAATTTGGGGTCAGATGAAAAAATGAAACAAAAAAATATATTTTCTATTTTTGACCTGACCCCAATTACAAAATAGAATAAAATTTCTTGCTGAGTGAAACAAACTTGATAAAGAGTCGTCCCGCACCAGCGGTTCATCAAGTGACCGCTACAGAATCCACCATCCTTTATCAAATCCATGGCCCAGACCTATTCTCAGCGCGTTTTGGAAAACGTCCGTGCGAAAAACTCGCACGAACCGGAATTCCTTCAGGCAGTACAGGAAGTCCTTAACACGATCGATCCCGTGCTCGCTTCATCTCCGAAATATGAAGCCAATGCGATTTTGGAACGCATTGTTGAACCGGAACGCACCATCCTTTTCCGCGTTCCGTGGATTGATGACAAGGGCAACGTCCAAGTCAACCGCGGTTATCGCGTCGAGTTCAACAGCGCCATTGGACCGTACAAGGGAGGTCTCCGCTTCCACCCGAGTGTCAACCTGGGCATCCTGAAGTTCCTCGGCTTCGAACAGGTTTTCAAAAACTCCCTCACCACCCTCCCCATGGGCGGGGGCAAAGGCGGCTCCGACTTCGATCCAAAGGGCAAGAGTGATAACGAAGTCATGCGTTTCTGCCAAAGCTTCATGACCGAGCTCTCCCGCCACATCGGAGCCAACACGGATGTTCCCGCTGGTGACATCGGTGTCGGTGGTCGCGAAATCGGCTACATGTTCGGCCAGTACAAGCGCCTCCGCAACGAGTTCACAGGCGTATTGACCGGCAAGAGCCTGAACTGGGGCGGTTCCCTGATTCGTCCGGAAGCTACGGGCTACGGCTGCGTGTACTTCGCTCAGAACATGCTTGCCACCCGCAACGACGACCTGCAGGGCAAGGTTTGCCTTGTGTCCGGTTCCGGAAATGTCGCCCAGTACACGGTTGAAAAGCTCAACCAGCTCGGAGCCAAGCCCGTAACCATGTCCGACTCCAACGGCTTCATCTACGATCCCGATGGCATCGACGCTGAAAAACTCGCCTGGGTCATGGACCTGAAGAACAACCGTCGCGGTCGTATCTCCGAATACGTGAAACAGTTCACGAAGGCTCAGTACTTCGAAGGCCAGCGCCCCTGGAGCGTTCCCTGCGATTGCGCTTTCCCGTCCGCCACACAAAACGAAATCAATGGTGAAGAAGCCCGCACGCTCATCAAAAACGGTTGCAAGCTCGTTGCCGAAGGTGCCAACATGCCGACCGACCTGGAAGGTATCAACACCTACCTCGCAGCCAAGATCCTGTACGGTCCGGCCAAGGCCGCCAACGCCGGCGGCGTTGCCACCTCCGGTCTGGAAATGTCCCAAAACAGCATGCGCCTCTCCTGGACGCGTGAAGAAGTAGACCACAAGCTCAACAGCATCATGAAGAACATTCATGACAATGCGTTCAGCCACGCCAAGGAATTCGCTTCCGACCAGTCTTTCACCAACTACGTCATCGGCGCCAACATCGCCGGCTTCGTCAAGGTGGCCGACTCAATGATCGAACAAGGCGTTTGCTAAGCGTCCGTTCCGGGTTACAATCTCACTCGAAGGCCGTCCTGCGTCGTATTGCAGGGCGGCTTTTTCCGTCTATGCGTTCACAACTCTTTCCTTGACGGAATACGTCTCGGTCGTCAGGCAGAATACTTCCACGGCAGACGCCTCCTTTTCACTGAACGAACAATCCAGTCCGGCCTGATGGAGCATTAACAAAGCAAGTCCCTTCGCTTTCTCCTCGCCTTCCATGAAACGAACGTTCCCCCGCCCCATCACACAGGCATAACCGTAACCGTAATTGCATAGGGAAACGCCGGAAGGAGCTGGATCCAACTGATGGAAGCCATCCATCTCAAAAGACGCCCGGAGAGAAGCTTTCAACAAATCAATCTTCCGTCCGTGTCGCGAGGAGTGGAAATACAAACGCAATGTTTCATCCTTCCATTCCACTCCGAAATTGAGCGGAACAATGTAAGCTTCATTCTTATCGCACAAACCAAGGCGACAGACCTTGATCTGTCCGATGATTTCCCGTATCCGGATCGGATCCGTAACTTCCCTGTCCCGGCGTCTCATAGAGAGTAAGCGTATCAGAGCCGCTACCTCAGTCAATACTGTCCTGTCCCTAAAAGCGCACACATGTTTCCCTTCCATACCTTTGTTATCAATAATATTCCGATGGTGTCGTTTCAACCCCATTGACCTGAGAGGAGAAAACATAACATACTCAATGACAATGAATAAAAAAACCAAGTTACACTGTATCTTTCTGATAACACGCGGAGAAATAGTCGAAGGCAGTCAGGAACTCAACCGTCTCGGATACGATGTTGAAACCTACCCTACGACTCAGGACATCTCCTGCCTCCGGGATACCGTAGATACCGAACTATCCTCCATCTTCCCCTGGAAGTACGATTTGGATACCCCGTATGCACGTTCCCTCCGTAGCTCGTTCGTCCGCATGATTCTGGATCCGAGATTCGCAGACGACGATTTTATCATCTTCGGCGAGAGCGATGCTACACCCGTCACTGAAGCGGAAAAGCTCTATAACAGTCTCGCCTGGCATATGTCATGCTACCCGGAAACGGATATTTTCCGACTGTTCCACGACAAGCAGGTGACATGTCCGGCAGAACCGAGTAAACCGGAGGCCTACCAGTTCATACCGTTACCGCCAGGAACTCGCAGTAAACTTAACACCAGTGTCTGGGGAACCCATGCCCTCGTTATTCCCAGTGCTAAACGCCGGAAGATAGCCGACATTTTCCTGAACTACCGCCTCCCTACCGACAATGCCCTGGAGGCAGCCTGCTACCGGAAGGAACTCATCATGAGAATAGCCGGACATAATCACTTTTACCAAAAGCCACGTACTTTCCTATACGACAAGACAGTTTCCTACGCTTGCCGGGAACGTAAAATAGCACTGTGCCTTGCTATTACAAGGAAAGAACAGATCGAAAATCTGTATCGGCAAATCGAATCGTTCATGCATCAGTCCTACAGATCCTTCCATATCTTCGTTGCCGTCAGCGGTATCACGGAGGAGTATTTCCACAGGTACGTTATCCCCCATGTTTTCCATGGGATAAACGAAGAGCTCCTGACATTACGTCTTTTCCCGGACAGCAACCAGGCAACCGCTTTTGCCAATACCGTTCGGAACATGGACATTTCCGGATACGAGTTATTCGTCCGTCTCAATCCCTCCGAAAACTACCACATCGACATTCTGAGTTTTATCAATGCCTTCCATACCGGGATGCCTCAATTTTATTCGAGTTACTTCGAGCAAAGGCCCTCCCATCAAAGCATCACGTTTACTCTTCAGCCTCGTGCCATGGGCGCATTCATGGACTTTGAACGCAACCCGGAATCCATTCCCGGTCTAATTCCAGCCATCCCTCCGGAACAACAAAACCAGTACAAAAACACTCCCGAACTGCTTCTCGACAATATCACGAGCCGTCTTGGAAGAAGAAACATGACTTCTTATCTGGAAAAACTCTCGCAACAAATTGAATGCGTTCTCCCGTAAAAATTCGAAATAATCGAACAAAAAAACAACTGTTCCAATCAGGAACAGATTGACAATCCAGATGGCATGTGCTGAATGATGATAAAACGACCTTCATTTTCCAGATTATCTTCAATTTTTCCACCATCTCCATTACATGATTCCGTCAGATTTCCTTTTTCCTGACCAGTCCACCATGAAAAAAATCACTATCATCATCACTGGTACCCTCCTGACGACTCTCGGATTCTGGTTCTTCTGCCCGGAATACGGCTCCGGGTATTCCGAGGAACAACGCGAACTTTGGAATGAACGATTAAAGATTTTCCCTGCTATTTGCCAACCCGGATTGAATCCCGATCAACAGGGACCGTTTACTTTGCAAACAAACGCCAATTTGTTTCAGATATTCTCAGGTCAAACTAGTGATCACATCAATGAATACATCAGGAATAAAATCGACCATGATCATGTACTCAAACAACAACAGACCAATTTGCGTGACCGGTTAGCACCCGATTGTGATTTTGCAGTTCATCCTCCTTCCTCCCAGGGAGGAGGAGTTCCGACAGAAGGTCTTCCCCTCCCTACTCTCAAAAAACTAGCCGACGAAGGAAACTGGGAGGCCTGTTATTATTATCTTCTCCGTCAGGAGCCCGAGGTAAATTCAAACCGTGAAAAACACTTTATTCAAATGTCCAGGGAAGAACAGTCCCTTGTCATTTATTATCTTGCACTTGCCGCCCGAACGAATCATGCAGCCTCTGTTTTTTTACTTCGCTATATTCAGGAAGTAAACAAGATAATGTTTGAAAAAAATCGGCAACTCGCTCCTGCCCACAAGCCTCCGGGGAAAAATTTACTTTCTGAAATACTCTATCCATCTCTTGATTCCGTCGCAGGTTATGAAGACTTCCGTCAGCAACTGTTCCAAGGAGACATTTTAAGCTATATCATGTTGGAATACCTGACCCCCGGCAATATCCATGCCCCTGAAAAAGAACAACTCTGCCGAATACTCCTTCAGCAGGAAAAACAAGGCGATTCCCGAGCTCCAGGTAAACTTGCCAGGATTTTATTCGCCCAATTTCAACAGAAAAGTTTATATGCCCACATCAATGAGAAGGAAACCAGGAAGAGGCTGGATAGCCTGGTCTCACGGATTCCCCTGGTATCCAAATGCTCGTTGAAACATCAAGATATTGTGAAGAGCTATCTCGTCAAATGGGGGATCTTCACACCTAACGACTGCGCTGGATGGAAGGACTATTGCGAAGCATCCCGCTTTGCCTACAAAAGCGCCCAACAAGGCGATCTCACGGCAATGTACCTCTGGCTGCGATTCGGACTCAATAGCCTCGACTCATTCACCCGGGAAGAATGGGAAAATATTTCCGTCTTTTCCCGTCGCCTCCTTGATGTCGGCTACATCCCCTTCCTGGAACTAATGAGTCAACACCGTTCACGAACCACGTCCAGGCTTCATAATGTATTGAATTCCTATTACAGCCGGAAATCCCTAGACGCACTCTACGCCAAATGTGCTGCAATTGCGCCCACCGGATGCCAATAAGAGAAGAAGGTATCAGGAATGCAGCAAGGAGGATTAATCCTTCTTGCCCAGGGATGACAGGGGGATTACACGGGACTTGGCCCTTCCCTGGCCCTTGATGGAAATGGCTTCGGGCGTAACTTTCACCACGGCATAGGCAGTAGTCTTTTCTGTTTCGATCATCCCTTCCAGTGTTATACAGGAAATCCCCCTGTACTCGCCATAAGCCCCAGCATGGTGATGGCCGCTGATCACGGCTTTGACGCATGGATAAGAGGAAAGGATGTTCAGGATCTCCTTGTCGTTCAATGCCGTCAACCCAATGGGGGGATAGAGGGGATGATGGGAAAACACAAGGACTTGTTCTCCTTTGTCCCGAGCTTCACGCAATTGGGTGTCAAGCCACTGCAATTGTTTGGAACTGACCCCTCCATTATATGTCTGCCCATTATTCCTCTTCTCCAAGGCAATGATCTTCTCCATCTGCTTGAGCTCAGCTTCCTTCCATGTACCACCGCAATTGGAATAAGAAGCTATCTCATTCGTATTCAACATAATCAGACGCCACCCATTCCGTAAAACCGAATAATATTCCCCGGGCATGCCCAACTGACGGTATAAAGTTTCATTATTCTTCAGTCCCTTGTAATCATGATTGCCCGTTATATGATACAAAGGTGCCCGAAGCTTGGCAAACCGTTCCAAAACAGGAGCCAGATCATTCTGACTCCGGTCCACAGAGTCCCCCAAGTTCACCGTAAAAGCAACCTCCGCCTCATTAAAGGCAGTAATACATTCCTCCAGCTTTGATAAAGAATTACGGTAAAACCGAGCCCGGTTGGCATCACAATCCCCATACTGGATATCGGCCACCAAACCGAAGCAAAATGAATTGCCTCCGTCTCCTCCACTAGCCCCCGAAGAAGCCAACCCCAATATACCCAGGCAACAGTAACACATTGTTTTTACAACTCCCATCATCTCCTGATATCATGGGAAATTACGTTTCCTTGGCAAGGAGAAACAGGCAGACTTATTCACATAATTAAATCAGGAGACCAATTTTTGTGAATATATAATAAGAGAAGCTCGTATCAAGCCGTCACTCAGCTCCACCCTTTTGCATACAGAAGTGAACATGGCTGGTTTCCGGATTGTCTCACAGGCATATGAAGAAGTCCCGTTTATTGGCGCTTTCGATGGGAACAGTGCTAACTCTCACCATGCTGCCGGGTAACAGTGCTAGTCCGGAGCAAGCCCTGATAGAGAAGGATACAACCCGGAGCAATGCCCTAGGTCTTCTGGTTCTCAAGCGCATGTTCGATCAGAAGGTGTCGCCGGATGGCAATATCGTGCTGTCACCGGCTGGAATAGCATCCACTCTGGCAATTCTCCAGCCGGGTTCCCGCGGTGATACGAAAGATGCCCTGGATCATGTGCTTGGTCAATCTACGGATGGAGTACAAGCTTTTCAGGTATGGCAAAATATCCGGCAACACAACCGGATTGCCTTTCGGCAGGCGGAACGGGTGTTTCTTTCCAACAAGTTTGCAATTGATGACTTTTACCCATCCCAGGCGATGGTTACCCGGCTTGACCTTGCACAAAATCCGGAACAATCCACCCAATCTATCAACCAATGGGTTGCCCAGCAAACGAATGGTGCGTTCCAGCTTACTCTAACGGATGGCTCCGTTGGTGAACAAACTCCCATGGTTGCCGTTGGAGCTTTTACATTCTCGGGCATTTGGGAAACTCCTTTTCCGGCAAGTTCCGTCACGAAAGGCAACTTCCGAGTCGGTTCGCAAAATGTCGAGACAAGTCTGATGACTCATGAAGTCCGGGCAACCTATGCAACAACCCCGGATTACACAATGCTGGCTCTTCCCTATGCTCCTCGAACAACGGACGGCAAAACGCCATCTTCAACTCCGCTCTTGATGGTAATGATCATGCCCTCCGAATCATCGACATTGCGGAATTTCCTGCGCGACCTGACACCGGAGAAACTCCAGGGCATTCTTCCCTCCTCCCCTCCCTGCAAAGTCCGAGCCACAATACCCGCATTCAAAACCGTCACGGCCTATTCCCCTTCGTTGAAACCGTTTCTGGAGTTCGCGGGACTGGGGGTTTTGTTTTCTCCGTCTCAAGCCGATTTTTCGGGGTTGGTTGCAACGCCTCCGGCAACCCCGCTTTTCCTGGGAGATTTCTATCAGCAATGCATGGTGACGGTAACAGCGGTAAATGATGCTCAAAATCCTCCAGAGCCCCTCTCCGGAACATCATCCCCGGAAGAAGCATCCTCCACAGTCATTCCTGCTATCCGTATCGACCGTTCGTTTTTCTGGTGCATTTATGACCCGAACACCGGCAATATCATTTTCATGGGAACGGAAGAAGATCCCAGCCGCTTGATTCCCAATCCCTACGATGTGGAAGAGAATCAAAACAATCTTTCGGAACCAGATTCTCTCTCCCCTCTCAATCGGCTCCATCGTCAGGAAAGGGATCATGCTCTGGAAAAACTCCAGACCGCACCAACGAAGTCCTAAGTCCGGAGCACTACCCCAGGACCCGTGAATTTTATTTTCTGCTTGCTCATGTCATGAACTGTATTCATAGATGGTACTGAATGAATACGATTCCTCGCTTCATCCTCCATACGACGCTTTGCCTGAGTCTCCTTGCCCTTCCCTTGCTCCACGGAGAGGAAGCCCCCTCTCTACCGGCAGTCAACCAACTTGGGTTCCATGTCTTCAAGTATTTCTCACAACAGCAGAAAGAATCCTACAAATCGTTCACGTTCTCACCTTTGAATATGGTTTCCTCTCTGGAACTCATCAAGGGATTGTCTACGGAGTCCTCCCGACAACAAATTGAAACGATACTGGGAAGCGGTAAAAATTACGATACCCTTACCCAATGCCTTCCCCGGCAAAATTCACGGTCTCATACAGCGACAACGAATTTTTTCCTCTTCATCAACAACAAGTTCAAAATGCCGAAAGGCTATCCCTATACGAAACTTGCCGTCCGAAAGGATTTCACGCATGGAGACAAGCTCGTTGAGGAAATAAATCAATGGGTTCAGTATAAATCGGAAGGCGGTTTTACTTCATCGTTCACCCCGGAACAAATACATCCTCAATTGCGTTTCATCCTCACAAGCATCCTTGATGTTCGCCTGACGTGGGAATTCCCCTTCTATCGCAATAAAACTAAAAATTCAAAATTCTATATTGCACCCGGACATTCCCTAATCGTCCCCATGATGAAACACGATTTACTTCCCTGTGCCCATGGGAAGGAAGAAGGATATTCCTTTGTATCCATTCCCTGCAAACCCAATCCGGATGGTCATCAGATTGCCATGACTTGCATTATGCCGACGACCCGTCAGTCACTCCAGGATTTCATTGCCCGGCTCACTCAGGAACAGCTGAAGAAGATCCTGGCAACTCCAAAGTCAGATCAGAATATACAAGCTTACATTGTCCTGTACTTACCCCGTTTCGGTAACAAATCGAAAGCGATGGATATGATCAGTCCAGTGTCAAGCTTTCCGGCCTTGGAGGGATGTTTCACCACATTGCCCGAAGAAAGAGGCATCTGGAAACAGAGCTGTATCATCCGTGTCAGTGAAGAGGGAGTAAGGGCTCGCGCCATAGATGAATCGACGGATCCATTCGGAGGCGGAACGCAAACCTATATCTTTAACCGTCCCTTCATGTGGGTCATCCATGATACGACGGAACCGCTCATGCTCTTCATGGGCGTATTTTCCCCTCAACCGACAAAGAATTAAGTTCCAAGCCACCTCCGGCCGGGAACAGGTAGAAAAGAAAAGCTTACGGTTCCGAAACCCGGTAAGGTTCATCACCATACTGCCGCCACCAGTCCCGAACCTGGTCAACTGAAATTCGGGGGGATTCAGATGTCCCGAAACGACGGCGCACATAGGTCATCACGGCAGCAGCTTCTTCCGGGGAGGAGATTCCGGGGGGCAGCATGGTAGTATCCCACGTTTTTCCGGCCACCGGGATTTTTCCCGTAACGCCATTGCGAACGATGCGCGCCATGATCGACGGTTCTTTCGCGATCCATTCGGATTGTTCAAGCGGCGGGTAATTAACGCCGTCGCCTCGTCCATCGGCACCATGGCAAAGAGTACACTTCGTCGAGTAAAGCTGTTTACCTTTTTGCATCACGAGGACATCGAGGGCTTGTTCCTTCCGGCTGGTATCAATTGCAGGAAGATTGCGTGCGTAGGAGGCCTCGACAAAGGGACGGGCATGAAGTTCGGCATCAGGCACAACCTGGGCAATGCCTTGCAACATCTCCGCCCGCGTCACGTTCCCGCGTTTCAAAGTACGCAGGTAGGCAACAAGATGACGGATTTTCTCTCCGGGTACAACGATCGTTCCGGGAGGACTCTGAATAGGCAGAGAATCCGCATGCGATTGTCCGGCTTGTTCCTCCACCACATCGAACCATTCGGCCAGCGAAGGACACAACGAACCGGTACGTCCAAAACGACGGTCGCGCGGGTTATACAGGTGTAGCATCAACCATTCCTCGGGACGGGCGACAGGTTCTCCCTGACCATCCTGATTGGTAAAGCGGACGCGTTGTTCCGCCCAAGCCCCCAACTGGAACAAGTCCGGTCCCAGGCGTACCCAGCCCAAGTGAGGAAGCCCTTCCCCGGCCGGACGAGACCAGTCCTCCGGTTCGCTGACACGGGCAACACCGTCCCCATTCCCATTCTGGTACACGGATTCCTGAAGATCTTTCCCGTCGGGAAGACGCCGGACAATTTGAGTATGGCAAACGCCACATCCGGATGAAGCATAAAGAGCAGCGCCCTGTCGATCAGCACCCGGGCGTTTGGAAACCAAACCGCCACCCCCAGTAACCGGGGAAAGCTTCCCGACAAAGGACATCACAGGCACGACACACCCTGCCGCCAACACAACCGGCAGAACCCAGCCGGGCAGCCATCTTCCTCCCCCATTCCTTTCGGAGCAATCCCTCCTTCCCCGGTCACCAGCTGCCGGCTCCATCCCACCGGAAGTTTTCCCCCGGTATGCAAGTCGGACTTCTCCCATGGCAAAAGCCATCCACAAAAGCCAGGCAACGGCATAGCCGGACGAAACGATCACAAGCCCCAGATCCAGCAGCGTCGTCTGCTTGTCCCCTCTCGCGTACTCGCCCGGCAGTAAAGCTGTGGCCGAAAACACAAACACCAGCAAAAACACGACAACACCAATCCCCAGACACCAGCGGGTCCACTTTGCGGAACACCCCGTCATCAAGGGAACAGCTACAGCCAACACAAGCGTCGCATCCACAACGTACCAATTCATCGGCGAAAGTTGAAACACTCCGGCTCCGTCAGGCACTACAATCAGGGCAGCCCCCCACAGGCACAAACTCGCCAGCCAGAAACCCGACAGGCGCCGAGCCCCTCCCCTGCCCCTCATCAGGGCAGTCAGAATCACCACCAGCAAAGCACCTCCCCCCAGCCACACGGATGAACCGGGGGAACTCCATACACCATGCGCAACAGGCATATACCATGATCCGGAATCCCCGGCATACGCCGCCAACAGGAGCATCGGTACCCACACGTGCCAGCCTTGCACACCGGACCACTTCAAAAACAAGGCACTGCCGCACATCGCAGCTCCAATACACCACGCCTGCTTCAACCACCCGAAAACAACGAATTGACCGTCCGCCCCCGTCACACCGTCCGACAAACTCCAGTATCCCGCCGCCATGCACCCCCATACCAGCCCCAAGGCAACCACACAAGGCACCATGCCTGTTCCGCGTTCTCCCTTCCGGACAAGCAGAACAACCTGCAATACCCCAATCACGAGCAACGCGGGCATCACCCACGGAGCAAACGGCATTACGGGAACGCCGCTGCCGGATCCGACAAGAACGCTCAGTGTCCCCAGGGCGACACAAAAAGACCACAAAACAGTCAACAACCGTTCCCCTCCGGACATCGGCCCGCCCACCCCACTCCCGGCCACGGCCCGGGACATCCCCATCAGGCACGACCAGCCAAAACCATACAACATCACCCCTTCCCTCGCCAAAACAAGCAACCCGATATTGGCAATCTCACCGCCGGCCAGTCCTGCCAACACATCTACCACGGTGGCTGACTGTGCCATCCCCAGCAAACATGCCACGGCAAGCCAGGCCAGGCAGCATAGCCACCACATGCGTCCTGAAGAATCCTTCCCATTGTCATGCATCACACAAGAACGATCATTCATTGCGCCCCCCCTTCTCTTCACTCCGGCTCCGGGCCAGCGCCCCCAGCACCATCAATCCGGCAATCATCACGGTTGCCACCCCGGCCAGACAGGCAAACATCCCGTTCGAGGAAGAAATCCCCTCTGCCGGAGCTACCAGCCAACACGCCTCCAATAACGAAAATGCAACAATAAGAACCGACAACGCCCGACAACCCGGAGCACTTCGGCGAACGCCAGGCAGCATCAAACAGACAGCCGGTACCAATATCCCTCCCGCCATTGCCCACACACCACATACACTCCATCCATCAGCCAACCTCGGGGCCATCCACCCCTGCTCCGCCGGAAGCTGTGCATACCAGACCAACATATACTGGGAATAGGCAAAATACGCCTTGAACAACAAAGCCGCCAACAACAGGGACGCCATCGCATTGCCGGGACTTCGGCTTATTCCCCCGGCATTCATCCCCGTACGGGACCATGCTCCCTTCCCCACAAAAAGCATGGATGCAGCCAACCCGGCTACGCCTGCATAAGCCACCATATACAGCGGCCCCATGGAAGAAATCCAGCCGGAGGGCAACATCAGAACCCAATCCACCCCCATCAATCCAATCACTACAACCAAAAACGGCAAAGCAATTGCAGCCCCCGTCCTCAACCTCCTCTCGGCTCCCAAAGCAATCGAACCGGTTCCAGCCCGCCGCCACACAAAAGCAAGCCCCGTCAACAATGCAAAGTACGCCAGCTGGCGTCCCATGAAAAATGGCACATTCAACCACCAGGACAACTCCGCCAACCGCCCCTCTCCTGCCGCCTCCAAGGCCATTCTACGCCAAGGGGAATCCCCTGACAGCCACGCTTCCTTCAACACATCGCGAGCCGTACCTGCCCATGGGAAAAGTACCGGCAGCAAACAAAACACCACGCACAGCATTCCAAGCCACGCCCCCGACCCGGCCAGCCCCAGCCGAGTCCAAACATCCCTTACAGGCACACTCCAACGGGCTCCTGCCACCTGTGCCACGGCAAACCAGAACAAGGCTCCCGCCGACAAGCATGCCCCCCACATCCCGACCGACATGAACGCCGCCCCCAACGGTTTTCTCAACCATGCCAGACGAATCCCAGCCAACGAGACATCATCCCACGGCATCGCCACATAACACTGGCGAAACAGCGAGCATAACAAAACAGCAACCCCGACAAAAACGCACAAAACCAGGGAACGGGGAATTCCGCGGAATCGTACCCTTCCGGATTCTGACTTCTTCTCCAACTCACTCATCGTGAAAGTCCTCCTTCCTCATCTTGCACAATCCCATCCGCCTTTGTGCTCCGTCCGTCCCCCCCGTCGGGAAATACGGAAGAGGAAGCGCCGTACAAATACCTTACCCATAGAGCCGCCTGCCACATTTCATCCACCGTCAGCGCTGTCCCGAACGCAGGCATGTTCCCCTGCCCGAACGCCGCACTTGCAAAAATCTTGCCAAGAGGATAACGCTCAAACTTTCGGTCATCAAAAGGCAAAATCGCCGGATACCCCTGATACGAAGCCACCGGTCCCTTCCCCTGACCATCCTCCCCGTGGCAACAGGCACAATGCCGGTCATAAATAATCTTCCCACGCTGCGTCAACTCGCGAACCGGCATCACAGACGTTAACTCGACAGGAACCGTATCCCCAAAACTTCCGGCCCGCTTCCCCGTTTCCAAATACCCACCGCCGGATCTCGGGAACACAAGCTCCCCCGTCATCCCCGGAGCAGGAATACCGACCGGCTGCACATGAGGAGGTACTGTCATCACCGTCCGTCCCTGCTCCTCAACCCGGCGTTGGGAATCAAGTCGCACCTGTGTCACATGGTTATCAAACAAATAATCCGCAGATCCGTGTCCGGAATCATTCCGGAACACCACCCATCCCGCAACAAGGGCCAAAGCCACAGCCGCAACAATCCAGTCCCTCCTCATCGGCCCTCAGCCTCCCTTCCATCTACACGGTCTCCCCCCGCGCTCTCTTCACCTTCACCGGCATCACGGCACAACACCGTATAGGACATTCCCTCCGCTTCCAGCAAAGCAGTCACCAGGCTCCGGGAACAACCCGGCACCTGCATCACAAAATCACATCCTTCTTCAGTACGGATAACACCTTCCTCCACCTCCCCGAACATCCCCCGCCTCCGACTCAGAAAACCACCCTCCACCAAAAAACCGAAAACAAGAGCAAGGCCGGCACCCAGCAACATCCCCTCAAAAATCCCCGGTACATACCCCGGCCACATCCCCCATCCCTGGACACGCCCTTGAACCACCAGAGGATCCGCCAGTACCTGCGTCACATACAACCACCCGACCACGACAGCCACACCGATCCCCCCGCCGCACACACCCCAAACCGACAATCTGCGTCTACGCGTTACCCCGCCATGCCACGCCTCATCCAGACGCACCGCCTCACAAGGATACGGAGCCGACACGGCGACTACATGCATCCCATTCGCGGCAGTCACAGACTTCACCGCCCGGAGCAAGCCATCTTCATCTCCAAAAGCAAAGAAAGTCCCTCCCCCTGATTCCTCAGGTACTTCCCCCGGATTTTTCACCATCGCCCTCTCTGCACCGACATCGCCCCCACCGACAGGTTCCTTCACACCAGACTGCAAATGCGACCTCATTTCACACAGGGAAAAAAACGGAGCCACCTTCATCATCCCCATATACATCGCCACAAAAAGCCCCAGCGCACCCACCGCCATCGCCACATCGACCGAAGTCGGCACATACTGTGAATCCATCGCCTTCCAAAGACCATGTTCCAGAGAACGAACGACAATCAGCCAACGCTCCGACCACATCCCGACCAGCACACAGCATGCCACCGGAACAACCACCCACGGAGAACGCCGCCAGCGCTTCACCCAGAACAACTGCGGAACCACCACATTGCACGCCGCCATCATCCAGAACACCGGATCGCCGCACCTCGCCGCCATCATCCCCCACGCATTCCCTCCCGACAACAAAGCCGTCCCTGCCTCCCAGAAATACATCACAGCCATCACCAGGCTCAATCCCAGCACAAACCGCGACGTCATCCCCACCACACGCGGCGTAATATGCCCCCCCACAGCTGCCGGAGACAACTTGCGCACCGTCAGCAAAATCAACTGAACCATCGCCATACCGCTCAAAATCGCACCCGCCACAAAATACGGAGGAAACATCGTCTCATGCCATCCATGCACCTGCGTCACCGCAAAATCAAAACTCACCACCGAATGCACCGACACCACGAGAGGAGTCAACACCACGGCCAGCAGCACACTGCACCGTTCATAAACAGTCCATTGCCTCCCGGAACCGTTCCACCCCAGCGACAGCACACCGTAGAGCCTCCGCCTCCATGGCGACGAACAACGATCCCTCAAGACCGCACAATCGGGCACCAGCCCCATCCCCCAATACAAAACCGACAAGGAAAAATACGTACTCACCGCCAGCACATCCCACACCAGAGGCGACGACAAATCCGGCCACACACCCGACACCTCCGGCAAGGGAGACACCATCCACGCCATCCAGATACGCCCCACATGCACCACCGGGAAAATCGCCGCGCACACCACAGCGCACAAAGTCATCAACTCCGCCCCCCGTGCAATCGGACTCCGCCAATGCTGCCCCGTCAGCAAAAGCACCGCGGAAATCAACGTCCCGGCATGCCCCAGGCCGATCCAAAACACAAAATGCACGATATCCAGCCCCCACGGCACATCATTCGTCACCCCAAGCACACCGACACCTTCCGCACCGATGCGCCAAGCGCTCCAGCCCAGTCCCCAGACTGCCGCCACCACAGCCAAAGCAAACAAACACCGCCACAAAAGCCCCGTCCGTGCTTCCACCGATGCCACGACGGCCTCGACCATCCGGCGCACGGCCGCATGATCGTTTGTGGGGACAACTGGGTCGTCAGAGTGCTCGTTCATCATCACGGTGACAATAATGAATCAAAGAGTACATGCCACACCTCGCCCGTCAATCAGCAAAAGCCTCCCCCCCGTACCTCATCTCCGTCATTCCCCTCCAATTCACACACAAACCCAGCCATCAACTCCAGCAGAATCCAAAATTGAAGCCCCTTCCCACCAACCTCAATCTCTCCTCCCCCACTTATCCAAACCTCAAAACCACGTTTTTCATAGGAACATTGTGATAATACATCACATTTTTCATAGATAAAACGTGACAATCACCCACATTTTTCATAGAAATAAAGAGAACCAATCCGTTTTTCCGCCATGAAAAGAAAGTTGTTCGATGATCTCAAACGTTGGAAAACCAAGTCCAGACGCCTTCCTCTGATTCTCACCGGAGCCCGCCAGACCGGCAAAACATGGCTTCTCAAAGAATTTGGGAGGGAGTGCTACCGGAACACCCTCTACGTCAATTTCGAGAATACCCCCAATCTCCAGGAACTCTTCGAAGGAAGCATTGACCCCCAACGCATTCTGGACACCCTATCCATCCTCTACGGGATGAAAATTGATCCGGAAACAACATTGATCATCTTCGACGAAATTCAAGAAATCCCCCGCGCCGTCACCTCACTCAAATACTTTGCCGAAAACGCCCCGGAATACTCCATATGCTGCGCCGGTTCATTTCTGGGCATAGCCCTGAATCGGGCGACATCCTTCCCTGTGGGGAAAGCGGACTTCCTCAACATGGAGCCCCTAGATTTTGAAGAATTCCTCATGGCCATGGGCAAGGAAAACTGGCTGAATTCCCTGCGCCAACAGCCTCAGATAGCTCCCCTTCCCCAAGTCCTGCTGGAGCCTCTCATAGACTACTTGAAGCAATACATGCTCATAGGCGGCATGCCCGCCGCCGTCGACTCCTGGGTACGGGAAAAAGACATAGCCGAGGTAAATACCATCCTCAACAACATTCTCAACTCCTACGTACAAGATTTCTCCAAACATGCACCCGCCAGCACAGTCCCGAAAATCCGTATGCTTTGGGACAGCATTCCGATGCAACTGGCACGGGAAAACACAAAATTCATCTACGGAGCCATCCGGCAAGGAGCTCGTGCCCGGGAATATGAAGATGCTTTGCTGTGGTTGAAAGACAGTGGCCTGATCCGCATCGTTCGGCGGCTCACCAAACCGGCATTTCCCCTCAAATTCTACGAAGACCCTAAAGCCTTCAAAATCTTCCTTCTCGACATCGGCCTCCTCAGGATCATGAGTGGTCTTCCCGCCGATATCCTCATTCAGGGCAGTTCCATGTTTGAAGAATTCAAAGGTTCACTGACGGAGCAATACGTTCTCCAGCAACTCTCAACACTTCCCCTGAACAGCCCTCCGGACTACTGGACATCCGGAAACACGGCAGAAGTGGACTTCGTCATCTCGCTGGATAGTCACATCATCCCTCTGGAAGTCAAAGCAGGTGGAAATATCCGTGCCAAAAGCCTGAAAATCTACCGTGATCAATACGCCCCACCTCTTGCCATCAGAACAGCCCTCACCAATCTTCAACACGACGAAGGACTCCTCAACATCCCCCTCCCACTTCTCTGGAACATGCCAGGGTATATAGCCGGACTTATTCCGAACGAGGAAAATTAAACGTCTTCACTTACGGAATCAATATTGGATAAATATACTGATATTCAGTCATCTATATCGCATCATCAAGTCATTCCCCTGCACAAAACGATAAGGTCCATCACCCTCCACCTCGCGAAGAGAAGACAAATTCCCAGCATACGTCAACTTGTCGAAATTCAGTACCTCATGCGGAAGACTTCCGGACAATCATCCTCACCAGAGCAGCCCCGATAAAACCAGCTCCGCCCGTGACAAGAGTACGATCCGAACTATTCGTCATCATGAAACATCAGTATTCGGAATCACATGCACACGCGAACCATCAGCCCATAAACCACATGCCATACCAGCAAATACTACCGCCAAACTAACCCAATTTCCATCCATCCGCCAAGCTCAAAACAATCTCGCCAACCCGAGCCTAATCTCAACATCTCCCCCGACATGCAAGAATGCCTTGCTTCTCCTTACATATTGTCTAAAGAATCAATTTCTTAAATCAAAGAATCCAATCTCTCATAAATAAGTTCGTACTTCATTTTCTTATCCATCCATTGGGAGCGTAAAAACGGAATAGGAAGTAACGACAGCTTTCGATACTTAAAGGCTTTTCGTCTGATTTGATTCAAAAGAGGAATCCTGTATATCTTTCGATGAAAAAACCCCGGAAACCAGTACTCGTGGTATTCCGAAGTTTTCTTCCAACAAAATACGGTGAGTCCCAGGTACTTCATTTTCCCTTCTCCTATCAATACCGTCAGGGAAGCTGGAGTAGAATCAATCCGGGTATCCTCACTTTCTCTTTCTCGCGCAGATTCAAGGAAATACTCATAGTTATCCTTCGAATTTCCGGCAACATGCATCAGACTTTCCCCATGAACACGCCACTGCGTCAAAGGTTCCCTCAAGAAGAACATCCGATGCCCTCGTCCAATTTGACGCCACAACCACCAATCCAGGAAGGGAGCAACAGGGGATTCAAAATCACATTGCTTGAGTAAAGACGCCCTGACCATAACACAGGAAAACGTAAATATCGGATTTTGAAATTCCAACAACGGAGCAGCAGGAACGGGCAAATCGTCGTCAGGGAAAAAACCTACAATCTTCTTCCAATACCTCTCGTAGAACTTTTTATGGGAAGGATCCCCTATCAATTCCACAAGAGAAAAAGAAAGAGCCACATCGGGATATTGGTCCAGCACGGCCGCCTGCTTTTCCAAAGAACGAGGCAGAAGACAATCATCACTTTCACAGAAAGCAATGAATTCGCCTCTCGCCTCACTTACTCCCAATTGTACTGTTGCAGGCAAGCCCCTATTCACACCTCCGGCATGCTGTAACAAACGGATCCTTGAATCTCGTCTGGAATACTCTCGAATAATATCAATGGATTCATCCGTCGAACCATCATCCACGACAAGGGCCTCCCAGTCACACAAAGTCTGTGCAAGCAAAGAGTCCAATGTCTCTCGCAAATAACAGGCGTAGTTATAACTCGCGACAATGATACTAACCTTCATCATGGATTCAAATCTTCACTTCCATTTTATTTGTAACTACACGTATAAATATTTTGTATTTCTCAACAAGGAAGATGAACCGATAGAAAAAAATAAACATTAAAATAAATCATTAAACATTAGGAATACAATTGATGATAAAATTCTTTTATTCCTTCAATTAATGAATCAGGACTGATTGATTTAATAACATAACCTTTATCGTACGTTCTGACTCGTTCGGGAGGAGCCCCTAAATCAAAACATATGACGGGTAGATTGAGCTGCATCAATTCCTGTGTCACATAGCTGAATGTTTCCGGCCAGATACTAGAGATACAAGCAATGTTAACAGAATGTTTCTCCAGTATGTCTGGTAAATTCTCTCTTTCATATTTCCCGATGACTTCAATATTTGCCGGAATTTTTCTCTGAGAATGCAGTTCTCCCACAATGACAAATTTGACAGGAGATCCTTCCTTGAAAAGTCTTTCCGCTGCATCCAAAACAAGATCCGAGCCTTTGTGATGATGCATGCTACCAACAATCCCGATAACAGGATGTTCGGGCGCTTGAATTCGAATAGCATGAGGGTAATGAATCAAAGGATCATGGGGAATAAGCTCCATCTTATTTTCAGGGTAGGAAAACACTTTGGAAAAAATATCCATGGAATTCTTTGAATAAAATCTGATTATTGATACATGGTCAAAATAATACTGCCATGCCTGCCTCCATCGCAAAATTGAAAAATAGGAGTGTTTTGTATCGTTATGTTTTCTCATACATGAAGAACATATTTCTTCACGTTCGCAAATTCCGCAATATTCACCTTTCCAATCAATTAAAGTAATCGAAGGACACACAGGAAAATGATCATGATAACAATGTATTATAGGCGCAGAACAATAATTGGAGACTTCTACAATTTGCTCCAAAATATCCGGAATATCTCTTCCTAACCCGTCGCTTCCAAGAGATGAAGGAAGGTCTTTGCGGCAGGCTAACTTCCAAGAAACCAACTCATTAAGTATAATTTGATCAAAATTCAACTTCGAATCTTCACAAAATTCCAACAACGAAAGTAAATGGTATGTATGGCGCATTTCACCTTCGTAAATATCAAGAACTATATATTCACATTTCAACGACCATGTCGCCAGAAAAACGATATTACCTTCATTCAAAAGCTGCCCCATAATTCTGCGAAGATAATATTCCGCACCTCCGCCCCACTGATGAGATAGAATGAGAATTTTTTTGCCTTCATGACTTGGTGTCCAATTTTTCTCTATTTCCTTCCAGGAAGAACTCTCATTCTGCAATGCTTTTTGTATCAATTCTTCCTTTCCCTCACAATCGCATTCCATAATGACTTGCCTTCTGAGAGAACGCTTCCTCATTGGAGACTTAATACCTGAAATTACTATGTTAAGTAAAATTTTTTTCCATTTTTTCATTGTATAGATGTCTAATAAATTACTAATAATTATTAGTCTGCCATTATCGAATCAAACCCTCATAATATTTAGACAGACATTGTCTAATTTTTAAATAATATTTATTGTCTGATGATATCTGAACATCTGAAAGATAATTTGGATATCTTTCCATGATGACTTTCAGATTTTTCTCGCAAAGTTTCTTTTTATCATCACTCAGAAAACTGCCTCCATGCTTGTGATAGACGAAAAGGTTGGGAGCCAATGTATTAATATAACCAGCTAAGACAGCTTTCTGGCACCAGTCATTTTCTTCACCATATCCTTTCCCAAAGATGACATCAAATTTTCCAACCCGCAATAAAGCTTCTTTACTCATAGCCATGCAAAAACCAACGCCCGTAGGAAATGCCAATAAAGGATAATCATCCGGATTGATATTATGGAATATTTTATCCATTTCCTCAAGATTCATTCTATCATCCAATTGATTGTCGACCCATATGTCAGGAAATGAAAATATCGTAGCCGCATTACTAAATGGAGTAACAGATGCTACATTTTTAAATTTAAAAATCGGCATAAACAATCGAACATCCCAGGCTGGCGGTAATTCCACATCCGTATTAACAATGACAAAATCATTTTCGACAATATCAAAACATTTATTAACGGATTTGACAAATCCTAAATTTGCTTGATTATTTATAATAATCATAGATTCACCAAATTTTTCTTTTTGATATATCAAAAAATCCTCTATTCTTCGATCCGTACTACAATCATTAACAACAAGCAATCGGTATTGTAATTCCGTATTCTTATAAATCGACTCAAATAAGGGATTCAGATATTCATATCCATTGTATATAGGAACAATTATATCTATCATGCGCAGTGAAACAGTCTTATTTTTTTTAGGATGGCAAATACCATTCATGTATATATTCCGTTCACTATTGCCGTTCATGTTCCTTTCCCTGAATCTTCTTCTGTTTTTCTTGCCTGGAATAACACAAGAAATCAGTCTGAAAAATATTTTTTTTAATTTCATGATTTATAACACAATAAAAATTATATCCTTTTGTTTTTTAGCTAAATTCTAGACAATAAAATAACATAATATAAAGACAAGAAAAATTATGACAAAAAATTCTAATATCGAAAAAAACACAAGCCTTTTGAAATGCCTGCTTTTCTTCCGTATCTTCTTCATCAAATAAATTTCTGTACCACTTGCCTTTGATGTCATATCGCAGGCATCTTTATATTTGTCATTATGAGGAAAAAATCTAAAACATGATTCGATCAATTCCTTTGGATCATAAGGAGCATTCAAATATCCCAGCAATGTGCCATAAGTTGTATCCGAAGTTACTGTCAGATAATCCGTTTGCTCCTCCTGCAACAATTTTTCTTCCTTTAGTTGTTCTCTGGACAAATGAAGAGAATTACAATAAAAGCGTTCCAGTAAAGCGGCTGTTTTTTTCCAATTTAAATTCTGTAAAGCGAATTCATAGCCACCTTGAGCTATTTTCCGAGTCTCTTCCGGATGAGTATAAATCCATATCAATTTTTTTGAAAGTTCATCCATGGATCCTTCATAAGTAATAATCGCCTCCTTCCGATTTATGAGATTTTTCCCCAAATTACAATAAGGGAGAATCACAGGCACCTTACTAATCAATGCTTCCGGCAACTTTGATGGAAATCTGTAATCATTAAACGGGTCGCTATGCCCGGGCTGGATAAGAACATCGGTAAGAGCATACATATTCACCAATTCAGCACGAGGAAGAACTCCCATATCTCTAACCCATCCTCGTTGAATACCATCTATCAACAAATCCGGACAATAATTGGCTCCTGTCTTAATCAAGTACACGGGCATTCCACGCTTCCTCAGAATACTTAATACAGCCATCATTCGAGAAACTTCGCCAATATTTATACCATGGAAAGCACCCGAATATAAAACAACAAATCCATCATCAGGAATTTTTAGGCTAGAACGCAATTCGTTTTTTGTTTTTGTCGGATTTGTTAGAAAAAATGAATCATATCCCGGCCAAAACAACTGAACTGGAATCCCTGAGGGAACGTGTTCCTTAAGACGATCAATCAAAACTGTACACCCTGATGAGTTTTTTAAAAACTCCCAATGCCAAGCTGGATGAATTCTCCAGCTTGCATTATTCACGATATATTGATTTTGCTGATCTTCCGGAAGCGATGCTAACTCGGAATAGGAAATTCCTTCTAATTCCCGGTTCAATATTTCACGTTCATTATCTTCCAAATGTACAAAATACGGACACGAATATCTCAAGGATAAATATTCGGTAAAACATTTAGGAACTTCACGTGGTGTCCAACAATGAATCAAATCAGGTGGACGATCATTCGGGAATCCAACACTAGCTTGTTTAACCTCATCAAACGAAACAACCCGAACCGCAGTTTCTAAAATATTTTTTTCATTTTCAGGAATAGGTAGCGGAATACATACGATACAACAATGCTCGAGTAAGATCAACTGCTCTGCAATGCTAATAATATGATACGTACTTTGAGAGGCCAGCCCTCCGTGTGCAACAAAGACAATATTCATTTACTATAAAAAATTAACTTAAATATCATTGATTTAATTTAGAGAAATATAATCCATCATACAATATGTTGTATTGTTTTTTCAGCACTACTATTCCATGTTTCGTTTTTTACTATTTTTTCCATGATGAAATGATAACAAATATTGCCTTCTAAATTTCTTTTTAATTCCGGGAATGAGAATCAGTAAAATAGAAATATATTTAATGAATCTGTTATAAAAAATCACCTGCTTTTCTGTCATTCCAACAAAAATAGTTTCCGAATTCTGGTTGCTTCCATTTTCGCGCTCTAGATTTTCCTCTTTTGCATCCAACTCAAGTATACTATCCATCCTACGATGAAATTCATGAACAATATCCCAATCAATTTTATCAGGGATAACAGATTGTTTCATATAGCTTATCTCATGTTGTCGCCAATGAGATAATGGAACATCCAGAAAATAAAATTTTGTTTTTATGGAAAGCTGGCACCACAACCACATATCCAAGGAAGGAGGGAAATAAGCATCAAAATTGCATGATTCCAATATACTTCTTTTTACAACAACTGCTGAAAACGTAGGAACGGAATTAATTTTCTTTTGATGTAATTCAAAAGCATTACCTCCGTTTCTAAAATGTTGACGTATGAAATTGCAATGATCTTCCATTGATGGTGATGAACCTTCCAGAATAACATCGGAAAAAAACAACTCATACTCACTATTTCCTTTTATTGCATTAACAATTTCCTGCAAAAAAGTAGGTTCCCACCAATCATCGCTTTCACAAAAAGATATCCACTCATAAGAAGACTCAAGAATTCCTAATTGAAGAGTCCGAGCAAGCCCACGGTTTCTTCCATCTACATGTTGCAACAATTTGATACGGCTATCTTTTTCTGAATATTTCCTGATGAGATCTAAAGATCCGTCAGAAGATCCATCATCGACGACTATAGCCTCCCAGTTTTTCCATGTTTGATTCAATAAAGAATCAAGTGTTTTTGATAAATATTTTTCATAATTATAACTGGAAACAATAATGCTTATTTTCATACCATATCAATCAATGTAAAAATAATAATTCAAATGCAGATTATAGATATCAACAATACAACCAATTATCGATAATATCCAATTTTTAGCGTTGGATCATCACAATCCGCCATATAATAAACATCAGCAATATCTGATAATTTATTGATATAGTAGATCACATAGTTGTGGCTATGTTGATTGGCATCATAGTCAGCAAACAGGCAAATTCGTTGCATACAGTTTAGTTAATCAGTGTTTTGGTAATATGGCAAAAACAATTGCTTAGTTAATTGTGTGTTTCTTTCTGAACGGTTTTCTCCACTGTTTGAACACAAAAAAAATAGATAGAAATCGAATGGCCATATTCCAGATGGAGACGGCATGGGAATCAACGACAGACTTCAGATGAACACGCTCAGTCTCCAACTCGCTAAGTGCCTTTTGTAAATCTACATGCAAGCTGTTGATTTTTTCCGATGTTTCAGTTTCGAGTTTATTCACCATGTTGCTGACTGAAGAAATCGAGAGGAAATCACTCTCCGAGAGAAAATCACTCTCTGGAAGCAACTCGGAGCCGACATGGTCTTGGGAAATTGTCCATTCTCTCTTTTTTAGCTGAAACACATACTGAAAAATGGCATGAACTTCCTTGCTTGCCAAAGTTTTTTGAAGTTCAAACACGGCCTTGCTCTTGGCGCAAGAGCTGATCCATGGGAAGGGAGATTTTTCAAACAAGTCTTTTGAAACCGTATGACCGGTTTTTTCGACAACAAAACCAGCATCCTCAATCATTTTCATGATGGAGCTGGAGGTAAAAAACCTGATATGAGTTTGATCCAACAATCCGCATGGGGTATAGTCAAACCGATTTTCCAGAAGCCCTGCCATAATCGAATGGTGGGCGACATTTGGAATGGAGCACAAAACGATTCCATCGTCTTTGAGAAAGTTTTTGCAAATACTCAGAATATTCCAAGGATCATTCAGGTGCTCCAGCACATCGCAAAACGTAATGACATCAAACTGTTCTTCCCCAAGCCAATCACCCCACTTCAAATCATCAATGTTTCCGATGAAGGTACGAGACGCGAATTCACCAGAAGATGTTGCACATTCGGGATCGAGCTCAATGATAGAGACATCGCAATCCAGCTGTTCCGTGAGATAGCGTGTCATGTAGCCCGATGCCGGGCCAAATTCAAGAACTCTGGAACGAGCAGGAATGCTGTTCAGGACGAAATAATAACCAGTGTAACCTTCCGCTCTCTCCAACAATCGCAGTTCTTCCATTTCATGAACCAATGACTGATAAAGTTCATCCCGTTCGCCATAGCGCTTTCTTGCAGATTCTTTCATGAAAACATTTTCTTTAATCCACACATGCGGCTAATGACTTTCTCCAATAAGGAATTGCAAGTCCTGTCAGTGATTTCATTTTTGATTTATCCAATACGGAATATGCAGGGCGTTTCGCAGGGGTTGGATAGTCCTCCGTGCGAATAGGCGTTACTTGGCAATCAATTCCGGAAAGCTCCATGATTGCTACGGCAAAATCGTACCATGAAGCCACGCCTTCATTGGTGAAATGGTAGAGTTCACGACTTCCTGGAGTCATCCTCCCGGCTAGGGCAAGCAATGCCTGCGCCAAATCCGGGGCATAGGTCGGGGTACCTATCTGATCGGAAACGACACCCAAACTGCTCCGCTCTCTACCGAGCCTCTGCATGGTTTTGACAAAGTTGTTCCCAACGGTTGAATAGAGCCATGCCGTACGAACGATGGCAGCCGTTTCAGCGTATTTCAACACCGCAACTTCTCCAGCCAGTTTCGTCCGTCCATAAGCGGATTGCGGATTGGTTTCATCATCTTCCCGGTAGGGCCTGCAGGACATACCGTCAAACACGTAATCCGTGCTGACGTGGATCAGAGGAATACCGCATTTTCCAGCAACCCTGGCCAGATTCTCCGGCCCCGTAGCATTGACAAGAAAGGCATTTGCTTCATCGCTCTCCGCCTGATCGACAGCCGTATAGGCGGCACAATTGATAATGAGTTTGGGGCGATGTTTTCCGACAAAAGAATCTACATGCTCCAAGTTGCAGATATCGAGGCAATCCCGGTCCACATAAAGCCCTTCCTGGCCGAGAATGTTTTTCAGAGAATGCCCCAGCTGACCATAGGCTCCGGTAATCAAATACATGACTGCAAATATTGGTTTAAGGTTGGATGAAGAAGATCCTTGTCAGAAAGAACGGCTTTGCCCGATTCAATACGCCAGTCAACGGACAGTTCTGGATCGTTATACAAGATCCCACCTTCGCTTTCCCGGCAGTAGGTGTTGTCGCACTTGTAAGCAAAGACCGCCGTCTCACTCAAAACGGAAAATCCGTGAGCAAAACCTCGTGGAATCATGAACATCGTCCTGTTTTCTTCCGACAGTTCCACGGAGACCCATTTGCCAAATGTCGGAGATCCTTCTCGCAAATCGACGGCCACATCCAGCACCCTTCCCTGCAGAACGCGAACGAGTTTTGCCTGCGCATGCTCACCTTTCTGGAAATGAAGCCCCCGGATCGTTCCATACGTAGAAAAGGACTGATTGTCCTGCACAAAATCGTAATGAAGCCCATGGCGGGCAAATTCATCCCGATTGTAGGATTCAAAGAAATATCCCCGGCTATCTGCGAACACGCTTGGATGAAGAATGATGAGATCGGAAATGATTGTTTGTTCTATATTCATGACTCTGTTTCTTGAAGTAATTCCCGAACAGAATGGATCGTCGTCACCACATCTGATTTCGTAGCCGGGTCAAACCTGATATCGTAATCCGTATTTGGCTTTCCAATGATGGTCAGTACGACGCACGATCTACCCGAATGGCAGGGAAAGAAAATTTTCTGTTGTTCGGTAAAACATCCATTCTCTGCATAGTAGAGCTCTGAATCTGTCTCCTGCGACGAAGTATAATCAATGGCTACTCTTGCTATTCCCAAGGCATTTGTCCTGACTGGATGATCAAAATTAATGATAGGATCAGAGGACAGTGACTTAAACATCGCATCATTGCCATTTCCGGAAATCATTGTTAATCCAGACACCCCGCCCTCTTTCAGATTTATATTCCTGAACTTATTCCCCGGGATCTCTTTTACATAAGAATATCCCTTGAACACTCGATCCGATAGACTGTCCATATTTTCCGTATCAAGAAATACAACTTTTGGATTTTCTCCCTGAAACATAATATCTAATCGAATATTGATCAAAGTCCCTCCCAGGTTGGGTATTGCCATTGTACACGTTTTCGCCCCACCATCATACTTATATCCATATGATAAAAACTTCAAACCATCATATACTTCATTTATCCCAACATTCTTATAAAAAACATGAACAACACAATCTCTGTTGGATTGGAACGAAAATTGAATCTTGGTTTCACTATTTTCGAATGGCCTTATACAAAATTCTCTGCTAAATACACCATTGCTAATACTCACATTTTCTATCATGTCACTATTGATGCATATTGTGTTGGGATGATTTTTTTCACTCACATCATATGGCTTGCAGGAAAGTGACAATGGTAAATAATTGATGAGGAAAAAAACGATACACACACATGAAATTCCCAAAATAATGTCCATCCTTTTGGTAGGAGGAAGGCCTTTATTCTTCAGTTTCGGTTGTTTGTGAGCCAATATAACCAATATCCACGGGATATACCTGTCCAATACGATATAAACAATGGATACACAGGTTACTACACCAAATGGAAAAAGGATTCCCCATATCTTACTATCTCCTAAATTCGTGTTTTGCCGAAAAAACGATATAATGAGTACACGTGTCGCAAAAATTAGAAAACTTGCCGGAGCGATATTTCTCGATAAAAAACGAGATAAGCTGCCAAATCTTTTATCGATAAGTGCAGAAACGGATATAATCGACAGCATCCCGAATAATGACAGCAGGTAGCCAAAACGAAAATTCGGGATAAAACACATTGCAAGTGACAACAGTATAATTAAAATATATCTTTTATGAACGATAAATGATTTTTCAATTTCACACAGCTTATAATTACTAAAGCAGAGACCTATATAAAATGGCACAACCCCATTAATAAACTGCATCATATTATCATTATGAAAAACAGAATTCCCTGTTCCTGAAAATATAATTAAGATCGCCAATACAATCCATTTATAGCGTAACAAGAGCCTGAAAAATGGAACGAATAAGGTGAACAGAATGATGTAAAAGAGAAACCATAATGGCGAATCCGATGGGAATAAATTACCTTCTCCCAAGCCAGTCAACGATTTAACAGATAGTTCATCCGATGCCCCATAACCACTATACACGGCAATCAAATTCCAAATCAGGAAAGGAATCAGAAGCCACAGTACCTTGTGACACATTTTCCGATAGGAAAGATCAAAGCGGCAAAAATAACCGGCAAGCATGAAAAACAAGGCATTCCTTCCCCCGAGAGACCAACTGTAAATCCAATCGGGGCAATTCGGGGTATGAACGCACACAATAAGATAGCAAGCAATGGCACGCGCCACATCAATCCATGCGGATCGATATTTGCCGTTCTCCTGTGTTATAGTTATTTCAGTTGCCATCCTTATTTGAGGTACTTAAATATGCGGCGCATCACGCAGAATCGTTATCCCGCAAATCCGGATATAGCGTTTGCTTTTTTTCAAATGAATCTCGAAGCTCTGCCTCATCAATTTTCGGAACCTGCGGATCCAGGGATGACAGGTTCTTAGCTCCCTTCCCATCCGTTCTTTCCACTCACCAAACCACGGGGTCATTTTGAGGTAATGGATGTAATATGACTTACGCGGAGCCGCCGACAAAGTCAGCCAGGGTTTTTCGTTTGTCACATAATGAATAATGGCAGGCTTTTTGAAATCATCTGCACTTCTGGGAGTATAACGATCATCCAAATACTGGGAATTCCAACGTTGGGGAAGCGTTATAATGTGACCTTCCAAAGTGATATTCAACGCATCCTGATCCATGAATTTCAGATCGCCGGCTCGCTCTTTCAATGTTTTCAAAAACAACCGTTCCACTCCATATTCCCGGAGAGATTTCAAATCGACGACGAGCATCCCGAAATTGACATAGGAGGCATCCGCACCCAGGCAAAGGCGATCCCGATTCGCCGCCGCCCTGGCATCAAGAACACCAGCCACCCAACATCCCTCCATGGGAACCTCCATCAAAAAAGAAGGATCCTCCAGTATGACCATGTCGCCATCCAGCATCAGTACTTTATCCAAATCCCTGAGAATGGAGGGTAACCGGAGTCTTTCATATAAGGACTGCGGCCAATCCTTCTTCTTCGGACCTTCCACTTCGGGAAGAGCGTGCACTGGAATGAACGTCATCCGGAACGGACGGATCAATGCCAGAGAAAGCAACCTTTCCCGGTTGGCGAAAGAGATTCCATCATCCAGAATATAGATGTCTATCTCCGTCTCCTCTGCACAATGACAAAGAAGAGAAGCAATCATCACGCCGCAATGCATGGCGTAGCCATCATCGCAGAGGACGCATATGGGGAGATGCCGAACCATACAATCGGTGTGCTATTTCGTGCAGGGCTATTCGCTTTCCAGCAGGGAAACCAAATACTTTCCATAGGATGATTTTCCGTATTTGGCAGCCAAGGCAGACAACTGGGCATCCGTAATCAATCCCTGCTTCCACGCGATTTCTTCCGGACAAGCAACCTTCAACCCCTGCCTATCCTGAAGAGCCTTCACAAATGAACTCGCATCTTCCAACGCGTCACAATTCCCTGTATCCAGCCACGCAAACCCACGACCCATCGTCTGGACATTCAACTGTCCGCGTTCCATGTAAATGCGGTTGACGTCCGTAATCTCGTATTCTCCACGGGCGGAAGGTTGCAACTTCTCAGCGATTTCAACGACATCATTGTTATAGAAGTAAAGCCCGACCACGGCGTATTTCGATTTGGGATACACCGGTTTTTCCTCGATGGAAATTGCCTTCCCGCCAGAATCAAATTCGACGACTCCATACTCCTTCGGATTGGCGACCCGATACGCAAACACCGTTGCTTCCTCCGATCGATTCGCCTCTTGCAGAAGCCGGGGAAAACCGGAGCTATAAAAGATATTGTCTCCCAGTACGAGACAAACGGGAGAAGCGCCAATGAATTCCTTACCGAGAACAAAAGCCTGAGCTAGTCCGTTCGGAGTTTCCTGCACCACATAGGAAAGATTAATCCCCAGCTGGGAACCGTCACCCAGCAACCGGCGGAACAGAGGAGTACTTTCCGGCGTGGAAATGATCAGGATATCCCTGATTCCCGCCAGCATCAGAGTCGTCAGCGGATAATAAATCATCGGCTTATCGTAAACAGGTAAAAGTTGTTTACAAACAACAGACGTAACCGGGTAAAGCCGAGAACCCGATCCTCCCGCCAAAATAATACCCTTGCGCAGTAATGCTGAAGAAGATGTATCCATACCAAAAACAAAAAGATGGTGAAATAGCAATGCTCATTTGAGCCTATTTTCCGGCTCCGAGACGTTCCCCGGAATACTTCCCATTGCGAATCGGCCCCCACCACCATTCGTTATCAAGATACCATTGCACCGTTTTACGGATACCGCTCTCAAATCCATCCTTTGCCTTCCAGCCCAATTCATTCTCCAACTTTTGAGGATCGATAGCATAACGAAGATCATGACCAGGACGATCGGTCACAAACTTAATCTGAGAGTCATACTTCTTTCCATCCTTGCGAGGTCTCAGATCATCTAAAATCGAGCAAATAGTCAGGACAACCTCCAGATTAGTTTTCTCATTGTGCCCTCCCACATTATAAGAATTTCCTGGAACTCCTTTATCCAAAACCGTCAGAAGCGCCCTCACATGATCATCGACGTAGAGCCAATCTCGAATATTTTCACCCTTCCCATAGATAGGAAGCTCCAATCCATCCAAGGCATTCAAAATAACGAGAGGGATCAGCTTTTCCGGGAAATGATACGGCCCATAGTTATTGGAACAATTCGTCAACAATACAGGTAATCCGTACGTGTGCCCCCATGCCCTGACAAGATGGTCGCTCGAAGCCTTGCTGGCAGAATAAGGAGAACGCGGATCATAGGGAGTAGCTTCCGTAAACAAACCATCCATGCTATCGAGACTCCCAAAAACTTCATCGGTCGAAATGTGTAAAAATCGGAAATTCTCCCTTTCCTCTTCCGGCAATTTTTCCCAATACCGACGAGAACATTCCAACATCACGTAAGTACCAAGAATATTTGTTTCCATAAACGGTTTCGCTCCATCAATAGAACGATCCACATGGGATTCTGCCGCCAGGTTCATAATCGCATCCGGCCTGAACTCGTCTATAATTTCAGTAACTGCTTTCTCGTTAGCAATATCCGCCTCGACAAAATGATAACGAGCAGAGTTCTCTACTTCGCGTAAAGAAGAAAGATTACCGGCATACGTCAATTTATCGAGATTGAGAACTTCATACGGAGTCTCGCTAACTATCATCCGCACGAGAGCCGAGCCAATAAAACCCGCTCCACCAGTGACAATGATACGCTTCCTAATATTGTTAAAATCAGAGTTCATAATCCAGAAATTTCTAAAACACAGTCTATTCTCGCGTATTCTACAATAAATAGACACTCAATGGGTTCCCATCTACATGAAGAGAGATCTGTATGAGTTCCTAGATATGATAGCGGATAAAAAAACCGCTATTAAATTTTATAACTATAAAATATTAATCATGTTATGAGATCTACGAATCATACAAAAATAATTTTTGATAATATTCGGAAAAACTCTACAAATCTCTAAAAATGAATAAAAAAATACAGATTAAATTTATCTGAAAGTCTTCTGCGCGGAATAAGGGAGAATATAGAAACCTACAAAAACAAGCAAAAACAGGTAAATTCTTATCAAAATTCCATGTGAGAGAATCCTTGCTCTGTCAGGCATTCCCTATGATTTTTTCATAATTCATAGATAATAAGAAAATTATGCTAATAAGAAATCATGCTGATTTTAGGCTTGCTGGCGGTTTTTTTACTCGTTAGCATGTTTCCCAGCTTGTTGCCTTGCCTAATCATCAACGCCTGTAGTCAACATAGATATTTACTAGCAATGCATTACACCTGTTTATAACTCTTTCATTTCAGCAACATGATAACCAGCAGAACCGTACCAATCAATCACATGGTTTTATCTGGCTTTCTGGATGCAATGAGTATTAGTTGCTCCACCCCGATTTCATAAGAAATATCAACCGGTAAAGTCAGCCATCCCCCCTTATCTCATGACGAACTCCAGCAACATCCTTCACGAGAATACGATACCTGTCATCTTTGCGACAGATGATGGATATATTCCCTATTTGGCTGTTGCGATTGTTTCCCTCATTCAGTCAGCCTCACGGGACAGGCATTATCGTATTCACATACTCGCTAAAGAAATTTTATCAACGGATCGAAGCATGCTTTTCTCCCTCGTTAAAGGACAAGAGCATATTTCGCTCGATTTCATAGATATCCGTCCCTATCTGGAGCAATATGCCGAGGATTTTTACACGGATGGAATAAGCCATATTTCAACAGGAGCCTATTACAGGTTTTTCATCCCAAAAATATTCTCAGGCATCTACGAAAAGGCTCTCTATCTGGATTGCGATATCGTCATTTTGAACGATCTCGTCCAATTATATGACTACGATCTCGGTTCCCATCTTCTGGCTGCCACCCGTGATTACGGCAGCATGTTCAGCAGAAAAATAGGGCAATCCATCACCCAGGGACTCGGCCTGTCATCCCCCCAGAACTACTTCAATAGCGGTATTCTTCTGATAAATATCCGGAAATTCGAAGAAGAGGATACGTTCAACAAACTCTTCACATGCCTGAAAAGAATCAAGACTCCGCCTTGCCACGATCAGGACATTCTCAACATAGTTTGCGAAGGACGTGTTCTATTCCTCTCCGAAGAATGGAATTGCAAAAGCCATGTCGGACGTAACCTTGATGTACTGCAGGAAAAAATGCTTCCGGAAGAATACCATGCTTTTCTGGAAAGTCGCAACACACCCAAAATTATTCATTACACCTCGTCGGACAAGCCTTGGAACCGTCCCGAGCCCGAAGAATTCGACTACCTTTTTTGGGAATTTGCTCGGCAATGTCCCTATTACGAAACCATTCTCAGGCGTTTTTTACATGGTTCCCAATCCGGTAAATCTTCTCGGAAAAAGCCGTCTCTCCTCTCTTTGTGGAAATACGAACTGATGATACGCATTAGCTCGGGAGCCAGGCGGGAACACTATGAACGGAAGAAAAAACGCCTTCTGGGACAATTGAAGCGGACCTCATCCTAACCCCCCCCGTCCACACATGCAGACTTGCGTTTCCATCATCATCCCTGTTTACAATGCAGAACCCTATCTGGACTCCTGCTTGAGCAGTGTCTTTGGGCAAACACTGCAGTCCATCGAAGTCATTTGCATCAATGATGGATCTACGGACCGTTCTGCCGCAATTCTCAAGGAATGGCAACAAAAAGAACCCCGTCTCAAGATACTTAACGGTACTCACGGGGGGCCCTCGCAAGCGCGCAACATGGGACTTTCTCAGGCTATAGGCGACTACATTTCATTCGTCGACTCAGACGATATGATTGACCCCGGCATGATGAATGCCATGTATCAGGCAGCCCACCAAAACAACGCCGACATGGTCATTTGCGGGCTGGCTCTGGAATTTGAATCACCCTCTGCCTACGATCAAGGTGCTGTCAATTGGGGCAAAGCCCAGCATGAAGGGACGGAAACCGCTTGCGGAGAAATCGCCGGTCGACTGAGAACCAATGTTCTCGATAAATTATTTCGCCGGGAACTTATTACCTCTCATCAGATTCGTTTCGTCGAAGGACTTCGGTTTAATGAAGACGGCGTCTTTGTATGGTCGTTCCTTCCCTATTGCCGATTGATTACCTTCATTGGGCAAAACTATTATCATTACCTCCAGCGAAGCCATTCCGCCATTGCCAGAATATACGCTCGCCAGGATGCCACCGTTCTACAACTAATTCCATCCTGGGAGAAAATGGAAGCCACCCTGATCCAAGCCGGCAAACAGAACGAATATCTCCCTCCTCTTCTGGACCTTATAAGTGCCCACATCAAACATTTCGGACAATATATTCCGCCAGAGCATCAAACAGAATGGCAAAACGGTGTCACCGCCTACTTGCATCACATCGCCGATACCTATCCCGCCTTGGTCTGCCAGTACAGGAGCAGCCATAAAAAACAGGCCAAGATCCTTTTCTCTTCGACAGGATCAATTCTGAAACGAATTTACCGATCCATCTTCAACTGATCTTTCTTCCCAATAGCAACACATACAGCCGCATTCTATCATAATGGATACCCCTAGAATTTCCATCATCACTGTCTGTTTCAACGAAAAGAAAATCGAAGCAACCTGCCAAAGTATTGTCTGTCAGAATTGGCGCGATTTCGAGTGGATCGTCGTTGACGGCGGTTCCACTGATGGAACGGTTGATATCCTCAACAAATACCGGGATCACATGTCCGTATTCATCTCCGAAAAAGACTCCGGCATCTACAACGCCATGAACAAAGGTATTTCCCATGCTCAGGGAGAATACCTTATCTTTATGAATGGAGGAGACTACTTCCTGGATCCATACGCTCTCGAACGCGTCTTTGCCCACAACACCTGGAAGGAAGACATTATCTATTGTGATGCTCTCTTCCTCAAAAAAGATGGTAGTACACTTCTACGCGAATTTAAAGATAGCCAGACCGATCTGTCGGAATTCCTCGCTTACAGCAGCTTCGCCCATCAAGCTACCTTTATCCGTCGTAACCTCTTCGAGCAATACGGCGGTTACAACGAAAAGCACAAAATCGTCAGCGACTGGGAAAAATGGATCGAATTCATCGTCGTCCATCACGCTACCTGCAAGCATTGCAATCGCATCGTAGCCATTCACAACTACAATGGAATCTCTTCACAATTTACCAAGGAACATCTTGATGAACGGGCCAATGTTTTAACACAATATTATCCCGGAAAATTCAATTCCGACGGAACTCCAATTTCCACATGTGATCAAACCATACTGGGCAAACATTACCTAACATTATGCAGGGTAAAACTATTCGGCGTTATCCCATTGATAAAAGTAAAAGGAACCCCAGACCGACATAAATCAAAAATATATTTATTCAATTTTTTACCCATAATCAAAATAATAAAACAACAAATCAAATAATCCTGCTCCGGAATGATCAATCCTGATGTTCAACTTGCCCTCCCATGAATATAAATTCACCTTATATCTCCGTCATTGTTCCCGTGTACAATACGGAAGCTTATGTCGGTAAATGCCTGGATTCCCTCGTACACCAAACATTACACGAGTTGGAAATCATTGTCATTGATGACTGTGGGCAAGACAAGGCAATGGACATTGTCCGCGAATATTCTCAGCAAGATGAACGAATCACAATCATCACGAATGATCGTAATTCGGGGGTGGCTCATTCCAGAAACATAGGCATCAAACATGCCCAGGGAGAATATGTATCCTTCATCGATTCAGACGATTGGATCGCTCCTGACTATTTCGAACTGCTATATACACAAGCAAAACTCGAGGAATCAGACCTCATCAAAGGAAATTTCGTTCATGTAGAGAGAGAAAAAAACATACCTTCCGACATGAATGAAAAAATCCGGGAACGATTATCGAGGAACGAATTTCCCGGAACCTCTTATTTATACGGTTTTTGGAATTCTCTCTATAAAAAGAAAATTATTGTCTCCAACAATATCGAATTTCCAAAACTAAGACATGGAGAAGATCTCGTTTTTCTCATCAAATATCTTTATTTCAGTGATAGATTTTCACTTAACGATTCTGCTATTTATTATTATAATATTAGAGATAATTCTACCAGCAAAACTATATCTGATCATTTTTGCAAAGAATTATTCCTACATGAACATATAATTCTTGATTTTTTAGAATCGCAGACAGACTTTTCAAAGCATGACTATATTGAATTCTTTGAGCATGCAATCCTTGAACCATTGCTCAATTACCAATTATCTCTCATTTCAGACAATAATGAAATGAAAGCAAAATACCTTTCTGAGTTCTTCATCAATTTGAAACTGCTCATTCAACGGCACCGATATTTCTACGAACATTTCTATATATACACAAATCCTATTTATAAAATGCTTGAATCGGAAACACCCGAGGAACTGACTCAGTCATTTCTAAATAATACATTCCTGCCATATCCCGCATCAAATTCAATTAAATATAAAGCTAAAATATTTGGCATACCTGTTATAAAAATAATCAAAAACAAGCAATCAATCAAAATTCGTTTATTCGGGTGTTCTATTATTACTCTTAATATTTCAAAATAAATTCAAAATGACCGAGCAGCAAAAAAAGACGCCGGACGTATCAGTCATCGTTCCTGTCTATAATGTCGAGAAATACATTCGTCAAGGCTTGGATAGCATTGCTGGTCAGACCCTTAAAAATATTGAGATTATTTGTGTTGATGATGGTTCCACGGATTCATCATCTGCTATTCTTGAAGAATATGCAACCAAAGATCCGCGATTTAAAATAATTCGCCAGAAAAACCAATTTGCCGGCATTGCCCGAAACACTGGGTTTGAAAGAGCAATCGGAACCTATGTTGCCTTCCTGGATTCGGATGATTTCTTTGAACCGACACTGCTGGAAGACGCCTTTCATCAATGTGAACAAGACGATGCCGATATCTGTATTTATTCTGCTGATTATTACTATTCCGACACGGATACATTCTCCCCGTTCGATACCTGCCTTTATCGTGAACTGATACCCAATACCATTCCATTTTCCTGGAGAGATCTTCCGCATCAGATCTTTCAACTGTGCGTAGCTACACCTTGGAACAAACTGTATCGTAGAAGTATGCTTCTCAAGCATCAACTCCGGTACCCCAACTTGAAGAGAAGTGAAGATTCTCCCTTTGCTTGCATGGCTTTGGCATGTGCCGAAAAAATAACCATCCTCGACAAAGTACTGGTTCACTACCGACAGGCACATGGTAATAACCAGCAATCCGGAACAGACAAAACGCCCCTCGATTGGTTCATGGCACAAATGATATTGAAGGAAGAACTCATCAAACACGACCTCTTTGATGTTTTAAAATGTAGCTATTTCAGCTTCATGATCGGAAATGGGCATTACTATCTGGGATTAATGAAGTCCATCGATGGTGTCAAGCAGACATATAATTCACTCAGAAATGAATTAATCAAGAACCAGAATGAAATCAGACAATTATCCGATAAGATAAATCCATGGTTCGTTGATATAGCTCATTTTTTTATCACGCACACATGCGAATCCTACTTGTTTGAAGAGTTGAAAAAATCAACAAAATCCATTCAGGAGCTTAAACATAAAAATGATGATTTTCATAAACAGTTAAAATCGTGCCTCCCTGCTCTAAATATGATTAAAAAACAATATCAGTTTCTATCCAGAATTACATTGGGAAAGAAGCGTAAAAAATATCGAGAGAAAGCCAATATGATTGATCAGAGGATGAGAGAAATCACGGGTTCAGACTCCCATCTCGGCATATAAGGCTATCAAAGTACATTTATTCAGGAACCTCATACTCAAACTTGTCATCTCAAAATGACCAAACAGAAAAATAAGATACCAGATATATCTGTCATCGTTCCTATTTACAACGCCGCAAAATACCTTCGCCAAACACTGGAAAGTATCATCGACCAAACATGGGATAACATAGAAATAATTTGCGTTGATGACGGATCTACGGATTCATCGTACAACATTCTCAAAGAGTACGCAGCAAAAGACTCACGCATCCAAATTGTTCGTCAAAAAAATCAATTCGCGGGAATGGCTCGAAATACCGGTCTTGACATTGCCATCGGAACCTATGTTGCCTTCCTGGATTCGGATGATTTCTTTGAAAAAACACTCTTAGAGGAAACATTTTTACAATGTGAAAAAGATTCATCTGATATATGTATCTATGATGTTGATTACTACGACACAAAAACAAATACATTCTCTGAATGTAAAACATGTCTTTATCAGGAATTACTTCCTCCTTCCACTCCTTTTTCGTGGAGAGATATCCCCGATCATATATTTCAACTTTGTGCAGCCATGCCATGTAACAAACTTTATCGCAGAAGTATGTTACTGGAGAACAAATTAAGATTTCCTAATTTAAAAAGGAGCGAAGATTCTTCCTTTGCCTGCATGACTCTGGTTTGTGCACAAAAAATATCGGTCGTTAAAAAAGTGCTACTACATTATCGCCAATCGCACGGCAACAACCAACAATCAGGAGTTGACAAAACACCACTGGATTTCCATAAGGCGCAACTTGTCTTAAAAAATTCCCTGCAGGAACATGGTCTTTATAATGATTTGCGATGCAGTTATATCCAATTTTTAATAGGAAACGGATATTATTATCTAAATCTCATGAATTCTGCCGATGGCTACAAACAAGCATTTAACGCGTTAAGAAACGAACTTCTTCAACACCATGATGACATCAATCAATTATCAAATCGAATGAATCCCTGGGCACTGGCTACTTCTCAAATTTACATCACAAATACATGTGATTCACATTTGTTTAATGAGTTGAAAGAAGCAAAGCAATCCATCCTGGATCTTAGAAACAAAATAGATAATTTCCATATACAATTACAAGCATGCCTCAAACCACTTAGAATTATTATAAAAAAATCTAATTTCATGTCTAAAATCATGTGGGGAAAGCGCCGCAAAAAATATAAATATAAAGCAGACATGTATCATAAAATGATGATAGAAATTTCGGATTCTATAAAATCTTGATTTCGTAGTTTGCCTAGTACTAATCACATGGATACAAAATCACCAACAGTAGATTATTCTCCCGACGTTACTGTCGTAACCGTTTGCTACAATTCCCTCGCCTATCTGCCCAAGTGCATTGCATCGGTTCATCAGCAAATATTATCAACCGTCACGGTTGAGCACCTCATTATTGATGGTAATTCAACAGACGGAACAAGGGAATATTTGGAAGAAGCCTTCAAAAAGAAAGAAATAAGCACTTTTATCAGCGAGCCTGATCATGGCATTTATGATGCCATGAATAAAGGGGTCCGCTTGGCTCGCGGAAAAGTAATCGTTTTCCTGAACTCTGACGACGAATTCCTGCCAGGAGCTATAGAAGCACTCGCCAGTCCAATCATTCACGGTAACGCTGATTACACAGCTGGCACAGCTCTTATCGAAGAAAATGGACAAATAATCGGTCGGCGACTCCCCGACCTGGACAATGCCTATATGGGTGCTATCTGTTGTCATCAAGCACTCTTTTGTAAAACAGAGCTCATTCGCAACCTGCGAGGCTTTGATGGAGAAACATTTCCCACTATTGCCGATGGAGATCTGATGGCAAAACTTGCGGTTCATAATGCGCATGGAGAAGCCATCGAAGGTGAGCACGTTCTTTTTCGTGAAGGAGGAGCATCAACGGGATGCGTTGTGGTCGTTGCCGATCAATACGTTTGCCTCATCAAAAAATACTGGCCTTTCCTTTACATGAAAAGCATTCAGGATGCAAAATTCAGACGACGAGTGATTAATGATGTCGTTGATAAAATTAATAACATTAAAAAATGTCCCAGAAAACAACTGGACAAACACTTCTATCTTACCGTGCTCACAGAAATGCAATGCAAACTACTTCTGTGTGACAAAATCGATTCTATTAATCTAAATGAAGTCTGCATCAACAGAAAAATAAACAATTCGATAAAAGAAAGAAAAAAATTCAAGACTAAATATCGTCGCTATCGTTTTTTGTCAAAAATATGCTGGGGAAAAACCAGAAATCATTACAAAACAAAAAAAGAATTCATTAAAAGTGAATTATCCCGTCTTGGTTATTGAATTTATTATTAAGTAATGAAGAAAAAAAATCAATTTATCATTTCGTTTTTGATAGCACTTGTTGCAACGATATGCTGCTACAAAATCTATTATTCCCATCACGTAGACTTCAGTTTCGAAGCCCGTAGCATCGGAGAACCAGTCCGCGTATCCATCCTTTATCATTCACCCAAAAAACCGAATTCATGGCCAACCCTACGCCCTACTCAAGGACCTGCTTTCACCAATCAGTATTTTCGTACATTCCAATTTAGAATTCCTGTCAAAAAGCTGGATACGCTCAATATTCTTCTGGACCATGCCCCCAATGGTATCGAATTACGTAACATCAGATTTACAAATTCAACAAGGAATTTTGGAATTCAAGATACATGGTCACCAGATCCTCCTATTGAGAAATTAAGCGAAGACAATGGTATTATCAGAATTCTTCCCCTGTCAAACGAACAAGCACGCTTTCGTTTGACAGGACCTGCTTCGACCATGAAAGGTCAAGGAGAAATCAACTGGTTCAAAGTCATTTCCCTCTTTGTGATTACCCTGCTTGCATCATTTGGTGTTCTGCAATATAAAAATTCTGATAGACACGCCATCTGCTCTGTCAGTGATTCCAGAAAAGCTAGAATCATCCTCCAGATCACATTCTGGAGCGTCCTGGCATTTCTCGCCTTCCTTTTGTATGCAGTAACCTACTATTCCTGGACAGGATGCGATGAATATTGGAGCGCGGTATGTGGATATAATCACCAGCTTGCTTTCAAAGAACCCTGGGATGCCTACGTTCATGCCTACATGACGTGGAATCAAAGGATTGGAAACTGCATCCAGTTTTTTGTTATCACAGCCGGTAAAGCATACTTCAACTTCCTAAACCCGATATTTATTATAATCACCACATTGGCAATTATAAAACTATCGGCGGGCCGCATACAATTTAATTTGGCAACTATTTTGTCCATCCTGGTTGTTTTCTCATTACTCATATGTGCAGTTCCGAGTCCCAAACAAACACTCTTTCTCGCCTGTCCCACATGTATCTATACATGGGTTGCATCCTTTTGGCTATTCTTCCTGAGCATATTGCTATTTGGATGTTCTTATGACAGGAAAGATCGAAAACCTTTCCTCAGGATGATCCTTCTGACTGGAGTTTTCCTGATTGGCTTTTGTTCAGGCATGACCAATGAATGCGTCATTGGCACACTTATCATTTTTTGTACAATATACATTTTCTTTAGAAGGAAAAAGATCAATACCGGACAATGGGTAGGTCTTTTCGGTTTTCTGACGGGTGCGATCGTCTTCTTCTCGGCACCAGCGCTGCGAGTTCGGGCAGCAGGTGAGGCTACCGTACCAGTCAATTTGACAAACGTGTCGTATTTTGAGCGTCTGGAATACTGGCCTATGCTGATGAGTGATTTATTTTCATCGACTTCCTTTGCGTTATATACGCTTGTCGGATTACTCCTCCTAGTCATTCTTCTGGCAATATTCATTCATGATATTCGCCGGGAACTTCCAAGAACATTGGCCACATCCCTGGCATTTGTTGCCGGGGCTGTCTTGATGTCCAGCACATATCTTGCTGGGGCTGTCCCCTACATTTTTGCTCATCTTCCTTCATCACTTCTCATCATTTGCTCGTGCATCATTCCTCTCAGGCTTATTTATTCAAAATTTATTTACGGAAAATGGCTCACAATTTGCATAGCATTGTTATTATTTTCATACGCCATTCAAAATATTAAGGAAGCTATTTCATTCGGACAACAGGCACTTCCCTATCAAACGCTCCAAACAAACACAATCCTTAATGCTAAAAAGAATAACGTAGTACCCAAACTGGATAAACTTCCTATATCCAATGAGGATAATTCGTATATATGGATTGAGGATCTGAATGATCCTTCTGTTAGAAAACAGGCTGCAAAATACTATGGAATAAGCGAAATCCAGATCAAAACTAATTAACATCATTTTTTCAAACAATTTCATTATGGATGCAAACACCTCATCTCCTCCACCAACATGTATCATCATCGTACCCTGTTATCATGAGGAGGAAGTCTTACCCACCACTTCCAAGGTACTTCTTCAGCTTCTCTCCAAAATGATCTCTGAAAGTCTGGTTTCTACGGAGAGTTTCATCTGCTTCGTCAATGATGGTTCCAAGGACAAAACCTGGGAAATCATTGAGGAACTCCATGAGAAAAATCCCCGACACATTCAAGGAATCTGTCTTTCCCGCAATTTTGGACACCAATCAGCCCTGCTGGCTGGCTTGCATACGCTAGAGGCAGATTGCTACATCACCATTGATGCCGATCTACAGGATGATGAAAACGCCATGGTGGATATGGTAAAATCCTTCCATGAGGGGAATGACATCGTATACGGTGTCCGTCAGGAACGCAAAACGGATTCCTTCTTCAAAAGAACGACTGCTCTTGCCTTCTATAAAGTCATGAACCTTCTCGGAACGCACTCCGTTCACAATCATGCGGACTATCGATTGATGAGTAAACGCGCCGTACACGAACTCCGCCATTATACGGAGAGCAATGTTTTCCTTCGCGGTCTTGTCACGGAATTGGGCTTTCCCAGTTCCAAGGTATATTATGACCGCAAGGCCAGAGAATTGGGTGAATCAAAGTACCCTCTCTCCAAAATGATTCGCTTTGCATGGACCGGCATTACGAGCTTCTCCAATACTCCGTTGAAACTCGCTATTTTCCTTGGCCTTGGAACCTGCTTTTTCAGTTTCCTCCTGCTCGTCTTCTGTCTGTGGAACTGGTGGAATGGCAATACGGTAACCGGATGGACGTCGATTATCATGGCCATTTCCTTCTTCTCCGGCATTCAAATGCTTCTCCTCGGCATTATCGGTGAATACATCGGCAAAGTATTTATCGAAACCAAACGCCGGCCTCTCTTCATTATCCAAAAATCAACTACTTAAGATTCATCTATATGGTCACTCTATCCATCCCTGAACTTGCTTCTACCAAGGACTGCATGGGATGTTCAGCCTGCATGAACATCTGCCCGCATAACGCCATATCCATGCCTTGGAACAAGGATGGCTTCCACACACCGGTGGTCGACCTATCCATTTGTACGGGATGCGGAGCATGCACCAAAGTATGTCCTCCCCTGATACACTCGGATGAAATCCCTACACACGAAAATCTCCAGGAAATGGAGATTTACAGCGGATGGAGCCTTGATGAAACCATCAGACTCAAAAGTTCTTCAGGGGGGCTATTCAGCATGTTGGCACAGAAGATCATCGAAGAAGGAGGCTGTGTCGTCGGGGTTACACAAAATCCGGATCTTTCTCTCTCTCATATTTGTGTGGAAACAATCGACGGTTTGGAGCAACTGCGAGGCTCCAAATACTTTCAGAGTGATTTGGGACTGATCTTTCGCGAAGTACGACAAATACTCAAACAAGGACGCTTCGTATTATTTTCCGGCACACCCTGTCAAATTGCCGGTCTTCTCGGCTATTTACGCAAGCCACATCCTCTTTTGATTACCTGTGATCTTGCATGTCACGGGACGCCATCCTTCAACTTCTTTCAACAATATGCCGAATACTACGGTGCGAGAAATTCATCCCCGCTTACCTCCATCAATTTTCGCTTGAAGGTACCCGATTGGCTCCATTATTCGGTGCAGCGTTACTACCAAAACGGAACCGTCGATAAGACTCCTCATTCAGAAGATTTCTTTATGCGAGGTTTTTTGAGTGATCTCTGCCTCAATCAACCCTGTTATGGATGTTCCTGGAATGTTTTCCCGAGGTTAGCCGACTTCACACTCGCCGACTATTGGGCGTGTACTACCACACACCCGGATTGGAACACACAATCAGGCGTTTCTCTTGTATTCATCCACACACAACAAGGAAAATTGTGGCTTGATAAAATCAGAGACAAGTTATTCCTTTGCGAAGAACGCCTTGAAGATGCTGTCCGTTACAACCAGGGCCTCATTTCCGCTCCTTCAAATTCTCCCATTCCCAAACGGCGGGCCCAATTCCTAAGTGATATCGTCACCCTTACTATCCCTCAACTTGTCAGCAAACACACCGTTGCGAATAAACCCAGAAAAGACATCGGTATTGTCGGCATGTGGATGACGTGTAACTATGGGGCTCTGCTAACGACCTTGGGACTTTATCGGCTGCTGGAAAGCATGGAACTGGATCCGGTATTGATCGACAATGCTCCCATGATGAAAGTTCAGCGCTTCTGCGATCAGAACTCAGAATTCAGGGATTTCGTGCATCGGTGTCATATGGCAACGACAGGGCCTATCGAAACCCGGGCACAATTATTAGAACTCAATGAGTGTATCGATACGTTTCTTGTTGGGTCCGACCAGGTTTGGCGTTACGAATACACATCAACTAATGGGTATTACTACTTCTTGGATTTTGCTCATGGGGATAAACGTAAAATCGCCTTCGGTTCGTCCTTCGGCAGTGAAATAGATACGGCTCCTGAGGAGTTCCGCGCCATGGCTGCCTGCCTTCTCAATCGTTTCGATGCGGTAGCCGTCCGCGAAACGAATGCGGTAGACATACTTGTGGAACGATATTCCATTCGACCGGACCTTGTCCTGGATCCTGTTTTCCTGTGTGAGACCAGTGTTTACGACGATCTGGCCGCTCAATCCACTAGAAACGAGGATTCCCCTTTCATTGCGTCCTATATTTTGGATCCGACTGAAGATAAACGGAATGCTTTGCTTCAGACTCAGCAACACTTCGGGAAGAAACTCGTCAACATGGTTGACGCTCAATTCGATTTTGAAGCCAAAAAAGCTCTTTTGAACTTGGAGAATACAATTGAGGGACTTTCTTTGGAAGACTGGCTGTATTACACGAAATCCTGCGACATGCTTGTGACAGACTCATTCCATGGCGTATGCTTTGCTCTTATTTTCAAGAAACCTTTCATTTGTATTGCTAATCCCGAACGGGGATATCCGCGTTTTACGTCGCTCCTGGGCTTGACGGGACTTATGGATCGCATGGTTTTTTCATCCAATGAGTTAAAACAGGACTCAGCCGTATGGGAAACTCCCGATTATAAAAGCATTGAGACATTGCTTGATGCCTGGAAAGAGAAGTCCCGGAATTGGCTTAAAAAAGCACTTACCCAGCCAAGAGAAAAGTCTATTACTCTTTCCGGGCTAATTGTGGATCAACTTCTCTTGGAGCGCAACCAATTAGAAGCCTTCATCCAAGGCTACAATCAGTTCATTCATCAGAGAAATGAATACATTGAGAGTTTTAATCAGTTTATTCATCAAAGCAATGAGCAGCACGCAAAAATCAGGTTCGACATTTCACAACAACTTGACTTTCAACATGAAACCAGCAAGATTCTGGAACAGCAGAAGGAAGAAATCAAAAACCTCGTCAGACTCACTCAATACAGGAACTTCCTTCGAAAATACCGCTATTACAAAGTGATGTCTAAAATCACCTGGGGCAGGAAAAGAAAACACTACAACAGTAAACGCACTTACTTCAAACAAGAACTTCGTGATCTACGTCGGATGATAGCCGAGCACAAGTTTAATTCATAATAAAATGGTTACCATATCACCACCTCGTATTTATAGAAAAGAAGGAAAGGCATATTTCAGTGCCGATATCGCCTATTCTAATATTTCCCGTGAATTATACTTTTCCATATCGGAAGAATATGTAAATTATTTTTCATTAGAACGTTCCGATGCATTTCTCGTTGCTCTCATCCCGATCATTGCTAAATATGGGGGAGAAGTAACAGTTGGAGGTTGCATTTCCAATAAATTACAATTCCAGCTGGTACATATTCTATCCCCTGTTCTCAAACATATTGATTCAAGATTTCATCCTCTCGTCATCCATGCTGTGACATCTGCCGAGTCTCTGTCCGGTAGTCATGCCTCAGGAACGGGATGTTCGGCAGGGATTGATAGTCTTGCGACAATTGCAAAGTATACGCGTGCCGATACTCCCCCTGCATGGAAATTATCACATGCCCTGTTTTTGAATGCAGGTTCTCATTACATGCCATTCAGTGAAGAGCATGAAAAGAATGTAGAACATGCCAAAATTCTTTTTGATGGACGACTCAACAATGCGCGGCAGCTTTGTCAGGAAGTGGGATTACATCTCATCACCATGGACACAAATCTCTATGATTTTGTTGATGAGTGGAACCATCAGGCCATTCATACTTATTGGGATTCTGCCTGTGTTCTGGCCATGCAGAAGCTATTTTCCCATTATATGTATGCATCAACCTATCATGTTGAAAAATTTGCTTTCAAACCTCTGGATCCAGCATATTATGAACAGTTGCTTCTCGAATGTTTTTCAACTGAAAGCGTTCAATTCCATTCCAGCCTGTACACACTCTACCGATTCCAAAGAACAGAAATTGTCACACAATTTCCTATTTCCAAAAAATATCTAAATGTTTGTCTCTGGGACATACAAAACTGCGGAAAATGTCATAAGTGTGTAAGAACCATGTTCCAACTGGATCTGCTTGGAAAACTGGATGAATACAAGCATGTGTTCCCCGTAGAAGATTATCGACTTCACCCTGAAAGAACATGGGATATATTACGTAAGGATCGCGCTTATTGGGATGAATACATCACTCAATATTTCGGGCTCGTCAACGATCCGGTGGAGAGAGAAGCATTTCAGTCCAAACTCAAACAAAATGACAATACTTCTTCACCGGTGATCGTTAACGATCTTTGCCAATCTGATGAACTGATATCTTTAAAACACAAGGTAGATCACTTGGAGAATGAATTACACTCCAACACAATGTTCCTTTTGTCTCGACCTCCATACAGCATACTCCGATTGCAATATTACCGTTATAAACTCATGTCCAAGATCACATGGGGGAAAAAACGGGAAAAATATGCAACCAAGAAGCAAGTATGCAGGTGCCAGGTCAGAATGCTTCGTCAGATAATGAAATCCTCAAGAAATAATATTCCCAACCTATACTTGTAACAGAATGACTATTGAGGAGATCAAAAGCCGTTTTGGCGGCGAAGCGGTGCGGTTTATTATTGTAGGCGTTCTAGCTACGAGTGTCCACTATGGGTTGTATTTGTTGCTGGCCCTGTGGATGAATGTGAATGTAGCCTATACAATCGGGTATGGGCTAAGTTTTGTGATGAATTATTACCTGTCAAATTACTTCACATTCAAAACAAAACCAGACGTCAAGAAGGGAATCGGATTTATCGGAAGCCATTTGGTGAACTATGGTCTGCACATAGTGTTGCTCAATGTATTCCTCTGGATTGGAGTCGGTCAGTCCCTGGCCCCGCTGTTTGTGTATGCGATTGCGATTCCGGTCAACTTTATTCTAGTTCGCATCGCTCTGAAGGGGAAATGTACAGAATAAGCCGCAAAGAAATTCCCCTCTCCTTCCCTATCACAGGTTGTTGCACGACGGTATGAAGATTAACTTGTACAGAAGGTCCTGCCAAATATCTTCCGGCAGTCTTCCATCGTCAGCAGGAAAAGGAGCGACACAGTAAAATCCGGATAGCATTTGCCGATACGTCCTGTTATGTAACGTATTTGGAAAAGCGTGCTTTCCCTACGTTTTTGGACGTGTTGTTTTACTTCCAGCAATTCTGATACGGCGTCACAAAAAGGAATGGATTTACTGTCTCTCTTTTCCTGCTCCATCCCCATCCGAACAAGACGTCTGATTTCCGATATATCATTCACCTGTTCCAAAAGCGGTGCAAGCTCCTTGATAACCACAAAGACATCAAGCCCATAAGGTTCCAGAATATGCTGTGTTTCCCTTAACAACTGCGCTTCAGATGCAGAAACCTGAAACACACTGCCGTCTTCTGCATTTCTTCTTCTCCTCACCTGAGCAGCAAAGGCATTGCCTTCCCTCTGTGTCGTGAAATAACGATTTTGTCTCTTGCCTGTTTCCGACAACTCAGCCAGTATGGAAACATGGTAGATCGCTTTCCTCTTTTGGGGCCTTGCGTTGTTCGCCAAGCACGCATCGTATGACGGAAGGTTTGGGCATCGCCCCTTTGTAGCATATTTCGACGACAGGTCATGTCCTGAATCTCGTCACTCCCGGAAAGAAGTCTTCAAAAACAGGAAAATGACGGAAATGTATGTGAAATGCCCTGCAAAAATGTTTCTTCAAAATTCAAAGCTTCACATACCGCTGTAAACGAGTCTTTTGGAAAACGATTTCGGCTACCAATGGCTACCAAACGTGTGCCGAATTTTGCGAATTCGTGCCGATTTTTGATAATGAATCTAAATTGGAGAGTTCGATATTTTGATAAAGGAAAGCCCCTTAATTCTTTCGAATTAAGGGGCTTATCAGTTGGTACTCGAGAGAGGGTTCGAACCCCTACGGTTTATCACCACTAGATCCTTAGTCTAACTCTGGCTACTGATTATCAATAAAAAACTACTGTGTACACAGATTGTACACACTTTCGGTTTGTCAATAAAAATGAGCCATGGGATACTTTCAACCGTGAGAAGATCCCGAAAAAAGCAGTATGGTTCACATGCCTCTCTTGCACCAAGGAAACACCGTGGCAAGAAGAAATGGCTGGTACGCGACATGTCCGGGGATCAGGAAAAACATCGCCTTTTTGACTCTTACGAAGAAGCTTTCGAAGCTTATCAACACCTTCAGCATCAGTCCTTGGATGATATGCTTCCGGAACACTTGCGAAAGCAGGAATGGCGGGAACATGTAGATGAACAGGACTACAATGCCATTCTTTTATGGAGAGAGTTCAGGAACATCTATGATGAAGTAACCCAACAATCTTCTCTTCCTCTGTATCTGGTAGTCCGTGAAGCCTTGAAGAACCTGAAGCAGGAAATAGCCAACGGAGTGAGTTATGGCCGGAAAGACGCTAATGGTAACTGGATGGTCACGCATACGGACGAACAAAACCTGAATCGCCTTGAGGAATTGACCAACCTGTTTTCTCTGACCAGATTCCTTGCGAACAAAAAAGAACAGATCAAAGTAGACTTCAAAAGAAAGTTCGGGCCCCTCGCAGAGCAATACCAGGAAGTGATCGATAAGAAGCTCCAATCAAACCTGATCAAAAAAGCCCACCATGGGAACATGGTCAAGGAACTACAAAAGTGGACGCAAGGTTGGGAAGAACTTCCTCTGAATCAAATCACGCCGGATATGATCGAAGAAAAGCTGAATTCCTTTCAATATCGAAATCAGATTCTCAGTAATGCCTCAAAGCGACGTTACCGGGCGACCCTCCATGGCTTTTTTGTCTGGGCTCAAAGCCGGGACCTTATCGCATATAACCCGGTTGAAAGGACGCTTGCTCCGAGGGCGGAATCAGTCCGGATTGGTATCATCTCTCCGTCCGAACTGAAGAAATTATTGCAAGCTGCACTTGATCACGACAGAGGAATGTTGTTCCGATTGGTCCTGGCTGCCTTTTGCGGCCTCCGTCGTTCAGAATGTGTCAGAATCTCTCCGGAGGCCATTCTTGATGAAAAGGGAGAAGTATTTGTCTCGGCTTCCATAGCCAAGACCGGGAAGCAACGATTTGTCCCCCTTCCTGAGGCAGCCAAAGCCTGGCTTGCGTTAGCTGAATATGAACCTGTACCTAACCAGTCCGACTGGCAATACTACGAGGGGCAACACGGAAAACGCTTGGCCAAACTGGCGAAACTGGCAGGCATCACACTGCCGCGTAACGCCCTGCGCCATTCGTTTGCCTCATACGCAGCCGCAAAGACACATGATATTCCCCGGGTCTCCATGTGGCTTGGACACTCGGGAACCAACATGACGGAAAAGCACTACCGGGAAGGCGTTCGTGCTGCCGAAGGCGAAGCATGGTTCAATGTATTGCCAGAGGAAACAGGTCATTAACCTGCTGTTTTTGTTGACCTCTTTTTTCAAGTTCCCTCCGGATGTCATGGAGCGCCAAGCACTCTCTACCTCAACCTACGTTCACAAAGTCCACTAGAGTCTCTTCGGAGCCCTCGTCAGAAAATACACGAGGGAGCTAAAGAGATGGATACTTCGTGTCTTTGACTAGTCTATCCATTGTACATGTGAAGTAGCGACTGTACACAAGACATGTGTACAGTCGCATGAACAGGTATACAATCAGGGTTTATTTCTGAGCCTTTTGCTTGGAGACCATTGTGGAATCAAGACACAGATCTAGTTTACCTATATTTACTTCTGAACCTTTTACTTTCAGCAATAGCCTCGGTTAGCTTCTTCTGAAACTCTTTGTCCGTTTTGTCAGCAACCGCAATCAAAAACTGTAGCATCTTCATATCCGGACGAAGAGAAGTCAGGGATTCATTTGGACGAGGAAACTCAAAAGCACTGTACAGCCATGCTGCGTACATATCCATCATAGGTGTATAGTCATAAGGTCTCGGTTCGCTGCGAATAAGCAAATCCTCATTACGTGCCTTATACACGCTATTGATGCGTACAGGAAAAACAAGTTGAACTTCCGGGGGAATGGTTGGTGTGGCTCTCACCCCAGAGAAATCGGTTCCTCGGTAGAATCCCTGTAGTCTTCAAACCAGTGTTGCTGGTCCGTGATAATCTTCCTTGAGACGGCGAGCCGAAGGCCATAGCTCGTCTCCAGGCTTCATGTAAGGCCACGTCACTACTTTTCTTTGCCTCCAAACTTTCTTGCCATTTGCAGTACCTTGGAAGATCTGTACATAATCTCCTGTATCAATCACTGGCTTTCCTGTTCCTTTCAGGGATAATGTCCCTAATCGCATAGTAAACCTGTATGAAAGCTTGCCGATGCCGCTTCTAATGTGACTACCTCGTAATACGGAACCTTCCTGCCAATGCTTGCCATTACCTTGCGAAGCTCATCGACACTTTTGTCGCTAGCCGGGGCATAGGGGCAACACAGAATCTCGTCAGGAGACTCAGCAAAAAACCTCTCTACTTCTTCCAGCTTTCCCTGCATGGTCGGAGATATGCCCGGTCTGGCGTTCATTACTGATATCATCGAGTGGACTCGTTGAATCCGGGAGCCAAGGATAGCTCTTGCGGTGTACTCATCGCAGTTGTAGCGGTACTTGATTCGTGCCATTATTTGGTCAATTATGCTCATAAGTCGTTGAGAAACATGAAGTTTGTAGCTTAAGGACCATTTTTAGGAGTATTTTATACCCTGAGTAACCCCCTGCTAGCTTGCAAACCATTAAGTATCAATGATAGCAATTTTTCAAAGCGCAAAAAATCGTCTTCGTAACTCGTTCTTAATCATGAAGTAAGCATTTGTCTTCATTGAGAAACAAGGGATTACAAAGAAATATTTAAGAAAAGTTAACTACCAGGTAAGGGTCAAATTTGACCCACATAATAAGTATGATTCGTTCCGAATCACCTACGGAAAATAGACGCGCTCCTTCGTCGCGCTATCACACCGCTTGGGCTGCCGCCGGCTGCGCTCCGCGCCGCGCCCCTTCGGGTCGCGCCTCGGAGCTGGCCCGGCGTCATCCAACTTTGCTCGGACTTCGTCCTCGCCCTCGTACGTTGCTAAGAGGATCGGCCCCTCACGCAAACCTCTCGGTTAAGGCTTCCACTCCCATACACCCGGTGCTCACCCATGCGACACGCATACGCGCACACGAGGGACGGAATCGGAAGCAACTCCGCAAACCCGGCGAGAATGGCCCCAGGATGCCCGAGAAAGGGCGTTCAGGGGCTGAGAGGTTAATCTTGCGTCCCGGAAGGTAAACGGCCCTTGTAGGCTATTCTGAAGCTAAAAAGAATCGAGGCTCCCGGAGACTGTTTCCCCGGGAACCTCAATATGGCTGTTTGGTCGGCAGCATAAGAGCCAATACGTTTCAATCCACGTCCCCGGATTATCGAGGACGACAATATTTCCTGCAGGATACCAAGCAAGGCGCTACTCAACGCCAGGATGCAAATACCATACGAACAGGCGAATTGGTATCCTGCAGAAAGCTGAACTGCACACCCGGAACCTAAAGGGTGGGAAGTAGTCGAGAACCATACCATGGGTCCCGGGCGTACAGAAATTATTTATCTCCTGCGAGGCAGAATCCGTTTCCGATCCACTCGAAGAAGTTAGGGCGGTAAAGGTTATTTTCCTTGGCGTATTCATCGTCCATACCCCAGGTCCAGGCAATAGCCATTGTTGCTCCTATCAGAAGCAGTACGACCATGCGTTGATTCCTTTTCGTTATCAGCAACGCACTTCTTCTTCAGAAGAAGTGCGTGAGGAAAGTTTGCCTGTGCGGTTTTATTCCGGGAGGAATGTTTCGCACGCGTACTCTTCTGAAGACACTGCCGCACCCCGAAAAATCCCCATAACTCAAAAATAAACAACATCCTAATTATAAAGCATTCACGCAGAATGCCCCTCATTAGCCTGTTACGCTTTTGTGAAATTTGCGTTACGCTTACTCCTGTTTTAGTAAGGGATTTTACAGCAAACCGTAACGCAAACCGTAACGTGTGGCTATGACAACCTGGGAGGCTCATACAGCCCCGCTTTTCGAAACTGCTTGATCATCTCCTTGTCCTGGTACTCGTTGATCCATTTCGGAATAACATCCTTGATTGTCCCTGGCGAATACGGCTTATACTCGTACCTGTACTTGTCCAGGCTGGGAGAGAACATGTACTTACAGAAGTAGGCCCAAACATATCCCGGCACTACATTACCCTCAATACGTATTCATCATTTGGGGCTGGAAACTGGAATCTCCCTATGACTGCTAAAAAACAGCTCAACTTCATGATGAAGGCGAGCTGCTGAATGGACAGGTTCATTTACATTTGCCTTCCAATGCCCTGACAATAGCCTGGGCTCCCCGTTTATACACGGTCACGGCCAATAGCTCTCCGTCGCGGAAGACAGCCCAGAAGCGGGTGCCCTTGTACTTCTCAATCGTCAGCATCAGGCAAGTTCTCCTTTCCGGGATGATGGCGGGACTCGAGCAGATGGCTTAGTACGGCTCCGATATTGGATTCATACATATCCCTCGTGTGCTTGTTGCAGGCTATGGCGTACAGGCAACGGGCATCAAGGATGTCGATGACTTCACCACAGAGCCGGATACAGCTTTCCAGGACATCCAGTTCCGCCTCCGAAATCGGTGAGGTCAGCAGGATGCTTTCGTCTTCATCCAGTGACGCCTGCTGTTCTTCCGTCAGTTCAGGGAGGTTCACCAGTGCCGTCATGGACGGGCCGTGAATCGTCAGCTTGCTCAACCCCAGCGAAGGATCGTTCTGATGTCTGCTGTAAAGCGACACTGCCGTTTCGATCCGTGCCAATAGTCCCGTATCCACTGCCAGGTACACATACGGAGCATCCGTATCGTATTCGCTCGTGGAACGCAGTTGAGCGATGATGGGTATCGTTTTCATTCTTTTGGTTCTTGTAATCGGGGTTACTTGCAGAAGAAGGCGACGATGCCCAGGATCAACAGCACGGCGAGCAGGTACGGAGCCACGGTCACCAGAGCCGACAGGATGCCGACGACAATCGGTCCCAGCAGACACAGCAGTACGAGCGCCACCAAGGCGATGAGGAGGTCTTTCATGTTCATGGTCGTGCCTCATGCGGGAACTCTTGTCTGGGATGATCGACGAACCGGAGCGGTGGAGGACACCCATTGCTTGAGCGCCAGCCGTCCAGCATAGGTAATCAGCCAGCAGTCGGGCCGAAGCAGGAATCCCTCTTCCTTCGTGCGGATGATGAATTCCTTCCCTGCCAGACCACAGACGGCATGCCTGACGCTCTCCTGTTCGATGCCACGGCATTCCGCCATAATCTCCTCGTCACTGCGTTCAAAGTCGCCGTGAAGGTACAGGAGAATAGCCAGCTCCAGCCCGGTCAGAGATGGAGTCCGCCTCATGCGTTTTTCCCTCGGATGATGTTTTCTTCTCATGGTCGTTTCAGGTCAGTTGTTCAGGGTGTAGCTGTCGGCCAGATCCCAGAGTTCCCGGTTCAGGTGCGTATTGCCGTCAATACCGTTGAGCGCCCGCAAGGAACAGCGGCGGTAGACGTCTTCCTTCCGTGGCTTCATGGGAACGCCTCCCCGGATCAGGTTTTCCTGAACCCGGTTGAAGCACTGCCAAACGGTAGCCGGACCTCCCGCCGTAAAGCCAATGTCGTTCCAGCGCCGGGGCGACAGAAGAGCTTCGGGACGTATCCCGTCTTCATAGTCGTCTCCCATACGTAGCTGTGCCGCTTCATGAACGAAGTCCACCTGTCGTTTATAAGGGAGTTCGAATCCCTTCATGCGGCGAATGTCGTCCATGATGCGAGGCGTTTCCGAAGCCAGCCGGAGACTTGCGGCAATCACCTCGTCCCCGGTATGGCCCATGTGGCGGATGTTGATCGCGGCAATACGAGCCCCGACAATCAGGCCGTTGGTACACACCAGCCGGAAGATCCCGGCCATGAGCTGATAGGAACAGTTGCCGTTGTGGCTGTTGATCATGACCACTTCGATGTGTTCGTCCCGGGTGCGTTCCAGCACGTCCCGGTGGGCGAAACGAATCAGGTGCTTGCGGGTGGGCGTGCCGTCCGATTTCCGGGAGCGTTGTTCCTGGGCTCCCACGACGAGGAACCCGGCTTCTTCCATCTGGTCGAGCAGTGAGTCGGAGGAGACAAAGCGGTACTTCTCCGAGCGGCTGTCGTCCTCGCGGTCGGCGAAGACGGAGGGAGCGACACGCCGGATCTGGAGTCTGTCCAGCGGGCTGTTGTCGCGATTGCGATAGAGTTCGCGTGTGGATGTGTGAGTATTCATGTTCATTGATGGTTGGTTTGTTGCAACAACAAGCCCGCCTCCCGGAACAAGGCCGGGAGGCGGGCGCAGACAGGAAGCAGAGAAGCTGCTTCCTCAAGGATATATGACGTGGTGAGAGGGGGGGGCAGGTAGAAAAAGCTTGCTCTTACAACAGAATTGACGATAAAACTTACTTAGTTATGGGTGTACAAGGTGTTACTAAAATTACACGAAACATAGACAGAAAAGTTGAACGAGAATTATGGGCTCGATCTGCTGGTCGATGTCAGTTTAATGGGTGTAACCGCATACTGTACAAATCTCCTATAACTCAGGAGCAGGTCAATATTGCAGAAATGGCACATATCTATTCGTTTTCCGAAGAGGGACCACGTGGCCGGGGGCTATTCAAACGGAAGCCAAAAGGTCTCAATGATGTAGGTAATCTAATGCTGGTATGTCATGACTGTCATAAAACTATTGATAAAGATAAAGACGGCTTGAAGTATTCTGCGTCACTACTCCGTCAATGGAAAAAGGATCACGAATACCGGATACGCATAATCACAAGCATAGCATCCAATCGGAAGAGTCATGTAGTCTTTTATGGAAGTAATATTGGAGAGCAACGCTCTCCGTTTCAACAAGATGAAGCAATAGAAGCTATGTTTCCAGATCGTTATCCTGTTTCTGAAAATCCTATTTGTCTCTCCATGTGTTGCTCTCATGAAGATAGAACACCAGCCTTCTGGGAATCAGAAACTACGCATCTACAAAAGGCATTCAATACTAGAATTGAACCATTAATTGAAACAGATTCAACAAAACATTTTTCTTTGTTTTGCATGGCTCCTATGCCCCTATTGATTAAATTAGGGACGCTTTTTACAGATAAGATTTCCGTGGATACATATCAGCCAATTAGAGAACCAAAGGGGTGGCATTGGCAAGATTTTCCCGAAGGTTTTGAATTTATCATTAAAGAACCAATAAAAAAGGATGGTGCGCCGGTTTTAGTCATTTCTTTGAGTGATACCATTAATCACGAGCGGATAGAAAAAATAATGGGAAATCAGATTTCGATATGGGAACTGACAGTTTCGGAAAAGCACATTGGAAATGACAATATTCGCAATCAAACACAGCTTTCCATGATGCGCGCTTGTATTCGGGAGCTTATGGTTCGTATCAAAAAAGAACATGGATCAACTACTCCCCTTTCTATTTTTCCTGCCATGGCTATTTCTTGCTCCATAGAGATGGGCAGAGCTAGAATGCCCAAGGCTGATATGCCTTGGATTATTTACGATCAGAACAACAAAGAACAATCATTCATAAGAACAATAACGATAGGAAACTACCAATGATCACGAACGAACAAAAACAAATTATTCTCGATAAAATTGTCGAATTACTTGAACTCCCCGATTTTGCTTACGATAAGGCTCGCCAAAGATATGAAGACCTTGGAATATGGTTTGGGCGAGAGGAATCAGTTGTATCAATAAATAATCCACATATTTTTCCACAGGGTTCATTTCGTCTCGGGACAGCTATTCGGCCTCTTGATGATAATGAAGAATATGATCTTGATATTGCCTGTAAACTCAGAAGCGGAATTAATCAGGACAGCCATACCCAAAAAGATCTTAAAGATCTAATTGGTGAGGAACTTGAAGCTTACAGAAAAGCACGTTGTATCAAAAATGAACTCGAAGAAAAGCATCGTTGTTGGCGCCTTGAATATCAGGACGATCTGAGTTTTCACATAGACATTGTTCCATGTATTCCTGCAGATGAAAAACGACAAAAATCGGTTTTTGAGTCTATTCGCAATACAGGATTAGAAGAGACTATAGCTGGAATAACTTCTCAGACAACAATATTCATAACTGATGATAGACATAAAAGTTATAATCACATTTGCAATGACTGGAATATTAGCAATCCAGAAGGGTATGCAAAATGGTTTGAATACCGAATGAATTCACAGAAAACAAGAAGTCTTCTGAATGCGGCACAAGTGGATGATGTGCCTTTGTTTAAGAGAAAAACACCTCTTCAACGAATCATACAGATACTTAAACGACACCGTGACACTTGGTGTAAAGACTGTCCGGATTGTAAACCTATTTCTATTATTATAACAACGCTGGCAGCGAGGGCTTATAGCGGAGAGACCAACCTTGTTTCTGCACTTGAAAATGTGCTAGCAAAGATGGGAGATTTTGTACATCCAACAAAGCCACGAGTACCTAATCCGGTTGACCCTGCAGAGGATTTTGCTGATCGATGGTACAGAGCCGATTGTGTACATCTGAAGCTCGAAGAAAATTTCAATGCTTGGTTACTACAGGCAAAAATCGATCTCCTACATCTTACCTCTACTATTGATTCGGAATTTCTTTGCGAGCATATGCAAGAAAAGTTTTCTTTGCGAGTCAACCAGTCAGAACTGAAAAAACAACTGGGAGGAGGCAGTTCCAGTGTCAATATAATGAGTCCCAAAACCCATTCAATTGATCGACAAGATTCTGCCAAACCGTGGAAACGGTGAGAATGAGATGATAATACTGAATGATTTGATTCAATTTTTGAAGGACTATCCGGGTATGTCTAGAGCCCCCTGGTCGGGTTATGATATATGCTTGCGTGGAATACTTCGCTTCAAGGCCAACACAGCCGGAGAAAATGAAGTCGAGGATTTTTATAAGTTGGAAATTGTTGTCCCACACGGATTTCCTCAGGATCTACCCAGAGTAAAGGAAATTGATAACAAGATACCAAGAGACGGGAATTTTCATGTTAATCCAGACGGAACTCTTTGCTTAGGATCTCCGCTTAGGTTATTAAAAAAGATTTATAATACGCCAAGTTTGAGTGGTTTTACTGAGAAATGTCTCATACCATACCTATATGCTGTTTCACACAAATTGATGCATGGCGGAAATTTTGTATTTGGAGAGCTGGCACATGGCGAACAAGGTATAGTTGACGATTATTTAACTGTGCTGGGATTACAGGAAAAAGATCAAATTACGCAGGCTATTCAATTATTAGGAGTTAAAAAGCGAGTAGCAAACAAAAATATGTGCCCCTGTGGGTGTGGGAAAAGGCTGGGCGTATGTCCATACCGTTATAAACTGAACGAATTTCGCAAAATGGCTCCTATGTCATGGTTCAGGATGAACACTTTAATGTAACATCTCAGCTAGGAGTAACGACATTTGATGAGGTCTTCTATAATAATCCTGCATGTTGTTGCAATTTGCTGTTTGGCGAAGTAAATGACTCTGCTACAATTACACACACATCCGAGATTTCGTTAAGAAGAAGGTCATTGGATGGTACCAGCTAAAAAGAAGCCAGCCTCACAGCAGACTTCTGAATAGACTGCATGCCTTTACTGCCTGCACCACCCGGAACATTCCTTCCTGTACTGACACCAGGTGCACTGCATCCCGGGTTGAGGATGGAAACGCTCGGTAATGATGCCGTCGTAGGCGATCCTGTACAGATCGGCGATCCGTTGCTTGCGCTGTTCGTTGACTGGTGGAGTCTTGACCCGGATCACCTGAGGCGTCTTCGTTTTGACCAAGTAGATCAGGTCCAGCGACGGAGGCGTGTCTCCCGTGGCTTCTTCGATCATCATCTGGTAGGTGACCAGTTGAAGCTCGTGATCAAAGGCGGCGTGTTCCGCATCAGGTTTGGCGGCAGCGGATTTGTAGTCCACTGCCGTCAGGTCGTACTGGACGAGGTCGATGACGCCTCGCACGGGAACCGGCAGGCCGGGGATGGTAGCCGATAAACCGACTTCCACTCCCAGGGGCATCTGTGAAGCAACCTCGTCGGAGGCCATGTAGGCCTTGACCGTGTTCCAGGCGCAGGAACGCACTTTCTGGCGCATTTCTTCGTCGGCATAGTCTACGGGGCCTTCCGAGTTCTCCAGTTCCAGAAAATGGGTGGAGAAGGCTTTTCCCATGGCCGCTTCACTACTATCCTCTCCCCGCCACCGGGCGAGGTTGAAGGACTGGAGTGTGGTGTGGATGGCCTTACCGACATGCAGGGCAACCGTCGTCGGTTTTCGTATCTGCACCACCCTTTCGAAGAAGAAGCGCAGAGAACACGACAGATACGATTTGACGGAGGAGGGAGACAGGTAGTCCGGGCGTATAGCAGAGGAAGAAGAAACCTTCGAAGGAAATTTCTTCATCAATGCCATAGGTGGGTTCAGGGAGGCTGAACATATGGGCCGGGTTACGGGAGCGATCATAGTCAGTACGGGTTGGAGTTGCTGGCATAGGCAGTAGCAGGACGACGAGTGTAGTTGTTCCTGCCTGATGCCGATCGTTTGGATGACGAGCCGGAGCGGTTCATCAGCTCGTCGATCAGCCCGGAGGCTTCCATGCGGTTGACCATGGCAATGGACTTGTTGAATCTCCGGGTAGCCAGTTCGTTCAGGGCAGTGTCATCCAGCCCGGACTTCCCGGCCAGTTCCAGGATGAGTGATTGCTGCTTCTCCGAGCACTTCCATGCGGGAACGGTTGCAACAGAGCTCTCGGGAGCGCTTGCTGGAGGCGTTTGCCTCACGGATGATGTGGTGGGTGTTGTTTGTGAGTTGGAAGTCCCGGGAGTAGGCTTTTGCCTAGTCTGAGTGCCGTAATGTTCGTCAGGGACGAATCCGACTTGTTGGATTTGAGCGTCTACGGCAGCCTGAAGGGAGCCGTAGAGGCGTTCCGTTTCCAGAGGCAATTCTGATGTGTTGCTGATTTCCGTTTCGATGGATACCTCGAATTGGTGGGAGGAATACCCCGACAATCCGAGGCGTTTGCTGTAGTTGGCGATGAGTTTGATAGCCATGATGGTTGTTCTTTCCTTGTTGATGGGTGTATACAGTAAAGCCGCCATGCCCGGAATAGGGAACATGACGGCTTAGTGAAGGATGACAGGCAGGTAAATCCTTGTGTCTGGTATATATGACGGTGAGGGAGGTGTTATTTCAGATGAGAAGGGTTCAAACTCCTCACCAATAGCTATTTCGATGAAATGAAAACCTCCATCCAGGTTGTTGACAATCTGTATTCTTCCTCATCCCCGGTTTCACCAAGAGGTCATTCTCAGGGAGTTCTACAAACAACATTTTGGTTGTCCCCTCCGTGAACAAATCTTGGGTGAGCGGCAGTACTATGACAAAGTAACTGTCCTGTAAGCAATACGGGGGATAGTATAAGAGCTACGACAACAGCCTGTTTCTCATAGGGAGGAACCGGCTGTTCTTATTTTCCCCAGCGCTGTCTTCTTTCACTGCATTCTTCGGAGGGGATACGACCTCCGGCCTCAAGAATAGCTTCCAGGGCATTCAATGCACGTTGTGGAATCAATAGCTTCCTCTCCACAATGATATCCAGAACCCATAAAATCCCTTTGACTTCGATCCCGGCTTCAGCAGATTTTGTCCGTAGCCTTTTATCACCGGAAAGCAAAATACCACCATGCTTTTTGGCCAGATGGGCTACCGATACATCCTGCAAGCTTACTTTCCATTCTTTCGCTTGCGCATTAAGAGCAGGAAGATCTGATTCATCAATGGATTCCAAAATCAATTTGTCAGCATCTACATAGGTTTGAAGCAAAGAAAACTGTTCCTCTTCCAGAATCTCCTGATAGACAAGGTGTGTCGTCCGGGTCTCAAACCCCAGCTGAAACCATAAATCAAGGAGATCGCCTTCTATCAAGTCCAGGAGCACGCAGGCGTCATGAATATAGATCCTATCCACGGATAACGGTTAGATAAGAGTTGCAACAAGTCTGCGCAGTTCGGAAAGAGAATGTCCCCATAAGCTCGCACCCTTGGACATGCTGATTTCACCGTCTATAACAGCAGTGGAAATTAATTGCTCAAAACGGCCACTGCTTTCCGTTCCGCAATAATCTCCGGGTTCTTTTTTCTTGTACCCCATTTTAGTATAATAGATGAAAAAGCGCTGTTTGAGATTATTGCCTATCAAATGCAATCGATGAGCCCTCATGACGATTGCCGGCAAAGAGGCGCCAAAATACGATTTGATTGGAAGCAGGTTATGAATAAGGATCCTATCCCGTTTGCCGCCAAACATTTCAGAAAACGGAGCTTCAGGCATCAGAAACGCGCTCGCGAAGACATTAGCGCAATCTTCATGTTCCTTTTCCGACATGTCTTCTGGAAGGTCTAAAACCAGATGAGCCAACTCGTGGGCAAGGGTCATCCTCATTCTAGGCAAATTACCTGTTAACCATGAAGCGATGACGACCATGGCAATCCTGGAGTAGACAGCAGAGAATCCGTCAAAAGCTTCATTGTCCGTATTGTAAATGAAGATTTTGATACCCTTGTTCTCCATAAGTTGAAGAAGGTTGACCACGGGATCTTCTCCCATATTCCACATGTTGCGTAATCTGTATGCAGCCTGTTCCGCTTCATCGACCGTTGACGCCTGTATCCGGGTATCAAAGAAAATCGTATTGTTCGTAATATCTTCAATCTCCATGAATCTGGCAAAATAGTCCTTTGCTCGCTCTTCAATCGCTTCACGAGCGGATTTGGACAACTTGGAGCGTTTGCGAAAATGAATACCGTCCAGAGGCACGGAGGAGGTGCTGTAGAAAAAGTCAGGAGATACTTCCAATATATGGGCCAGACGAGCCAGCATTTCAGAATTGGGCGCTGCAATTCCTTTTTCATATCTCGCCAGAATGGTATGTGACGGAGTATTACCCAACTTTTCAGACAAGGCCCTCAATGAGAGCCCTGACATCTTACGTGCCTGAGTCAGGCGCTGGGGAATAAAGGCCATGGTCGCGGACATGTTTACAAAATAGTTCTTTACATTCCGGATGTAAACAGTAAAAGTCGTCTTAGCCAAAAAAAGGATGAGAGTGTATCAGACTCTCATCCTTTCAACCCCGATCACACACCACAGGGGGAGACAATCAGGGCATTTGCATAGTTGCTAATGACCTTGTGAGGCAAGGGGCTTCTTTTGTCAAGGCGAAGTGGTATTTATTCCAAATAGCATGAATAGAAAGAACATACATGTAGTGCCTTCTCCAAGTGGAGGATGGCAGGGCAAGAGAGAAGGAGCAACTCGTCCTTCTTTCACAACTTCGACGAAACAGGAAGCCATTGATAAAGGAAGAGGATTATCCAAACGTGAAGGAGGAGAGCTCTTCAGTCACGGAAAAGATGGCAAAATCCAATGGAGAGACAGTCATGGAAACGATCCTTATCCACCCAAAGGTTAATTCGTGATTTCATCTCAATCCATCGCCCCTTTGCTTATTGGTGAAGGGGCGTTTTTTGTCGGAAATTGTGGGAGATCTGTTATTCCAAGTCACTCGCGTTTGTATATGACCCTCGCCATTTCGGATCTTTCTCGAATTGAGGAATCTGCCCAATATAAGTTCCGCTCGGATTACTGGAAGCAGCGGATGCAAGCTTTCTGAAATAATTCATGTCCATATTTTATGAATGCTCATACGGACACTCAAGAGATAAAAAACATGGACGCTCTTATGAGCGCCCATGCTGGGAAGTATACATATCAATAGGTCCATATATTAACTCGCGTTCCTCTGACCCATGCCCAGTGTAAAATAAGAAAGCATAGAACGCGGTAACCAGCCATAACCACACCAGAATGAGTACAGTTAGTCTGGCGCTCAGGGGCCAAGGTTGTTTAGTTGATTTGTCTTTCATAGTAATCTAATTTCTAAGAGAAAATGAGACTCCCCCGGCCTCACGAAGAGACCGGGAGCAGTGTTTACTTGTACGGCATGCGCTGAAAGCCGTAACGCCAAGAACTTGTCGTTGCTTCTTTATACCCTTGCAGGTACGCATCCAGAAGGTCGGCTCCGTTTTCTGTAAGGAGCCTTCCGTCGTACAGCATTTTCCCATTCTTGAGAATTTCGATGAACTCTCCGTTAGGCAAGTGTCGAAGACTTACCGGCCATGCTGTACTAGCGTACTCAGGTCCTTCTGCGAATATCTTTTTCTCAAGTTCAGGACTCATGCGGGGCAGAAACGCTACAGGGAATCCGGTAGTGTGCGGTGCTTCCGGCGCCTTCTCGGCAGCATCTGCTGGCTTCGCTTCCTCGTTTGCCTCATGACAATCGTGCGGTACGACGATAAAAGCTACGAAAGATGCAACTAGCAGTATTGACATGAGAATAATAAAACATTGGGCTCGGTTAATTGGTTTGTCTTTCATAATAAGAATCTCCTTCCTTAAATATACATGACAACCAGCAAGAGGATATTTCATCAAATATAGCTCAGTTAACGACTTTGCTGATCCCGAACTTGGTTGATGCCTTCATTGACCAAGAGAAGTACCAACAGCCATCCGATCAACCCGCATAGCCCAACTTTCAAGTACCATATATTTTCTGAAGATGTCATTAATGAACTATTCCAGAACATGTGCAGAATAACAGGAACAATAGCTATTCGCAGAAACCGGCTATGCAACAGCTTATCTATTGAGAAACGATCTTGAGCCATTACCCTCCAAAGAGCCCCGGCAGTTATGGCTGTCCATACAATATGTCCAAACGGAGATAAAAGGGCACGCATAATCATAACAGCATCAGGATCACTATACCTTCCTGACATAAGAGCGACTAAATTTTCAAATACATAACCAGCACTTTCAAAGATGGCAAACCCTGCACCAACGGCAGCGCCACAGAGTACCCCTGTTAAGATGTGCCCGTTCAAGTAAAATCTCCGAGCCATGAATACTGCCGCCAACAATTTTGCCGGCTCTTCTATTGGCCCGGCCCAATACGCCTCCATTGGATTTGATTGTTTGAAAAGTATTGATGCGAAAATGAGTGATATCAATCCACCCCCGATCAGCATTTTGATAATAGCAAACCAAGGAACATCTCTGCGGATGTTAAGTTCCGCAAACAGCACCAGGAAAGAAAATGGAATAGCGAAGTTACCCGCAAACATTAACCCCGGAATAGTTTTGGGATTCTCAAATTCTCTCGCCATCCAGTCAAAACCAAAATACAGCAATAAGGAGAGAATCAATACTCTGGTGAATACCCATGGCGAAGGCCAGGTGGCCATAATTTGATCCAGACGCGGGGTTGTGTTGGGGCCTCCAGCACAGAAAAAATCAATAACCTCTGATTCAGTATGTTTTTTGAAAATGTCTCCGAAAAAGTGTTTGGCGCTGAAGTTGGTGATTTTCTCTGTTCCTACCCATCCGGCAACGGAGTCCGCCATCCCCTTAACAAAAGTACCGGATGAACGATGAGCGACAATCTCCCGTGCCCTCACCCAATAGCTTGTTCCCTCTTCCCAAACCCAATTATCCTCAGAAACTTCCCCTTGTTGAAACATTGATTTCAAATCATTGTAGGAAAGAGGTCCCTTCTGCCCATCAGGTGCATTGACATAGTAAGAGGCAATAGATTTAACATCAGGCAAAGAAGGCATTTCCGGGGGCAAAGTTCTTGATGAAAATTCCTTCTTCGAAGGCTGAATGCCATGGAATCGTTTTTGTATACTCTCCCAGGTATCCATACCTTCGCACCAGACGAGGGTATCGCTTGAATATTCGCCTGATTGAAAGTTTTTCAAAACGACCTCTTCAGAAAAGGGACCTTCTTTTGTCCCATTATGTTTCGATATGTAATACATGGAGAAATATTAAATAGAATCAAATGGATCCCTTGTTGATACTCCGTTGATTTTTAAAAAGTAACGAGTGCTTTTCTTTAGCATATCGGCATCTTTTTCCCTACCGTTTTTTCTTAACTGTTCTTCTATTCTCTTGGCTATATCGGCAATTTCCTTCTGCTTTTCTGTCAGAGTTTCGTTCCTTTGACGTATTGTATTTGATAATAATTGTGCGTCTCGTCTTGCTCTTGCTGCCCCAGAAGGATTGGTATCTCCCGTTAAACGATTGGGGGTCATACAGGAGCGTTCCCATACCACTAGGCTCGTAATCTTTTTTTCATCCCGGGTATTCTGTTTACGAACAGCCTCTTCCATTTTTCTTATTGAATAAAGATCAGTAATAACTGAGGAGAGATCTTTGAGTAGAACAGTCTCACTCTCCTCTGCGTTTTTAAGAGCCGCTTTGATATTCTCTATGGATTTTCTTCCGGCATCAAGATTACCCGATGATATATCTTGCAATATAGCCGATTTGTGAATTTTTTGGGAACCTTCGGAAGCAAAAAGATTTTTGCCCTTCTCTTTGTCTTTTTCGTCAATAAATAATTGGCGAATTTCCCGATACGGACTCTTTCGAGCTTCTTCCAATACAACAGGATTTGTTTTGTCCGCTCCCGCTTTTAGCAGAAGGTCGATGCAAGCCAGAGAAACGTTCAGTTCGCTTCGTTTGTCGGGGAAAGCATAACAAAGAGGTAGCTTACCATCGTCATCCACAATGTTGATAGCAGCTCCGTTATTAATCAAAAATTCAACCATTTTTACATGCTTATATAGACACGCGATGCCGAGAAGTGATTTCCCTGCCAATTTTTGATTGATGGTTGCCCCCGCATCAAGAAGAGCTTTAGCCAATAAAAATTCCCCTTGGTCCTTATGACAGAGCGCTGTTACAAAAGCATCTGGCTTCCCGGGTGGATGCAAATTAATATCTGCCTTATGTTGCAATAACAGGTTAAGACACTTAATTTTTGTTTCTTCTGTCAGGTCGTCCTTGAAAACAAGAGCCCATAAGGGAGATATATTTTCTTTAGTACAAATGTTTGGATCAGCACCTTTCTCCAACAATGCTTCGGTGATCTCAAATGCAGCTTCATCCGATGTTCCTGATATAGTAAAAAGTCGGCATAATGGGGTCATTGCTTCTGTTCCTTCTCCCATTGCGGCTTTGGCATTGGGATTTGCACCAAGCTCAAGCAATGATTTTATCGCTGATACATTTCGACTTTGAAGTACTATCGAAAAAGGGGAATAACCGACATTCTTGTCGCAAGCATTTGGATCGGCACCTCCTCGGATAAGAATTTCAGCTAATTCATATTGCTCGGAGAGCACAGCACCATGTAATGCTGTTATGCCTGTTTCATGATTGATATATTTAGGATCAGTTCCATATTCCAAAGCCTTTTTTGCGAACCATCGCATCATTTCCGGATTTACCTTCATAGCGATCCCCCAAGTAAGCAAATCACACGTTTCCACTATTCCTTTGTCATTTTTCGCTGAAATCAAAGCATCACCTTTTGCTCCCTGTTCGAATAGAAGAGAAATAATTTCCTTCATGTGTAAAGGTTTATTGAGCAAAACATAGGATAAGGGAGTCATGTTTATTATATCGCCTTTGTCTAACTTTTCATTGGGATCGAAGCCATGCTCCAACAAAAGCTTTAACCCATCTATAAAATCCAGATCGATGCATACATAGACAAGTGGTTTGTGATCATATCCTAGGCTGGAAGAAGGAGATTTACCCCCTGCTTCCAGTAAAAGGCGAATAATCTCCGGATTTTTCGTTTCCACCGCAATGCTTAAGGGGGTAAATCGAGATGTCTGTAAGTTGGGGTCAGCCTTGCACTGTAATAACAACTCAACAGCCTTTACGTCATTTTTTGAAATAGAGATTAGCAGTGGGGTTAAATTACCATCTTCAATGTTAACGTTTTTCAAGGGGAGCAAAGACTCCTTGACTGCATCAAGATTGCATGGCCTATGGTTTCCTCCTTCACCCAAAGCATCCAAAAGTTTGTGTTCTTCTTCCGTCTCTACTTGCTTGGGAGATGTTTGCCAGCTTTTCTTGATGAAAGGAAGGTACTCATACAAATACCCGGTTTTGTCACCATAATATCCACCTGCTCCTAATAAAATGCACAGTATCAGTACAAATGATCTAATGTGTTGGAATGGAGACTTAGGGGGAGTAGTTTGTATCTCCTTGCACCCATCGAGAATTTGAGGCAGAGGTGGGGGAATCAAAGACTGCTCGTTCCAAGCACCTTTTCTTGGAGTGTTTGGCGGAAGAGATGGGGGTAAAGAAGAAGATGTATTCATTGTTGTACAGCTAATCTTTTTTACGTATAGTTTGAGATTGCTTTTTGAAGGTTTTAATTGTCTCTATCGAATTTTTATTCCCATGATATTTTATTAAATTGCGAACCTCACTCGAATCAGCCATACTATAGAGAGAGTGTTGCCCATCTCGGCATAGTTCAGGATTTGCTCCATATTGTAGTAATAGTCGAACTATTTCAGCATTATTTTTAGATACAGCGAAATATAATGGACCTCTATATGGAGCTGCATTAGCATTAGGATTCGCTCCTTTTTCCAACAAAATTTTTACAATATCTATATTTTGTTCGAAACATGCATCAGCAAGAGGAGTTTTCAATAAACCACCTCGTTCCACATGTTCCAAATCTATATCCTTTTCCAAAAGAAGTTTTATAATATCGATAAGATTTAATCGAACGGCCAGATTCAGCATCGATTCATTAAATTCAGGATGTTTTATATTGATATCTGTTTCACCAGATCTCATCTTTTTTAAAAGGAATAGCAATCGTTTGCCTCTTTGTATCATTCTTTCGTTTGTATACGCTTGAGTTACTTCTTCTACCGTACTGATTGCTTTATCCCATTCGGAATTATTATTAGAAGAAATATGCTGATCCTGTTCGATGCTTTTCTTCAACTCGACCTCTTGTTTTTCAGTTCCTCTTAATATAGGTTTTTCCAGGTAAACAATTTTTTCTGTCGGTTGGTGTAACAAGTTCCCGATGCTGAAACCGATACCACTACCCAGAAGAACGCTACTTACTATCCACGCGACAAGATATGGACTATGGGAACGCTTTTGCAGTCGAGAAGGAGAGGGATGAGATTGGAACGATTTCGTACCAACAGCTTTATAGATATCAGCAATGGATTCCCAACTTTCCATTCCCTCACACCATACAAGCGTGCCTTCCGGATACTTGTCCGCTTGATACCGGGCAATGAGAGCTTTTTCATCATACGGACCTTCCTGCGTTTTGTCTGGCAAGGTGACGTAATACTGTTTGTTATCCATGAATTTCAATGATTGTTATGAGATGAGGGTACTGGGAGAATGTGAGAAGAATATCGTTGCGGGGTAGGAACAACACCCTTCTCTCTGATGCCTCTTAAAGAGGCATTCCATTTGACTTGAGAATACCGCGCCCTTGACAGCGCTGGCATTTCTGCCCTCCGATGTTTCCTTTGCCCTGGCATCCAGGACAAACGATGACCACCTGGTTTTGTTGATGGCAAATGGCATCTTCTACAGATTGCTGATGTGAGAAGGCCTGTGACTGACCGGCCATTATACAAATGGCCGCCAACGTAATAAGTGCGGCAATGCCGCCTGTGATGTATTTCTTCATATTGTTTCCTTTCGTTTGCGTAATTGTTGAACCGAAGCAATAAAATCTGTCTTATTCTAGAATGGACGAAGGCGGTTGAAGGACATGCCTCTTGACCCGTTTCCAGTTGCGGCAGGACAATGTCCGGATACCGGAATCCGACTGACTGATCAGGATGCCATGCACTGCCTGCTCCCGTTCCAGAACGGTGCGGCGTTCCTTCTCGGTGAGAGTTCCGGGATGAACGACCTCGACGATCACAGGCGTCATCTTCCCGTCGGGGAAACAAACCATGCACCGATGCTCTACCGTTTCCATCCCGTCCGGCCAGACAATACCCCCGGCGCTTTGCACCTCCTCCAGAGAATGCCATTGAAACCCTTCCGATGAATCATGACCATGGCAATCCGGAT